>Ga0075430_100001225_pt1 | contig 20641 bp, 25 predicted proteins | sample RhiMetdeltSRZDD4_FD_75294 | JGI IMG/M metagenome (GOLD analysis project Ga0075430, IMG submission 75294) | Populus rhizosphere microbial communities from Tennessee, USA - Rhizosphere MetaG P. deltoides SRZDD4 | ecosystem: Host-associated > Plants > Roots > Rhizosphere > Soil | place: USA... | reverse complement strand
AGCGTTTGGCGCCCCATTGAGCGGTATCACTGCTACATGCCGCGCTGTAATTGGGAAGGCAATCTGATTGCCAAGCCTAAAGTGGCACGGTTGGGCGAGCGCTAGGGCTTTGTAAGCTTCCGTAGTTCAGCCAGGCATCACCTTCCTCTCTTGGCGATGTTGATTTCATCACGCGCGTGCGTTGCGTGAGCACCACATTAGCCGTCTGAATTTGCAAGAACTCGATTCCTGCATTTAGCCGCGCCGTTCGTTGAAGCATCATCGTTCAGTCCGCAAGACAAAGGGGGAACGTGGAAAAACAGCACGTCGGAGGCGACGCGACGGCAAAATCCGAGGACGGACCCTTGCTCCTTCCTTATGGACGTACGATGCGTGATCGGCTGCTCGAATGGGCATTGCCAGGTCTGTGGCTCTTAGTTGCCGTCGTCGTAGCTGCCGTTTTCTGGTAACACATGCCTAATTGCGCCCCGGACGTCCGATAGGAGGAACCGCCCTCTGCGGTAGTCAGAACGGAACTTGTGGACCTCGCCAGTCCGCATCGCGCGGCCGCGCACAGGCAAGGGCCTCTTGTACATCTATCCACCCGTCGCACGCGTTACGTCCTGGCCGACGCCGCCACAAGTTCAATAGCCCCTTGCAGCGCGCGTAAAATCGAAAGAAACGAAGCAGTTTTTCGCGCTCTGCGTTGCTCGGTTCAGCATGGCTGCAAATTAGCTTGTGGTCGGTCATGGCCCGATCGGTAAGCGCGATTGCGCCCCAGGCTCTAACCCTCGTCCGCGTTCCGCGGGGTAGCCGCGCGCCGAGCACTACGGCGTCGAGCAGATCACCCTCCAAACCAATGTAGAGCGGCACGGCGCCATAGTTGAACGGGCATGGCAGCGGCGAGACGAAGTCAATGGTGCCAAACGATCCACGCTTCAAAAAGCTGCCGCGCGGGATCTCAATTACGACGTCCAATTCAGGCGGTGACGAAACAGGACCTCCCAACGGAGCTTTGCAGGAGACCGATCTCTCCGTGCAATCGGTCACGGCTGGCGCAGACTTTACCGCTATGGGAGTTGATGGAACACACCCAATTTCCCCGCTTCCGCCCTAAGTCGATGCTCCTCTGGCACTGATTTGCCAAAGGTCCGCGACGAAACCCTCCCTAGGAGATTGAACGTCCAAACCCCAGCTAATCCCAGCTCCTGTCGTCGATCCGTGACAGCCGAAATCCGGTAAACGCCGATATCCCCCACGCAGGGCGACCAATAGACTCGCGGCCATGTGAGGGTTGGAAGATCGGGGGGAGTCCGTCCAGTGGAAGTAGACGATACCTACCGCCAGGCGCTGGTCCGCGCCGCCGAACGCGTCGGCGGTGCGAGGAAGTTGTGTGATCGCCTGCGCGTATCCATGCCGGACCTGACGCGCTGGCTCGCCGGGGACGGCAGACCGCCCATGGGTATCTTCCTTCGCGTAGTGGATGTATTGCTCGAAGAGGATCGAAAGTCTGTGGTCGTTCTCAGGAGCGGCGAGACGGTCGAGTTTCCGGCGCGGCCGATCAACAACCGCGACGACGCATGACTACTGTTGTTTCACCGCGGCTTGCTTGCTTCTCTGAGAAATCCAGGCGAAGCGCCTGACGAGAGTTACCACGGTCTGTCGGGCGCGAATCGAACCTCCGCTGTCACGTCGTCATAGTGGAAGAGGTGGGGCTCGTCTGCGTCGGCGCGGAGCTTCGTGGGATCAAGTTCGCATACGTGGAGCGGCGTGCGGATGCCGTCGAGATCGACCCATCCGAGCAACGCGAATGGATGCCCGTTGATGTAGACGAGGTCGGAGACCCGCTCAGACACTGCGGAGCCAATGCGGTGGCGATGGACGACCCGTAGGCTGGCCCGACCTCCCTGCCGTCGATCCCTATTCTGTTCCGCAGTCGCCATATCCCGATCGCCGTTCTGCAAGTGGTGTGCCCAGGGGCCCACGCTGGCGGGCGGGCTGTTCAGCTCTTGCCAGGCGCCTCGGTCAGCAGCATTTGAATCTGCGCTTTGAGTACCCGCTGCCTTTGCTCGAGTTCCTGAGAGGCGCGAGAAAGGTACGCGGCCTTGTCTTTGCTGGAAAGTTCACTGAACTCCCAGTCCGACAGGAAGCGAAACGGCTCGCGTTGGCTTTTCTGTCCCATCACGCCGGCGGATTCTAGGCGCCTGCGGAGCGCAGCGGCTCAAGCAGCTTCAGCAACTCTGAGGGTGGACAGGGCTTTACCAGGTAGTGATCGAAGCCGCTAGCGTGGGCGAGAGCCTTGTCAGCGCCGCTCTTGTAGACGCCGCTGATTCCAATGACCAGCGGCATCGGTCCGCCGCGGGCCCGGATCGTTTGCGCGATTTGCCAGCCACTGATTTCCGGGAGGTTGATATCGAGCACAACCGCGTCAGGATGGCTCTCGATGACAGCGGCCAATGCGCTTCGTCCGGAATAGAAAGCGCGGGTTTCGTAGCCCTCGCTGCGCAAGATGAGCGCGAGCGTCAGCGCAGCATCGCGATCATCATCGACCACGACTACGCGCAGCGACCGTGGAGCGAAAGACCGCTCGCCGTCGTCCGCAGCGAGCAGCATCCCCCTTGTTGTATTTGTCATGGCCTTATTTTCTCCCTAAGCCTGCGAAGGCATTTCGCGGCTGGCGATAAAACAATGTCACAGATCGCAAGCTTGCGCTTGGTTGTAGTGAAGAACGCGACATGCCTGGGGCTAGTCAGGTTCCGGGGTACGTACGGCCGTATTTGCTGCAGATGACCTGCCGTACGTGCTGGAATTCAGCGTGATCGTGACTCGTCCTCTGGTTGCAGTGCGGGCAGAAAAGGGGCTCGTTCATGCGAGATGCTAGCAGTCCGGGTTTCGCATCCCATCCCCCGATCGATTGATCGGGACTGGTATGTTTGCGTCCGGGAGGTACTGATGAAAAAGCAATACCTGAACCCCAGGGAAATGGCCACGCCGCGCTTCTACACCCATGCGGTCAGCGCGGAGGGCCCGGGCAGGCTGGTGTACGTCTCCGGTCAGGTGAGCTGGGACGCGACCGGCAACGTGGTCGGCAAGGGCGACATGCGCGCGCAGAGCGAGCAGGTGTTCAAGAACGTCGGCTATGCGCTCGCCGTCGCCGGCGCGCGCTGGGACGACGTGATCAAAATGAACGGCTACATGGTCGGCATGCACGGCGAGCGCGTCGCCGCGTACCGCGAGGTGCGGCAAAGGTTCCTGAAGGAAGGCGCGCTGCCCGCGAGCACGCTGGTCGGCGTCGAGCGCCTCGTGGATCCCGAGCTGCTGCTGGAAGTCGAGGTGGTGGCGGCGGTGGGCGGCGCCAGGAAAGCGCCCGCGAAGAAAGCGCCCGCGAAGAAGAAAAAGAAACGTTGAGCGGCAATTCGCGCTACGGCTGGGTGGTGGTCGCCGCGGCCTTCACCCTGATGTTCGTCGGCTTCAGCGCGGCCTATTCGTTCGCGGCCTTCTTTGCCGGCTTCGAGGCCGAGTTCGGCGCCTCGCGCGGCGAGGTCGCGCTCGTGTTCTCGGTCGCCGCGTTCATCTGGTTCCTCTCCGGCGCGCCGGCGGGCGTGCTCGCCGACCGCTACGGGGTGCGCCGCGTCGCGCTCGCGGGCGTCGCCTGCCTCGCCGCCGCGCTCTGGGTGGCGAGCCTCGCGCAGTCGCTCGGCGTGCTCTACGCCACCTACAGCATCGGCATCGGCCTCGGCGTCGGACTTACCTACGTGCCGTCGATCGGCGCGGTTCAGCCCTGGTTCAGCGCGAACCGGGCATTCGCCTCGGGACTCGCAGTCGCCGGGATCGGCGCGGGCAACATCGCCGGGCCGCTGCTTGCCGTGTGGTGGATCGAGCAGTTCGGCTGGCGCGGTGCCTATGTCGGCCTCGCGCTGTTCGTTCTCGTGCTCGGCGGGGCGGCGGCGGTTGCGATCCGGGAGACCGAGCACCGCGCGGTCGGCATGCGCGAAGGCATTGCGCTCCGTGCCGCCCTCCGGACCACGCCTTTCTGGCTGCTCTTCGCCTCGCTCATGCTGAGCTGTATCGGCCTGTTCGTGCCGATGGTGCACCTCGGGCCGTTCGCGGTCGACGCGGGCTTCACTCAGGCGCAGGGCGTGACGCTCGTCAGCCTGATCGGGCTCGGCAGCTTGCTCGGGCGCTTCACGATCGGCGGCCCCGCGGACCGGCTCGGGCGCATTCCAGCGCTGTCCGCCATGTATGCCGGCCTCGGCGCGATGTACATCCTGTGGTGGGCGGCGAGCGCATACTGGGTGCTCGCGCTTTTCGCCATCGTATTCGGCATCTGCTACGGCGCGTATGTCGCGCTGCTGCCGACGATCGTGATGGATCTCTACGGTCCGCGCTCGGTGTCGGGCATCATCGGCTGCCTCTACACCGGCTGCGGCGTCGGCACGCTGATCGGCCCCTGGCTCGCTGGCGCCGCGTACGACGCGTGGGGCAGCTATCACCTGCCGATCGCCGCGGGCGCGCTGTTCTCGTTTGCCGCCGCGGCCTGCGTGTGGCCGCTGATGCATGGGAAGAGGCAAACCCTCTATAGCGGTTAGCGAAGCGCGCGGCGTGCGCACGCTGCACGTCGGCGGCGAGGCGATCCAGAGCTCGATGCGGCTCGAGGACCCCTATGCGCTCGCGCTCGACTACACGCGCTGCATGATGGCGTTCCTCCTGCTCCACCCCGAGCCGCGCGATGCGTTGATGATCGGGCTGGGCGGAGGTTCGCTCGCCAAGTTTTTTTTCAAGCACCTGCGCAAGACCCGAAGCCGGGTCGTGGAGCTCGACGAGCGCATCGTCGCCGCGGCGCGCGAACACTTCGCGTTGCCTCCCGACAATGAGCGGCTCAGCGTGGAGATCGGCGACGGCGCCGAGGCGCTGACGCCGGAGTGCTGCGACGTGCTGGTCGTCGACGCTTTCGAGGACGAGCTGCACGTGCCGCGCCTCGCGAGCGGCGAGTTCTATGACGGCGCTTTCCTCGCGCTGACCGAGCCGGGCGCGCTGGCGGTCAACTTCATGAACGACGATCCGAAGCTCGACGCCACGCTCGCGCGGCTCGAACACGCGTTCGGCGGCGCGGTGCTTTGCATGCCGGCGCTCTACGATCCCAACATCCTCGCCTTTGCCTTCAAGGGGATTGCGCCGAGAATCTCGTGGGAGGAATTGCGCGCGCGAGCGCAGCGGCTGGAAGCGAAGCTCGGGCTGCCGTTCACGCGCTATGTCCCGCGCCTGCGAACCATGAACCGGTGGACGGGCGCCGAGCTTATAATTTCGCAATGAAGTTCACCAGTGAGAGCTTTCAGGACGGCGGTGCGATTCCGCCGCAGCATGCGTTCTGCGTGCCCGACGCGGCCTCGCGCGTGAAGCTCGGCCAGAACCGCAATCCGCAGCTCGCCTGGTCGGAGCTGCCGAGCGGCACGCAGTCGGTGGTCATCATCTGCCACGATCCCGACGTGCCGTCGAAGCCCGACGACGTGAACAAGGAAGGCAGCACCATCCCGGCCTCGCTGCCGCGCGTCAACTTCTGCCACTGGCTGCTGGTCGACATGCCGGCGAGCGGCTCGCCGATCCGCGACGGCGAGTTCTCGAGCGGCGTCACCGCCAAGGGCAAGAGCGGGCCGCTCGCGCCGCGCAACACGCGCCAGGGGCTGAACGACTACACCGTCTGGTTCCAGAATGATCCGAACATGGCGGGCGACTACTTCGGCTACGACGGCCCGTGCCCGCCGTGGAACGACACCATCCCGCATCACTACGTCTTCACGCTGTTCGCGCTCGACGTCGAGAAATGCCCGGTGCAGCGCAAGTTCACCGCCGCCGACGTGGTCAAGGCCGTGAAACGCCACACCCTCGGCACGGCGCAGATCACGGGCCTCTACTCGCTCAATCCTGACGTAAAAGTGTGAGCGAATCGGCGGCGCTCGCCGCCATCGCTTTCCTCGGCGCGCTGATCTTCGGCGTCACCGGCTTCGGCGCCGCGCTGGTCACGATTCCGCTCGCTACGCATTTCGTGCCGCTCAAGTTCGCGCTCGCGCTCTTCGCGCTCGCCGATATCGGTGCGGCGCTCATGGTCGGCCTCGAGAACCCGAAGAACGCTGTGCGCAGCGAATGGACGCGCCTGGCGCCGATGATCCTCCTCGGCACCGCGCTCGGCGTGACGCTCCTCGTCAACCTGCCGCGCGCCGCCGGCATGCTGTTGCTGGGCCTGTTCGTGCTCGCCTTCGCGATCTTCACGTTTCTGCCGCACGCGCGGGCGCGCATCATCTCCCCGGCCTGGGGTTGGGTCGCGGGCCTGGCCGGCGGCATCACCAGCACCGTGTTCGGCGCCGGCGGTCCGCCGTATGCGATCTATCTTTCGCAGCGCGGGCTCACCAAGGAGCAGTTCCGCGCGACGCTCGCCTTCGCCACGATCACCAGCATCTCGCTACGGATCTGCGCGTTTCTGGTGACCGGCCTGCTGCTCGACCCGGAGGTCTGGATCAAAGCCATCGCGGTGGTGCCGGCATGCCTGCTCGGCATCTGGGTGGCGCGCAAGTTTTTTCTGCGGATCTCGCGCGACGCGCTCATGCGCCTGGTCGCGCTTGCGCTGCTCGCCTCGGGGACTTCGCTGATCTTTCGAGCAGCCCTGTGAATTCGGGGACGGAGCCCTAACTCCACGGCTGGCGCAGCTTTCGGAGTTAGGGCTCCGTCCCCGAATTCACTTCTCCAGAAGCTGTTTGAGCGCCTCGAGGTCGCGCCGCACCCATTTCGTGTCGTCGACGAACTTCTCCTCGGTCACGCCCGGTTGGCGGAACACCGTGATGAGCAGCTCCGAGCCCTCGCCGTTCGGGAACACGCGCATCGGCATGTAGACCTCGGGGCCGGAATCTACGCTCACGTAGTGGTCGAGCACGCCGTACTTGTTGCGCTCGACGAAGCGCACCTTGACCGCGCCGCTCAGGCCCGAGGCCCACTTCGAAAGGTTCTTGGGGTCGGAAACGAAGTTGTAGACGTCGAGCGGGGGACACTCGATCGTCATGCGCACGGTGAAACCTGGTTTTGTCTTCAGGCGGCGCGCTGCTCCCGGGAGCGCTCGGCCGGGGCGAGATCGCTGTTCGCCGGGCCGTTGATCACCTTACCATAGCAGTCGAAGCGCGAGCCATGGCAGGGGCAGTCCCAGGTGGTCTCCGCAGGGTTCCATTGCACCACGCAGCCGAGATGCGGGCATTTCGCCAGCCGCTCGTGCAGCCGGCCCTGCTCGTCGCGGTACGCCGCGATCTTGTCAAGGCCGCGGCGCACGATCGCGCCGCTTCCCGGGGCGATCTCCTCCGCCGAGCCGACATCCCCGCCCGTCAGCCAGTCGGTGTACTGCAGCGCGACGTTGGAGTTTTCACGCGCGAATTCGCCCGCGGCGCGCAGCGTGACGCGCGAGGGATCGTAGAGCTTCTCCCACGGGTTGGTGCGGCCGAGGATCAGGTCGGAGAGCAGCATGCCGGCGATCGTGCCGTGGGTGATGCCCATGCCCGAGTCACCGGTCACCACGAAGATGTTCTCGTGGTCCATCGGGTTGCGGCCGATGAAGGCGAGATAGTCCTGCGTTTCCATCACCTGCCCGCCCCACTGGAACTCGACCGGCCCCATCATCGGAAAGCGCGCGCGCGCCCAGGCCTCGAGGCGCGTGTAGCGCTCGCGAGTATCGTGGCCCTGCCCCGTCTTGTGATCTTCGCCACCGACGATCAGCAGGTCTTCGTAAAGGCGGATGTAGTGATACGGGTCGCCCGTGTCCCACGCGAGCAGCGGCGAAATCGCGTCGCGCGGCACGCGCGCGCCGACCACGTAGGTCGTATAGGGCGCCTGCTTGGTGTGGATCGCGACAAGGTCGTTCACCGGCACGTTGGTCGCGACCACTACCGCGTCGGCGGTGACGACGTGCTGGCCGACGTGCACCACCGCCGGAACCCCGCCTTCGATCTCGTCGGCGTGCGAGCCGGTGAAGATCCGGCCGCCCTCGTGCTGGATCGCAACCGCGATGCGCGCCAGGTACTTGAGCGGATGGAACTGTCCCTGGTTGGGAAAGCGCAGACACGGCCCGCTGTCGAACGACGCGAACGGCGCGCGCTCGACGAGCTCGACTGCGCGCAGCCCGGCGCGGTGCGCCGCCTCGAGCTCGCGCTCGAGCGTCTCGCGCGTGTCGCCCTCGGCGCAGAACAGATACCCGTCGACGCGCATGAAGTCGCACTCGATCCGCTCCTGGCGCACGATGGTCTCGATCCGATCGATGGCGGAGGTGTGGCTGTCGGCGGCGAGCCGCGCCCCCTCGCGCCCGTGCAGCTTCTCGAGCTCCGAATAGCGGTCGTCGAGCTGGTTGGTGAGGTGGGCGGTGGTCATCTGCGTCATGCCGCCGGCCACCGGGCCGTCGTCGATCACCGCGACGCGCTTGCCTGCGCGCGCGAGCATGTAGGCCGTGGTCAGGCCCGAGATGCCCGCACCGACGATGCAGACGTCGACGTGAATGTTTCCAGTGAGGGGGGGGAATTGCGGCAGCGTGGCAGTCGCCGCCCAGATCGATTGGTGGCGCATAGTGACACCACCGGAGCAAGAAATGCTCCTGCAGTTAGCTGCTTCTTTCCCGCATCGTCACGAATTCCTCCGCCACGGTGGGGTGGATTCCGATGGTGGCATCGAACTGCGCCTTGGTGGCGCCGAGCCTCACCGCGATCGCGACGCCCTGAATGATCTCGCCCGCGTCGGCGCCGATCATGTGCGCGCCGACCACACGCTGGGTGGCCTGGTCGACGACCAGCTTCAGGAAGGTTTTCTCGGTCTTGTCGGTCATCGTCAGCTTGAGCGAGCGGAAGGCGGCTTTGTAGATGTCGACCGCGCCATAGCGCTCGCGCGCACGCTCTTCCGATAGGCCGACGGTGGCCAGGTTGGGGTTGGCGAACACGGCGGTGGGTACGTTATCGTGGTCGACCGGCGTCGGCTCGCCGCGAAACAGCGTCCTGGCGAGCCACATGGCCTCGGCAGTGGCGACCGGCGTGAGGTTGATGCGATTAGTCACGTCGCCGACTGCATGAATGGAATCCACATTAGTTCTTGAATACTGGTCGACGACCACGGCCCCGTTGGCGGCGAGCTTGACCCCCGCCGCTTCCAGCCCGAGCTTCGCGGTATTCGGCCGGCGCCCGGTGGCGAACATCACGAGGTCGGTACGCTCGATCCGGCCGTCGGTGAACTCGATCTCGATGTCTTTCCCCTTGCGCAGCGCCGCAGGCTCGCAGCCGAAGCAGACGTTGACGCCCTTCGACGACATCTCCTCGCCGATGCGCGTGCCGAGCTCGGCGTCGAATCCGCGCAGCAGGCGCTTGCCGCGATACGTGAGCATGGTCTGGACGCCGATGCCGTGGAAGATCGAGGCGAACTCGAGCGCGATGTAGCCGCCGCCCACCACCAGCGCGCGCTTCGGCAGGCGCTCGAGCGAGAACGCCTCGTTCGAGGTGATCGCGTGCTCGATCCCCGGAATCACCGGCAGCTGCGGCCAGGAACCGGTGGCGACCAGGATGTGTTTGGCCGTATAAGTGCGTTCTCCTACGCGGACGGTGTTCTTGTCGACAACCTCTGCCCGATCGCGGTAGATCTGCACGCCGGCGTTGACCAGCACGCGCTCGTACACGCCGTTCAGGCGCAGGATCTCGCGGTCCTTGTTCTTGACGAGGGTCGGCCAGTCGAAGCGCGGCTCGCCGACCGCCCAGCCGTAAGCCCTGGCGATCTCGAAGTCCTCGCGGAAGTGCGCCGCGTAGGAGAAGAGCTTCTTCGGGATGCAGCCGACGTTGACGCAGGTGCCGCCGAAGCGGCCGGGCTCGGCGATCGCGACTTTGGCGCCGTAGCTCGCGGACACGCGGCTCGCGCGCACTCCGCCCGAGCCGCCGCCGATGGTGAAAAGGTCGTAGTCGAAACCCAGGACTACTTCACTTCAGGTTCTTGAGGTTGAGCCCGACCAGTTCGAGCTGCGAAGCGATGCGGTTGTGCTGCGGCTTGTCGGCGAGCCAGCGCAGCGCGTTCTTCACCTTGGTCTCGATCTGCGCGCGCGGCATGCCCTCGACGCCGTTGAACATGTCGGCGAGCTCCTTCAGGTTGGCCGACTGCGCGTCGGTGCGCACCTGGGCGAGCTTGCCCTCGATCGCCGGGCGGTCGAGGTTGGTCACCAGCTTGAGGGTGTTCTCTTCGTCAGTCGCCATGCGCGCCCTTTCGGAAAGCTAGCGCGATCTTACCAGCGTATACGCGCCGGCCTCGGCGCGCACCGCGCCATCGGCGACGAGTTTCTCCAGATGCGCGGTGAGCGAGCGCGCGGCGACGCGATGAATGCGCTCCGGCACATCGTCGTAGACGAGCGGCAGCATCTCGTCGAGCGACGGGTGCCCGAGGCGCTCGAGCGCCGCGACCACCTTGCGCTCGCGGTTCAGCCGATGCGCGATGAGGCGCTTCAGCTCGCGGTGCGGCGCGCCGATCAGGTAGCCGTGGCCGGGCGCGATGATCGCGATGTCCTCGCCGAGCAGCCGCTCGAGCGATTGCAGGTACGCGCGCATGTCGCCGTCGGGCGGATTGATCACCACCGTGGAGCCCTGCATCACGTGGTCGCCGGTGAACAGCATCTTGGTCTCTTCGAGCAGGTAGCACAGATGATTGGATGCGTGGCCCGGCGTGTGGATCGCGCGCAGCGTGATCTCGCCGAGGTCGAGACGCTGGCCGTTCTCCAGCACCACGTCGGGCTTGAAGGTCGCGTCCTGGCCGGCCGGCGCCGGTCGGCCGAGTATCTGCGCGCCGGTGGCTGCCTTGAGCGCCGCGGCCGCCGGCGAGTGGTCGAGGTGCGTGTGGGTGCAGAGGATCCACTTGATGCCCTTCGACGCCGCGAGCTTCTCGATGTGCGAATCGACCGCAGGCCCCGGATCGATGACCGCGACGCCGTTCACGATGTAGGTATTCGTTCCGGGCCCGGTCATCACGCCGGGGTTGGGCGCGGTGAGGCGCGTCACCCAGCGGTCGAGGCGCTTCGACTGCCCGGGAATGATGTCGTAGGTCGTCTCGCCGCTCTCCTCGGGATCGCTCCAGTGAATCTCGAAGTAGGGCGGATCGGCGCGCCGGAAGATCTTCGGCCCGTCCTTGCCCTGCGCCCAGCAGGCGCGGTTCTCGTCGACCTCGGGAATCGCGCTCACGTAGTCGAAGGCGGCGCGCGCATCGGTGAACCGCGCAAGGTCCTTCAGCGACTGCTGGGTGGCGTTGACCAGCTCGATCTCCCCGCGCGCGCCGCGCTCCAGGGCCTCGCGCGGCGTGATCCAGACGTCGTGCACCGTCTCGGTCGCGTCGTGCGAGCCCTGCTGGCCCTGCGGCGCGCGCGCCACGAAGAAGCGCGCGTCGAAGCGCCGCGAGCGGCCGGGCGCGGTGATCCAGTGCCCGAAGTAGGCGAGGTCGCCCACCGGGAGGTACAGGTCCTCGGCGTTCAGCAGTTCGCGAAACGGCTTGTTTCTCCAATGCATGAGCTTTTCCGCACGTTCCGCGGAAATGGGCGCGCCTTTCGCATCCTGCGCGAGGAGAACCCCGGCTTCCTCGAAGCATTCGCGAATCGCGGCGACGTAGTACGCAATGCCGCCCGACGCCAGCTTCAGCCGCGCGTTCGCCTGCGCCTCGGTGAGGCCGACCACGCGCTCGGCGGAGTCATCCTGCGGATCGAGCGATCCGCCGGGGAACACGTACGCGCCACCGAGGAATGCGGCGCTCTGGGTTCGCTGCAGCATGAGGACTTCCATGCTGTCCCGCAACAGGATCAGCGTGGCCGCCGGTCGGGGTTTCATGACCATCAGGCGGTGCGGACGGCGCGGTCCTGCATTTAGGCCGTCCTTCCGGCCTTATCTTTCTCGTTCGTCGCCTTGATCATCGCGCGCATGCGCTCCCAGTCCGCGTCGGTGAGCTTGTCGAGCGCGACGTAGTAGCCCGCGGCGCCGGTGGCGAGGTAGCCGCCGCCATCGATCGCGATGGTCTCGCCGGTGAGCCATTCGCAGCCGTCGGCCATCAGGAAGGTGGCGAGGTTCTGCAGCTCCTCCATGCGGCCGACGCGCCTCATGGGGTTCAATTCGGTTGCGTCTCCAAAATCGCCCTTGCTCCCTGGCCGCAGCCGCTTGGTCGCGCCCTCGGTCGGAAAGGGCCCGGGCGCGATCGCGTTCAGGCGGATGCCGTACTTGCCCCACTCGACCGCGAGCGACTTGGTCATCACGTGCAGCCCCGCCTTCGACATGGCCGAGGGCACCACGTACGGCGAGCCGGTGTGCACCCACGTGACGAGGATCGAGATCACCGAGCCCTTGTGGCCGCCCGCGATCCAGCGCTTGCCCACGGCTTGCGTCACGTAGAACGTACCGTGGAACACGATGTTCGCAATCGCGTTGAATCCGTTCGGCGAGAGGTCCTTGGTGGGGCTGATGAAGTTGCCCGCGGCGTTGTTCACCAGACCGCTGAGCGGCCCGCTTTCGTCCCAGATCCGCTGCACCATCGCGTCGACGGCTGAGGCGTCGCGGATATCCACGGCGTGGGTTCGAACCTTGCCCCCAAGGGATTTCGCGGTTTCTTCCAGCACGCCGCCGCGTCGTCCGCAGATCCACAGCTCGGCGCCCATCTCGACGTACTTGGCGGCGATCTCCTTGCCGAGGCCGGTACCGCCGCCGGTGATGAGGATCCGCTTGCCCTTGAGGAGGTCCGACTTGAACATCCCCTCATTCTAAGCACACCGCCTCGACGTTGTTCCCGTCCGGGTCAACGAGAAACGCTGCGTAGTAGTTCGGGCTGTAGTCGCTGCGCACGCCCGGCTTGCCGTTGTCCCGGCCGCCGGCCTTGAGGCCCGCGGCATGGAAGCGGTCCACCGTGGCGCGATCGCCGGCGCGAAACGCGACATGCGTACCGCCGCCCGGCTTGCCGCCGGCGTGCAGCCACAGAGCGGGCTGGCCTTTCGGCCCGAATCCGGTGCCCGAGTCATCGAGCATGTAGCCGAGCGGATGCAGCGTCGTCTGGTAGAAGCGCACCGCCGTTTTGAGGTCCTTCACGCGCAATCCGATGTGGTCGTACATGTCAGCTCTCTCCTTTGCTCGCTTTGCGAGAAGTTGAATGGCCTTGAACCAGGTGCTGCCGCCGTCGCGCGAGAGCTCCGCGCGCCAGCGGAACGAATTCGGCGTGATGTCGCTGTAGATCCAGCGCAGCTGCGTGCCGTCGGAGCCGGTGCCTTCCTGGAAGATCTCGCCGTCCTTCAGCCGGCCGATGAGCTCCGCGCGGTAGCCGGCGCAGGGGTCGATCCAGGTCGCGCGCCAGGCGTCGAGCTTCGGGTCATAGACGCGGATGGTGGTGCCGTATTGGTTGTCGAACGGCCCCCAGCGCTCGGACTTGCCGACATTGGGGCCGTCGCGCGGCGGGGTGATCCAGACGTCCTGGATGGCGCGGTTCTCGAGCGCCCACTCGAAGCGGATTTGCCAATAGTGCTTGCGCACCGAGCCGTCCGGCAGGAACGCCTGCGCTTCGGCTTCCCAGCGGCCGACGAACTGGCCGAACAGCATGAGAGCGGAATTCATGTCCGCAGCCTACGGCGCGGACCGCTACTGCGCTGTCAGAATCTTGCTCTTTCGCAGCGCCGAAGGCGTGACGCCGAACGCCCGGCGGAAGCTCGCGGTGAAGTGGCTGTGGCTCGCGAAGCCGAGGTCGAGCCCGATCGCGGTGAAATCGCGCGCCGTATCGAGCACTTCGCGCAAAGCCGCGGCAAGGCGTGCGCGCAGGTGATAGCGGTGCAGGGGCACGCCGGCGAGCTCGCCGAAAACGCGCGCCAGATGCCAGGGCGAGCTGTATACGCGCTGCGCGAGCTCGCTGAGGGCCCAATTCTGCCCAGGCTGCGCCGCGAGCGTAACCTTGGTCGCCTCGACCATTTCCGCGTGGCGGCGGCGCGCGCGGGTCGCTGGGCGGGAACACGAGGCGCGCCTGCCGATGCCGAGGTAAAGGCCCAGCGCAGTCTCCTCCGCTTCGAGCGATGTCGCGAGCCCCCGGCGCAGCCGGTGCCCCAGGAGCGAGCGCGTCGCGATGAGGCGCTCGTCGAGCGGCGTGCACTTCTCGCGCGACGCGCCCTCGGCGAGCAGCTCGCGCGAGGGCTCGAGCGTCAGGCACTCGTCGCCACCTTCGACCGGGTGGCTCACGCGGTACGGCGCGCCGGCTTCGAAGAACAGGGCATGGCAGGGATCGGCGACCAGTCTCTCGGGCCCTTCGTGCTTCACGAAGATGCCGCGCAAAGGAAGCACAAGCATATCGGCGGCCGCATGCTCCACCGGGCCGCATGCGTGGTGCTCGGGGCGGCAACGCACGATGTGCACCGCGAGCGCCGGGCTGCGATGCGGGGTTTCGACGCTAAGGGACATGCCCTCCTGCCGCAAGCCTCATGCCGCCTGCGTCTCCGCGGGTGCGTAGGACGCAATGCCGTTGCCGAAGGACCAGTTCTCCTTCGCCACCTCGACCAGGTTGATCCACACGTCTTCCTTGCGCAGGCCCACGGCCGAAGCGAGGTTGGCCGCGATCCGCCGGTAGAGCGCCCGCTTCTGCTCGAGGGTGCGCCCCTGGCTGAGGGTGATCTGCACGATCACGAGGTTGCTCGTGCGCGCGATGCCGAGGTAGTTCGAGTCGTACACAATGTCGCCCAACTCGTGCTCGGTGAGGAGCTGGAAGCGGTCGAGCGGGGGCACACCGACCGCTTCCACCAGCGCGCGGTGGATCGCGTCGCCCACCTTGCGCCGGTACGCCTCGGGCTTACCCTTGACGAGCGAGATGCGAACGAGCGGCACGGCCGGCGAAGAAATGCTTGATGGGTTCGACGATCAGGCGCCGGATCGCTTCGGCGCGCTCGCGGTGCGCGTCCACGCGGATGCGCTCGAGCAGGCTCGGGTCGTTGAGGATGTCTTCGTAGGTCAGTTTCATGACGCTCTCCTGAACAGCAAAATGATCGGAAGAAGGATCAGGCGATGAATCGCTTCGGCGCGCTGCCGGTGCGCACGCGAGTGCGCCGCCTGTACGTAGCTGAAGTCGTATCTCATGGCTCTGCCCTTAGGCGAACAACACGGAGGCTTCGCCGAGGGCCTCGATCACGGCGACGCCGCGCTCGCTCAGCCGGTAGCTGGCGCCGGGCTCGACCACGATGTCACGCGGCCGGTTTTCCTCGGTGATCCACACCGCCGCGTTGCTGGCGCTGATGGTGCTGCCCGCGCCGTCGACCACTTTCAGGGTTTCGCCGCGCCGCAATTGCAGGGCCCCGGCTCTCAGTTCGATTCTCATGGTTCAGCTCCTTGCGTTTGGTATGCGCAGGATGCATGCTTACGCGGAGGCGCTCAAACGGTGAATACTCAGGACATGCATGCGTAATCGGAATGCATTGCCGGCCCTGGACCTGTTGGTGGGGTTCGAATCGGCGGCGCGCCACCTGTCCTTTACCAAGGCCGGGGAGGAGCTGTTCCTCACCCAGTCGGCGGTGAGCCGCCAGATCAAGGAGCTCGAGGACCAGCTCGGGGTGCCGCTGTTCCAGCGCCGGCACCGGGCGCTCGCCCTGACCGAGGCCGGGCACCAGTTCTACGCCGCGGCGGCGCAGGCGCTATCGACCATGCGCACGGCCACCGACCGGCTGCGCGCGCATGCCGGCAAGAAGGCGCTCTCGGTGACGACCACGCATTCCTTCGCCTCGCTCTGGCTGATCCCACGCCTCGCCGGCTTCACGCGCGACCATCCCGGCGTCGACGTGCGCATCACCGCCGACACCAAGGTGCAGGACCTGGAGCGAGACGGCCTCGACATTGCGCTGCGGCACGGCCCGGCTTCGCTCGCCGGTCCGAACGCGGTGCGGCTCTTCGGCGAGAAAGTGTTTCCGGTGTGCAGCCCGAAGCTGCTGAAGAAGAAGCCGCTCGAGAAGCCCGCCGACCTGAGGAACCACGTGCTGCTGCAGTACGACGACCCCGAAGTGCGCCATCCGTGGCTGCACTGGAAGACCTGGCTCGAGGTCGAGCGCATCGCCGACCTCAAGCCGGCGGGCACGCTGTCCTTCTCAGGCTACGAGCAGATCATCCCGGCCGCGGTCGCCGGTCACGGCGTCGCGCTCGGCCGCAGCCCGCTGGTGAAGGACCTGATCGCCGAAGGCGAGCTCGTCGCGCCCTTCAAGAGCCAGGCCGACCCCGCGCGCGCCTACTTCGCGATCGTCTCGCGGAACGCCGCTGTCCGGCCGGAAGTGGCCGATTTCCTGGAATGGCTCAAGACCGAAGCGGCTAGACGGTAAGCACGATCTTGCCGATGTGCTGGGAGCTCTCCATCAGGCGGTGCGCTTCGGACGCCTGCTCCAGCGGGAAGGTTTTGTAGATCTCGGGCTTGATGCGGCCGGATTCGATCAGCGGCCAGATCTTCTCGCGCAGGCTGCGCGCGATCGCGCCCTTGAACTCCACCGGGCGCGGGCGCAGCGTCGAGCCGGTGATGGTCAGGCGCCGGCGCATGACCGCATCGATGTTGAGCTCGGTCTTGGGGCCGCGCAGGTATGCGATGAACACGAGCCGGCCGTCCTCGGCGAGGCACTTGAGCTCTTTCGGCACGTAGTCGCCGCCGACCATGTCGAGGATCACGTTCACGCCCTTGCCGCCGGTGGCGGCAAGCACCTCTGCGCTCCAATCCTGGGTCTTGTAATTGAACGCCTTCTCGGCGCCGAGCCGTACGCAAGCGGCGCACTTTTCCTCGGATCCCGCGGTGGCGAAGACGCGGTTGCCGGTCGCCGTCGCCATCTGGATCGCGGTGACGCCGATGCCGGAACTGCCGCCTTGCACTAGAAACGTCTCGCCGGGCGCGAGCTTTCCGCGGTCATAGACATTCGACCAGACGGTGAAGAAAGTTTCCGGCAGCGACGCGGCTTGTATCGGAGTCAGGCCTTTCGGGATCGGAAGCGCCTGCGCTTCGGGCACGACGCAATACTCGGCATAGCCGCCGCCCGCGACGAGCGCGCAGACCTTTTCCCCGGGCTTGAATAGCTTCGTGGAACCTCCTACGACTTCGCCGGCGATCTCGAGGCCTGGAATATCGGAAGCGCCGGGCGGCACGGGGTAGTTGCCGGTGCGCTGCAGCACATCGGGGCGGTTCACCCCGGCGGCCGCGACCTTCACGAGAATTTCACCTGCGCGGGGATCCGGCTGGGGACGATCGGCCGGTTGCAGAACTTCGGGGCCGCCGGGTTTCGTGATCTCGACTGCACGCATCGCCGTGCGATACTAATCAACGAGAGGAGGTTTGAGTGGCCCAATTTCGCGTCGAGTTCGTGCTTGATCAGGCGAGCGGCAAGTATCTCGCCGAGCTTTACAACCCCGACAACCAGCAGGAGCTTCTGGTGCGCACCGAGGCGCTGTATCCGTCGCAGGCGGCGGCCGTGCTCGGACTGGTGCAGCTCTTCAAGGACGCGATCCTTCAGTTCCCGCCGCCGGGCGAGCGCGCCCGCACGCAACCGAAGCAGAAGCGGCGGCGCTCGGACCGCAAGGCGAAACCCAAGGCGAAAAAAGCGAAAAAAGCGAAGAAAGCGAAAAGGAGGAAAGGCAAATGAGTTTGACGCGCATTGCCCTCGCGGCGTTGGTCGCGCTGGCGACGCCCGCGTTCGCGGATTTCAACGACAAGAAGCCGATCAACGCCACGGTGACCGGCGCGACGCCGAGCGGGTATCCGCGCACCATGGTCGAAGGCCTGAACGCCGTGGTCCGCGACACCTACCCCGGCTCGGCGGTGTCGTTCAAGCCCAATTCCCCCGGCGGCGGCGTGCTCGCGATCGCCGAGGGCCAGGCGGATTTCACCGCCACCGCCACCGGCACGGAAGTGAAGCTAGCGAACGACGGCACCGCGCCCTTCCCGAAGCCGCTCAAGGGCAAGTTCAGCTACGTGATGCAGCTCTACGACAACCAGTTCATCCACTTCCTGATGACGAAGGAATGGGCGGACGCGAACGGGATCAAGTCCTGGGCCGACATCGCGGCCAAGAAGCCGCGCATGCGCCTCGCCATCAACCGCCCGGACAATCCGCAGACCACCATCGGCGGTCCCTACGAGGTGATGAAGGCCTACGGCTTCGGCATCAACGACATCGAGAAGTGGGGCGGCAGCTACGTGCTCGGCAACAGCCAGGTTGGCCTGGACGCGATCGTCGACGGCAAGGCGGACGTGTTCATGAACGCGCGCAACCTGTCCGACTCGCTGGTGAAGGACGTGGCCTCGAAGCGGCCGCTTCTGTGGATCGACGGCGACCGCAATACGATCCAGAAGGCCGCCGACACCTTCAACAACAAGGCCGACATGGTGGAGAAGGGCACCTATCCCTTCATGGAGAAGGACTATCCGACGGTTCGCATGTGGGTCGCGCTGCTCGCCGGCAGCCACGTCTCCGACGAAGCGGTCTACAAGTACGTGAAGGCCATCGCGGAGAACGAGAAGCGCGTGCAGGACATCGGCGGGTCGCTCAAGACCGCGTTCACGGTGCAGAAGATGTCGACCAACCCGGCGAACCTGCCTTACCACCCGGGCGCCTTGCGCTACTACAAGGAAAAGGGTCTGGTGAAATAGCGCTTAGCGCTTGCGCTTCCTAAGGGAGGGGGTGCGCCACCGGCCGGGCGGGGCCTGGTGGGTCTTCATTCAGGCAGCGTCGGTCGCCGCCGCGCTCTACGTGCTGTGGATCGGGGCGCTCGCCACGATCGTCGGTACGGCGGCCCTCAAGCTGGGCTTCCTCGGTTTCGGCACCTGGGCGAGGGCGTTCACCGCCCAGTTCCACCTCGACATCTCGATCTTCATCGCGATCACCTTCCCGATCGCGTTCCTCACCACGACGGCGGGTCCATGGCGCAGAAAGCTCGCGTGGACGGATGTCGTCCTTGCAGCGCTGTCGCTCGCGGTCGCGCTCTACTACATCGTCCTCAATGACAAGTTCCTGCACTGGAGCCGCGGCTTCTCGCAGCCGACGTTCTGGGACATCGCCGCCGGACTGATCCTGGTCGCTCTCGTGGTGGAGCTTTGCCGCCGCAGCACCAGCTGGGGCCTCACCACGCTGTTGCTCGCGATGCTCGCGTTCGCGGTGTTCGGGCGCTGGATGCCCGGCGCGCTGCGCCACGACAACTTCAGCACCAATTACTTCATCGAGATGATGACGATCCAGGACATCGGCATCTTCGGCGCGCCGCTCGAGGTGGCGGCGACCTACGCGTTCCTCTTCGTCCTCTTCGGCAATTTCTACAACAAGGCGGGCGGCGGGCAGCTCTTCTTCGACGTGGCGAGCGCGATCACCGGCCGCATGCGCGGCGGCGCGGCCAAGGCCTGCGTGACCGCGAGCGGTCTGTACGGCTCGGTTTCGGGCAGCCCGACCGCGGACGTCGCCACCACCGGCCCGCTCACGATCCCGATCATGGTGAAGCAGGGGGTGCATCCGACGCGCGCGGCCGCCATCGAGGCCACTTCGTCCAGCGGCGGCGCGATGCTGCCGCCGGTGATGGGCGCGGTGGCGTTCATCATGGCCGACATCACCAACATCCCGTACGCCGACATCGTCGCGTCCTCGTGGCTGCCCTCGATCCTGTACTACGTCGCGATCTACATCCTGGTGCACAACGACGCGGTGCGAAACGGCGAGCCGCCGATGCCCGCCGAGAGCATCGTGCCGCTGCGGCGCGCGCTCGCGAGCGGCTGGCGCCACCTGCTGCCCATCGGGGCCATGATGTGGCTGCTGCTCGCGGGCTATACGCCGGTGTACGTCGCCGCCGGCTCGACCGCGGCGGTGATCGTGCTCTCGTGGTTCCATCGCCCGAGCGCGATCGGCCCGCGCCGCTTCGTCGAGTGCTGCACCGAGACCATCACGCAGGTCGTGCCGCTGGTCGGCGCGGTCGCCGCGGCCGGCGCAGTGATCGGCGCGATCGAGATCGCGGCGCTTGCCGGCAAGTTCACGTTCGTCATCAACACGCTGTCGGGCGGCATGCTGGTGCCGGCGCTGCTGCTCTCGGCGCTATTCTTGATCCTGCTCGGCATGGGCATGCCAACGCCCGCGGTGTACATCATGGGCGCCGCGCTGCTCGCGCCGATCCTGCGGCAGTTCGGCCTGCCGGTTTTCGAGATCCACCTCTTCATGCTGTTCTACGCCTGCCTCTCGGCGATCACGCCGCCGGTCGCCGTGGCGAACTTTGCGGCGGCTGCGATCGCGGGCGTGAACCCGTCCTCGCTCGGCCCCTACGCGGTCAAGCTCGCGATCGGCGGCTTCGTGGTGCCGTTCTTCTTCCTTTTCAACACCGGCCTCACGCTGCACGGCACGCTCGCGGAAATCCTCGCGGCGTGCTTCTTCGGCACCGTGTGCACCGTGTTCGCGTCCTTTGCGCTGCACGGGTTAATGGGATTGAAAGACATCAAACTTCCATTGCGCTTGCTGCTCGCGGCCTGCACGGTGGCGCTGATCGTCCCGCGCCCGGAGCTGCAGCTCGGCGCGACCGTGCTCGGAAGCCTAATTCTGCTGTTTGTGCAGCTGCGCGGCCGCCCAGCGAAGGTCGACGTTTCCGCCTGAAAGAATTACCCCGACCTTCTTGCCTTTCAGGTC
>Ga0075430_100001220_pt1 | contig 20696 bp, 20 predicted proteins | sample RhiMetdeltSRZDD4_FD_75294 | JGI IMG/M metagenome (GOLD analysis project Ga0075430, IMG submission 75294) | Populus rhizosphere microbial communities from Tennessee, USA - Rhizosphere MetaG P. deltoides SRZDD4 | ecosystem: Host-associated > Plants > Roots > Rhizosphere > Soil | place: USA... | reverse complement strand
TATTACCCGGCCCGTGTTGGCGAGGCCCTGGATGACCGCGCGCGTGGGCCGCTTGGTCTCGCGGTAGTGCTCCTTGATCTGCGTGAGCAGGAACACCTCGTAGTCCATCGAGAGGCCGAACAGGATGGCGAACATCAGGAGCGGCACGAAGCTCACGATCGGGATCGCCCCGTCCAGCCCGATCAGCGCGGCGCCGTGGCCGTCCTGGAAGACGAACGTCACGATGCCGTAGGCGGCCGCCACCGACAGCAGGTTCATCACCGCCGCCTTGGCCGGCACGACGAGCGAGCGGAAGGCCAGCATCAGCACGACGAAGCTCAGGCCGACAACGATGGCGATCATCTCGGGCAGCTTGTCGCTGATGCGGGTCGCCAGATCGATGTAGCCGGCCGTCTGCCCGCCCACCCAGGCGTTCACGTCCGTGCCCTTGGTGGCGGCCGGGATCGTGGCCGAGCGCAGCCGGTTCACGAGGTCCGTGGTGGCGTCGTCCGAGGGCGCTGAGCCGGCGATCACCGTGTAGACGGCCCCCGTGCCCTTCTTGTCCAGGACCGGAGGCGACACGGACTTCACGTCGTCCGCCTTCGCGATCGCGTCGGACAGCTGCGTGAGCCGCGGGTCGGTCGCGGGCGACTCCGCCGCCTTCTTCTTCTCGGCCAGCTGGTTCGACTGCGCTTGGGTCTGCTGCTTGGCCTCGGCCTGCGCCTGCTGCTGGGTGGCCCCCTGCAGCAGCGCCCCCTGCTCGATCTGCTGCTGCTTCTGCTGGAGCTGCTTCTTCTGGTTGTTGATCTTGTCGAGGTTCTTCTGGTCCGGCTTCGCCGGCTTGCCGAGCTCCGCCGCCACGAGCAGCGGGCCGGCCGTGCCGTCGCCGAAGCCCTTGCCGAGGCCGTCGTAGGCCTGGCGAGCCGTGGTCGACGCCGGCAGGGCGCCCGTATCCGACTGGCCCAGGTGCAGGTTCAGCATCGGCAGGGCCAGCACCACGAGCAGCGCCGTGGCGGCGACCAGCGAGAGCCAGGGCCGGCGCGCCACGCCACGGGCCCAGCGCTCCCAGCCGTGCGGCTTGTGGTCGTCGGGGTGGGTGCGGCCGAGCTTCACGCGCAGCGAGTTGATCCGCGGCCCGAGCGCGCCCAGCAGGGCGGGCAGCAGCGTGGTGGCGCCGAGCACCGCGACCACCACGGCGACCGCCGCCGTGTAGCCGAGCTTGGTCACGAGCGGGATGCCCGCGAAGAAGAGCGAGCAGAGAGCGATCACCACGGTGGTCCCCGCGAACACCACCGCTCCGCCCGCGGTGGCGGTCGCGCGCGCGATCGACTCCCCCATTTCCATGCCCTCGCGCAGCTGCAGCTTGTGGCGAGTGACGATGAAGAGCGCGTAGTCGATGCCCACGCCGAGCCCGATCATCGTGGCGAGCGTCGGGGCGACGGTCGGCACGTCGGTGAGAAGCCCGAGCACCTTGATGAGTGACAGGGCGCTCACGAGGCCGAGGATCGCCGTGACGATCGGGAGCGCCATCGCGGTGGCCGTGCCGAACGCGAACAGCAGGATCACAACCGCCGCGGCCAGGCCGATGAGGTCGCTCGCGCCGGTGTCCGGCTTCGAGAGCTGCTGGCCGGCATAACCGCCGAGGGAGACCGCGATGCCGGCCTTCTTCGCGGGGTCGCCCGCGTCGAGAATCGCCTGTGCCTCGTCCTTCTGGAGGTCGGCCTGGCCGACGTCGAGGGTCACCGGCACGTAGGCGATCGTCTTGTCCTTGGAGAGGAAGGGCGCGCCGTCCTTGTCGAGCGGGTTCACCGCCCTGTTCACGTGCGGCGTGTTCCGCACGTCCTTGACCGTCTGGTCGACCGCCTGCTTGTTGGCCTTGTCCGTGAGCTTGCCGCTCGCGGTCCGGAGGACGAGCGGGTTGCTGCCGTAGGCCTGCTCGGGGAGGCGCGCCTCGAGCACGTCGCTGGCCTTCGTCGACCCGGTGCCGGGCAGGGTGAGGTTGTCGCTGGTGCGGTCGCCCGCGGCGCGGCCGGCCATGGCGATCGCGATCGCGCCGGCGATCCAGACGGCGATGAGGAGCCAGTGATGGCGAGCGCAGAAGCGACCAACGTGGTAGAGCGGACCGGTCATGGGCGTCCTTCCATCGAGTGGAAAGAGCCTGCAGCGGTGCGGGCGCCCGCACAATGGGAGGGTCCCCAGGGTTTCCCCCAGGGTTTGCCTGGGTCAGTCGGCGAGCGCTGAGGCGAGCTGGAAGCGCGAGCGGATGCCGAGCTTCCGGTAGGCGTGCGTGAGATGCAGCTCGACGGTCTTCTCGGTCACGAAGAGCTGCTGGGCTATTTCGCGGTTCGTGAGCTCCGCCGCAGCCAGCTCGGACACGCGCCGCTCCGCCGGGGTGAGCGCCTCGACGCCGGTGAGCTCGAGGCGCGGAGCCCGCCCGCCGCCCGCACCGAGGTCGGCCAGGGCGCGCTCCGCCACGGGGGTGGCGCCGCACGCACGGGCCAGCTCGACGGCGCGCCGGAGCGCCTCCCGGCCCTCGCGCCGCCTGCGGCGCCGCACGAGCTCGCCGCCCAGGTCGGCCAGCGCGTGGGCGGCCTCCAGCTTGGCCGGCGAGCGCTCGGCGATCGTCACGGCCTCCTCGAGCATGTCGAGGCCCACCTCCCCCCCGATCGCCCGGCCGCCGGTCCGGAGCGCGCACGCGAGCCGGCGCGGCGCCCCGAACGCGCGCGCCGCGGCGATCTCCTCCTGGGCGAGCTCCTCCGCGCGTTGCTCCTCGCCCAGCTCGGCGAGCGCGGGCACTGCGTGGGGGCGCCAGCGCGCGAGGTTCGGTGAGCCGTAGGCGTCGCTGAACTCCCCGCAGCGCAGCAGGTCGCCGAGGCCGGCCTCGACGTCGCCGCGCGCGATCCGCACCCGCCCCCTGCTCACCAGGTAGCGGTCCACGTAGAGCCGCTCTCGCTCGTGCCGCTCCGGATCGCGCCCGGCGAGCTCTCCGGCGCCCTCGAGATCGCCGCGCTCGAGAGCCACCTCCATGGCGGTGGCGAGGATGTCGGGGAGGATCGCGTGCCTTTCGGGAACGAGCTCGAGCGCGAGCTGGATGTCCAGGTGGGCGTCGGCCACCGCGCCCCGGCCGAGTGCCAGCGCTGCGCGCGCGCTGTGCAGGGCCGCGAGCTGGATGCTCACGCCGTACGCCCGCGCCAGCTCCAGCGCCATCTCGATCAGAGGAGCGGCGAGCTCGTAGCGCTCGGCGCGGGTCAATGAGTCCACTACGATGGCAAACGCGAACGGGTCCGGCGGCGGCCCGTCGCGCAGCGCCTCCTTGATCGCGTCCACGACCTCGGCAGCGGGCGCGCCCTTCCCGAGGCTCTCGCTGGCCGTGTGAAACTCGGCGAGGGCCTCGAAAGGCACGGTTCCGGCCGCCCGGCGCCTGAACGCGTCGAGCCGCGCCGGAACGAGGTGGCGCAGCGAGAGCTCCAGCCGGGCGAGCATGACCCCCGCCGCCTCCAGCTCGAGCGCCGCCTCGCCCCCCGCCCGCTCCAGCTGGCGGTCGATGGCGTCGAGCGCGGTCGCGGCGAGCTCGGGGCTCCCGGACACGATCGCGCAGCGGCTGAGCCAGGTCGTGGCGCGCACGGGCGCCGCCGGGTCGCCGGGGGCGTCGAGCGCGCCAAGCAGGTGCCCGGCGGCCGTGTCGTATTCCACGCGGGCGATCTCCCAGCGCCCGAGGTCGCACAGCACGTCGGCGCGCTCGGCCTCGGGGGGCGGCTCCTCCAGGGCACGGCGCAGGTAGGCGACCGCCGCCGCGGGGGCTCCCTGCTCGGCGGCGCTCGCAGCGGCGGCCCGCAGGGTCGCCACCCAGTCGGGATCGCCCGCGGGATCGGTCTCGAGCAGGTGGGTTGCCACGCGTTCGGCGGGCGCCCCGGCATCGGCCAGCAGCCGCGCCGCGGCGAGATGACGCGCGCCGCGGTCGCCGGGCAGCAGATCCTCGTAGATGGCCGCCTGCACGATCGGATGGACGAAGGCGAGCTCGTGATCGGGTGCGAACAGCTCGGCCTGCACCAGCACGTCGGCCACCCGTCGCGCCTCGCCGGGCTCGAGTCCCGCTGCGCTCGATGCGGTGGCGATGTCGGCGCCCGCGCCGAGCACGGCCACCGCCCGCGCCAGCTCCGTGGCCTCCGGCCCCAGGCGTTCGAGCCGCTGCCGCACGAAGCGTCCGACCGCGCGCGGCCCGACGGTCGTCACCGCCTCCACCGCCTCGCCGGTGGGCTCGACCTCCGCCTGGGCAAGCGCCGTCACGAGCTCGCGCAGGAACAGCGGGTTGCCGCCGGTGGCCCGGTGGCAAGCGGCGCTGAACTCCTCGTCGACCTCTCGGCCGAGCCGGCTCCGGAGAACCTGCCCGGCGGCCCGGGCGCTGAGCGCACGCGGGCGAAGCACCTCGGCCGCCGGGTCGCTCGCGAGCTCTCGCCACAGGCCCTCGCTCTCGGGATCGGGGACCCGTGCGGCCGCCAGCAGCAGCACCGACAGGCCCTCCAGCCGGCGCGACAAGTAGCCAAGGAATCGCAGTGAGGGCGGATCCGCCCAGTGGGCGTCGTCGACCACCAGCACGAGCGGCCCGCGGTCCGCGAGGTTCACGGTGAGCCAGTACAGCCCGTGGAGCGCCCCGAACGCGGCATCGCCGTCCTGGGCCTCGACCTCGGGACCCTCCTGTCCAACGAGCCGCGCGGAGAGTCCCGCTGCCCCGGCAAGCAGCGCCCGGCGCTCCTCCTCCGAGGCGGAGCCCACGGCCTGCTCGAACAGCCGCCGGGCAACGCCGAAGGCGAAGCCCCGCTCGAACGGGGCCCCGCGCGCCCCGAGCACCGGGAGGCCGGCCTCCTCGGCGCTCGCTCGCGCGCTCGCCAGCAGGCGGCTCTTGCCGACCCCGGCCGGCCCCTCGATCAGCAGCCAGCCGCCGGCCCCGTCGCGCACGCGCGCGACTGCGCCGCTCAGCGCCTCCAGCTCGGCGTCACGCTCGAGCAGATGGGGGATCGAGATGCCTGGCTCGGCGTGGGCGCGGGGCACCGGCGCCAAGAATAGATCAGCGCCCCGTCAAGCTACCTGTCCAATGTCAAGTCGATTGCCCGAGACCGCCGCCCGAGACGCGCCCGAGAACCTGGCGATCCTGCTCCGGGAGCCCTTCCGGGTGGGAACCGAGCTGCTCCATCGGCGCTTCGCCGAGCGCGGCCATCCGGAGATTCGCCCGCCCCACGGCAACGTCATGCAGTTCCTCGACGGCGACGGCACCCGGGTCAGCGTGCTGGCCGAGCGGGCGCAGATGACCAAGCAGGCGATGGCGGAGCTGGTGCTCTACCTCGAGCAGCGCGGCTACGTCGAGCGCGTTCCCGACCCGAGCGACCGGCGGGCCAAGCTGGTTCGGGCGACCCCGCGGGGCGAGCAGCTCTACGCGATCGCCCGTGAGGTGGTTGCGGAGATCGAGGCAGATTGGACCGAGCGGCTCGGTGAAGCCAAGATGCGCCGGCTGCGCGAGCTGCTCGAGGAGCTCAACGCCGGACTTTGAGGCCGCCGGGCCGGCGATCAGTGGGCCATGGCCGCATGCGCGATTACGGCTTCGACGGACCGTTCGAGTTGCCCGGCGATCCGTGCGGGCGACCAACCCAGCGTCGAATACTGGTCGAGAACCTCGCGCGGATCGGCCAACGCGTTCCAGACGGCCACGAGGTAGCTCAACCCCTCGGACGACGGAACGCCGGCGGAGCGGCTCGCGAGCTCTCCCTTGAGAACGGGCTCGATCAGGTCGAGCAGTCGGCCCACGCGCGCGTCGCCGCGCGCGCGACGTGCGAGGAGCCCCTCGCGGCTTCGCAGGTGGGCCAGCGACGGACCCCAGTCGAGCACGGTCCGCACCCAGAGCCGGCAGAGCGAGTCGAGCTCGAGGGGGCCCGCGCCGGCCCGGCTCTCGATCTCGTCGAAGAACCCGGCGCCGAAGGCGAGGGTCACGTCGTCCGCCGAGCTGAAGTGACGGTAGGCGGTCGCCGTCGAGAGCCCAGCTGCCGAGGCAACGTCGGCCAGCGAGAACTGCTTGCCGCTGGACAGCAGCTGACCAGCGGCATCAAGTAGCCGCCGCTGGCTGCGGCGGCCGTCTGTCCGTGTCGCCTGCGAGCGGACCGACGCTCGTTGCTGGGAGGGCCACTCGGTCGCCACCTGTTGAACCATAAGTGCGATCGTATTCTCACTTCTACTAGAGTGCCCCGACGATGCCGAGCGCGCGAGGTCCCGCGGTGGAGCTGGGCCGGCGATTGATGAGTCCCCAACGATCCAAGGCCCGGAAGAGGCTTGAATGGCCGCGATGAGCGAGCTCGGGAACGTCTCCACCTGGTGGAACGTCGAGGGCGACGGCGAGCCGCTCGTGCTGCTGCATCCGGGCGGAGCGGACTCGCGCGCGTACGACGACAACCTTCCTGGCCTCGCGACAGCTTTCCGCTGCTACCGCTACGACCGCCGGGGACAGGGCCGCACCCCCGATGTCGGCGGTCCGATCACCTTCGAGGCAATGACTGATGACGCGATCGCCTTCATCGAGACCGTCGTCGGCGCCCCCGCCCATCTGGTCGGACACTCCATCGGAGCGCCCGTCGGACTGCTCGTCGCGCAGAAGCGGCCCGACCTCGTCCGCGGGCTGGTCTTCTCCGAAGGCGTCTTCCACCATGACGGCTGGATCCCGGGAGTGCTGGATCCGCTGCCGCCCGACGTCCACGAGTTCCTCGGCGGCCTGTACGCCGAGGTCTCGCCCCACGGCGCCGGGCGCTGGCCAGACGTCTGGGCCCGACTCGACCACGAGCACCACCGGGCGCCCGCCCTGACCACCGACGAGCTCGCCGCGATCGCCGTACCGACGCTCCTCATGTTCGCCGACAACGAGACCGAGGTGCGCATCGATCACATGCACGCCATGTACCACGCCCTTCCCGATGCGCAGCTTGCGGTCATCCCCGGCACCGGCCACGGCCTCCTCGCGGACAAGCCGGACCTCTGCAATCGCATCATCACCGAGTTTCTCGCAGAGGCGGCTCGGTGACCGGCTCGACTCGTTCGAGCTGAGGCTTCCCGCCCGCCGAGGCGGGCACAGCTCGCGGGAGGCGGGCAGCGGACACGCAGACGTCCCGAGGTGCAGCGTTCACGACCGATGGATGCCCTGGACACGAGCGGGCGCAGCACCTGGTGGGCTCGGCTTCGCGGCCACCGCTGGACGTCGATCGAGCGTGCCGGGGTGATCGCCGCCCTGGCGATCGTGATGGGCTCGCTGTTCGTGACGACCTACACGCTCGCGCTCGGCGACCCGGTGCCCCGCAGCATCGATGCCGCGCTCGTCGGCGATGCCGGCCGGGACGCGGGCGCGGTGAAGGCGGTCCAGGGGGTCGCCGAGAACAGCCTCGATTTCACCCGCTACGAATCGCTGGCAGCCGCGCGCGACGCGATCGATCGCCAGCGGGTCTACGCCGCCCTCGACCTCACCTCGGCGAAGCCGACGCTCTATGTGGCGAGCGCCGCCGGCGCATCCGTGGCGCGATTGTTGGAGAAGGTCTTCGCCGTCGATCCGAGCGTGCAGGTGGTCGACGCGCACCCGCTCGCGTCGACGGATCCGAGCGGTCTCGACATCTTCTACCTGATGCTCGTGGCGACGATCGTCGGCTTCATCACCGTGTTCCAGACCCGGGCGCTCGCCGGCGGCCTGCCGCTGCGCCGCTGGACGGGGTTCGTGGTCGCCTTCGCTCTCGCGGCCTCGCTTGCGCTGACGCCTCGGCCGGTGGGCGATCGTCCCGACCTTCCTGTTCTTCGTGGTGCTGGGCAACACCTCGTCGGGTGGCGCGGTGTCGCCGCCGCTGCTGCCGGCGCCGTTCGCATTCATCTCGCGGTGGCTTCCGTCGGGGGCAACCGTCACCTCGGTTCGCGACGCGATCTACTTCCCCGGCTACCAGCACGCGCGGCCGATCCTCGTCTTGGCGGCCTGGGCGACAGCGCTCTTCGTCGCGATGCTGGTCGCCTCGAATCGCCGCGGGACCAGCCCAGGCGGTCCCTGAGGCCGAGCGCAGAATCGGATGGCGAGCTACATCTCGAACCGAGCTCGGGACGGGAACGTGCCGACCAGGGGTCGGATCAGCTCTGCTCGCGCTGCCAGGCGAACAGGCCGGGGCGGCGTGGATCGATATTGAGCCTGAGCCATTCGCTCGCGGTCTCGCCCTCGACCACGATGCGGGTGAGATTGGGCGCCGAGCCGAGTGGCCGGTCGAAAAGGAAGCGGTGGGTGTCGCCCTCCAGCAGCAGCACGGGCCCGTCGAAGTCGCCTGCGAGGTCGGCGATGGGCTCGACGGTGGCGGCGAAGCCGTCGTTCGGCGCGCCGAAGAACATGTCCGCCTGCATGGCCAGCACCACGCCGGCGGCATCTTCGCGCTCGGCGAGCTCGAAGGTGCGGTCGAGCCAGGCCAGATTCGCCTGCTCGCGCTCCTCGAACTCGGCGAGCCGCAATCGGGTCTGCGCACTGGTCTCGGCGCCGTCGAACCAGGGCGCGAGGCCGTTGTTGCTGCCCACCACGTGCACGGTCGAGAAGACCACCTGTGAGCGCATCCAGAGTTGATTCTCGACGTAGCTCTCGAAGCCGGCCTCGGCCGCTTGGGTGAGGACGGAGACCTCGCGGCCGCCGAGTGAGCGACCGGGCTCGGGGTAGAAGATCTCGCGCAACCGGACGAGCCTTTCGGTGGGCAGGTAGCCGCCGGCGGCGGCGCGGTGACAGTCGGTCCACTCGTTGTCGCCGGGGGTGTAGACGAACGGGTCGTTGAAGGTCTCGTACAGCGCGCGCAGGTCGAGGAAGCGCTCGTCGGTGCACGTGCTGCTGCCGTTCTTGATGTCGCCGAGGTGCAGCACCAGGCGGACCTTCGGGTCGGCGTCGATGTCTGCGACCAGCTCCGGGAACCCGGCCACCTGCGCTTCGCCGTAGGGCGTGTCGCCGATCACGGCGAGCGTGAGCGGGTTCGCGGCCCCGCCGTCTGCGGGCCGCCCCTCGCCGGCCAGGGCGGTGGCGCCCGAAGCACCCAGGGCGACTACCGCGGCAGCCGCGCACACCAACGCGATCATTCCGGTCCGCATCTCACGTCTCCCAGCTCGTCGTCAACGCCCCGCAGGCTTGCGCAGACTCAGGATCTACGTGTAACCCTCCTGTTGCTCGCCGGCGCCATTATGGTGAAATGGCGCCCGGCCGAAGGCTCGCGCGGCCGCCCGAGCTGAGCTGGTGCAGCGGCCCTTACGACCCGAAGCCGCCCCGCCCTACGCAGCCGCTGTCGCCGGCTCCTCCACCCGCCTCGGCATCAGCACCTCGCGCGCGATAACGAGCCGCTGGATCTGCGACGTGCCCTCGTAGAGCTGCATGATCTTCGCGTCCCGCATCAGCTTCTCGACGGGGTACTCCTTGATAAACCCGTAGCCGCCGTAAACCTGCACGGCGTCCACGGTCACCTCCATGGCTGAGTCCGCCGCGAAGCGCTTGGCGTGCGAGGAGATCAGCGTGTTGCGCTTGCCCTGGTCGAGCTCCACTGCCGACTTCCAGGTGAGCAGGCGCGCCGCCTCGATCTTGGTCGCCATGTCGGCGATCATGAACTGGATCGCCTGGTGCATCGCGATCGGCACGCCGAACTGCACGCGCTCCTTGGCGTAGTCGCGAGCGAACTCGAAGGCCGCCTGGGCGATTCCCACCCCCATCGCGGCCACGCCGGGACGGGTGCGGTCGAGGGTCATCATCGCGAGCTTGAAGCCCTTGTTCTCCTCGCCGATCAGGTTGGCCGCGGGGATCTCGACCTCGTTGAAGGAGATCATCGCGGTGTCGGAGGCGCGCTGGCCGAGCTTGTCCTCCTTCTTGTCGACGGTCACGCCGTCGAGCTCGCGCGGGACCACGAAGGCAGAGATGCCGCGGTGGCCCGCCTCCTTGTCGGTCTTGGCGTAGACCGTGTACCAGTCCGCGTGGGAGCCGTTCGTGATGAAGCACTTGGTGCCGTTCAGGACGTAGCTGTCGCCCTTCCTCACGGCGCTCGTGCGCATGCCGGACACGTCGGAGCCGGCGTCTGGCTCGGTGAGGCAGAACGAGGCGAGCTTCGGCCCCTCGCTGAGCATCCCGAGGAACTCCTTCTTGACCTCCTGCGAGCCGCCCAGGATCACGGGCGCCGTGGCCAGCCCGTTGCACATCAGCGACGTGCCGATGCCGGAGCAGCCCCAGCCGAGCTCCTCCTCGATCAGGCAGCCGGTGAGGTAGTCGAGCCCCGGACCGCCGTACTCCTCGGGGATGTGGGAGTTCATCAGGCCGAGCTCCCAGGCCTGGTCGATGATCTCGCGGGGGAACGTCGAGTCCTTGTCGAGTTCCCAGGCGACCGGCCGGATCTCCTTCTCGGCGAAGTCGTGCGCCAGCCGGCGGATGTCCTTCTGCTCGTCGGAAAGGGTGAAGTCGACCACTTCTCGCTGCTCCTTTACCGCGCGGCGCCGCGCCGCCCGATTGATTAGTCAGTCAACGCCTCTCCGTTGAGGGTACAACACTGAGATCGCTGCGGTCACACTGTGCGGCGATGGACGCGTTCGGCATCGTCGTGATCGTCGTGGCCGTGGTGGCCGTGCTGGTGGCGGCGGCGAGCTACTGGGGCAGCGGCCGGATGTACTCGGGAATCGGGGCGAGCGACCTCGTGATGGACCGCGAGAGCGCCGACTCGGCGGCGGTCCAGCAGGAGGAGATCCGCCAGATGCTCGAGGCCAAGTCCGCGCGCCGCGAGGCACGCGGCGAGCCGCCGCTCGACATCGAGGCCGAGCTGGCCGCTCTGCAGGGCGGCGACGATCCGGCGCTCCGCGAGGAGGTGCGGCAGCTCGTGGTGGCGCGCAACGCGCGGCGCGCGCGGCAGGGCAAGGAGCCGCTCGACGTGGAGGCCGAGATCGAGCGCCAGCTGCGCGACCTCCAGGGGTGACATGGCCCCGCCCGAGGGCTAGGCTCCCGGGCGACGATGGCCGATCAACGTCGCTTCGAGCTCGATGACCTGCTGCTGCGCCCCGGCTGCTACCTGAACCCGCAGACCGAGGTGATGGTCGTGGTCGACGACTCGCCGTCGATCGACGGCGAGATCTTCAACATGGAGGAGTTCGAGGGCGCCGACTGGGTGCTGATCGCGGACGAGGTGCCCGTGGACGAGTCGCGCCGCGACGAGCTGCTCGAGAACTTCCAGGCCACCTACCACGGGGGCGACGGCCGCAGCGCGGCGGCGCTCAGCGACGAGGACCGCGAGGAGCTCGAGGACGAGGAGGACATCCAGCGCGCGGGCTTCGGCGAGGAGAGCCTGGAGTAGGCCGAGGCCCGAAGCCTCCCGCTGCACCTGTAGCTTCCCCGCCGCATGCGGCCCGTCCACTACCTCGGGATCTTCATCCCGGTCGCCGTAGCAGTAGAGCTGGCGCACGCCAACCCGGTGATTGTGTTCGCCGCGGCGGCGCTCGGAGTGATCCCCTGCGCGGCGGTGATGGGCGAGGCCACCGAGGCGATCGCGGCGCGCACCGGCCCCGGCATCGGAGGGCTCCTCAACGTGACCTTCGGCAACGCGCCGGAGCTGATCATCGCTTTCTTCGCGCTGATCGAGGGGCTCCAGGAGGTCGTGAAGGCGTCGATCGTCGGCTCGATCATCGGCAACATCCTGCTGGTGATGGGCGCCGCGATGGTGGTCGGCGGCCTGCCGCGCGAGAAGCAGACCTTCAGCGCCACAGCGGCCAACGCACAGTGCGCGATGCTCATGCTCGCGGTCGCCGCGCTGATCTTCCCCGCAATCTTCCAGCTGATCCACGGCGGCTCGTTGCCGGGCGTGGGCGAGGAGCGCGTGGACTTCGGCTCGGACCTCGAGAAGCTCTCGGCCGGAGTGGCGATCGTGCTGCTCGTGAGCTACGCGGCCGGCCTGATCTTCTCGCTGAAGACGCACCGGGCGGTGTTCAACCCCTACGGCGGGGAGGGGGAGGAGGAAGAAGAGCACCACTGGCCCGTCAAGCGGGCGGGCATCTACCTCGCGCTCTCGGCGGTGGCGGTCGGCCTCATGTCAGAGATTCTCGTGGGGTCGATCTCCGAGGCCTCGGAGGACATCGGGCTGTCCGAGTTCTTCGTCGGCGTGTTCGTAGTCGCGATCGTGGGCAACGCGGCCGAGCACTGGGTGGCGGTGCTCGTGGCCGCCAAGGACAAGATGGACCTCGCGGTGAACATCGCGATCGGCTCGAGCGCGCAGATCGCGCTGTTCGTGGCGCCCCTGCTCGTGCTGCTGTCGTTCGTGTTCGGCCCCGAACCGATGGCGCTCGTGTTCAACGGCTACGAGCTGGGCGCGCTGCTGTTCGCCGTCCTGATCGCCAACCTCGTGACCCAGGAGGGCGAGTCGAACTGGTTCGAGGGCGTGCAGCTACTTGCGCTCTACGCCGTTCTTGGACTCGTGTTCTACTTCGCTTAACGCGGCGCCGAAGCCGGATGGGAAGCGGCGCAGCTCGCTCGCCGGGACCACCCGGTCGACGAGGCCGTACTCGACCGCCTCCTCGGCGCCGAAGAAGCGGTCGCGCTCCATGTCCTCGTGCACCTGCTCAATCGTGCGGTCAGTGTGACGCGCGTAGATCTCCTCGGTCAGGCGGCGTAGCTCGAGGATCTCGCGGGCGTGGATCTCGATGTCGGAGGACTGCCCCTGGAAGCCGGAGCTCGGTTGGTGGGTGAGGATCCGAGCGTTGGGAAGCGTCAGCCGCTTGCCCTTGGCGCCGCCCACCAGGATCAGCGAGCCGGCGGACATCGCCATGCCGTAGCAGAGCGTCTGCACGTCGGGGCGGATGTACTGCATGGTGTCGTAGATGGCGAGTCCCGCGTGCAGCGAGCCGCCGGGGGAGTTCACGTACACGGAGACGTCCTTCTCGGGGTCCTCGGACTCGAGATGCACGAGCTGCGCCACCACGAGGTTCGCGATCTCGTCGTCGATCGGCCGTCCGATGAAGACGATGCGCTCGTTCAAGAGCCGTGAGTAGATGTCGAACGAGCGCTCGCCGCGGGCTGTCTGCTCGACCACCATCGGGATCAGCGTGCTCGTGACGCGGCCTACCTGCATTCCGGCACCTCCTTTGGCTATTCTGCAACTGTCTGGTTGCACAGCGTAGCGCAACCGTATGGTTGCACTTGGAGGTTCCACGTGGAGGTCGAAAGGGAGATCCGGCTGGAGGCGCCCCCCGAGGAGGTCTGGCCGCCGCTCGCCGAGGGCGAGTGGCTCGGCGCCGACGCGTCGATCGACGCCCGACCCGCCGGCGAGGTGCGCTGTGGCGATCGCAGCGGCTTCGTCGAGGAGGTCGAGGAGCCGCGCCGGCTCGTGTTCTGGTGGTCCGTGCCGGGCGAGGACGCCACGCGCGTTGAGGTCGAGCTCCAGGAGGAGGACGACGGCGAGGGCACCGTCGTGCGCGTGGTCGAGACGCGCCCGCTGGCGCTGCTCGACCTGCGCGGCGTGGACGCGGTTGTCGGCGCTCCCGGCCCGCCCATGCCCGAGATGAGCGCCGCTCTGGCGCTCCACTGATGGACTCGACCGACGCGGTCTTCGGCGCGCTCGCCGACGGCACGCGACGGAGCCTGTTCGCGCTCCTGGGCGAGCGCGGCGAGGCCAGCGCCACCGACCTCGCCCGCGAGCTGCCGGTCACCCGCCAGGCGATCCAGAAGCACCTCGGCACGCTCTCAAACGCCGGGCTCGTGGCGGCACGCCGGTCGGGTCGCGAGGTGCTCTACCGCCCAACCCCCGCTCCGATGTCCGACGCGCTCGCGTGGATGGCCGAGGTGGGCGGGCAGTGGGACGACCGGCTCGCGGCGCTCGAGCGCTCGCTGGCACGCGGAGCGGTCAAGTCCCGCGACACCTAGGCTGTGCCGTGTGACCTCGCTCGCCGTCGGCTTCGGGCTCGGCTTCTTCGTCGGCGCGCAGCCGGGCCCGGTGTCGCTGCTCTGCGTGCGCTCGGTGCTGCGCGGCGCACTCACGAGCGGCCTCGCGATCGGCGCCGGCGCGGCGCTGATCGACCTCCTCTACGCGGCGCTCGGCCTCGCGGGCGCGGCCAGCCTGCTCGAGGCCGAGGCCCTCCGCGTGGCGTTCGGCCTGCTCGGCGCGCTCGTGCTGGGAGCGATCGGTGCGCGCACGCTCTGGGCCGCTTTCAGGGTCCGGCTCGGGGGCGAGGCGGAGGAGGAGGTGGCCACGCCCCGCCGGGCGTTCTCCACCGCCGTGGCGGCCACCGCCTCGAACCCGCTCACGATCGCCACCTGGGCCGCGATCTTCACGGCGGCCGGCGCGGCCACGGTCGGCGACGCCGCCAACTCCGCCTCGGGAGCCGCCATGATGCTCGGCGGCGTCGCGCTCGGCACGCTCACGGCGTTCTCGACGCTGTCGCTACTCGTGGCGCTCGTGCGCGGCCGCTTCGGCCCGCGCATGCTCGCGACCGTCGACGCCGTCGCCGGCATGGGCCTGCTCGGCTTCGCCGGAATCCTCGGAGCCCGAGCCGTCAGCGACTCCTGACGGCTGCCCCTCCTTCATCGCTTCCACGCGCTCCTCGCGCTTGCGATCGGCGTCCGGGTCCTGCCGGTCGGCCCTGATCGACAGCAGTATCCCGATCGTGAACGCAACGGCGATAGCGGCGAGGCTCGCCACCGGCCCGACCTTCACGATGTCCTCGATCAGCAGCTTGACCCCCACCAGCCCGAGCACGATCGCGATCGTCTCGTCGAGGTAGCGGAACTGGGCGACCAGGCTCTCGACCAACACGAACAGCGCCCGCAGGCCGAGCAGCGCGAACACGTTGCCCATCCAGATCAGAATCGGGTCGCGCGTGATTGCGAAGGCGGCCGGGATCGAGTCGATCGCGAAGGCGAGGTCCGCGAAGACAATCGCCGCGAAGCACAGGAAGAGCGGGGTGGCGTGGCGCGCGCCGTCCTGCTTCACGAACCAGTGGCCCTCGTGAAACTCGCTCGTGACCGGGAACACCTTCCGGACCGCGCGCACCATCAGGTTGTTGTCGGGATTGACGTTCTCCGACACCCCGCGCCAGATCCGGTAGGCGAGCAGGATGAGCCCGGCGCCGAGCAGGTAGATCACGAAGTGGAAGTGGTTGATCAGCTCGGTGCCGGCGACGATGAACACGCCGCGCATGGCCAGCGCGGCCACGATCCCCCAGAACAGCAGCCGCGGGCGCCGCTGGTAGGGCACCCCGAAGTACGCGAACAGCAGCAGGAAGACGAACAGGTTGTCGAGCGAGAGCGAGCGCTCGATCAGGTAGACCGTGGTATAGGAAACGGCGTCGTCTGCCCCCTGAAGCAGCAGCACGGGGATGGCCGCCGCCAGGGACAGGACGAGCCAGCCGACGGACCACCAGGCCGCCTCCTTGAAGCTCGGCTCGCGCCCGCGCGCGAAGAAGTGGAGGTCGAGCCAGAGGAAGACGAAGAGCGCGACCAGCAGGCCTGAGAACAGCGCGATGTCGGCGCCCGTCATTTTCTGCACCTTAGAGTGAAGGAATGCTTGGTCATGTCGCGGTTGGCACATGGAGCGGCGGGCGCTTCATGCATTTCGGCGAGCCGCTCTCGGACGATCGGCTCGAGGCGCTGCTTCGCCCGGGGGACGGGATCGACTCGGTGATCACCGCGGACGCCTACGGAGCCGGCGAGGCCGATTCGCTCCTCGGCCGCGCGCTCGCCGGCGTGCCGCGCTCCACCTACGCGCTCGCCGGCGCGGTGGGGCACGACTTCTACGAGGGCGAGCGCGAGGGCGCCAAGGGCTACCCGCGCTTCACCGATCCGCGGCTGCGCGAGCCCGGCGGCTACGCCGACTACCTCCGGATGGCGGTGGAGCGGAGCCTCGAGCGCTGCGGGGTGGGCTCGTTCGACCTGCTGCTGCTCCACAACCCCGACCGGCGCGGCTTCGAGTCGCCCGAGGTGTGGGATGCCCTGCGCTCGATCCGCGACGAGGGGCTCACGAGGACGCTCGGGGTCGCCCCTGGTCCGGCCAACGGCTTCACGCTCGACCTGATCGGCTGCTTCGAGCGCTACGGCGAGCTGATCGACTGGGCGATGCTGATCCTCAACCCCTTCGAGCCCTGGCCGGGCGAGCTCGCCCTCGACGCGGCGGCGCGCAACCGCGTGAAGGTGGTCACGCGCGTGGTCGACTATGGCGGGCTCTTCCATGACGACGTCCTACCCGGTCACCGCTTCCCTCGCACCGACCATCGCGGCTTCCGGCCCGAGGGCTGGGTCGAGGCGGGGCGCGCCAAACTCGACAGGGTGCGCCCGATCGCCGAGCGCCACGCGCTCACGCCGCTCCAGCTCGCCTGCGTGTGGAACCTCGCGCACAAGGCGGTGGAGTGCGTCGTGCCCACACTGATCCAGGAGCCGGGCGAGCACGCCAAGCCGATCGAGCGAAAGCGCGAGGAGCTGTCCGCGGTGCCGAGCTTCCCGCTGCTGAGCGTCGAGGAGGTCGACGAGATCCGGCGCATCGGCGACAACCGCGGCTCGATGCTGCTGAAGGGCGCGACGCCCGACCACGAGGGCGAGCCGCGCCCGGACCGCTGGGAGCTGGACGAGGAGCTCGAGCGGGTGGCGCGGCGCTGGGCGATCGAGCCCGCGCGGGACCTGCGCGCGGCGAGCGAGGTCGCGGCGCGGGCGCGCTAGGGGCGCTGCAGCAGCTCGGCGCAGCGCTGGAGCGCGTCGGTGTCCTCGGGGCGCGCCTTGTCGAGGCAGTCGGCGTACTCGCGGAAGTCCTCGCCCTCGGGCGCGGCAGGCGTGCCGGTCTCGGGCGCGGGCGCGTCCTTGGGGGCGTCGGTCGTGCCGCCGCCGAGGCCCGGCAGAGCGCCGCCCCCGCCCAGGCTGGTCGTGAGCTCCGACAGCGGCCGGGCGTCGCTGGGGGCCTCGATCTCCTGGTCGCCGTTAACGTCCGCGAACTCGACGGTGAACTCAAGCGACCCCGACTCGATGCCACCGAGCGCCTGCCGGCTGTCCGCCGGAACGGAGAACTCCACGCGGCCGGATACGCGGCGGATGATGTCGTCGTCGACGCCCACGTAGACGTCGAAGGTCGGGTCGCGCACCACCTCGCCGATGCGCCGGATGTCCTCCGCGCTGAGCGGCTCCGGCGCCGCCCGGCCGGCGGCGCCGCCGAGCGCGCGTCCCGAGGTGCGGACGAACTCGTTCAGGTTGCGCATGAACGCTTCGACGTCGAGCGAGCCGGAAACGTGGCGGGTCTGCACGCCGGTGACCTCCTCCTCGCCCTCGTCCTTGCCGCCCGCCAGCCAGCTGCGCGGGTCGAGGCCGAGCGCGCCCAGCGAGCCCTCGTGCGACTTGCTCCGCCGGATCGTGCGGTTGGCGCGGCGGACCTCGGCGGCGGGCTGCTCGTAGTAGACGTCCTGGAACTTGACGAAGGCGCGGTCGCCGGTCGAGAGGAACCCGGTCCTCACCGTCTGGCCGGCGCCGTCGGTGCCCACCTCGAGCTCGATGTCGACGGAGGGCAGCTTGCCCTCGTTGGTGCGAAACGGACCGGTCGCCACCAGGCGCACGGGGCGGTCGAGCGACGCGCTACCGTTCAACTCGAGCTCCGCGTCGAGCTTCAGATCGGCGCTCGACATGGGCTGACTGAAGGCGCGGTCGAGGAGGTCCTCGACATCCTCCTGGTCGTCACCTCCGCCGCAGGAAGCGAGCGCCAACCCGGCGAAGAGCAGGACAAGCAGCAGGCGGCGCACCCGCCGCAGCCTAGCTGGAAGGCACCGCAACTCGGCAGGATCGCGGGCGTTTGGACTAGCTGAATGGGGTACCTCAGACGCATACTCGCCGTACTGCTGCCGGCGCTCCTCTTGGGCGCCGCCGCGGCGCTGCCCGCCCACGCGGGCGAGCTGATCGTGGCCGACGGCGACCATGCCGTGCGCACGTTCGATCCCGCGGTTCCCGACCCGCGCGAGGTGGCGCTGCGCCCACCGCGCGCCGCGGCCGCGCCTTCGCGCGCGAGGGCGGCCACGGCCCGTGGCAGGCGGGCTGTGCTCGCCTCGCTCGCCCGCGAGATGCGCCGGAAGCGGATCAGCGCGACGGACCTGCGCCGCTGGCGGCGCTACTACGCGCTGTCGGCCCGCACGCTCAGGAAGCTCAGCGGAGCCCGCGCCACGCAGCTGCGCTACGTGCTCGGCTCGGTGGAGTCGCTCGCCCTTCAGGGGCGGCTGACCGCCACCCGGATGCCGTCCGTGTTCATCGAGCTCGAGCGCAACCGGCAGTACTGGCGAAAGCTCCCGTTCCCGGCCTCGCGCGACCAGGTGAGCTTCCGCGGCAGTCAGATCATCTACACCTACTTCCCCGGCTACGGGCTCCAGTACCACCCGCTCTCGACCTTCAAGAAGGCGAACGCCCTCCACGGATTCTGCGAGCGCGGCGAGCCCGGCTGCGACCGCGCCGCCCTGAAGCAGTTGCTCGACGAGACCACCGCGCTCGCGGTTCGCCGTTCGCCGCGCTTCATCGCCTGGGAGTACCTGTTCAACTTCGGCGGCGGCTCGCCCCCGTGGATGAGCGGCATGGCGCAGGCCACCGCCATCCAGGCCTACGCGCGGGCGGCGGACCTGCTCGGCGAGCCGAGCTACGTCGAGACGGCCCGCAGGGGGCTGGGCGCATTCGAGACGGCGCCGCCCCTCGGCGTGCGCACCACCGGCCCCGGCGGCGGGGTGCACTACCTCCAGTACTCGTTCGCGCCCAGGCTGTTCATCTTCAACGCCTTCCTGCAGTCGCTGATCGGGCTGCACGACTTCGGCAAGCTCACCGGCGACGCGCGGGCCACCCGGCTGTTCCGCGAGGCCGAGCCGGAGGCCCGTGTGGAGGTGCCGCTGAGCGACGTGGGCGACTGGTCGCGCTACTCCTACCGCGGCGCCGAGGCCACCGCCGACTACCACGAGCTGATGCGCGAGTTCCTCCAGTCGATGTGCACCCGGCGGCTGGGGGCGATCTACTGCGAGTACGCGAAGCGCTACCGCGGCTACCAGATCGACCCGCCCACCCTCACCCTCGAGGGACCCGCGCGCGCCGTGCGCGGCCAGCCCGCGCTGATCCGCTTCACCGTGTCGAAGCTGTCGGCCGTCGAGGTCAAGGTGTTCAGGAACGGGGGGCTGGCCTTCACCCGCGTGGCCACCTTCCGCCGCGGGTCCGGCTCGTTCTCGTGGACCCCGGGCGCCGCCGGCGTCTTCCGGGTCGAGCTCGCGGCGAAGGAGCTCCGCACCGGTCTCGGCAAGCGGGACCGCACGAGCGGCGAGATCGAAGTCACACCGCCCTAGTATCCGGCGCTCATGGCGCCGCGGACCATCCTCTACACCGGGAAGGGCGGTGTGGGCAAGACGAGCGTGGCCGGCGCGAGCGCGCGAGCCTGCGCGGCGGCGGGGCTGCGCACGGTCGTGCTCTCCACCGACCCGGCCCACTCGCTGTCCGACTCCCTCGAGGCGCCGCTCGGGCCCGAGCCCACACAGATCGAGGCGAACCTCTTCGGCCAGGAGGTCCAGGCCCAGGAGGAGATGGAGCGCAACTGGCAGAGCGTGCAGGCCTGGCTCGGCGACCTGCTGGCCGAGCGCGGGATCGACCGCATCTCCGCCGAGGAGCTCACCGTGCCGCCCGGGATGGACGAGCTGTTCTCGCTCCTGTGGATCAAGCGCCACCACGAGGAGGGCGAGTTCGACTGCGTGATCGTGGACTGCGCGCCCACCGGCGAGACGCTGCGACTGCTGTCGTTCCCGGACGTCGTGACCTGGTGGCTCGAGCGCCTGCTGCCCTCACAGCGCAAGCTCGCCCCGTTCGCGCGCACGCTGTTCGACATGCCGCTGCCGGGCGACGCCGTGTTCGAGGACCTCGAGCGCCTGGCCCGCAACCTGGTGGCGATGAACGGCATCCTGCGCGACCGCGCGCGCACCTCGATCCGGCTGGTCACGAACCCCGACCGGATGGTGGTCAAGGAGGCGATGCGCACCTTCACCTACCTCAACCTCTACGGCTACCTGACCGACGCCGTGGTGGTGAACCGGCTGCTGCCGCCCGATGGCTACTTCGCGGCCTGGCGCGCGGTGCAGGACGAGCAGCTCGCCCTCGCGCGCTCGGCCTTCGACCCGGTGCCCGTGCTCACCGCCGCCTACTACGAGCGCGAGGTGATGGGCCCCGAGATGCTCGACCGGCTGGGCTCCGAGGTCTTCGGCGGCCGCGACCCGGCGGTCATCCTCCACGACGAGCTGACCCAGGAGCTCGTCACCGACAACGGACGAGCCACCCTACGGGTGAAGGTCCCGTTCGCCGAGCGCGACGACCTGTCACTGAAGAAGATCGGCCTCGAGGTGATCGTCCGGGCGGGCACGCAGAAGCGCACGATCATGCTGCCGCCGGCGCTTGCCGGCTACGCCACGAGCGGCGCGCGCTTCGATGACGGCCGGCTCGAGATCGTGTTCGAGAAGGGGACGGATCATGGCCGGTGAGCGGGAGCCGGACGACCAGCTGACCAGGATCATACGCGAGTTCCTGGTCACGCTGCGCTCGCTGATCGACTGGTACCTGGAGCGCCTCGACACGCCCCGGCGCGAGCCGGAGGTCGAGGAGATCAGGATCGACTCAGGCCCGAAGCGCTAGTCCTTGAAGCGCGGCAGGCCCTTTGGCCCGGCGTCCCGCTTGATCAGGCTCCACAAGCGCC
>Ga0075430_100001217_pt1 | contig 20701 bp, 39 predicted proteins | sample RhiMetdeltSRZDD4_FD_75294 | JGI IMG/M metagenome (GOLD analysis project Ga0075430, IMG submission 75294) | Populus rhizosphere microbial communities from Tennessee, USA - Rhizosphere MetaG P. deltoides SRZDD4 | ecosystem: Host-associated > Plants > Roots > Rhizosphere > Soil | place: USA... | reverse complement strand
GGTGCATTGTTCGGACGAGTAATGCGTTCTGAGTTTCTGGGGGACGTACGCGGCGATTGGGGCGTTGAGGGAAAGTGCCCAAAGTACCCTATATCAGAATTAATTAGCTAACATATGTACCCCTAATTAATTGCTTGTTTTATCACCCTTAAACTGATATACTATCAATGTCATGAGTGATGATATATCACTACCAATCAAACCTAAGGGCCGTCCGGGCCGCCCCCCCTCACTGTCTGTAGAGGAGCGTAAACAACGCGAGTTAGACCTTAAAGAATCCGGTCTAGCCCTCAAGAAGGAGATTCATAAAAACCGCAAACGCGAAGCAGAGCAAAAGGACGAACTCTTAGAGATTATGAGAAGTATTGACAATACCCTTACGCTCCTCACGGCCATTATCGGGGCCATAGGGAGCGGGAAGGTTATACAGACGATTCAATCAAAGAAGGATAATAATCATGGCTAGTTTCGTTTTTACTAATGCGACCAAGCTTTTTGGCGATGGGGATATTGATTGGCCTGTTGATACGATTAGAGTGATGCTACTCAAGTCGTCTTTTACTCCAGACCAGGACGCTGATATCTTTGTGTCTGACGTTGTAGCTGATGAGATTGGCGTAGCAGGTTACGCGCGTATTACGCTAGCGAACAAGTTTTCAACGAAAGACAATGCCAATAATCGCACTGATTATGGTGCTGATAATCCTGTATGGGCTGCACTGGCCGCCGGTGAGACCATTGGCTGGGCTATTGTGTTTAAGCTTGTAACGAATGACGCCGACTCTCCAGTTATCGCTTTACTAGACGGTACGGACGTTCCTACTAACGGAGGTCAAGTAACTCTTCGTTTCAATAGTCAAGCCGGTTCAGGCCCCGCATTTCGGCTCGCGGCATGATACGTACATTCACTATCCGTTGTCCGACCTGCAATGGTAGTGTTTATCTACCTCTCCCGAAAGGTCAAAAACTAAAGTGTCCTAACTGTATTAACGGCTCTATCTCTGTCAAAGAATATCGAGAGGATATTAAAAACCATGCCCATCTATTCAATCGGTCGCAGAACGACAGGAACGACAAGCGGTAACGCTGCCTTTGATGTTGTCAGTGGTGCGAACGTTCTTGCCAGAATTATGGAATTCGGCTTTTTTCTTGGGGCTGCAACTGCAAGTACCTACGGGCTTAATCGTCCTACCGCCAATGGCACTCGCACTACACCAGTCGCATTGTTACTAGAATCTGAGACTGGTACAGCACCTGCTTCAGAATGTGATACCGCCTTAGCCTGGAGCGTACAGCCAACTTTTGCCACTGATGACCTACGCCGAATAGGTCTACCAGCAACTATCGGCACTGGCGTTATCTGGACGTTCCCCAAAGGTATAGCTATGGCTGTCTCTACTGGTATCGCTCTAGTCAATCGTGCCACCAACGGCGTTGTGGATGCTTACTGTGCGGTCGACGAATGACCGCTCATCGCATATCTCCTGAAGACCCTTTTATATTCGAAAACAACACTACTAGAATCTTTGATGTTGTATATGCATCCTTAACGTCATGTGCTCCTGAAGCTCTTGTAGAATTCTATATTGACCGTGCCGGCAAGCGTCATCTATTCGAATTAGTCTATATTGGCTGTGGCGCTTCCCATTCTTGGTGGACTGCCTCCGGTGGTAAGTTCTTCCCTCCTGAATTCCCTCACGGTCTAGAGCCTAGAGATATCTTAATCATTACCACTACCGCCCCTGTCGCTTTCCGCATCGACTGGTATGCATGACTGCAGTTGCTACACAGTTTTCGGTTTGGACGAATCGTGCTCAACCGAACTTTGGCAGTGGTGCGCGCCATGCCGACTTTCCGTTTTCTAATGCTGACGGTCGAATCCCTCTTCCAGTATATCAACCCATCACAGCTCGCTCACGCACTTGGCAGAATCTATTAGGTTTTCAATCTGACACTGTCACCATTCCCGCCCAAGAATTCGATTCTACCCTCCCTGAAGCTACTTTTGCAGCACTCGCTCCCACATTCTTAGGCGAAGCTACTTTTGACCCTACAGTCACCGTAGCAACCTTCGCCGCCCTCGCCCCAACATTCTTTAGTGAAGCATTCCTTGATACCGGTCTTCCTGTAGCGACCTTTGCAGCTCTCGCCCCAACATTCTTTAGTGAAGCATTCCTTGATACCGGTCTTCCTGTAGCGACCTTTGCAGCTCTCGCCCCCACGTTCTTTAGTGAAGCATTCCTTGATACCGGTCTACCTGTAGCTACCTTTGCAGCTCTCGCCCCAACATTCTTTAGTGAAGCGTTCCTTGACACTTCTCTCCCCCAAGCTACATTCACTGCTCTCGATGTCACTATTGATGTATCCTCTACTGGCGACTTCAATCCCCTAGCTCCTACAGCTACTTTCACTGCCCTTAACGTCACCTTCTCGCAACCTTCTCCCACACCTCCTGCCCCCGTGCCGAGATTCCGCCGCGGCGGCGGAGGCGGCGTTTATTGGCAGCTGAAGCGCGAGCAGGTAGAGAAAGAAGAGTGCGAGACTAAGGAGACGCCGGAGGAGCGGTTAGAGTGTATAATAGAGAAGTTGGAAAAGATAGTGGATAAGGACCCGAAGCAGAATCAGAAACGTTTTTTAACTGGTGCGGCTGGGATGCTATTAACTATACTGATTAAGAGGTCTAATGACTAATCCTCATATTATCTTTGCTACGTCGTGGAAACGCTTACATGATGGTTGGTGTATAGCTTCAAGGAAGTATGCGCTGGCGATGCATGAGGCGGGCGTTCATCTTAATATGCACGAGACGGCGGACCTGCCTCATTAACCGTAGAGGAACGAAAGCAACGCGAGCTAGACCTTAAAGAATCCGGTCTAGCCCTCAAGAAAGAGATTCATAAAAACCGCAAACGTGAATCTGAGCAAAAAGATGAGCTCTTAGAGATTATGAGAAGTATTGATAATACCCTTACGCTCCTCACGGCCATTATCGGGGCCTTGGGGAGCGGGAAGGTGATACAGGCAATTCAATCGCAGAAAGATAAGTCATGAGTATTATAATGACTGAAAAACATTATAGGTTTATAGATGCTATAACACACTTGATGCGAAAACTATCGAAGCGTCAATATTGCCCTCTCTGCGGGAATGTAATGCGTTATTATAGTGACCAACTCAGAGATAAAGAATGTCAAGATATGTTCCGTGAGATGCTTAATGACGTTCGTAAGCTTGAACGACAATTCTATTCGAAAAAAAGGTTACCCCATGGCTAACCCCCACATCATATTCGCCACCTCCTGGAAACGTTTACATGACGGTTGGTGTATAGCTTCAAGGAAGTATGCGCTGGCGATGCATGAGGCGGGCGTTCATCTTAATATGCACGAGACGGCGGACCTTTTAGATGTACCGTTGGATGAAGAAGTAGCTATAGAGATGAAGCCGATTCTAGAGGTGCCGTTTAGCCCTCAGTTGGACTATTATCTTTATTCTGGGTTACTTGGTGGGTGGCATAGAATGAAGCTAATTACTAAGTCGTTTCATACACAGCCTGTTACGGTTGGCTATCACTCTTTTTTCGAACGTGCGAATCTCGAGTCGGAGTTAGTTAGAGAGCTCAGGAAGGTGTCTTTACTGACAACTTCTAAGACGAACGCTAAAGTCTTTTATGCGCACGGATTAAACGATGTGGAGCGTATTCCTTACCCTTGGTTTGAGAATGACCCACTGCGTGCGATACCGATAACGTCGTCTACGAGGCGTTTTTATTGGATTGGGCGTTTCGAGCCGCGTAAGGCGCCGGACCGATTGATACGTGCGTTTATGACTGCGTTTAAACCTGGAGAGGCTTCGTTGACTATGAAGCTATCTACGTTTACTTTTCCGGGGTTAGATAGCAGTCCCGAAGCTATCATCTTGGACCAGCTTAAAGAGGGGAATGGTTGGACGGTTCATAATTGGAGTGAGCATATCATTCTGATAAGAGAGAAACTTACTAATGCCGAGATGATACAGCTTCATGCTGATAACGATGTATATGTTTCGTCTGCCCATGGTGAGGGGCTAGAGCTTGGTGCATGGGCGGCAAAGCAAGCTGGTAGAATGTTGGTGGTAACAGAGTCAGGTGGTCCGGAAGATATTGTTAGTGATTCTGATATATTGATAAGGTCTAACGGCATTATTCCTGCAGATGAGTGTTATGATAATCTATGGGGTAAGGGCGGGACTTACTATGATTATAGGTTCGACGAATTGGTTATAGCGTTAGAGAGAGCAAGGATATCGGGTGTAGGTTCTAGGGGTTGGTCGGGCGATGAGAATCATAGGAGTGCTAGGGTTGGGAAGCAGTTAAAGGAATGGTTGGAGGAAAGGATATGAACCCCGACCGCATAGCTCTAGTAACATTCGCTGGCGATACTAGTAAAGTTCCTGAATTCGATACCATTCGAGACTTGGTATTACCGCAACGCAATGAGTATTGTAAACGCCACGGTTATCAACACTGGTATCATTATGGTACGGACTACGAGTCAGACTGCTATTACGCGATACAACGTCTGATATACGTACATGATAGACTCTCATGCGAACGCGCGGACGTTGTGTGGATTTTAAACTTAGCAGCTGTGATAACCGATACGGCGAGAGAGATACCGGTTAATTATGGCGTGGCAATCACTAGAGACCCCAATGGGCTTAACGCAGGTTCGATGATTCTACACCGCTCAGACCATCTTCTTGAATGGTTAGAATGTATAATCGACGAAGCTTTAGAGAGTAAACACATATGGTACGAACAACATGCTATTCAACAAGCGGAGCGTTCGCCATTGTGGTCTGACTTGTATAACGTACTACCGGCGCCCAGCATTAATCAGTATCCTTTTAAGGAATACGGATGGTCGACCGAGGACCCACAGAATTGGAAGCCGGGAGACTTCGTTATGCACGTTCCGGGGCTATTGTTACCAAAGCGTATAGAGCTCATACGTAAAGCGCTACAATGAAACCCTGGCAAGACTCTTGGACCGATTGGACCGAAGAAGACATACAACAAGAGCTATTACCAATGATTCCTTCTCTAGCCAACCCCACATCTCAGTTATGCACTCAGTCTCAACTAGAAGAAGTCTGTTATGCATGGCTATGTAAGCAGTTAGGTATAGAACCTCTGATGAATCGTAAGCACTGGGAATTCTGTTATATCATATCGGTAATGACGAAAGCATGTTTACTAGAGGGTCGAGCCTTAGGCTTTGGAGTAGGTAAGGAGCCTATTCCAGCATTCCTACTCTCTTGTGGAGTTGATGTAACAGCGACTGACGCACCGCCAGAGATAGGTCTAGAATGGTCTAAGAACTATGATGATAACGTACGTCATGTAGACATGAACGCCATTCCACCGGACCTTACAGACTTTGATGTATGTTGGTCAGCGTGCGCGTTAGAACACATTGGTTCTCTGGAACACGGTAAGCGCTTTGTTCTAAACGCTATGAACACGCTTAAACCAGGAGGAATTGCGGTTCATACCACGGAATACAATCTAAGCTCGAACAAGGATACTGTGAACGCGCACAATCTATGCTTGTTTCGCAGATGGGATATCGAAGACTTGATATCTCGACTCACGCTAGCTGGACACACAGTCTGGCCGGTAAACTACGACTCTGGCGATGGTCCGTTAGATAAGCACATTGACTTACCACCGTACGCTCCAAACCATCTAAAACTTCGTGTCAGCAAGTATGATGTCACATCGATAGGCATTGTAGTTCAAAAACGATGATAAACCTAAGATTCGATTCGAAAACCTTGGTGGAGATGTGGAGGATATCTTTGGGAAAAACCTTGTCAATGTTCTCCGAAGTGCGAAGGAGCTGATATTCCTGTTTATACTAAACGAGTTTGATACTATTGTAGTGCGCAAGCATATATAAAAACGCTTGCGCCGCCCCCAAAACTTTGGCACAATTGGGGGGTCTAGCCCACAGGCTACCACCCCCAATTCGGAGATTAATACATGTCAAAGTTGGCAAACTTGCAGGCACGCATTCGGCGAATTAATCAGCAAGGCGAAAAAACCCTTGTTGCAATTCGCACGAGTGTAGAAACAGTAGGCGCCGCTGCTGCTGCGGGTTATGCCCGTGGTCGGTTTGAAGACCCGGCAGATGCTAATAAGTATGGCGTTTTTGATATCGACCCTGAGCTAGTGGTTGGTGTTCCGCTCATGCTTGCCGGATTCTCTGGCATGTTGGGAAGCGCCAGTGTTGACGCTCTAGCGGTCGGCAATGGCGTGATTAGCTTCTACGCAGGCTTGCAGGCTCTTGACATGGGCGCCAAGCACCGTAAGGAAGATGTTGGTTCGGCTCGCGGTTATAACGTTTCTGGACGTTCGCGTACCATGGGCCCGGGGAACGTTTCTCCGATGGCGGCCGCACGCGCTGCAGCGGCAGTAGGTGGTGAGTGATGGCCCGTGGTAGAAGCTTCGTCACTATTACCATCTATGACAAGAGTGGTAATAAGGTAGAGCGTAATATCAACGAATCGCGAAAGTCGCAACGCAACATGAAGCGTCTGTTGACTCAGGGGTATAGCAAACGAACCGCTAAAAGAATGCTTGCAGGAGAATCACTCTAATGTCACAACGTCTAGTTAGCGGCGCGGCCGCAATTCGTAGTCTTGATGCAATTCGGCGCAATAATGCGCGCGTTCGCAATGTCGGTGCCAAAGCATGGCAGGACCGTCAAGGTAATGTACTTGCATTGCCGGCAGGCCGGAGAACGGGACAGACATCGACGCAATATATTACCAGCGAAGGAGCCATTAAAACTCCTATGCTGAATTCCCCTCCCGGAATGCCTCAGCGTTCGACGCCGAATATGTGTACTGGACGCGAGCGATATCTAAGTGAAACCCTGAGCATCTCTGCAGGTGGAGGTGAGGGTCACTTCTCGCTCGAAACCCCCGGCGCTTTCTGTCCTAAGTTTATGTATGTTACTTCTGATGACGGCGTACTGACTGACAAGTTTATTATCTCTGTGAAGAGTGGACTTGAAGAACAGGTAATTAGCGGTCGCGTGGTAGCTTCATACTTTTCTACAGAGAACGTCTGTTGCCCTGTGGCATGCTTCCCCTGCCTCTGTATGCCGGGAGTACCGCTTGAGGTAACCATCGTCAATGATGGCGCAGAGGGTCCAGATAACGTCACTGTCGGACTAGTTGGAGATTATTATAAGGTATGCCCGCCGAATGCAGAACAGATGATGGCGGACATGAGGCAAGCTTGCGGTAACGCGAAGCTTATCGGTTTTGAGACTTCAATCTCCGATGGTGATACTATTGACTTCTCGCTTGAAACCCCTGGCAAGTTTTGCCCCTCGAACATGTTTATTGCAATGGGAACTAGTGCGGGCGGAGTCTTTCTTGAATCTATCGAGGTTGGACTTGACGAACAGGTTATCAAGAGTGGATTCCCCATTATCGCCTGGAGCAACGAAAACGAAACGTGCTGCCTTCCGTTCTGCGTCCCATGCCTCTGTATGCCAGGCGTCCCTCTGAACCTGCAATTCTCGCAGAGTGCAGACGGACCCGGGAATCAGACCATGGCAGGCGTTATCGAGGGTTCGTACTCCCCTGCTTGCTGATAATAGGGACGCCATGCTATGCGCCCCTACTCTCTGTGTTTTAAGCTAAGTTCATTCAATGGGCTAAGCTCTACACGCGCCGCTCGCGCCGTCGAACACTTCGTTCGCGCGCTCGCGGAAGTGAATCGAGGCTATCTCGATACGCATCAAGCGCCACTGCTCTATCAGTCTGGCGTACGATACGAACGGGATAGAACCGATACAGAGATGCAATGGTGGGATATTCCCGCCATCCTTTCCGTGGGATACGCGGATTGCAAAGGGCTTGCAGCTTGGCGAATAGCTGAGCTGCAAGCCTTTGGCTATTCTGCGGAGCCAGTTATTACAATGCAGGGTAATAACGGGCATGAAGTGCTACACGTCCAAGTAAGAGGGCCTAGAGGCCTAGAGGACCCTAGTGAAGCGCTAGGGATGTATTCAAGATGACCAAAGCAGGCATGTTGTTTTTTGGAGTCTCTCTATTGGGAGCAGGTACGGCTCTAGCCTATACGCTCGCAAAGAAAGATAAGAATGAACGCGCCGGTAATCGCGCTAGTATTCCGTCGCTCCTTAATGCAGCATGCTCTGCGGCGGATAGGGGCGATACCGACGGTTTTTACGTTAGCGTCCAAGCAGCTGGAACGTTGTTGGATTCAACCGCTCAACCGATGCTAGATGATACCGCTCCAAACAACTTGTTCGGTCGATATCAAGTCGCTGTGACCGCTCCAGAGACTGTTCTGCTCTGTGAAGGGGATAGTAACCTAATCGGTCTAGGGAATGAACTAGCCTCACTGGGATACGACTATGAGGCTGGACAGGTTTTGCGTATCGCTCTCAATGAGGCACCATGATTGCGCGTACTAAGATTATCCTAATCGGATTGGCTGGTGCTGCTGTAGCCGTTGGATTAGCTGCTACGGCTAAGGCTAGTCCCAAAGTTCCGTCTGGACCTGCGTCTGAAGCTCCTGGCGGTCCTATACCTTGGATGAAGTATTCGCCTGATACATTACAGCTCCAGAAGAACTATAATGCATGGGCCGTAGTACACGGTTTTCCGACCATTGTTGAGGATGGTATTCTAGGACCTAATAGCTGCACGGCATTCACGAATTGGTGGCAGAATGGCGGACCGGAAGTCCCGGCTGCGTGTGTGAATGCCGCTATCAGTCAAACCTGTAAAGATGCCGCCAGTCTTAGGGTTGAATACTTCGAGATTGAAGCGCGCATTACTCGCGGCGAAGCGTTTTCCGGAGATGAGGAGCATCTACAGGACTTGTATAATGAGATTGCCAAACTAGAAGCGTTGTGCGGCGATATTGTTTTAACTGGAACCGGGACGCGCCAATGAAAAACGCAGCGTACTTCATTCTAGGGGCTGCAGTAGTGGGTGGAGTAGTGTATGTAGCTACCAAGAAAAAGGAGCCCGAGCCTGCTCCCAGTGCACCTATGCCTAATACTCCTTCACTACCACCATACGTTTCGGATGAGTTAGTTGCAATGTATACCAAGTGTTACAATGGCAATTGTACACTCCTCGAGTATAAGAGTGTAGAGGGACTATTGAACGGTCTTGCGCTCCAGCACCCAGAATCGGCAGAACTGTTTCGTTACTTCGCGGATGAACTAGCTAAGAGGCAACCGACACAACCCGCGCCGCCACAATTACCTACCGACTTTTCTATCAAGATGACCTATCAACCTTCTGTTGATAAGTGTTGGGCATATAACTGTTCGATGCCTGATGTAACGAGTCTAATTAATACACTACAGACGTTGTATTCGAGTCATGTACTAGACCATCCTAGCGTTGCTGCCGGTGTTGGCGATGTTATTAACGCCATGTTAGAGCATTACGGCCGAAGCACATCCGGCATTGTCGGTCGTCATACTGGCGAATGCTCATGCGCTATGAGACAAGAGGACGAACTAAACCAAGGCCGCAGCACAGGACATTCCGCATGTTGCGCGTCATGCGCTTCTGGCGGCGAGTGTGACGAATGCGGAGAGGACAAAGAAGATGAGCGGCAAGTCGGCTGACTGTTGCGTAGCTAGGCCAGTTAGGCCTATTGTTTGGACGCCTGAAGATATCGGGCATCATCGAATGATTCTTGAGCACGACTGCAAGTGCGGCTCATGTTGTAGACGTGTGGGTGTATGGCAAGTACCAGAATTAGCTTCTGCGTCGGACGACTTTATAGCTAAAGTCATTGCTAAAGTTATCTTTGGTTGTCGGAGTAGCTGCTTTTCTTCTAAGGTAGAAGTAGACGTCAAGCAAGGTGTAGTGTTAGACCTATTCGGCGACTTTATTCAAGTTATGCTAGAGCCTGTAGAGATATCCGGTACACTCCCGCCTATTGCATATGGGGCCATGTCCGCATGTTGCGGAGCAGGCGCGGCAAGGGGGTGTGCTACTAGAACACTACCCGCTACCCTATTAGCCGGAACTGCTATTACTAGGTTTAAAGTTCCGCCATATGCCTATGCAGTAGCCTTTGCTAGTCCACAATCTGAATTCTTGTTCGTTGATACTGTAGACTTTTATCAATTAGGTAGCGGTACGAACACTGTATTGTCTAACGCTTCTGGAGATACATTACCAGACCCTTGGATGCTTGTTAATGGTGTTCAATATATCGGTATTGACCCAAATATCGCCGGTGAGGGTACCATTCAAGTAGAGCCTGTGTTTTTGATTGGGGTATAATGAATTGCTCTTGTGATTGCGGCGGATTAAAGCCTGTAATTAGTGAGACACCTGTTATAGAGGATACGCCACTAATTATTATGGGCGCTAATACACGCCTATGGTATCGCGGCGATGTATTAACATTGAACGGTAGTACTGTATCATCGTGGACTGACCAGAGCGGTAACGGATTCAATGGTACATCAGCGGCTGCTACCAACGAACCAACGTTCAACGCGACAGGCGGACCGAATTCAACACCGTCAGTCTTGTTCGACGGCGTTGATAATTATGTATCTAATGCAGTATTGAATCTTCCTGCTCCGGGTACTACACCTACGTTTTATTGGGCTGTATTACGTCAAGTTACGTGGACAGGTAACGATAGGCTTTGGGGTGCTGGAGCGGATGCTGCGTCACTTTCGGTGTTAGACCATATGCCCAGTGGTACACCTTATATATCACAATTGAACGGCGGTTTCCCTGGAGTTAATCCGAATAATGCGTTGATATTGAATACTTATAAGCGTATAGAGGTATACTTTTCTAATACGACTTCAGACTATATCAAAGTAGCTACTACTACGCAAACAACAGCAGCTGCCGCTAACGCCGACCCTGCTGCGGGATTCGTATTAGGCGGAGCTGGTAACTTAACCTCTTTTGGTAATATTGAAGTGGTTGACTTTGCCATATTCGATGTATTACCATCAGCGTTTCAAAAGGCCCAGTTAGATGTATATGCAGGCAATCGATACGGAGCGGCGGTATTAATATGAGAGCAACTCCGGCACAGCATATCAGAGCCAAAGAGCTGTCTAACCAAGCGTTTATCGAAGTATTCAATCGTGAACCTGTATTAGGCGAACGTCAATATCTGCAAGCCGTAGGATGTGTGGAATCTACATATGGTGCGGGCTGGAAAGATGAGGGTGACGACTCTAACAACATGGGAGCTATTCAGGGTGGAAAGCCTCCCTGCGATGATAATGAATTCCAAACCACAGATACACATGCTGACGGGTCGGTATATAGTTGGTGCTATAAGGAATATGCTACTCCGTTAGATGGTTGGATTGACTTAGTCAAAACTTTATATATCGCACATGGTCGCGATTCTGTTCGTCGTTTCGCCGCTCAAAATGACTTCGCTGGTGCTGCCGCTATGCAGCGTTCTACGAGATATTACGAGGCTCCACTAGAACGATATCAAGCTAGTATAGACTCTTGCTTACGTGAGTTTTCTACCGTGTTAGGAGAACCCTATGCCCCAAAAGTCGGAGCCGACCTTGGCTGATAGCTGGCGTTTTCGTCGCCGGAGCGTCGGCGCTTTGGCTCGCTCGACGGGCGCGTGTCTAAAAGGTACGTGCAGGGATGACCCTATCCCTCCCGGCGTTTACTGGATAGCCGTACCTTGGGAAGATTCACAGTTTACCGGTGTGCCAAAGCCACAGCATTGGCAGCTTTGGCTAGATGCGATGGTATCCCTCAAATGGGTTAAGCTATTAAAGACGCAGCATCATGAGGGAGTGTTACTTCCCGGAAGTGATGAACCTCCTATAGACTGGCATCTTTTTGAGGTATTACACGACGCTCCACGTTGGCCTCCAGCGACAAGTTTAGGATTACCTACCGTAGCGCCTAACGGAATTCAAACTGTTGAGGAGGATACAATTCAAGCTCCAGAGCCCGAATCTGGAAAGTCATTATGGGATAGGATATTACCAGAATCTACTAGTGGTAAGATTCTAGTAACCTCTGTGGTTCTTGGTGGCGCAGCGTTGATAATCTATGGGATGACTAGGAATTAATTATGCCACAATTCTGCGATAGCGTCCCTAGCGCCGAAAGCACTGGTGCTCTGATACGTGGCGAGAAAAACGCACTACCGCGCGTATTAATTCACACCGCAGGACGCGCCGCGCTGATAGGCGTCGGCTTAGCGATTGCTGGAGAACGTGAGCATCTAGTGCGTAACTCTTTAGCTGGTGCAATTGCGCTTGAAGCGTTTCTGTTAGTATACTGTGCTGCGAGGCATAATGACTCCCAGACCTAATGCATTCGGATATCTGGTGCTTGCTGCTTTCGGTGCGGCTGGTATCTATGCTATTACTCGTAAAGCTCAAGCGAAACCGCTTGTGTGCCCAGAGATAACGGCAGCACGAGTAAGTCACTTCAATGTGGCTTTAGATGCGGCTATCGTATGGGCAAAAGACCATGATACGCCTCCTGCTGCTAGCGTGAATGACGCTGGGTTGGTTGTATTCGCTGGTGCACCTGATAAGACATTCATGCCGCCAGTAATCGTTATTACTGCCGACGAAAAGTTCTGGCGCTATGAGGGCGAACCTGGTAGCATTGTAGTGCCAGAAGCAGCCCCAGACGCACGGGATGCATTCTGTGCGTTAGGATGATATCCAATGTCGCGCACTAGAGAACTAACCGTCGTCGAAAGTGAGATGAGTAGAGAGGACGTTTCTGCTAACGTTATCGGCAGAGGATTCTCCGTACTAGTCAAACACAACGAACAGCTAGCGGAATCTGTAGCCGCTAAAGACGCTCTCTTAATGCAATTCGTGTCAGACGCTCAAAAGGAACGCACAGAGTTTTGGAAGATTCAATCGAATCTTGTCGGTAAGTTCACAGAGATGATTGATACTCTCCAAAAGCTGAAAGATAGAGAAGCAGACAGGGAAGAGAAGCGACGTGATAACGAAGCCAAGCGCCAATTACAGCAAAACATCTATGCCGATGTCAGAGAATTGGGTCATGTAGCAGTCAACCAATTCACTAAAAGACCTATGCTCAAAGAGAGCGAAAAAGGGATTCTTTCGGCATTCGTAGAATCGTTCGATGAGGGTCAGATTCAAAGCTTACAAGCTAGCGGTACTATCACTCTTAGAGCCGCGCAGATGGCCGCATTCGCTAAGATGATTGATAGTCTTAAAGCAATCGAAGATAAGGAGAATCCTAATGCCGGTAGTGAAACTACCTGATGGTACGGAAGTCTATACCGACCCATATGTAGACGACGAACCTCCCGCACATATGCGCCAGGGTCGTTTTGAACGACGACGCAAGCCTAATGAAACAGAAAGACAGCGCGTCGAGCGAGGGCTTGGAAAGATGTGGAATGCAGCCAAAAAGTTCATGCTGGATGACGATCCTGATGATGTGAATGTATTGTCAAAGCTGCTAGACAATGGCGACAAGTCAAACGAATGATGCTGCTGACGATGCCGGCCAAGCTGCTTATGACCAGGCGGCTAAAAGCCATTGGCCCCCGACTAAAGAAGATATAGAGCTCGTCGGTGCAGCGGCAGGAGCAGCCGCTGGTACGGCTCTAGGCGGTCCCGTAGGCACAGTCATTGGAACTGCGGTCGGCGGATTCGTCGGCGGAGTTGTATATGAGATTATTGACGCTATTCCAGATGCAGGAGACAACCCTACAGCACGTTGCGTGCTACAGTTTCAAGAAACGATTCGCGCGTATAATCAGGCTATTATCGAACTAAGTAATAGCTGTAATACATCGGAAGATGATATCAGAGTAAAACTGTCCGAATGGGACTGGAAAGGTCCTCTAACGGATAGGAATCTTTGCTATAATCCAGCTGCTGGTATGGCAGCATTAGAGCAGAATAAAAAACAATTCTTTCGGTCTATCGCGGCAGTTAGTGCGGAATGCGAGACTAGAAGGCAAGGAATAGGTAAAAAAAGCACCTTCGGTACTGTCGTGGTTTTAGGAGTAGCTAGCGCGATAGGGATTGGTATCATTCAAAAGCTTATTACTAGAGGTAAGTTTTGAGAGATAGCGAGCTACTAGCCGCCCCACCGTCGTTAGAGAATCATCATCGATTAATACGACGTCAATCGAGTATTGTTGAATCGCATACGAATCAACTCATGATGATTCATGAAAAGTTCAAAAACATAGAGAGTGACGACCCTGTGAAACAACTACGCGAACTAGAATTAGAGTTTATCGAAAAACTTCACAAGGTCGAGGCTGATGTTAGAGTTGAAGTAACCCGCGTTCGAACGGCTCTATATATCGCAGCTATCGTACTTGGTGGCGGTTACGGTAGCGGTAAAGCTATCGAGGCGCTTAAAGAACCGCAACCCGTCAATGTTCAAGTGGTAGCTCCCCACCCGTGAAACTTGATAAAAAAGTTTATATCGCCGGCGGAGTAATCCTAACAGGTGGGATTATTCTAGCTTCTCGAAGAAAAACAGTAACTTCAATACCTGTAGCCGCTCCGTTACCGACCCACACACCACAATCTTTCGCCCCTCCAAGTTCGCCAATCAAAAGAGCTCCTATGCTCCGCTCGCCCAAAAACCGCAGTTTGGGTAGCGAACGCGAAGTTCTTCGATTGACTAATATCGAACGTCAATCGCCCAAGAACTGCGGGGGTCGCAATATGCCGGTCGCTCCAGCACTACAATGGTCCGACTTACTAGCCCGCTCTGCCGCAGCGCATGCACGAGACATGGCAGAGAAGCAATACTTCAATCACATCAGCCAGGACGGGAGAGAGCCTGCGGATAGAATATACGCCGCAGGCTTTCGCGGCACGACTACCGGGGAGAATATTGCGTCAGGACAGGCTACCCCTGCTGAAGTGATGACAGGGTGGATGAAAAGTCCAGGCCATTGTGTCAATATCATGCGAAGAGAGTATAGGTATATGGGGGTTGGATACTTCTACACAAGTGTGGGGGAGTATCATCATTACTGGGTTCAAAACTTTGGTAGCTAGTGCGCTACAATCGTACACATAAGCTCTCGCACGCCATTCCCCTCGCGCCGGTATAAAAGCACCTTAGCCGGGCGTTTCGCGTTGGCTGTATCACGAGCCTCTTGAATATACTCGTCGCGATGGTCCGCCCATTCCGCGGTGGTATAAACGCGCTTCAGGGTGACGCGCTGAAACAAGAATTGATTATTGCGTATCATTGTTTTATTCTACCCCACGGACTTCGTGAATGCATTCTTTTTACATTCTCAGATAGCGTGACGCATTCTAGATGGTCGGGATTAACACACGTTCGATTACAACATAGATGGTCTATAGTCATACCTTTTGGAATAGACCCGTGATGATTCTCGTAAGCAATACGATGTGCCAATCGATGTTTTTTACCGTAAACACCATATCCCTGCTTATTAATGCTACCTTTATAGATGATACATTCGCTCATAACTGCTGTACCTCCACTGCCGCGATATACCAGCCGTACCGACGAGTGTATTCGAGTTGAGCCTCCCTGCGCGCCTCATACCACGTTTGATAGGGACCCAGAATCGCAGATTCAGAAGGTAGATAGATAGCATCGGCTATCCACATTACTGGCTCGGGCGATGGGCCGGGAGTCTTGTCATAAAGCTCTTGTAAGAGAGAAGGTTTAACATGCTTCCCGTTTTTCATTCTATTAGCTCTCGAATCTCTTGTAACATCTTGTTTCTAAACTTCAATTCTTTTAAACATTGTTCAAAAGATGCAACAATTATCCCATGTTCTAATGGGTCTAATGGGATTCCTTTTAAACCGTTTTCTTTAGCTATCTGTAATATCTTCTCCCATCGTTCAATACAATTAGGTATCTGACTTACGCCATATATAGTCATACCGGTTGCCCCCACATCAATTCTTCCAACTCTTTCATGATAGCACCATCAATCGACTTTCTACCATAAGGTACAGACTCCACATTATCCAACATACGTAAACTCCAATCCGGATTACGTTTAGGGAGTGGCGTCAATCGAATCCTTACAGGCCTCTCTATCCACTCCCCGTATAGCTTATGACGCTTGATAGCTCCGGCTTGCGTCTGATAGACAGACTGGCGCGCTCCTAGAAACACTGGAGCCTTGCCAGCCTTAGCCTCTGGTAAGCCTTTCTGTATAGCGTACATGACCCGGCTGCGATAGCTCTTAAGCTGCTTTAAACCAAGCCCTCGCGCCTTCAACTGGTCGTCCGACCAATAGATACCAGGGCGAACTAGTATCATATTGGGATGTTGTTTTTGCTCCCATGAACCTAGTCTATCCCCTTCAAGCGGAGGGATTCCAGTATCAATAGGCTTGTGCGTACTAAGACCATCCGTGGCGGTCGCTACCACGTTATAAGGGTCTTGCGCTATAATCTGCAATAGGCGCGCACGGGTCCCTGAGGTTATCATGCCCGCCCATATTAGAGACCTATACTGTGGATGACCTACAGATTGCGCAAGCTTCCCATAGATGCTGTTTAGAACGAGCTTTAAAGCCTTACCCTTACCATCCTTCCCAATACGCTCGCGCTCACGAAACCAGTCTAATACCATACCAAAAGGTCGACAGTCGCAATCCCGTCTGAGCTGCCATGCGTATTGAAAGCGAATCCCCTTCCACGCTTTGGCCGCCTCGTTGAATTCTTTTCCCCATGCGTATCCTGTGAAACCGCCTCTAGCCCAGACAATAGTACCATCACGCATTCTGCACGGTAAAGGGCCCCAACATTGTTGGCCACAGTCATCCACTTTGAAGGATACGAGCGCTTGGGGATTATTCTGTATATCAGTTTCTTTCGTTGTTCGCTCCCATGTGCTATGCTCCAAACACGGAAGACTGTAGCATTCATAAGGATATGCGCTAACGATATCATAACCATAACAGTCGCCTACCTTGCCTATGGTCGCATGCTCAAAACGGCCACCAAAGAATGCGTATTCGGCTAGTCTTCGGACTTCGCCGGGAATATTCCCACGCTTCCCTTTTATTCCCATATGACGCAACGCCATATTGGCTGTTGCGCCGGGACCATGCCAAGACCTTAAGGGGAGTCCAGCATCCCTGTGTGCTCCGTCTAATTCCGCCGTAAGCTGCGCTAGTAATGCACATTCCTTAAGGCAATACGATTCGATATCATCATCATTCGTGAATTGAGAGCGCTTGTCCTTCATGCGCCGAATAGATTCAATCTCAGTTTGGCCTATACCCCACGCTTCTAATGCCTTAACGAATGATGATTGAAAGAATGGGCCTACATCCCATATCTTGACTCGCCTGTCATGTCGTTTGATTGTAACTGCACGCGCAAGGTATTGAACTTGATAATCCCGCCAACGTATCGGACGGCAATAACTACCCTCATCCTTACCCAGATATCGACGTTCCGGACGTAGCAAGTCGTAGATTGCTTTCCTCGGCATATCCCTGAATATCATGGTCCAATCGTACCCAAGATAGAAGCCGGCTACTCTTGCATCCGTAGGAATGCTTAGTAGAAAGTCAAAACAGTCTGTGGTTTTCAGGCCTGCGTTATCACGGATAGAGTCTTGACGCGCTCGGGATGAATCAGAATACGCTAGATACACATACCGATGCGGTTTACGTCCAATACCCTCCCCGTCAACACCTATCCAATACTTACGGTCAGCGTATATACGGGCATCATGTTGGATAGGGTCCCTGTGTCTGGCTCCGCAGTCACATCCCTCCGGATGCCTCACCCAATGCCTATGAGAGGCTAAGCCACACTTACGGCAAGGGTTACCTTGGGGTTCATGATAGGCGCGTGTGATATTCATTCAATGAGCATCCTGATATATGACAATATGGTCTAGCTCGGTCGTGAAGCCACCTAAGACCTAATTCTAAACAAGCTACATAATGACTTAGAGTCGGAAACTTCTCGACGAATCGCGGATACTCTTCTGAACGCTTCATATTATAGCTACCCATATCGTACCTTCCTGTCCAAAACCTCCCATACTCTCTCAGGCCTCCCGCATAAACCACTACCCTTGCGATGCGGGAAGTGATACACCCCACACTCGCATATAGGCATCTTGCCACCCTTCCGTCTATTCCACCTACAACGCGGCCTTCGAGGACTACAGCGTGGTAGGTGCTTCGGATGCCTACAGCGGCGCATGAATCAGATACGCTACCCAAGCATCCACAGACGGCGAGTAGAGATACGCCCAGTCACCGCGTACGAATCCCCACATAGAGTTATTCATGGGGCTTAGTCCGTTTCAGTCTTTCACGGCGAAAGAATTCGTCTAATTGCCGGTGAACTTCAATCGACCAATGGTCTGTTTTATGGCGCTTACGTTGTCGCTCTTCCAAAGTAGTTAGCTTAACTTCTTGTTTGGTCATCGCCCATGACTCCCCGGTTCATAACCATGCTTCATGTCATATAACCAACTCACATCGATATCAATCATGTCGGCAACCTCGTTTAGGTCATCATCATCCAATGATTCCCAAAAGTCGACGTCATCAACATCGTCCAACTCGACCCCCAACACCTCTGCAATCTCCTCCGGCTCGACGCCCATCGCGTCCGCCAAGTCGTAGATATCATATTCGGGCGTTGTCTTTTTGGCCACTTACGCGCGCTCCTTCCGAAGAGAGAGCGCGGAAAGAGGTCAAAAAGGAATGTCGTCGTCGCCCTCAGTATCAGGATAATCGATTGGCCCAGCTTTGGGTTCCTCGGCTGAGTCATCATTACGATGCTCAATCGGTAACTCCCGCTTGGCTCCCTTGTATCTCAAGTCAAAAAGTTTCATCTCGCCTTGCGGGACTTCTTTCGTAAGGAATTCACCGTTTTCATCTAGCTTTGGAGCTATCCACACATTACAGCCATACAGGGTCTTAAGCCTGTATAGGTCGCCAGAGTGAAAGACTCCAACTACTGAGCCAGGCTCAAAAGTCGCCTCTACTAAACCGCCGTTGATTCCTTTGCTTGTGCCGTGACACTGTTCTGTGATTCGAATCATATAGACTGTCGTGATTCGACGTTTCGAGTTTTTGAATTGGAAACCGCCTATCAATCGGCCATGAATGGGGCCCTCTTTAGGGCTCCAAAAGCCTTCAATGTCAATGTTTGCTTTGGCGTAGCCTTCAGGGGGATTGTGAGATGCTTGTGCCATTAGTTAACTACTTTCTTGCTTGTGTAATAGACAGGCCTGTAGCATCCGGTTGCCCAGCGCTACAGGCCTCGGCGGGAATGACCTCACCGTCTCCTACTATCGCACACACGGACCGCGTAAGCAAGCGTTTTTATTGGGGTTTCTGGCCCCCACCCATGGGGTCTGCAGCCCCCGGGGGCTTAGCCCCCCAAAGGGGTCTAGAAAAAAACATCGGAGGGAGGAAGAAAGGCTTGACCTCCGAGGTATCATGGGCTAGAGGTAAGAAGATGAAACTCCGCGTACGCTTTATGACTCTCTCGGGCAAGTTCGACGTTCACCATAGCGAAACTTTTGAATCAACCAAAGATGCTTTAGAAGCCGTCAAAAAGTATGCCGAAAGTGAAGGATACACTAACATCAAACAATTGGAGGATGAGGATAGCGACCCATACTTTCTCAACCTTCGTTACACTGGGCGCACACCTGGCGGTCGCGGAGGTAGGAATGTAGCCTTCGCAGAAGACGCCGAAACAGTATTCGAATCGTAATTCCCCACGCAGTGCGCCTCGCTTCGGCCTGGCGTACTACGAGGTAAGTTACCTCAGAAGGATGTTTACAGTCATGTCAAAAAACGGTCAAAACGCCCCGTTCGCCAAAAACCCCGCCGAAGCCAAAAAGGCCATTACGCCCCTACTGAAGGAATACGACACGGTCGACGCAGGCGTCTCCAAAGCGCGCAAGGCGCTAGACGACGCCATGAACGCGCGAAGCGCTATCGTCGAAGAGATTGCAGACGTCATTGGAAAGAAGCAACCCATCCGTTACGGTGGGCGTCTTCTGCGCATCATGTCCCGAACGGCCAAGGATGAGAAGGGTAACCCAGTCGGAGATACCACGTGGTACTTCCGTGCTGAGGGTGACGTCGAAGCGCTTGATATGTGATTAGGTCGGATACACTCCACTAAAGCCGCTGGGTATCTGTCTTTCTACAGTGGGATAGGTACCCGGCTGGCTTTAGTGGAGTGTGTCGGAGGTAACCACAATTGAATACCCAAGACCAAAAAGACATAATCTATGCATGCGTCGCTCTCTGCCAAGAAACATCTAGCAAGTTCTTTCGAGACGCAGAATCCGCTACAGACATTGAAAAAGTACGCGAGCTTTATGGTGCTGCCAAAGGCGCTTTACGCTGCGCTGAGCTTTTGATGCGTGCGGCACATGAGGTGAAGTGATGAAACAACGTTTTATAGAAGCTCTCCCTTGGATGATATTAGGAGTTATATCGGGTCATATCCTTGGTAGATTGATAATTGCTTACGTTCATTAACCCTCAACGCCCCAATCGCCGCGTACGTCCCCCAGAAACTCAGAACGCATTACTCGTCCGAACAATGCACCTTCAAACTTCGGGGCATATCACCCAGACATTAGGCTCAATTCCTGAACCATCAGGGGTGTCTGGATGCTCCCCTGGGGG
>Ga0075430_100001213_pt1 | contig 20737 bp, 11 predicted proteins | sample RhiMetdeltSRZDD4_FD_75294 | JGI IMG/M metagenome (GOLD analysis project Ga0075430, IMG submission 75294) | Populus rhizosphere microbial communities from Tennessee, USA - Rhizosphere MetaG P. deltoides SRZDD4 | ecosystem: Host-associated > Plants > Roots > Rhizosphere > Soil | place: USA... | reverse complement strand
ATCCTGCACCGCGACATCAAGCCGGCGAACATCCTCACCGACCAGTACGGCACCGTCGGACTCACCGACTTCGGCATCGCGACGCAGGCGACCGCCATCGACGAGGACGAGGACACCGGCGTGTCCGTGCCGTGGGCCGCGCCCGAAACGATCTTCGCGACGGCGCCGGCGAGCGTGCAGTCCGACGTGTACTCGCTCGGCGCAACGCTCTGGCAGCTGCTCGTCGGACGGTCGCCGTTCGAGGTCGTCGGTAGCGACAACGGACAGTTCGATCTCATGCCGCGCATCAAGAGCGCGCCGGTGCCGTCGACGGGCAGAGCCGACGCGCCCGCGTCGCTGGAGCGGCTCCTCGCGCAATCGATGGCCAAGGATCCGGCGGTGCGGCCGCCGTCCGCGCTCGACTTCGCGCGTTCGCTGCAGAGCATCGAGCAGGAGCTGCGGCTGGCGCGCACGGAGATCGTGGTGCTCACCGAGGAGGTCACGCCCGCGCGCGCTCATCAGGAGTCGTCGGCTGACGTCAACGCGACGCGCCAGCGCGCGCAACGCATCGACGCCCAGGGGCCCGCGGCGTCCCCCGCGCCGCCGCTCGCGCCAGCGATGCCCCCGTCGCCTGCTCCGCCGCTGCCCGCGCCGCCGCAGTTCGTCGATCCGGTGCCGGCACCGACGCCCGCGCTCGGACCCGCGGCTTCGTCCCGTGCCGAGGCCACGGTGCGGCGCGCGCCAGTCGTGTCGCCCGGGCCGGCGCCGGTCGTGCCGACCGCGACCGTGGCCGACGAGAGCGCGAGCCGTGTGCGACCGGTCTGGGCGCTGGTCGCCCTCGGGGTGGTCATCCTCGTCGTGATCGTCGTCGGGATCCTCGTGATGTCCGGAGGATCGGACGATTCGGGCGACCGTGCCGCGACGGCGACCACCAAGGCCGCCGGGCCTGATGACATCGGTCCGCCGGGCGAGCCGACGGTCACGGGGAAGCGCGTCGACGCGAGCACGGCCGAGTTCTCGTGGACCTATTCGAACGATGCCGACAGCGACACGTTCCGCTGGCAGACCACGGACGGCGCGAAGTCGGGCGTGGCAGATGAACCGTCCGTCTCGATCGTGAGCCCGGCCGGTCAAGCGACCTGCGTGCAGATCAAGGTCGTGCGTGCCGACGGATCGAACGCGGCCTTGAGCTGGTCCGACGAAGGGTGCGTCTCGTGACGGGCACGTCCGGGCTCGCCAGCTACGTGGAGTTCTGCGGGGAGCAGCACCCGCTGTCTGCCGGTCGAGCCTTCTCGGTGGGCCGTGACGGCGACCTCAAGATCGACGACAACCCCTATCTGCACCGCCAGTTCCTCCAGCTCGACGATCACGACTCGATGTGGTGGCTCACGAACGTCGGCACACAGCTCACCGCGACGATTGCCGACGAGCGCGGGAGCCTGCAGGCCTGGCTGGCGCCCGGCGCCCGCATCCCACTGGTGTTCGGGCGCACGATCGTGTGGTTCACCGCGGGATCGACCACGTACGAGTTCGAGGTCGTGCTCGATCAGGCGCCCTTCATCCCGATCGCGGCGATGTCGAGCGATGTCGGACAGACCACCGTGGGTCCTGCCGACTTCACGCCGGATCAGAAGCTGCTCGTGGTTGCGCTGTGCGAGGACCTGTTGCGCAAGAGCGCCCGGGCGGTCGCCACGGTGCCCTCGTCGGCGGAGGCAGCGTCGCGTCTGGGATGGACGCTCACTCGCTTCAACCGCAAGCTCGACAACGTGTGTCAGAAGCTCACCCGCGCCGGCGTGCAGGGTCTTCACGGCGGTCCAGAGAGCCTCGCCGTGAATCGACGGGCGCGCCTCGTCGAGTACGCGCTGGCGACGCGCCTCGTCGACAAGGCAGACCTCGGGTTGCTCGAGTCGTGAACATCGAGCACCGGGGAGAACTCCCCATTGGCGCAAACCCGCGGGACTGGCATCCTTCGGGACCTCGCTCCGGGCAGGGAGCAGCGATCACGCGTCGCACCATTCATCAATTTGTCGGGCTGGGGTACTGAGCGTTGGGGTTCGTGCGGCGACACCGAATGGCGATCGCTTCCATCGTCATCGTGGCGATGGGTACTGCCGCGCTCACGGTGATCGCGCTGTCGGAACCCGGCTATCCCAAGCAGCACGTCGACCTCAACGACGGCGGCATCTGGGTGACGAGCGCGAAGGAGAAGCTGTTCGGTCGGCTGAACAAGCCTGCCGGCTCCATCGACGCCGCGATGAACTCGGTGAGTCCTTCATCGTCGTTGCTCGACACGCGCCAGAGCGGTGCCGCGGTGGTGGCGTGGGAACCCGGTGCCGGGAAGCTGTATCCGATCGACGTGAACGGCGGCACCATCGCCCGGAACCACGCGGCCACCGTCGCCGCGTCCGACGACCTCGCGATGGGCGGCGAGACGCTGGCGGTCCTCGATCCGGCATCGGGCAAGGTGCGCGCGCAGAAGGTCGATGCCGCGCTCGGGGTCAACGACCTCGCAGGCGTCGACTCGTCGGCGAAGGCTCTCGCCACCGTCGAGCGCACCGGCTCCAAGAGTGACGCGGCGAAGAGCGTCGATCTCGCGGTTGGTACTGACGGCACCGTCGTCGTCGCATCGACCTCCGGCGAGCTCGTCACGATCTCGCCGACCGATACCGGCTTCGCCGCGCCGGAGCGGTCGACCATCGGCGCGCGGGTCACGAGCGTGCAGGTGACCATCGTCGGGACCAAAGTCGTCGTGCTCGACGCGGACTCCGGGACCCTCGTCCTCCCCGGCGGCAAGGCGGTCTCGTTGCGGGGTGACACCGACGGCGCGCAGCTGCAAGCCCCGGCGCCCGACGGGTCGTCGGTCGTCGTCGCAACCAAGCAGGCCCTCGTGTCGTTCGACCTGGGGTCGGGGAAGTCGCAGACGCTGTTCGACGCCGCGAACGGAGATCCCGCGGAGCCCACGTGGCTCAACAGCTGTGTGTACGCCGCGTGGGCAGGAAGCCCAGGAGAGTTCCGGTACTCCTGCGCGGGCGCGCGCGCGACGGCGGGCAACGTGAAGAACGTCGAGACGCTGCTGCAACCGGTGTTCCGCGTGAACCGCGACCAGATCGTGCTGAACGACCTCCAGTCCGGGTACGTGCTCGACCTCGAGAGCGGCAACCGCGTCGACAACTGGGATCAGGTCAAGCCACCCCCGGTCATCGAGGACGTCGACAACGAGGAGAGCCAGAACCCGTCGACGAACCGGCAGGATCAACCGCCGAAGGCCGTCGACGACTCGTTGGGTGCGCGCCCTGGGCGCACCACGGTGCTGCACGTGCTCGACAACGACTCCGACCCACAGGGCTACATCCTCTCGATCACGTCGGTCGCCGGGCTCGACGATCCGAACGCGACACTCGGCGTGTCACCCGACGGACAGACCGTGCAGCTCACCCTGCCGTCGACCTCCCGAGGTGTGCACTTCAGCTACACGATCGACGACGGCAAGGGCCTGAGCGCGACCGCGAACGTCGAGGTCCGGGCCCGCCTCGGCACCGAGAACGAGGTGCCGCACCTGCGACTCGGGTACAAGCCCACGTCGTGGACCGTGGCGGCCGGAGGCACGCTGTCGCTCCCGGTGCTCGGCGACTGGCGCGACCCCGACGGCGATCCGGTCGTGCTTGCCGACGCGTCGGTGGGCGCCGGGTCGGTCACGACCACGCCCGATGGCCGCGTGACCTTTGCCGCACCGGCGACCGGCGGCGCGGCGACGATCACGTACCACGTGTCCGACGGCTTCGCCGGTGCCGAGCCCGTGGCTGCCACCATCGAGACCACGGTGCTTGCGCCGGATTCGACGGACTCGGTTGCACCGAAGGCCGAACCCGACATCGCGCGGGGTGTCGTGGGCAAGCCCATCACGGTCCGCCCACTCGAGAACGACTTGCCCGGCGTCGACACGTCGAACCCGACCGCCCGCTTGGCGCTCGCGGCGCAGCTCGCGAGCCCGGAGGGCACGACGGTCACCACCGACCTCGACTCCGGGCAGGTCACGGTCGTCGCGAACCGGGCCGGTTCCTTCGAGCTCTTCTACACGGCGTCGTACGGCAACGCGCCGTTCTCGAAGGAGGCGCGCATCCGCGTCGATGCCGTGTCACCACCGAGCGCGAGCCCACCGCCGGTCGCTGTGCCTGACAACGCGGTGATCCACGGCCAGGCTCCCAACGTCGTCGACGTGCTCGCCAACGACTTCGACCCGACCGGTGGCGTCCTCGTCGTACAGCAGGCCACACCGGTGAACGGGACCGGGCAGGTGCAGGTCGGCATCGTGCAGGGCCGATGGCTCCGAGTGCAGGCCCTGGCGCCGGCGGTCAGCCCCAACCCGCAGGTGATCCGGTACACGATCACCAATGGTGTGACCACGGCGGTGAGCGGCGAGGTCACCGTCACGCAGCTGCCCGCCGTGGCGACCGACACGCCGGTGCCCCAGGACGACTATGCCGTCGTTCGAGCCGGCGACGCCGTCGCGGTTCCGGTGCTCGACAACGACACCAACCCTGGCGGCAGTCCGATCACGCTCAATCCCGTCGTCACCGGCGCGCCCGTCGGGCAGCTCCCGGTGACATCGGCCAGTGGCGCGGTCGACAAGGTGGGCGACGCATACGTGTCGGGGCAGCTGGTTCGCTTCGTGCCGCCGCCCTCCGTGCCGACGCAACGCAGCGTCGTCGTCGACTACGTGGCCCAGGACCCGGCCGGCAACCAGGCCACCGGGCACCTCCACGTGACGATCATGCCCGAGCCCACGCCCACCACGCCCGACCTGCCGCCCGCGCCGCAGCTCATCGAAGGCCGTGTCGTGGCAGGTGACCGTCTCAAGGTCACGATCCCCACGTCGGGCATCGATCCCGACGGCGACTCCGTCACCGTCCTTGGTATCGGGTCGACGCCGACGCTGGGTCGCATCGTCGGCGTGAGCGCGACGGCGATCACCTACGAGGCGTTCCCGAGCAGCGCCGGCACCGACTCGTTCACGTATCGGGTCACGGACCGCTTCGACAAGGTGGGCGAGGCGACGATCCGCGTCGCAGTCGTGCAGCCCGGCACGCCACAAGCGCCGGTCGCCGTCGACGACCAGCTCACGGCCGCCCCCGGGAAGAAGGTCCAGGCCGACGTCCTCGCCAACGACGTGCGCACGCCGGGGGAGCGGGTCACGATCCGCGCCGCCGGCGGCGAAGACGCGAAGTTCCCAGCCGGTGTGTCGCTCGCATCGCCGACCGGGCCGCTCGAGCTCACGGCTCCCGCTGCCGACGGCAAGCCGCTCGTCGTGCTCTACGAGCTGACGAACGGCGTCGGCGAGCCGTCGATCGCCACGCTCACGGTGCGCGCGCAGCAGAACTTCAACAACCCGCCGCGGGCGTTCGACGCGTACGCGCAACCCAAGCGAGGCGCGACCTCGGCGCGTGTGAACGTGCTGTCGAAGAACTTCGACCCCGAGGGAAGCACGATCAAGCTCGCCGAGATGCCCGGCGTGAAGGTGAGCGGCAAGAGCGCGATCGTCGACATCACCGGTCACGCCTACGTGGTGCCGTACGAGATCGCCGACGCCTCGGGCGCAACCGCGGCTGCCGTGATCCACGTGCCCGCGACGGGTGCCGGCGCGCCGTTCGTGAAGCCCGGCGCGCAGATCGAGATCGGCAAGGACTCGGCGATCACCATCGACCTCGCCGACTACGTGGAGGACCCGGCCGGCAAGGACGTCCGTCTGACCACGACCGACAAGATCTCGGCGGCGCCCGGAGAGGGCCTCGCCGTCGTCAACAAGGGCGAGACGCAGCTCACGCTCACTTCGGCCGGCGGCTATGTCGGTCCGGCCGCCATCGGCTTCGAGGTCACGAACGGCACCGACCTCCGCGACAAGGACGGCATCGCCGCCCATCTGACCGTGCCGGTGCAGGTCGGTCCCGACCGGCCGGTGCTGCGGTGCCCGGCCGACCCGCTCGACGTCGTCGAGGGGGGCAATCCGATCGAGGTCGACGTCGCGTCGGTGTGCCACGTGTGGGTGGCCGATCGCTCCACGCTCGATCGCATGAAGTTCAACGGCTCGTGGAAGAAGCAGGCGAGCGGCGTGTCGATCGACGGTTCGGGATCACACGTGCTCACGGTCACGGCATCGGGATCGGCGAAGCCGGGCGACATCGGTGAGATCAGCGTGAGCGCGGCCGGCTCGGATGCGCCTGCGTCGACGCTGTCGGTGCGCGTGCTCGAGGCACCGTTGCCGACGGTGGCACCCATCACGATCGACGGCTTCCGGGCGGGCACCACCGCGACGTTCGACCTCACGCGGTACGTGCGCTCCCCGTTGCGCGATCCCTCGGTGAAGGTCGTCAGCATCACGCAGACCGCCGGTGGTGACGCGAACGCGACGAGGTCGGGCGCGAAGGTCGAGATCACTCCCGGCGCCAAGACGTCGGGGGTGTTGACGTTCTCGGTGCTGATCACCGATGTCGACGAGGCGCGCACCGACCGTCACGCCACCGGCATCATCACCATGAACGTGCTGAGGGAGCCTGACGCGCCAACCGGGGTCACGCCTGATCGCACGGTGCTCAGCCACACGGTCGTGTTGTCGTGGGGGACGCCCGCCAACAACGGCGCTCCGATCGATCACTACACGGTGCAGGCCGACGGCGTCTCGCAGCAGTGCGCGGCGTCACCGTGCACCATCAACGGCCTCACGAACGGCAAGGACTACGTGTTCACGGTGAGGGCGCACAACCTGGCGGGTGACAGCGATCCGAGCGCGCCGTCGCCGACTGCTCGTCCCGACGCGGTGCCCGAGGCCGTGACCGCGCTCGTCACGTCGAATCCGCAGGATCACACGTTGACCCTGACGTGGGCGGCCGCCAAGGTCGACGGCACGCCGGTCGTGAACTACCGCATCACGTGGACCGGCGGTGGTTCGATGACCGTCGACGGCGGGGCGACCACCGCCGCGGCGACCGGACTCGTCAACAACAACAAGTACACGTTCACCGTCATCGCAACGAACCAGCTCGGGCCCGGGCCCTCGTCGAGCGTCGAAGGCCAGTCGGCCGGCAAGCCGCCGACCCCCGGCGCGCCGTCGTTCAGCGCCACCAACGACACGAGCAACAGCTCGCGTGTGGTCGTCCTCACCTGGGGCGCGGTCGACCCAAACGGCACCGCGCCGACGAGCTACGCGGTCACCCGCAGTGGATCACCGATCACCTGCGCGAGCCCAACCGCGACCACCTGCACCGACTCGGGAATTGCCAACGACGGCACCAAGTACGCCTACGCCGTGACCGCGCGAAACGCCGCGGCCGCACAGGATGCGCCGAACCACACGTCGGCGCCCGGTCCGGCGACGTCGGTGGAAGCCACCGCGACACCGGACCCGATCAAGAACGTGCAGACGAACGTCGTCGTGTCGACTCCCAACGGCCAGGTCCCGGTCACGTTCGACCTCGGCCCGTCGCACGGAGCGTCGTCGACCGTCGAGTGCTCCTACAGCGGCGGGAGCTGCGGCACGTTCACCGGGTTGCCGACCGCCGGCCAGACTGGCGTTGCGCGCACGCTCACCTTGCCCGACGGATGGCCGGGCACGTTCACGCTGCGCACGTGCAACGGCAGAAGCGCCCAGAGCGATGCCTATGCCGGCGATGCCTGCAACGGTGGCACCGGCCCGGGGCCCTGGAGCGGAGCCAATGGTCCGCCGAAGGCTCCCGCCACGGCCAGTCCTGACTGCTCGAACAGCGGCGAGACCTTCCACTGGGCGAACCCCGGCGGCACCGGCGCTCGGTCGGTCGTCAGCTACAACCTCGGCGGTGAGGCGAGCGGCAACACCGGATCCACGAGCGTCACGGTGAATCTTCCACAGGATGGCCACGACCACACCGTCTCGGTGCGCTCGGTCGATGAGCAAGGCCAGCAGAGCGGTGTGCTCAACGTCGTGTGTCGTCGTCCATCTCCGCCGCGAAAAGTCGATCTGGAGCGGGGCGGTGCTGGACCGATCGCCGGGTCGTACCGCTATCGAATAACGATCACGAACTTCGCTCCGAACACCAGATTCAGTGGCTCGTGTCACGACAGCGTCGATACCGGTGGTTTCTACAACTTCACGATCGATACGAACAGCGCAGGAACGGCGACGATTGAACCGACCTCGTGCTATTCGGCCGACGGACCCGACCACTGGGTATTTGTCAATGGCGTCGAGTCGAACCATGTCACGTGGTAGTTCCAGGTTGAAGGCTTAGGAGGCCTCATAGTGTCAGTCACAGCTGATCAGACGCAGTGGTTTGCGCAGACCTTTCAGCGGCTCGCTGACAACGTCGGGCAGGCGGTGCTGGGCAAACCGGAGACGGTGCGGCTCGCGCTCACGTGCCTGTTGTCCGAGGGGCACCTGCTGCTCGAGGACAACCCGGGCACGGGCAAGACGGTGCTCGCCAAGGCGATCGCGGCCACGGTGCAGGGCTCGAGCAACCGCATCCAGTTCACGCCCGACCTGCTGCCGTCCGACGTGACGGGTGTGACGGTCTACGACCAGCATCGTCAGGCGTTCGAGTTCCACCCGGGGCCGATCTTCGCGACGATCGTGGTCGCCGACGAGATCAACCGTGCCTCCCCGAAGACGCAGTCGGCGTTGCTCGAGGTCATGGAGGAGGGCCGCGTCACCATCGACGGTGTCGGCCACCCCGTCGGTCGGCCCTTCATGGTCATCGCGACGCAGAACCCGATCGAGCAGGCCGGCACCTACCGACTGCCGGAAGCCCAGCTCGACCGGTTCCTCATGAAGACGAGCCTCGGCTACCCCGATCACGATGCGACCGTCGCGGTGCTCGCCGACGCGTCGATCCGCGACCGCGTGGCCACGCTGCAACCGCAGATCACGGCCGACGTCGTCGCGCAGATGGGCGCGCTCGCCGATCAGATCCACGTCGACACCGCGATCCTCGCCTACGTGAGCCGGCTCGCCGAGGAGTCACGTCGGCACCCGCACATCCGGCTCGGCTTGTCGGTGCGCGGCTGCCTCGCGTACGTGCGCTGCGCCAAGACATGGGCGGCCTCGGATGGTCGCAACTACGTGCTGCCCGACGACATCAAGGCGCTGGCGGTGCCGGTGCTCTGCCACCGCATCCTGCTCGACGCCGAGGCGCAGTTCAGCGGCACCGTGGTGGAGCAGGTGATCGGCGACATCCTCAACGAGGTCGCGCCGCCGGCCGACCGGGCCGCATGACCCAGACCGTCGACGCTCCGCCTGCTCCGCCCGACGCGGCGACGCCGACGGGCAGATCCGCGCGCTTCGACACGGTGCGTGATGCCGGCGTCGTGCGGATCGCGCGCGACGTGTTCGCACGCGTGCGCCGCGCTGTCACTCCCGCACTGTCGACGGTCACGCCCGTCGGCTGGGCGGTCTTCGGCATCGGGGTCGCGGCGTGGATCATCGGCGGTCGGTTCGGGTGGATCGAGCTGCGCACCATCGGGTTCGCGGCGATCCTGCTCTTCGGGCTCTGCGTGCTGCTCACGCTCGGGCGCACGCTGCTGAAGGTCGAAGTCGATCTCGAACCGCACCGGGTGGTCGTCGGCGAGCCGGCCACGGGACGCGTGCGCGCCACGAACGTCAGCAAGGTGCGGCTGCTCGCGAGCGTGTTGGAGCTGCCGATCGGGGAAGGCGGTGCGCGCTTCAGCCTTCCGAGCCTCGCGAGCGACGAGTCCCACGACGAGGTGTTCGTCGTTCCCACGCTGCGCCGCGCGGTCATCCCGGTCGGCCCCGCGATGACGGTGCGCGGCGATCCGCTCGGCCTTTTCCGCCGCAAGGTGCCGTGGACCGAGCGCACCGATCTCTTCGTCCATCCGCTCACTGTGCCGCTCGAGTCGCTCGGCTCCGGTCTCCTGCGCGATCTCGAGGGTCAGACCACGAACGACCTCTCGATGAGCGACCTCGCGTTCCACGCGCTGCGCGAGTACGCGCCGGGCGACGACCGCCGCCACATCCACTGGAAGAGCTCGGCGAAGATCAGCTCCGCGCAGCAGGACGGCAAGTTCATGGTGCGCCAGTTTCTCGACACGCGCAGATCGCACCTCACCGTCGTCGTCGACGGGCACGTCGACGCATACCGCAGCGCTGACGACTTCGAGCTCGCCGCGTCGGCCGCGGCCTCCATCGCGGTGCGTGCCATCCGTGACGACATGGAGACCACGGTGCTCGTGGCCGACCAGGTGTCCGACGAGGAGAGTGGGCAGCAGACGCTCGACCGCTTCTCGGCGGCCAGCTTCGGCGGCGGTGCCGCGTTGTCGGCCCTCGCGGCCACGGCTGCGTTGCTCGCCCCCGACACGAGCGTGGCGCTCATCATCACCGGTGCCAACACCGACTTCGGGCAGCTGCGACGGGCGTCGCTGCACTTCCCGACCGAGGCGAACACCTTCGCGATGCGCATCGACCCCTCGGTGCCGGTCGGGGTGACCGACAACGCGTCGCTGCCGGTATTGAGCCTGCCGCACCTGGGTGACCTCGGGGCGTTGCTGCGCGGGGGAGTGCTGCGGTGACGGCCGCCACGGCCTCGACGACCGCCAAGGCTCCCGGCGCGTGGCGCGCGCAGATCATGCCGTCGCGCGACGACCTCGTCGACGGTGCGTTCCTGCTCGTGCTCGGCGTGCTCGCGCTCGTCGGACTACGCAGCACGTACAGCGGTTCGCAGTTCCTCCTGGTCGGCATCGCCGGGCTCGTGCTCGGAATCCTCGTCGCCCACCTCGCCAACGCGCTGCGCCAGCCGGTGGTCGTCGTCGTCGTGCTGGCTGTCGCGGTGTTCTTCCTGCTCGGTGCCGCGCTGGCCGTGCGTGCAGACGCCGTCGGCGGGTTCCTGCCGAGTGCCGAATCCACTCGCAGCCTGGCGTCGACGAGCGTGCACGGCTGGAAGCAGCTGCTGACGACGCTGCCCCCGGTCGAGAGCAGCGGTCGCCTGCTCGTGATCCCCTACATCCTCGGTCTGGTCTGTGGTGTGAGCGGGTTCGCGATGGCGCGCCGGTTGCGATCGGTGGTGCTCCCGCTCCTCGCGCCGGTCGGCGTGCTGGTCATGGTGATCCTGCTCGGCACGAACGAGCCCGCAGCGGAGCTGCTCGGCGGCGGCGTGTTCGCGATCGTCGCGCTGTGCTGGGTGTCGATCCGGGGTGCGCGTGTACGGCCACCCCTGCAGAACGCGGTCGGCCAGCGCTCGCGCGCGTTCACGGCCGCGGCGTTGATCGGCGTCACTGCCGTTGCCGCGGCAGTGGTCGGTCCTTCGCTGCCGAGTGGGGGCGACGAGCGGGTCGTGCTGCGCGACCACGTTGTGCCGCCGTTCGACATCAACGCCTACCCGAGTCCGCTGGTGGGCTTCCGCAAGTACACCAAGCCGACGGACAACCTGTACGACCAGGACCTCTTCACGGTGCAAGGACTCCCGAAGGGAAGTTACATCCGCATCGCGACGCTCGACGCGTACGACGGCGCGGTGTGGGGTGCGACGAGCGGAACGACGCCCACCGGACCGAACGAGCCGCTCAACGCGTTCCAGCGGGTCGGTTCCACCATCGCGACCGACGCCGAAGGAACGCCCGTCACGTTGCGCATCACGATCGGCCCCGCGTACGCGGCTGCGGCCGACGTGAACGTGTGGATGCCGACTGCGGGCTCGGTGACATCGGTCGAGTTCCTCGGCGACCACGCCGACGATCACGCCGCGGTCTTCGTCTACAACCGCGCTACTGAGCACGGCATCGTGCCCGATCGCCTCGAGTCCGGTGACGTGTACGTGGTCGACACGGTGATCGGTGCCGACGACCGCGCCGAGGCGAAGCCGCCGTCGAAGGACGCGCTGCCGTACGGGAGCCCGACGCTCTCGTCTGACGCGTACAGCTTCACCTCCGCGCAAGCGACGGAGTGGTCGGCCGACGCGTCGGGGGCGATGGGCAAGGTGCTCGCCGTGGCCGACCATCTCGCCGAGAACGGCGCCTTCAGCGACGGTGGCGGCGACGAAGCGCAGTACCTCCCGGGTCACGGTCTGTTCCGCCTGTCGGACAACTTCTTGAACGACAAGCAGCAACCGGTCGGCAACGACGAGCAGTACGCGGCGGCGTTCGCGCTGTTGGCCAACCAGCTCGGCGTGCCGGCGCGCGTGGTGCTCGGCGCCGAGCCAGGTGCTCGCGGTGTGGTGCAGGGCAAGGACGTGCACACCTGGGTCGAGGTGCACCTGTCCGACGGCACCTGGGCTCCGATCCCTCGCAGCGTGTTCATGCCACCCGTCGACAAGCACCCCGAGAAGCGCCTTCCCGAGACGATCCGCAACGCGAGCTCGGCGATCGTGCCGCCGCCGAACCCGGTGCGTCCGCGCTCGGCGCTCGATCAGCTCGCCGACGACAGCGACGCGTCGAACCATCTCGCCAACGCGACCGCGGGTGGAGGGTGGCAGATCCCCGGCTTCGTCGTCGCGGCGGTGAAGGTCACATTGCCCCCCGCGCTCGTCATCGCCGCGGTGTGCGGCGTCATCATCGGATTGAAGGTCCGCCGGCGGAACCGGCGCCGGACCCTCGGCGCGGCCGCGACGCGGGTGTCCGGCGGGTGGGACGAGATCACCGACTATGCCCGTGACCTCGGAGGTTCGGTGCCTGCAAGATCGACTCGCCGTGAGCAGGCGACCGCCCTCGACGGCTACCCGGTGGGCGACCTCGCGGTCGTGGCCGACGCCACGGTGTTCGGCCCCGAGGAGCCCTCCGACGAGGCAGCCGAGGCGTACTGGGCATCGGTCGAGGAAACGCGCCGCTCGATGAGCGAAGACCTCACCCGCTGGCAGCGCTGGCGCGCGGAGCTCTCGCTCCGGTCCCTTCGCCGCCCGCGGCAACCACGGGACACGGCCACCGCATGAAGCTCAAGCTGACACTCAGCGGATCGGGCCGTGAGCCCGTCGACCTCGTCGCGACAGTCGATGCCGGGGCGACGATCGGGGATCTCGCGTCCTACCTGTCGCACTCCGATCCTCGACACGCAGTCGTGTCGTCGGCAGGCAGCGTCGACGACGTCACGCTTGCCGTGGTCGGTCGAGAGACCCTGGCTCTCGACTCGCGGGTTCCGATCGCGGACAGCGGCCTGCATTCCGGCGTCACCGTTGCGCTCAGCCGTGGCGGGCAGGCGTACCGCGACCCTGATGCGACCGCCGACGCGATCCTCACCGTCGTCGAAGGTCCAGATGCAGGGCGCGAGTTCCGGTTGCACCGCGGCGCGAACGTCATCGGGCGCGAGGCGGGATGCGAGGTGCTGCTCAGCGACCCGCTGGTCTCGCGACAACACGCGCGTGTGAACGTGACCGACGTGGTCGAGATCCTCGACCTCGGTTCGGCGAACGGTGTGGTGATCGGGAGTGGAACCGTCCCGCGTTCGACGGTTCGGGCGGGCGATGCGGTCCAGGTCGGCGACACCGTCTTCACCGTGCACGTGGTGACCAGCGAGACGACGGTCGGCGTCGAGAGCACGTCGGTCTCGTTCATCCGATCGCCGAGGCTCGACCCGCGCTACGAAGGAGAAGAGCTCGAAGCGCCGGAGCCCCCGGAGCCCGCGCAGCCCGCGCGCTTTCCGGTCATCGCGCTCATCGCGCCGGTCATCGTCGGTGCCGTCTTGTTCGCGATCACGAAGTCCGCGGCCTCCTTGGCGTTCGTGGCGCTCTCGCCGCTCATGCTCATCGGGAACGCTGTCGAGTCGCGGCTGAGTCGCAGGTCAGGGTTCAAGAAGGCACTCGCGTCATGGCGAGCGAGCGTTGCGGAGCTCGTCGCGACGGTGAAGGAAGCGTCGAAGATCGAGGTGCACGCCCGCAACGCCGAGCACCCCTCGGTGGCCGACTGCTTGGATGCGGCACGTTCGCTGTCACCGCTGCTCTGGACGAGGCGGCCGGGAGAGCGTGGATTCGCCGAGCTGCGTCTCGGCACGGGTCGCCTCGCTTCCCGCACCACGATCAAGATGCCCGAGGCGCGCAAGGCACCACGCGAGCTCGTCGCCGAGCTGCACGACGCGCTCGCGCCGTTGGCGGCCGTCGACGGCGTACCCGTCGTCGCCGAGCTGGCAGAACGAGGTGCGGTCGGAGTGGCCGGTGACCGCCGGTCGCTTCTGGGCGCCGCTCGTGGCCTTGTTGCGCAGGCCGTCGTGCTGCACTCGCCGGCGGAGCTCGTCGTGGCCGCGTTCGGATCGGCGGAGACGGCGCCCGACTGGGAGTGGCTGAAGTGGTTGCCCCACACGAGCTCGTCGCACAGCCCGATCCCGGTCCGCCACCTCGTTGCTGCGCGCTCCGACTCGACGCGTCTCGTCTCCGAGCTGGAGGACGTGCTCGAGCATCGACGAGCGGAGGAGAGCAGCTCGCTGCCTGCGGTGCTGGTGCTGGTGGAGCACGACGCTGCTGTCGAGCACAGTCGGCTCGTGCAGCTCGCCGAGTTGGGTCCGGAGCACGGGATCTACGTGATGTGGTTGGCGCGAGATGTTGCCCGTCTCCCTGCCGCATGCCGAACGTTCCTGGAGATCGCCGGGTCGGGCCCTGCGGGGGCTGTTGGGTTCGTGCATTCGGGTGACTACGTCGAGCCGGTGTCCGTCGAGCTCGTCGACGCGGCCGCGGTCGATGCTCTTGCGCGGAAGATGGCGCCGGTCGTCGACATCGGTGCACGCGTCGAGGACGAGAGCGACTTGCCGCGCGCGGTCTCGCTCTTGACGCTGACGGGGCCCACCCTGGCCACGTCGCACGAGTCGATCATCGAGCGGTGGACGGAGAGCAGCTCGATCCTCACCGGCCCGTTCGCGCCGGCTGTGCCGCCGAGGCGCACGGGCACGCTCCGCGCCGTGATCGGGCAGTCGGCGGGTGAGCCCTTGGCGCTCGACTTGCGTGCAGACGGCCCGCACGCGCTCGTGGGAGGCACGACTGGTTCCGGCAAGAGCGAGCTGCTCCAGGCGTGGATCCTCGGCATGGCGTCGTCGCACAGCCCGCAGCGGCTCACCTTCCTGCTCGTCGACTACAAGGGCGGCTCGGCGTTCCGCGACTGCACCAACCTGCCGCACACGATCGGTCTGGTCACGGACCTGTCGCCTCATCTGGTTCGGCGCGCGCTGACCTCGTTGAAGGCCGAGTTGCAGTTTCGGGAGCACCTGCTCGCGAAGCACGCGTCGAAGGATCTCGCGAGCCTCGAGAAGCTCGGTGTGGTCGACGCTCCTCCCAGCCTCGTCATCGTCGTCGACGAGTTCGCGGCGCTCGTCACCGAGGTTCCGGAGTTCGTCGACGGTGTCGTCGATGTCGCGCAACGTGGGCGGTCGCTCGGGCTGCATCTGATCCTGGCGACCCAGCGCCCGGCGGGCGTCATCAAGGACAACTTGCGCGCCAACACGAACTTGCGGATCGCCCTGCGGATGGCCGACGAGTCCGACAGCACCGATGTGCTCGGCTCCCCTGAGGCCGCGTTCTTCGATCAGGCAATTCCCGGTCGTGCAGTGTCGAAGACCGGGCCGGGGCGGCTGGTCCCGTTCCAGACTGCCTATGCCGGCGGTTGGACGACGGAGGAGCCGCCGCCGCCGGACATGCTCGTCGAGGAGCTCGTGTTCGGCGAAGGCAGGGTGTGGGAGCCACTCGACGCCGATGGGATCGAGAGCGTCGACGACGAAGGCGAGACGGACATCAAGCGCCTCACCGCGACCATCGGGATCGCGAGCGAACGCGCCGACATCCCGATCCCGCGCAAGCCGTGGCTCCCGGAGCTCAAGCACACGTACGACCTGGCGGACCAGACCGCGGTGCCGTCACTGCGCCGCGACACCGACCTGGTGTACGGCGTCGCCGACGATCCCGAGCATCAGGCCCAGCCGACCTTGGCGTTCCGACCCGATCGCGACGGCAACCTCGCCGTGTACGGCACTGGTGGATCGGGCAAGTCGACGCTATTGCGAACACTTGCGATCGCGGCGGGGTTCACCGTGCGCGGCGGGCCGTGCCACGTGTACGGCCTCGACTTCGGTGCACGCGGCCTTTCCATGCTCGAGGAGCTCCCGCACGTCGGGAGCATCATCGACGGGTCGGATCACGAGCGCATCACTCGACTGCTCGGCTGGCTGCGGTCCCTGGTTGATGAGCGGGCCCTCCGGTACTCGAGGACGAACGCGTCGACGATCACCGACTATCGCTCGCTGGCGTCCGCGCCCGACGAACCGCGGATCCTGCTGCTGATCGACGGGGTTGCTGCGTTCCGGCAGGCCTACGAAGCATCTGATCGCGTCCGCTGGTTCGACACGTTTACCAGCATCGCCACGGACGGTCGTCCCGTCGGCGTGCACGTGATCTTGTCGTCCGAGCAACGTGCGGGGATGACGACCGCGCTCGCGTCGGCTGTGCAAGCACGCGTGGTGCTCCGACTCGCGTCCGAGGACGACTACGGGATGCTCAACGTGCCGAGCGACGTCCTCTCCGTGCAGTCGCCGCCGGGACGCGCGCTCGTCGGTGAGTCGGAGGCGCAGGTCGCGGTGCTCGGTGGTACGCCGGACGTGGTGAACCAAGCACTCACGATCAAGGGCTTCGCCGAGTCGATGCGCCGGGCCGGATCGTCGACCGCGCCTCCCATCGAGCGGTTGCCGGAGCGCATCGCGCTCGCGGAGGTCCTGTCGACCAACGGCGGTGTGTCCCTCGGGATCGCGTCGTCGACACTCGCACCATTCACGATCGAGCCCCGCGGCACGTTCATCGTGTCGGGTCCGCCTGGGAGCGGGCGAACGACGACCATGCTCTCCTTGGTCGAAGCGCTTCATGCATCACGACCGCTGTCGCGCCTCGTGTACCTGGGGAACCGGCGATCACCGCTGGCCGCCCTCGAAGTGTGGTCGACCAAGGCGTTCGGCCCGACGGAGATCGCCGATGCGGCGGCGACGCTCGCGTCCCAGCTGGTCGACCGCAATGACGAGGGACTGCCGACGGCGGTGTTCGTGGAGGGAGTCGGGGATCTTGCCGGAGGCCCTGCTGATGCGGCACTTCAGGAGCTCGTGAAGGTGTGCCTTGCCGAGGACCACTTCGTGGTGGTGGAGGGAGAGACGAGCACCTTGAGCACGTCGTTCGGTGTCGTCGGAGTGGTCAAGAGCAGCCGTGCCGGTCTCGCGCTCGCACCCGATCAAGCCGACGGCACGACCGTGTACCGCACGAACTTCCCGCGCGTGAATCGAGCCGAGTACCCACCGGGTCGAGCCTTGTACGTCGCGCTCGGTCGGACCGAAGTGGTGCAGATCGGAGTTCCCGCGCACGTCGTGTGAGGCGTGGGGACCACTCCCCATTGTTGTAGGTACGTCCAGTTTGTAGAGTCCGCTCGACACAGTTCGAGAACCACCAACCGGGAGGAACCGATCATGCCCTTCGAGGGAATGGATGTTGCTGAGGTCGATTCGATCGGCCACCAGCTGCAAGGACAGGCCGACGAGATCGAGAAGGTCATCGGCCGAATCAACGGCCTTGTCGCGCAGTTGCAGGGCGTATGGCACGGCAAGGACGCGCAGGACTTCGAGGGTTGGTGGCACAACCAGCACCAGCCGGCACTTCGCGCTGCACACGACGCGATCCATGGTCTCGGGCAGTCGGCGATCAACAACGCCAGAGATCAGCAGGCGGCGTCGGGTCGCTGACACTGCGGGCTTGGCGGCTCTCGACGCTTCGGTCTGAGAGCCGCCTGCCGCACCGATCATTGAGGGAGGGGCTTGCGGTGCCGGAAGACGGGATGGATGTCGTCGCAGTGCGTGACATCGCGACGAAGCTCGACAGTGAGGCGGCGCACCTGTCCGGTGTGATTGCTGCGATCGACGGTGCAGTCACGCGACTGCCGGGAATCTGGGTCGGCAAGGACTCGAGTGAGTTCGTGGGTTGGTGGCAGCACCAGCACCGACCGGCCATTCAGAAGGTCCACGACTCCATCGCCGGCCTTGCCGTCTCGGCCCGCAACAACGCCGCCGACCAGGAACAGGCGAGTGGTGGGTCGTCGCAGGGACCTGCGGCGGCAACTGGTCCAATAGTGAGGTCACTGCCGGCGATGCCCAACGCCAATCCGGACTTGATGCCTCGGCTTGGGAAATTCGTGGTTGACCACCCTCAGGGCTCGTATGTCAACGGCTACGGCTATAGCGGCACCGAGTGCGTGGGTGTTTTTCATGCCTATAACCGCGAGGTCGTTGGCGCAGACAAGGATTTCTGGCTTGGGAACGACGGAGGAGCTCGCGGCTACTACGAACGATTCGACGAACTCGGAATGGGCTCATACTACGAAAAGCTTCCTCCTTCAACTGCTCCGCAGGCCGGTGACGTTGTCATCTGGGGCGGGAACGTCGGTCACGGATATGGCCACGTAGCGGTCGTTTCGGAGGTAAGCGGAGGTAGCGTCACAATTGTAGAGCAGAACGTAAGTGCTCATGATGCGTTCGGCACGAGCGCAATGTGGGGCAAAGAATCTGTGATCGGCTACTTGCGGCCCAGGTCTCTTTGAAGTCATATCCAGCGACGCTGAGGTAGACAAGCCCGGTCGAGTCGGGGCGCTGTGGGCAATCCTCCTCCTTGAGCGCGTTCGGAACACGACGGGACTTGGCGTCCGGGCGGCTTCGATAGGCCTCATTTCATAGCCGGCTCACGCTCAAATGGCTAGGTCGCGAGCGTGGTCGAAGCCAGCTTGGCTCTATTCAAACAGCCGAGCGCCGGAGAAGGCGACGGCGCGTCGGTCACGAGTCTGGGGAGATGTCCCCATTGGCATCGCGGTGTCCTCCGCGCACACTGCAGGAGGCTTCGACAGAACCTTGGAGTTGGAGCCTTCATGCGGACCGGGCTCGCTCCGGATGATGCCATCACTGCGAGCTCGGGCCCCTCACTCGAAGGGCAGGACGACGAATGTCAGTCATGGCGAAGTCGCGGGCGACCTTGGCGATCCGAGGCACGACGAACCTGGATCCCGCTGCGGTACTGGGCCTGATCAAGAGTTCGACCGACGCGGTGAAGGGCGGCGGATCGAGCCTCTTGACCTCGGGGATCTCCAACCTGGGCGCGAAGGTCCACCTCGAGCGCGAATCGGAGACGAAGCTCTGGCTGTCGATCAACAGCGGAAAGCGCTTGCTCGAGCTGTGCACGTTCACGGCTGAGGTGACCGAAGACTCCGGACGGACACGCCTGCGGGTCGGTGGTCTCGACAGCTACAAGACGTCGCAGTCGAAGTTCTTCGTTGTCGTGCCGGCGGGTCCGAAGGCGATCCACGGCCTCGACATCTACAAGCGCTACCTGGACGCTGTCGCGTCGGCCATTCGATCCAGTGACCCACAGGCCTCGCTCACCGTCGCGCAGGCGCCGTCGTGAGCGTGGTCGGAGTTCTCATCGGGATCGCGGTGATCGGGCTGTTGTTCTGGGCACAGACCGGCGCGTTGTTCTCTCGCCAACATCCACGCAAGAAGCCTGACGACGACGGGGCGAACTGACTGGCCCTCCGTCCTACAGGTAGAGCGAGTCCTGACCTTCGGGGACGCGCGGACCGGAGCGCGAGGAGCGGGGCTCGCCTTCCTCGGTGCCGTCCTCGTTCGGGTGCTCGACGATGGCGACGACTCGCGTCTGCATGAATCGCGCGGTGCGCACGACCTGACCGGTGCGGGTCAGCTCGGCGATCTCGACGACGCCGCGGCTGGTCGTGGTCTCGACTCGCCGGCCTGCCTTCGACGCCACGATGTCGTAGGTCGTCGTCGCGCCACCACCGACGTCGACCACCACTTCGACCCGATCGCCCTTCATCGGCCCATCATTCCCCAGGCCGCGCATTCGCACCAACGGTTCCCCTGCCACTGCGCCGATCGAGCTGCGATCCTGGTGGACATGGCGGAACGCGACCCGGAAGAGCTCCAGCCCGAGACCGACCCGATCGCCGAGCACCCCGACGCACCCGAGGCCGACTACCTCGAGCAGCACGACGAGGTGCTCCCCGAGTACCAGCGCGGGCCGACGATCGCGCCCGATGTGCCGGAGGCCGACGCCCTCGACCAGGCCATCGACGCGGGCTTCGACGACGACGCCGCCGAGGAAACCGAAGACCTGCACTGATCGCCGCGTCCGCGCGCGAGCGGCACCGGTGACGCGCGCATCCCGGCGGGCCGATCTGGGTACGACCTCTCGACGCCGCTGACCGGAGGGGATCGCATGCTCGCGCTCATCGCCACGGATGGTTCCGACGCCTCGCTCGCCGCTGCACGTTGGTGCGACGACCACCTGCCGACCACCACCGAGTTCGCGGTCGCGTCGGTCGCGCCGCTGCCGGCCGATCCGAACGCCGACGCCGGGGGCATCGAGGGTCCGCTGCTCGATGCCGACTCGACGGAGCACATCGAGAGCGACGCGCTCGCGGCCGCCGACACCTCGGTGCGCGCGACGGCTGATGCGGTCGCCCTGCATCCCGTCGAGCGCCGCATCGTGCGCGGCGAAGCCGGCGCTGCGCTCTGCTCCCTCGCCGACGAGCTCGATGCCGACATCGTCGTGGTCGGGTCCCACCAGCGTTCCGCGCTCACCCGTGTGTTCCTCGGCTCGGTCAGCGACTACGTCGTCCACCACTCGAAGCGGCCGGTGATCGTCGTGCCGCTGGTCGAGGACGGGTCGGCGGAGTCCGACGACGAGGCGGACGCGATCGTCCTCTCGTAGTGCTCAGGCGAACAGCACGCCGGGGTTCAGGATCCCCTGCGGGTCGAGCGCACGCTTGATCGCCCGGAACG
>Ga0075430_100001210_pt1 | contig 20754 bp, 15 predicted proteins | sample RhiMetdeltSRZDD4_FD_75294 | JGI IMG/M metagenome (GOLD analysis project Ga0075430, IMG submission 75294) | Populus rhizosphere microbial communities from Tennessee, USA - Rhizosphere MetaG P. deltoides SRZDD4 | ecosystem: Host-associated > Plants > Roots > Rhizosphere > Soil | place: USA... | reverse complement strand
GATCGGCTCCGCGCGCCAACGATGTTCGAGATGATCGAACGCACCGGACGCCGGACGGCGTCTCTTAACTATCTGGTCTTCCGCGGTATTGTCGAACATCTCGCGCGTGTGCCGGTACCGCTGGCCGCCATGCCCGGCGTCCCGGTGGCCGTGAGCGTCCACGGCCCGTCGATGCTGGCGCTTGGTGACTTCGTCGGCCCGAGGGTCGCGCACGGTGGCCGTCTGTCGAAGAAGGGTGGCCCCCTCCACCGCTTCGGCATGGACGACGTGTCGACCGGCGTCATGCTCCAGGACTTGATGTCGCGGAACGAACTGCCAGATTTCACTGTCGCCTACTTCGCCGACAACGACTATCGCAGTCACAAGGTCGGCCCGTACGGCGCGCTCGACGTCGTTTCGCAGGTCGATCGAATGCTCGGTGAGGCGTTCGAGGCCGCCGGAGGCATCGACCATGTGCTGGCCGATACCTATGTGGTCGTGACGTCGGACCACGGTCATTGTGACGTGTTGGGCGAGCGCGACCGCGCCGCAATTCGCCTCGACCGGACGCTCTCGACCTTCCGTCAGGCGTCGCTCGGCCGCCCGTGGCGTAAACGCGACGAGATCATGATCTGCCCGAACATGCGCGCAGCCCAGATCTACGTGCGTCACCCGACAATCGACCTCATCGATCAGATCTCGCTCGCCGCGCTGGCCGACGACCGAATCGACCTCGTGATGTGGAACGCCGACCTCAGGCACGACCGATCGGCTGCCTACATCGTCGCCGGCGCTGCCGGCCGCCTCGAGTTCGTCCGCGGCCACGCCGGGCGGGGTGGCTGGACCCACGCTGAGGACCACTTCGGCGCCGCCTGGAGCTGGCGCGGCGACCCGGCCGTCCTCGATTTCGAGCAGGACGGGAAGCGACTGTGGTTCGGCAGCTATCCGAACGCGTTCGAGCGAATCGCCGGGATCCTCGATCTCGAGAAATCGGGCGAAGTGTGGATCACTGCGAGGCCGGGCTGCGAGTTCGAGGTGCCCGGCAACAAGGCCCACATCGGCGGGGCCTCGCACGGCGCGCTCCACGCCCTCGACTCCTACTGCCCCGTCATCGTCGCCGGCCCGGCGCCGGTGACCCTGCCGCGCGAAATGCGCTCCATCGATATCGCCCCGCTGTGCATGGCGCTTCTCGGTGTCGAGATGCGGTATGCGGTCGGGGATTCACGATAAAACAGTGCCAGGGGTGCCAGCGTGCGCGCCAAGTGCCGTGCAGACGTGCCACGGGGCGACATAGCCTGGGACCCATTGTATTACGGTTTCGTATAATTCTGTTTCGGATTATACTTGGAGCATGAGCGACGATGACTTCCTCACTGGGTTCGAGGCGGGGACGTTGACCGAGTTGCCGCATCGGTCGCACGTCCGGCTCGCCTGTCTCTATCTCGACCGCTACGGCGAAGCGGAGGCGCTCGACAGGCTGATGGCGGGGCTGCGCCGGTTTGCGGCGGCGAAAGGTAAAGCGGAGAAGTTCCACCACACGATGACGCGCGCCTGGCTCGAGCTGATCGTGGCTGCCAGGCGCTCCTACCCCGGGGCCGCGGACGTCGACGCGCTGATCGCCGTCTGCCCGGCGCTCGCGACGACGCGGGCACTGGCCCGGTACTACTCAAACGACGTGCTGTCGAGTGCCACCGCGCGGGCGGACTGGGTGCCGCCGGACCTGATGCCTATCAGCGGGGGCGTATAATTCCCCTTCCATGCCGCTGCAGTTCATCCCCCAGGTCCATCGCGCGACGCATCGGATCGGTTTGCACATCGAACAGCTCGACGCGGGCGTGAACCAGGGTGAAGCGCACATCCTGGCGCACCTCGCTGCCAGTGATGGCGCAACGGTGGCGGAATTGCATCGCGCGTTCGCACACAAGCGCTCGACGCTGACGAGCATCCTCGACCGCCTGGAGGAGCGCGGCATGATCGACCGCCGCACCGACGCACGCGATCGACGGACGTTCGTGATCAGCCTCACGGCCCGGGGTCGCGTGCTGGCTCGACGCGTCTCGGCGCACCTCGCGGCGTTCGAGGCGCGCGTGCTCGAGCGCCTGTCGCCCCGCGACGTTGCGGCCTTCGCCCGGGTGCTCGACGCGCTCGAAGAATCCGCGGAGCAGCTCTGAACAGCTATGGCCAGCGCAAATCCCATCACCGAGTTTCAGAACGCGCTCGAGCGAGCGAAGGCTCACCAGGTCGACACGGCGCCCGTCGCCCTCGGTACCGCGGACGCCGACGGCCGGCCTTCCGTTCGCATGGTCCTGCTGCGCGGGGCTGACGAGCGCGGGTTCGTGTTCCACACGAATTACGGCAGCCGCAAGGGCCGGGAGCTCGATGCCAATCCCAACGCCGCGTTGTGCTTTCACTGGCCCACGCTGGACGAGCAGATTCGGATCGAAGGCACGGTCCGCAGGCTGCCGGCCGACGAATCCGACGCGTATTTCGACTCCCGCCCGCGCGGAAGCCAGCTTGGTGCCTGGGCCTCGGCCCAGAGCCAGATGCTTCCCCGTCGCGAGCAGCTCGAAGAGGAATACCGCGCAACCGAGGAACGGTTTGCCGGACAGACCGTTCCACGACCGCCCTTCTGGGGCGGCTACCGCCTGGAGCCGCGGCGCATCGAGTTCTGGTACGGCCGCCCTGACCGCCTTCACGACCGAGTGGCCTACACGCGCGACGGAGCGGGATGGCGGATCGAGAGGCTCTACCCTTAAACGCGCGGGCAACGCCCAACGTTCGAGCCGACGAGCCTGCGCTTCCAGGTCCCCTCGCAAGAGTGCAACGCGCCGACGGCAATCGCAAACGATCACGACGGCCGCGACGTTCACGACGCTCCTTGATTTTCAGCCGTCGTGGCCGTCGTGGTCATCGTGATCGTTCGTGAACGCCGTGGGCCGTCCGCTGCCTTTAACTTCGACCTGAATTCTCTGCCACCGCTTCAACCTTCCTGCCGGCGTACCAGTAGTAGATCGGAATCCCCAGGGCGAGAAGCAGAAACCCTCTCAGCGCGCTTTGCGGATCGGCCCAAATCACGCTCAGCACCACCGCGACGGCGACGAGTGAGAACGCTACCGGCACGATCGGATAGCCGGGCGTCAGGAACGATCCGGGGGGACGCGTGCTGATGGGGAGACGCCGCCTGAAGACCAGCACGGTGGCAACCGTCAGCCCGAAGAAGATCCAGTCGGCGAACACGACGTAGTTCAGCAGCTGCTCGTAGCGGCCGGTCAGTGCCAGCACGCAGGACCAGGTCGACTGCAGCAGGATCGCCACGCCCGGCGTCCGATAGCGCGGATGCAGGCGCGCGAGCGCCGGCATGAACACGTGGTCGGCGGCCATCGCGTAGTAGACGCGCGTGGGCGCGAGGATCGCGAGGTTCAGGAAACCAAAGGTCGAGATCGCGATTGCTGCGGTGACGAACGTGTCACCCGCTGTGCCGAACATGATGTGCGCTGCGGTCGACGCCGGCGTGGTGGTCGACGCCAGTCCCTGGAGACCGAGCGCGCGCAAGTAGACGATATTGACCAGCACATAAACGGCGATTACAGTGACGGTGCCGGCGACGAGACTGAGTGGCAGGTTGCGGCGCGGGTTCTCGATCTCCTCTGCAACGTAGTTGGCGTTCTGCCAACCGCCGTATGCGAACAGAATCGGCACGAGCGCAGCGCCGAACGCGACGCCCACGGTCCATGAACCGGCAGAAGACACGCGTGACGCCGAAAGCCAGCCGTCGAACGCCGGCGCAAACGCCCCCGCGGCGATCAGGACGCCCAGCGCCGCCACCTTCAGCACCACCAGCACGTTCAGCAGCCGGCTTCCGGGCTTCACGCCGAAGTAGTTGATCACGGAGAGCACGACGATCGAGGCCATGGCCAACGGAACGGTCGCCGCGTCAGGCCTGCCCACGAGGCGCAGAGCGTAGGTGGCGAATGTGATTGCAACGGCCGCGATGGCCCCCGATTCGATCAGTGCCAGCAGCGCCCACCCGTAGAGAAAGCCAGCGAGCGGATGCAGACCCTCTCGCAGGTAGACGTATTGGCCCCCCGCCCGCGGGAACAAGGCGCCCAGCTCCGCGTAGGCGAACGCGCCGGCCAGCGCGATGGCCCCGCCAGCGGCCCACGCGGCCAGAACGAGCACGCTGCTGTCGAGGCGCTGAGCGACGATGTAGGGATTGATGAAGATGCCGGACCCGATGATGCCGCCGATCACGACCATCGTCGCGTCGAACGGGCCGAGCGCTCGCCGGAAGCTCACGCGCTGGAGCTTATCAGAGGTTGTCGACGTCCTCCTTCGCGCTGCGCGCTACGGCGGACAACCTTCGCAGGCACGCTGAATTGGCAGGCGTGAGCGACGGTTGGAACCGAACGTCGGGGCCGTCCGTCTAGTCGCAAGATGGACTCTTTCTGGCTGGATCTGAAATACGCCGTGCGCACGCTCGCGGCGCGGCCAGCGTTCACGGTTCTCGCCGTGCTGACGTTGTCGATTGGCATCGGCGTGAACGCCGTTGCCTTCAGCGCATTCAATTCCCTTTTCTTCAAGCCGTTCCGCTTTGCCAACTCCGAAACACTCGGCTGGATCGTTCCTGGTGCGGTCAACGGAACGCAGCAGCTCTCGCTCCAGGACTATCGGTATCTCGCGGAGGCGAACCGGACGTTCGAAGGCATCGTCGCCGAGGGACGGACGCCGCTCGCCATGCGGGACGGCGGTCGGAACCAGCAGGTGTGGGCGCTGATCGTGTCCGGCAACTATCTATCGATCCTGCAGGTCAAACCGGAGCTCGGCCGGATCTTCACCGAGTCTGACACCCGTAGCAGCGACATCATCGCCGTCGTCAGCCATCGATTCTGGTTCGACACACTCGGCGGCGGCACGATCGCCAGCCGCACGGTGACGATCAACGGGCGCGCCGTGTCGATCATTGGCGTGCTCCCGGACGAATTTCAGGGTCCCGGTGGCCTGTATGAGCCGGACATCTGGATTCCCCTGGAACAGATCGCGGCGCTCGACCTGCCGCAGGACTTCCAGGGCACTCCACGCGCATGGCTCGGCACTGCGGGACGGCTGCGGCCGGACGTCACCGCTGCCCAGGCGCAGGCCGATCTGGACGGCCTCGCCGTCAGCCTTTCCTTCTATCGTGCCGACGCCCCTGATCGGACGAAGCTGACGTATATCCCCGTTCGTGACGGCAATCCACAGGTTCGCAGCCTCGCTCGGATGGCCTATATCGGTCTCGCGGTCGTCGGCGTGGTTCTGTTGATCGCCTGCTTCAACATGGCCGGGCTCCTGCTAGCCCGGGCGGTCGAGCGGCAGAGCGAGATCGGTGTCCGGGCAGCCTTGGGGGCAAGCCGCGGACGGATCCTTCGACAACTCGTGACGGAGGGTCTCGTTCTGGCGCTCCTCGGTGGAATCGCCTCCCTCGTCGTCGCTGCATGGAGCGCTGACCTGCTCTCGACATTCAGCCTTCCGTCTCCAATCCCCCAGCGCGTGCACATGTCGATCGATGGCCGGCTGATCGGATTCACGCTCGCGATGGTGATCGTCGCCGGCGTGCTCCCCGCCGTCATGCCGGCTCTTCACGCGACGAAGACCGACGTGCTGCGGTCGATCCGATCGCAATCGGAGAGCGGCGCGCGGCCGTCGCGGGCGCGCAACGCGTTCGTCATCGCGCAGATCGCGGGCTCGACGCTGTTTCTGGGCGCCGCCCTGCTCTTCGTGCGCAGCTACTGGAACTCGGCGGCCGAGGATCCCGGATTCGACACCGATCGAACGTTGATTGCCGAGCTGGATCCGAGCTCGCGCAACTACGACGAGAGCCGTGCCCGGCTCCTGCTCGAGAATCTCCTCGTCCGCGTGAGGGCCCTTCCGGGCGTGAGCGCCGCAGGCGCGGCGGACCGGGTACCGTTCTACGTCGGGTTCGCGAAAACCACTGACGTCGTGGCCGACGGTTCTGACTGCTCCACACCGCAATGCCGATCCGCGGTCGTCTACGCCGTTGGCGACGGCTTCTTCAACGCGCTGGGAATCCCGCTCAAGGAAGGGCGTGAGTTCTCGGAAAGCGACGTCCGCAGCGCGACTGGCGTCATCGTCAGCGAAACGATGGCCGACAGGCTGTGGCCGAATCAGCGAGCGTTGGGCCGCTCGATTCGCGAGGGAAAGGACGGCCGCCACTTCGAGGTGATCGGCGTCGCGAGGGACGTCAAGCACCGGATGATGAACGAAGAACCGGGCTCGTACCTGTATCGGCCATTTCGCCCATCCGAATTCAGCGCGCGGGTGACTGTGGTAGTGCGGACGCACGGCAATCCCCTTCAAGTGGCCGGACCTGTGCAGGACGAAATCGCTGCGCTCGATAGGGACCTGGCTGCCGTCAGCGTGAAGACGATGACGAAACGCATGGAGATGCCCCTGTGGCCCTCCCGGACCGCGGCAGGGTTCTCATCAATCTGCGGTGTCCTCGCCGTCATGCTCGCAACGCTCGGTCTCTTTGGAGTTACGTCCTACGCGATCGGCCAGCGCACGCGAGAGTTCGGCATCCGTGCCGCGCTCGGCGCATCTCCGCGATCGATGATGGGCCTCGTCATCGGTGAGGGGTTGAGGCTGGCCGTGCCAGGCGTCGTGCTCGGCGTTCTGGGTGCTGTCGTTGCGGGCCGATTGCTCTCCAGCATGCTCTTTGGTGTGAGCCCGTCGGACGCCGTGACGCTCGTATTGACGGCCGTCACTCAGACCCTCATCTCCCTCGCCGCGTGCGCCATCCCGGCCCGTCGCGCGACGCGAGTCGATCCCATCAGCGCGCTGCGAATCACGTAGTCAACGGAACGAGCCTACCGGGTATACTTTGGGCCGATCGGAGGAGTAAATGGCCCGATACACCCGGCTGTTCCTGCACCCCAGTTTCGTCTGTGCCGTCGTTCTCCTGCTCGCGCTCCCGCACGCTGCCGCGGCACAGTCTTCGTCGGCGTTCACCGCCGAGGACATGCTCAAAGTCGCATCGATCAGCATTCTCGATGTCACCGAAGATGGCCAGCGGATCGCGGCGAGCATCCGCCGACCGTTCGACAACGAGACGACTGATCATCGCCGATACGGTGACCCTTCCTATCTGGCGCCAAGCCGTGTGACCCTTCAGATCATCGACACGCGAACAGGCGCGGTGGATACGCCTTTCAAGCAGTTGGTGAACGTCAGGGACGTGGCGTGGTCGAGGGACGGCAAGCAGCTCGCCATTCTTCTGGCGAACGACCCGACTACGTCGGACGGGTTTCCGACGACGGCGTTGCACGTGTGGAACACCGCGACGAAGGGCCTGACAGCGGTCAAGCTGCAAGGCACGGAGACGATCGCCATCAACTCGACCATTGCATGGACGCCGGATGGGGGCGCGGTCTTCGCTGCGCTGCGAAACCCGGAGCTCGATCGTGAAGCGCGGCAGCGGTTCAAGGTGCTGACCGACGGTCCGGTCGTGGTGCACAAGTCGAGCGATCCGTTCCTGGAGTGGGACGCGTTGAATCGCAATACCCGCAGCCGGTCGGTGGCGGCGATCGACATCCGCACGGGTGCCGTTCGCGCGGCCATTCCTCAGAACAAGCTCACCAGCTATCAGCCGTCCCGCGACGGATCGTTCCTGACTGTGATGGAAGACGTCACGGCCAAGACCGACTACGACACGATCGGCGGCACCGAGAACGTTTTGAAGTATGTCGACGCGAAGACGGGTGAAAGCAAGGTCCTGATGCCTGCCAGCGAGCTGAAGGGTGTGCAGTTGCGGTGGTCGGACGACGGGCGTTGGTTTGCCTATGCGAAGAAGGGCGAAGTGTTCGTGCAGGGAATCGACGGCTCGAAAGCGCGGAGCCTGACGCCCAAGCCGAAGGCCGATGCGGAGGCTGAAAAGGCCGCGGCCGACAAGGTCGCGGACAAACCAGCGGGAAGCCCGAGCGAGACCGAGAAGGAGAAGAAGGAAGAGGAAACGTTCTCCGTGGTTGGCTTCAGCCGCGATGGCTCGAAGTTGCTGATCACGAGCAGGAAGGGTTGGTACGTTGCCACCGTCGCAACAGCCTCGAAGGATCTCGTCGTTCCGATGGACGAAGACGAGGAGAAGAATCCTCGACTGTCGCTCATCGACTGGACGCCGGATGGATCGGCCCTCTATGCCACGTGGGCTGCACGCAGCGAATGGCAGCGCGGCATCGTGCGGATCGACGTCGCCAGCAAGTCGATGACGCCCGTCGTCCGCGATGGACGGCTCTATGGCGGGGTCAGGTTATCGCGCGACGGCAGCACGTTCCTGTTCACGATGTCTGATGGCGATCGTCCGGCCGAACTGCACGTCGCGGATGCGCGATTCTCCGCCGTCAAGAAACTCAGCGACCTCAATCCGTGGATGTCGGCTAAAGCGTTGCCGAAGTCCGAGCTGGTGCCGTATCGGGATGTCGATGGGAAGCAGCTGTACGGGGTGCTTCGCTACCCGGTCGGCTACCAGAAGGGTCAGACGTATCCAACGGTGTTTGAGATCTACGAGACCTTCTTCGACAACGGGTTCAACAGTCGGGCCGCATTCCTTACCAACCATGGCTATGCGGTGTTTCATCCCTCGGTGAATCTGGTGATCGGCCGGCCCGGCGAGGCGTGGGTCAAGGGCGTGACATCTGCGGCCAACAAGCTCATCGACATGGGGGTTGCCGATCCCGACCGGCTCGGGGTCCATGGCACGAGTTACGGCGGGTACGCGACGGCGCTCCTCATCACGCAAACCGACCGGTTCAAGGCGGCCATCAACATCTCGGGCAAGGTGAACATGGTCAGCTTCTACACCGACAGCCCGCGGCTCGGCGTTCGCAACACGCACGCGCCGGAAAAGAGCCAGGATCGAATCGGCGGCACGCTCTGGGAGTATCCGGAACGCTATCTCGAGCATTCGGCGGTCCTCCGCGCCGATCGCGTCAAGACGCCGCTCCTCAACATTACGGGCGACCAGGATCCGAACGTTCCCGCAAGTCAGTCTCGCGAGATGTATTACGCGTTGCGGCGGCTTGGAAAAGAGGTCGAATGGGTCCGTTACGTCAACGGCGGACACCGGCCCCCGAACAGCACGGCCGAGAGCATCGACTTCGAGCAGCGGATCGTCGCCTGGTACGACAAATACCTGAAGAAGGACCAGAAGAAAAAGGACACGAACACGCCGCAGTAGCAGCCAACCCGGTCGGGCATCATCCCGTCCAAGGAGGTCATGACCACCCTCCTGGTCGACGTGCGGTATGCCCTCAGGATGCTGTGGAAGCACAAGGCTTTCACAGCGTCCGCGCTTGCCACCATCGGCCTCGCGATAGGCGCGAACACCGCCATCTTCACGCTCGTCTCGTCGGTTCTGCTGCAGCCTTTGCCGCTCCACCGCCCAGAGAGGGTCGTGCGCGTCGAAGAGCGGCACGCTGCCGCATCTCTCAACCTGACTGGCGCGAATTTCGTGGACCTGAAAGCCAGGTCCCGGTCGCTTGTCAGCGTCGCCGCCTACCGCCTGAACTCCCCGGGGCTGAGCGCGGGTGATGCGCCGGAGCAGGTCATCGCTGCTGAGGTCTCCCCTGACTATTTCACCGTGTTGGGCCTCCCAGCAGCCCAAGGCCGCGTTTTCGGTCCGGCGGATTCCGCCGCCGGATCGTCACCCACGGTTGTTCTCAGCGACGGCATCGCTCAGCGCCATTTCGGTGACCGATCCCGCGCGCTCGGCCGTGTCGTCCTCGTGAACGCCGTGCCGACCGAAGTCATCGGCGTGATGCCGCCGGGAGCCTTCGCGCCAGGCAGTCCGCAGATTTGGATTCCACATTCGTCGGCGTCACCGCTGCTGCGCAACCGCCGGGCGCATCTCTTCACCGTGATCGCACGGCTCCGAGACGACGTGACGATCGCGGCGGCTGCGGAGGAGGTCGCGGTCGTCGCCAGCCAGATTCAGGCTGATACCGGCGACCAGGATGCTGGACTGAACCTGGCGATCACGCCGCTCCAACAGCGGATGACGGAGGCCATTCGTCCGGCGCTGCTCATGTTGTGGGCCGCCGTAGGCCTCGTGCTCGTGATTGCCGCCGCCAACATCGCCAACCTTCTCCTGATGCAGGGTGCGTCCAGATCGCGAGAGCTGTCGATTCGCGCAGCGCTCGGGGCGCCACGGATCAGACTGCTCCGGCAGTTTGCCACTGAAGCGCTGCTGCTTGGCCTGACCGGAGGTGCAATCGGGACCATGCTCGGCGTCTGGAGTATTCCGGCTCTTCGCAACGTGCTCCCTGCGACCCTGCCACGAACGTCGGAGATCAGCGTGACGCCGTCGGTCATTCTCTTCGGCCTTGCCCTCTCTCTCGTCACCGCCCTTGTGTTCGGGGCCGCGCCCGCAATGCGCGCATCCATCCGCGCTCCGGTCGACGACCTCCGCGATCGTCATGGAGAGACGCGGGGGCAATCACGGCTGCGTGCGGCGTTCGTCACGGCTCAAGTTGGCGTTACGGTCATCCTGCTGACGCTGGCCGTCCTGCTCGGCCGCAGCTTCCTGTCGGTCACGCGCGTGCAACTGGGCTTCGATACTTCGGGGGTCGTCGCCTTCGACCTGACGCTTCCATCAGCCCGCTACCGCGGCGCGGCCGCGCAGGGAGAGTTTCTGGGGCGTGTCGCCGATGCGATGCGTTCGATACCCGGTGTGCGCGAAGCCGCGGCCACCGGTGCGCTGCCCATGACGGGAACGGCCAGGACGACGATGGTGCCTGAAGGCAGCAGCGCCCGAGAATCGCTCTATGCGGACATCATCACCGCATCGCCAGGGCTTTTCCCAGCTCTGCGGATCCCGCTCAAACGCGGCCGCCTGTTCACGGACGCCGACTCCCGCACCGGTGCACCCGTTCTGATTCTGAGCGAGACCGCCGTCAAGCGTTATTGGCCGGACGGTACAGATCCGCTGGGACTCTCCGTAACGATGAGGGAATGGGGGGACCCGTACGCGGCGCGCGTGATCGGGATTGTCGGCGACGTCCGTCAATCGGGACCTGAAACCGATCCTGCGCCCGCGGCCTATTATCCGGTTGCGCAGTTCCCCGAGACTTTGCTCCGGCACTCGATCGTGATTCGTACGGATGGCGATCCGCTGTCGGTCGTCCGTGCGGCGCGAGACCTGGTCGCGCGTCTGGATCGCGAGCAGCCGGTGGCGTCGATTCGAACGCTCGATCAGCTTCTGGCCACCGCCGTCGCGCAACGCCGATTCAATCTGATGCTCCTCGCGGGATTCTCCGCAACCGCTCTCGCCCTCGCCGCGCTCGGACTGTATGGCATCGTGGCGTTCGCCGTCGGGCAACGGAGCCGGGAGATTGGCTTGCGTGTTGCGCTGGGTGCGCGGCCGTTCGATGTGGCCAGGCTGGTTCTCACCCATGGCGTCGCGCCGATCGCCTCCGGTCTCGGTCTCGGGAGTGCGGCTGCGTTTCTGGCCTCACGCGCGATCGAAGCACAGTTCTTCGGCGTGAGCGCCGCGGACGCGACGACGATGACGTTCGTGCTGGCTGTCGTGACGGCTACCGGGGCGCTTGCGTGCGCCGCTCCCGCGCGGCGCGCGCTGAGGATTGACCCGGCCGTCACCCTTCGCGAATGACCGTCGATCCTAGCGTGTGCCCGATAGATCGAGTGTCGGGAGGAACTTCGGCGCCTGACGATGTTTCGTGGCCTGCTCGTAGGCGTAGGCCAGGCCGATCAGTTTCGCTTCGGTCCAGGGTCGGCCGATGAACGAGATGCCCACGGGAAGCCCGAGCACGTGCCCGGCCGGAACGGTGATGTTCGGATACCCGGCTACCGCGGCCGGCGTCGAGCTTGCGCCGAGGAAGTGATCGCCGTTCACCAGATCGATCAGCCACGCGGGGCCTCCGGTCGGCGCCACGATCGCATCAAGACGATGCTTCGTCATCGCGGCGTCGATCCCTTTCGTCCGCGAAAGCGCCCGACAGGTCGCCACTGCTTTCTGATAGCCCGCCGAGGTCAGTGGTCCCTTCTTCTGGGCCATGACGAAGATCTCCTGACCGAAGAACGGCATCTCGCGGGCCTTCTCCCGCTCGTTGAATTCGATCACCTCGGCGAGCGAATGAACCTTGGCGGCGGGACCAAGCGCCTTCAGGTAGGCGTTCAGATCGGCCTTGAACTCATACTGCAGGATCTCGAACTCGCAGTCGCCGAACTGGCCCGCCGTCGGGATGTCAGCGGGATCCACGATGATGGCACCGCGGGCCTTGAGCTCGGCGATCGCGCCATCCATGAGCCGATCCGTCGCCGGGCTGTAGCCGAAGTAGCGCTTTCGCGCGACGCCGATCCTCGCGCCGCGAAGGGCGTCGGCATTCAACGCTTTCACGAACGCTGCGGGCTTGCCGGCTGACCGCTTCGTCTCGGCGTCCCGCGGGTCGACCCCGGCAATGGCCTCGAGGAGCGCCGCGGCATCAGCGACCGTGCGCGTCATCGGGCCTGCCGTGTCCTGCGAGTGCGCAATCGGGATGATACCGGCGCGACTGACGAGACCGAGCGTCGGCTTGATGCCGACCAGCCCGTTGACCGTCGAGGGGCAGACGATCGATCCGTCCGTTTCAGTTCCGATCGCCGCCGCAGCGAGGTTGGCCGCGACAGCCGCGCCTGACCCCGAGCTCGATCCGCACGGGTTGCGATCGAGGACGTAGGGGTTCTTCACCTGGCCACCACGTCCGCTCCACCCGCTCGTGCTCTTGGTCGACCGAAAGTTGGCCCACTCGCTCAGATTCGTCTTGCCGAGGATGACCGCCCCCGCCGCCCGCAGCCGCTCCGCGACGAACGCATCGCGCGCCGCGATGGATCCCTCGAGCGCAAGCGACCCCGCCGTCGTCATCATCTTGTCGGCCGTGTCGATGTTGTCCTTGATCAGGATCGGCACGCCATGCAGCGGCCCGCGTCCGCGTCCGCCCTTCGACTTCCGCTCGGCATCAAGGGCATCCGCGATCGCCAGCGCCTCGGGATTCAGCTCGATCACCGACCTGAGCGTCGGACCCGAGCGATCGATCTTCTCGATGCGCTCGAGATACATCTCAACGAGCCGCCGTGACGTGTACCGCCCGGCCTGCATGTGCTGCTGCAACTGCTCGAACGTGGCCTCTTCGAGCGGAAATGCTGGTTGAGGAGCCTGTCGGGCGTAACCGGTGGGCACGGAACAAATGAGGACGACGGTTAAAGCCGCGCACGCTCTGGCGATCATGCCGGCAAGCGTAGCACGCACGTGACAGGAGACGATCTCGGTCAACCGTCCACGACGCTGGTGACGGCATTTGCAACGATCACGACGACCGCGACGTTCGCGACGTCAACATTGTCCGTGTCGTGGTCGTCGTGGTCGTCGCGAGCGTTCCGGGGACTCGCCGGCCGTCCTCCGTTGTCCACAGCGAACAAGCGCCGATCGACCGACACATGCCGACTTCCTCGGTGGGTTCAACGCTGAATCGTGGCGAGCCGCTGATAACCACACGGACTACGAACCACGGACTACGGACCACGAACTACGGCAGGCCCTAAGTCCCAAGCCGATCAACGATCGTGCGCCACGTGTGCGCCGCAGGGGTCGTCTCGGAGACAAGCGTCGCACCGCACAACAGGCCAGGGCGGCCGGCGACTGGATACGACCACACGGGCTGGACCTCCAGATTGAGTCCGATGCCCGACACTTCGATAGCAAAGCTCGAAGGCAGAGCGCCCGCGTCAGGCACTTCGAGCCGGAGGCCCCCGTAACAGACATCGAGCACCGATGCCGGACGTCCGGCGGCGGTCACATGGAACCCGCCCGCGACCTGCTTGCGCGGCCAGCGGCGCTGGCGGCGCACGGTGTTCAGGCTGAGCGCGACGGTGTCGAGAAACTCGGCTGGCTTGATCGGCTTGCGGACGAACTGGGCGTTGTAGCGGCGCGCCTCGTACTCCATCATCGCGTCGTCGTAGCCGGTCATGATGACGATGGCGATGTCAGGCGAGTCGGCGCGCACCTTCATCACCAGATGAAGGCCGTTGTAGCTTCTCAGCCGGACGTCAGTGATGAAGAGGTCCCAGGTGAACTCGCCGAGAAGCGCTTTCGCTTCTTCGTAGCTCGACGACGTGGTGACGTCATGGTCGGCCGCGCGGAGCAATTCCTCGATTCCGCACAGCGCATTCTCGTCGTCGTCGACGACCAGGACCCGGAACGGCAGTTTCATGGTACCGCCGGCGGACTGCCGGCCTACCTCCCCCCCGCCTATGCGGAGGCAAAGGCAATGCCGGAACGGATGAGCCTGAAACTCACCGAAAACAAGGGGTTTATGGAGCTGGGTAGGAACGACCACCTGCGATTTCGTAACCCACCGGCGAAGAGTGCAAGGGCCTGCAGTCCGGAATCAGCCGGACCGACGATCGACTCAATGCACGACTGTGCGGGCCGGAGACGCGGCGGTCAGGACACGCGTGATCATGCGATCGAGATGCTTCTGTTCGATGTCGAATGGGCCGGCTACCGCGGCGCCCATCGGGATCTCGATCGCGATGACGACGCCCGCGTCGGTTGGCTCGACAATCCAGCTGAATCCGCGAAGCGCCACGTAACGATTTTCACTCTCAGGATTCTTCACGCGATCGATGGCCAGCAGGATTTCCTTGAGCACCGTTTCCACGTCATGCTCGGTCCATTCACGCGCGATGCCGGCGTGGTGCACGCGTTCGGTCACAGCGTAGTTGCGCTCACGCAGCACGATTTCAACGTCGAAGATCATCAGGGTTCCTGGCGTGTCAGCGGTCGTTCCAGTGTGGCGGACGCTTTTCGAGGAAGGCGTCGACGCCTTCGACCGCGTCATGCGTCTGCATCAAGTCCTCCAAGTATAGCCGCTCGACTGCGGGCAACGTGGTCCGGACGGTCTCGAGCGTCGCCGACCGCGCCGCGACCGCGGCATGCCGCAGCGCGGCCGCCGACTTCGGCACGAGGTGGCGCTCGAACCAGCGCTCGACCTCAGCGTCGAGCGCGTCCGCCGGCACCACACGCGTCAACAAGCCCGCATCCTGCCAGTCTCTCGCCGGCGCCGGCTCACCGGTCACGATGGCCGGCATCGCCCGGGAGAGACCGATGCGCGCTGGCAGCAGCACGGACGCGACTGGTGGAAACACACCAAGCTTGATCTCCGGCACGCCGAAGACGGCGTCCTCCGCCGCGAAAATGAGGTCGCACGCCATTGCCAGCTCGAAGCCACCGCCGAGGCATCGGCCGCGGACAATTGCAGCCGTCAGCGCCGGCATCTCCAGCAAATCGACGACCAGGCCGTGCAACTCCCTGAGCGCGCGTTCGATCTCGTGCGGCACATGCTCGTAAATACTCGCGCCGAAACTAAACTCCGGCCCCTCCCCTTCGATGGTGACGAGCTTCAGATGCGGGTTCTGCGAAATGTTCTCGAGCCCCGCACGCAGCGCTGCGAGCATTTCGCAGGTGAGGATGTTGCCCTTGGGATGGTGGAAACGGAACGCCGCACGGGTCTGATTGGCGTTGAAGCTGATGTTGACCGTCATGCGCTCTACCCCTCACAACGATGATGCGAGCGCTTCCGGTGTCGTCACCGGCTCGCGGCACGTGAAGTTCCGGCATACGTAGGCCGTCGCCCGTCCGTCTCTCGCCGTCATCGCGCCAACGAACGGGATGAGCGCCGCCACGGCTCGCTGCCGGCTGCCTGGCGCAAGCGGGACGACCACGGCAAATGGGTGATACTGCTTTGCGACTTCCCGCTGCAACGCGCGCGTCGCGGGGTCATCCGGGGCACCGGTGATGACGACCTGCGCGTGTTCGGAATGCCAGGCGGAAAGCCCTGCGAGCATCATGGGCAGTACTCTCGCCGCGCTCCCGATCTTCGTTCCATACCGAGCAAGCGTCCGCTCGGCTTTCGCGGCGCCGCAGACGCCCAGGCTGTTCATGGTAATCAGGTTGAGCACCGACACCGAGCTTGGTGCCGGCTCCGCGCCGTCGTAGTCTTCCTTCATTCGCAACAGGATCGTTGGATCGCGGCCGGTCGTGCTGAACCACCCGCCCTGGGGTTCGTCCCAGAACAATGAATCCTGCCGCTGCTGCAACGTGACGGCCCATTCCAGCCAGGCGGGGTCGCCATCCGCCTGAAACAGTTCGAGCAGACCGAAGATCAGGTATGCGTAGTCTTCGGCGTAGCCGTCGATCGCGGCCTCGCCCTCGCGGTAGCGGCGAAACAGGCGGCCCTCTCCGGCTCGCCACATGTGCTCGCGCAGGAAGGCGGCGGCCCGCCGCGCGGCATCGAGATAGCGGGTCGCTGCCGGTCCTTGCGGCAGCACTCTCGCGGCGCGAGCGAAGGCGGCAATCATCAATCCGTTCCACGCGGTGAGGATCTTGTCGTCCAGGTGTGGGCGCGGGCGTCCGCTGCGAGCTTCGAAGAGAACCTGACGCGCACGCCCGAGCGAAGCCATCACCTCTTCGACGGGCTGACCGGTTCGTGCCGCCACGTCGTCGATCGGCTCCGATACATAGAGCAGGTTGCGGCCGCGGAACTCCCCCTGCGGATCGTGTGGCGCGTTGCCGTCCGGCTCGATTCCGAAGCGCCGGCGAAACACGGATGCGTCGCTGCCAAGCAGGGTGCCGATTTCCTCGTCGGACCAGATGTAAAAGGCGCCCTCCGATTTGTGCGCCCCCGGCTGTCCCGCCTGTTCCGGCGGCACGCTGTCGGCATCTTCGGCCGAGTAGAATCCGCCGCCCTCGTCGGTAAGATCCCGAAGAACGTAGTCGAGCGTGTCTTCTGCCACCGTCGCGTAGAAGTCCTCGCCGGTTGCCTGTGCGGCTTCCAGATATGCCAGAACCAGCTGCGCCTGGTCGTACAGCATCTTCTCGAAGTGCGGCACCCGCCATTCCGCGTCGACCGAGTAGCGGTGAAAGCCGCCGCCGATGTGATCGCGCATGCCGCCGAGCGCCATGGCTTTGAGCGTATCGGTCACCATCAGCAGCGGCGCCTGGGCACCGCCGCCGGCGCTCCGCCGGGCATGTTCCCGCAACAGGAACAGCAGCTCCGAAGGACGCGGGAACTTCGGTGCATCGCCAAATCCGCCGCGGCGCCGATCGAACGTCATCTGGAACTGCTCGATGCCCACGTCGAGCGCGTCGACACCGGCGATTGCGCTCTCCCCACGACTGCGTTCGCCGGCGTTGGTGACGAGCTTCAGCCGTTCGAGAAGCTCTTCGGCCGCCTTCTCGACGCGCTCGCGATCGTGCTTCCACACGCGCGCGAGCTCGCCGAGCAGATCGGTGAACCCCGGCCGTCCCCACCTCGACGACGGAGGGAAATACGTGCCCCCGAAGAACGGTTTCAGGTCCGGCGTGAGGAAGACCGACATCGGCCAGCCTCCGGCGCCCGTCGTCGCCTGAACGAAGGACATGTACACGCGGTCCACGTCGGGGCGCTCTTCACGATCGACTTTTATGGACACGAAATCCTGGTTCAGCAGTTCCGCGATGCCGTCGTTCTCGAAGGACTCGTGCTCCATCACGTGGCACCAGTGGCACGTCGAGTAGCCGATCGAAAGAAAGATCGGCTTATCTTCCTGCCGCGCGCGTTCGAACGCGTCGGTGCCCCATGGATACCAGTCCACCGGGTTGGCTGCGTGCTGCAGCAGATAAGGACTTCGTTCATTGGCGAGACGATTCATTCCTCACCGGCCCCTCGCCGGCCGGAAACAAAAGACGAGCTGATCATCGGCTGTCTCATGGTACTTCAGCCGGCGCCGCAACCGACGGACGTCGTTCGGGTACAATTTCCCAGGCGAAATGGACATCGCAGTCGAGACGCACGGCCTGACTCGTGACTTCGGTTCCTTCCGCGCCGTCGCCGGTATCGACCTCGCGGTTCCCGCCGGGAGCTTTTACGGCTTCCTCGGCCCGAACGGCGCCGGAAAATCCACCACCATCAAGTGCCTGACCGGGCTCCTCAGGCCGTCAGCGGGAACGATGCGCATCCTGGGCATCGATCCGCTTGCCGATCCCGTGGCGGTCAAGCGCAAGATTGGCGTCGTGCCTGAGGATCTCGCACTCTTCGATCGCCTGACGGCGGAAGAGACCCTGTCGTTCGTCGCACAGGTCCACGCCCTCGATCGCGACACCGCGCGGAGCCGCGCCAGCGACTTGCTCGACGTGATGGATTTGAAGTCCGCCGGTGGCACGCTGGTCACCGACTTCTCGCACGGGATGCGCAAGAAGCTGTCGCTCGCCGCCGCCCTGCTGCCCGGACCGCGCCTGCTCTTTCTCGACGAGCCGTTCGAAGGTATCGACGCCGTCGCGTCGCGACAGATCAAGGACCTGCTGCTGTCGTTCGTCGGCCGCGGCGGCACGATCTTCCTGACGTCGCACATCCTCGAAATCGTCGAACGGCTTTCGACACACATCGGCGTGATCGTGAAGGGCCGTCTCGTCGCCCAGGGGACGATTGGCGAGCTCCGCGCCGGGGCCGGCGGCACAACCAATCTCGAGGAACTGTTCATCGAGCTCGTCGGCGGAGACGACCGGACACCTGCCGCGCTCGACTGGATCTAGGCTGCCCATGCTGAGAATCCTGCGCGCCTTCGCCTGGATGCGATGGCGCCTGCTCGTGAACTCACTCGAGCGCACCGGCGCCCGCGACACGCTCGAGAGGTTCTCTGTCGCCATCGAGCAAGTCGCCCCCATCATTACGCTGGCGCTCTTCTTCCCGACGGCGATGGTACTGGCCGCGCTGGGCTTCTACGCGGGCTACGGGATGACCTCCATCGAGTCCGGGGGTTTTGCCTTCACGGTGTTCCGCTACTTGCTGCTGACAGCAACGGCGCTCAGCATCCTCGGACCGATCATGCTTCCGTCGGCCGAGCAGACCGACGCCGTGCGCCTGCTCCTGCTGCCGATCCCGCCCCGCACGCTGTACGTCGCGCAGGCGGCCGCGACGGTCAGCGATCCGTGGATCCTGCTCGTGACGCCGATGGTCGCGACATTTCCGGCAGGTCTCGCGCTCGGCGGCGCGCCAGTCACCGCCCTGGTAGCGCTCCTGTGTGGCGTCCTCGTGCTCGCCACCTTCATGGGGCTGTCGTTTCTGACGACGATGATCGTGTACTTGATCGTCCGGGACCGGCGGCGCGGCGAGCTGGTGGCGTTCGTGTTCATCCTCGTCCTGCCGTTCGTCGGGCTGCTGCCGAGCATGCTGGATGCGCAGCACCGCCGCGCTGAACGGCGCGGCGAGGCGGCCGCGCAGGAGAGACTCGTGCCCGAATGGCTGCGAACGGCGTCGTCGGTCCTCTACGCGCTGACCCCGTCAGAGCTGTTGTCTACGGCATCGAGCGACGCGCTGGATCGCAGGGCCGGTGAAGCAGCCGAATCGGTAGCGAAGCTCGCCATCACCAGCGGACTCGTGCACAGCATCGGGCTGCTGACGTTTGGCTTCATCCTCGGGTCGCCGGGCTCGTCGAACACGCGCAAGCCTGGTTCCCGCTCGGTGGCGCGGGTCGTGCGGATCCCCGGCATTCCCGCCGGCGTCTCAGCGGTCGCCTTCGCCCAGGTTCACCTCGCACTGCGGACGCCGCGCGGCCGCTCGATCATGTTTTCGCCGCTGCTCGTGTTCATCGTGTTCGCGTTCATCATGCGGCGCAGCTTCGAGGGTGTCGAGTTCGGGTTCATCTCGCTGCACAGCGGGCTCGGGCTGGCCACCTTCGGGGCAGGCGTCTGCCTGCTCGCCATCCTCCCGATCGCCATGAATCAGTTCGCGATCGACGGTGCGGGCCTGACGCTGGCGCTGCTGTCGCCGCTCCGGGATCTCGATCTGCTCGCCGGCAAGGCGGTCGGCAACGCGATCATCGCGGCTGCGCCCGCCACCCTCTGCGTGACGCTTGCGCTGATGCTCTTTCCCGCCGGCGACCCGGCGCTCTGGGCGTGCCTGCCGTTGGGGCTGACGGCGGTGTACCTGCTCGTGGCGCCGGCCGCGGCCGCCCTGTCGGCGGCGTTTCCTCGCGCAGTCGACCTGAACAGGATTGGCCGTGGCAGCAACGCCCACGGCGCGGCGGGCCTGCTGGGCATGATCGCGTTCGCGGTGAGCGCAGCGCCGCCGTCGATCATCGTCCTGGTCGCCACGCGCCTGACGGGGAACTCGTGGCTCGCGCCTCTGATGCTGCTCGGTTGGTGTGTTCTTGCCGCAGCCGTCAGCGCGCTCCTCTTCCGGCCGGTCGCGGCGCTCTTCGCGAGCAGGAAAGAAAATCTTCTAATGATTCAGTGATTCGTGCAGTCGTTGGTAGTCGTGGTTCGTCACTCGTCGCTCGTCGCTCGTAGTTCGGAGCTCGGAGAGCCAGAGTCCATATTGCTCTTCGAGCAACGAGCAACGAGCAACGAACTACGGACACGAGGCAAGATTGCTAGAGTGAGAGACGCCTTTCCGCCCACCACCACATGCCGAGGGCAGAAATGAACAGTCCGATGGCGCCCACGTAAGTACTGAACGTGGGGCCTGACGTTCTCGTGCCGCTCGATGCTGTGGCGAGAACGGTCCCGACGCGGGAGGCCACGGCCATCACGTCTTCCAGATTCAGCAGGGCGATGACGCCGCCTGCCATCAGGATGACTGCGGCAAGGATCGCGACGTTGAACAGCCGATCGACGGCCTGCTCGGATCGCCATCGCTCCCGCCGGATCCGGTTCATGAGCATCGGCGTGAACGCCGCCGGCGCGCCAGGCGTCTC
>Ga0075430_100001209_pt1 | contig 20757 bp, 19 predicted proteins | sample RhiMetdeltSRZDD4_FD_75294 | JGI IMG/M metagenome (GOLD analysis project Ga0075430, IMG submission 75294) | Populus rhizosphere microbial communities from Tennessee, USA - Rhizosphere MetaG P. deltoides SRZDD4 | ecosystem: Host-associated > Plants > Roots > Rhizosphere > Soil | place: USA... | reverse complement strand
GACGCTCTCCTCCACGGCGCGCGCGACCACCGAGCCCACCACGAGGGCGACCACCAGGAAGGTGACGATCGCCACCACGTCATCGCGGTCGTCCACGCGCAGGGTGTGCAGCGGCTCGGTGAAGAACCAGTTCAGGGCGAGGAAGCCGAGCACGGAGCTCCCGACGCCCGCCCAGATCCCGCCGATCACCGCGGCCACCACGACCGCGAGCAGGAACAGCGAGAGAGCGCCCAGCTCTCGCTCCGGCTGGACGATCAGCCCCACGCCGAGGGCGGCCGTGGGCGCGAGCACGGAGACGACCGCGGCCCGGAGCCGCGAGCCCCCCGCGGGCGCGAGGAGCGATCGCGCGTTCATGACCTCACGCTACGGCCTCGCTACGCCTTCTTCACGCGTCCGCGCGCCCCTTTGACGGGCCGTTTACGCGGCCGGGGGGACCCTTGGGTGTGTGAAGGAGGCAGGCATGGCGACCACCGACCTACGGAGGACCCCCGCACCCACCGGGGCACCTCCAGAACCCCGCGCCGGCGGCAAGCGCGCCCCGGAGCTGCGCGGCCCCGGTCACGCCTGGAAGCGGCTTCTCCTCGGCCCCGCCCTGCCGACGGCTCAGCTGAAGCACGAGCGGCTCGGCAAGCCGACGGCGCTCGCGGTGTTCGCGTCGGACAACCTGTCCTCGGTCGCCTACGCGACGGAGGAGATCCTCAAGGTGGCCGTGCCGGCGATCGGCGTCCTCGCCTTCTCGGTGGTCATGCCCGTGACCTTCGGCATCCTGGCCGTCCTCGCGATCCTGCTGTTCTCCTACCGGCAGACGATCAAGGCGTACCCGAGCGCCGGCGGCGCGTACATCGTGACGAAGGACAACTTCGGCGTGCTCGCCGCACAGCTCGCCGGGGTGGCCCTGCTGACGGACTACGTCCTCACGGTCTCCGTCTCTGTCGCGGCCGGCGTGGCGGCGATCACGTCGGCCGCGCCGTCGCTCTACCCCGAGCGCGTCTGGCTCTCCGTCGCGTTCATCTGGATCATCGCCTGGGGCAACCTGCGCGGCGTTCGCGAGTCCGGACGGATCTTCGCCGTCCCCACCTACTTCTTCATCGGGATGATGTTCCTGCTCCTCGGCACCGGGATCGCGAAGGCGCTCGCCGGCGATCTGCACCCGATGCCGATCCCCGCCGACGTCGCCGAGACGACGGGAGCGATCAGCGTCTTCCTGCTGTTGCACGCGTTCGCGTCCGGCGGGGCCGCCGTCACGGGCGTCGAGGCGATCTCGAACGGGATCCCCGCGTTCAAGCCGCCGGAGTGGCGCAACGCACGGGCGACCCTGATGTGGATGGGGACACTCCTGGGGGCCATGTTCCTCGGGCTCTCCTTCCTTGCGATGCAGCTGCAGACCACGCCGACCGAGTCGAAGACCGTCATCTCTCAGGTCGGGCGTGCGGTGTTCGGCGGCGGTACCGTAGGGACCACGCTGTTCCTGATGCTGCAGGTGGCGACGACGCTGATCCTCATCCTGGCGGCCAACACGTCGTTCGCGGACTTCCCTCGTCTCGCCAACTTCCAGGCGAGCGATGCCTTCTTGCCGCGGCCACTCACCAAGCGAGGTCATCGGTTGGTCTTCTCCAACGGGGTCATCGGCCTCGCGATCGCCTCGACCGCGCTGGTCGTTCTCTTCCGGGCAGACGTGCACCAGCTGATCCCCCTGTACGCGATCGGGGTGTTCACCTCGTTCACGTTGTCGCAGGCGGGGATGGCGAAGCGGCACCTCCGCCTGCGTGAGGCCGGATGGAGGCACGGACTGTTCATCAATGGTCTCGGGGCGATCACGACCGCGGTCGTCACCGTCGTGATCGCGGTCACGAAGTTCGCCGACGGCGCATGGGCGGTGATGGTGTTCGTCCCCGCGATGGTATGGGTCCTCGTTCGGTTGAACCAGCAGTACACGCGGGAGCACGCCGAGCTCGACCAGGACGTCCCGGCGTTCGAACGCGCTACGGTCACGCGCCCCGTCACGTCGATCGTCGTGGAGGACCTCGACCGCAAGACGATCCACGCGCTCCAGTACGCGAAGACGATCCGCTCGAGGTCCACGAGCGCCGTCCACGTCGAACGCGATCCGGAGGAGGCGGAGCGGCTCCAGCGCCGGTGGGCCGAGCTCGTGGACGACGTCCCACTCGAGGTGATCGCGGGCGCCGACGACCCGGTGATGGCGGTGGCCCGCCACGCCGCGGACCTGGCCGAGGGCGCCGACGTCGCGCTCCTGGTCCCCGGCCCCGCCAGGATGGGCCGCCTCGAGCGGCTCCGCCGGGGCCGGACCGGCGCGCGGCTCACCCGCCTGCTGGCGCCCAACCCACGCGTGCACGTGACGCTCGTCCGCGACCACCCGCACGACGGCGACGACGCGGCCAGCGTCCGCCTCCCCGCGCGGACCGTTCATCAGGCGGTCGTCCTGGTCGACCGGCCCGACCGGGCGGCGCTCGGCGCCCTCCGGTACGCCCTGTCGCTCGGGGCGGACGAGGTCGTGGCCGTCCACGCCGCCGTGGACCCGGAGATGCAGGACGAACTGATCGAGCGGTGGATGGACCTGCGCATCCCGGTCGAGCTCGACCTCGTCGAGTGCTGGGACCGGGACGTGGCCCGCTCGGTGGAGCGCTACGTCGTCGACCTCATGGACCCGATGACCGAGATCACGGTGGTGGTCCCGCGCCGCGACTTCCCGCGCCTCACCGAGCGGCTGCTGCACGACCGCACGAGCCGGGGCATCGCCCGGGTCCTCGGCCGCTACGAGCACGTGGACATCGCGGTCGTGCCGTACCACCTCGGCGAGGACGAGCGCGGAGAGCGCGAACAGCACGGCGACCTGGCCGGGCAGGACGGGCACCGCGCGCGCCCGGCGAGCCCCACTCGGGCGCGCTAAGGTAGCCAACCGTGCGCGTCATCATCATCGGCTGCGGCCGCGTGGGCATCCTGCTCACGCAGGAACTGTCCAAGGCTGGTCACGACATCACGGTGATCGACAAGAACCCCAAGGCATTCGACCGCCTGCCCCCCGGATTCGAGGCACGGACGCTCGTCGGTCTCGGGTTCGACCGGGAGATCCTCCAGGAGGCCGGGATCAAGGAGGCCGACGCGTTCCTCGCCGTGTCGAGCGGGGACAACTCGAACATCCTCTCGGCCCGCGTCGCGCGCGAGCACTACCACGTGCCGAAGGTGATCGCCCGGATCTTCGACCCGATGCGGGCCGACATCTACGAGAAGCTGAACATCCCCACGGTCTCGACGACGCGGTGGGGCGTGAAGCAGATGAAGCTGATGCTCACGCACCCCGGCGAGGAGATCAAGGAGACGTTCGCGGGCGGCGACCTGTTCCGGGTCCGGATCGAGGTGCCGTCCCACCTGGTCGGCAAGCCGGTCTCCTCCCTGAACGTCGAGGGCAAGATCCTCGTCGCCGGCGTCGACCGCGGGGGCAAGGGCTTCATCCCCGTCGGGTCGAGCACCTTCCAGGAGGGCGACTTCGCCGCGGTGATCGTGCAGAAGGACGCGCACGAGCTGTTCGACGAGCTCCTCCAGCCGACCGGGGAGCACTGAGGTGCGCGTCGTGATCAGCGGTGCCGGGGCGGTGGGGCGACACCTGGCCGGCGATCTCGCCAAGCGCGGGCACTCGGTAACGCTGATCGAGCAGAACCCAGACGTCCTCGAGACCGCGAAGGAGTGGGCGCCCGACGTCGACCATCAGATCGGCGACGCGTGCGAGCCGTGGGTACTCGAGAAAGTGCAGATGAACACAGCGGACGTCGTCGTGGCGGCGACCGGCGACGACGAAGACAACCTCGTCACGGCGCTGCTCGCGAAGCAGGAGTTCGGGGTTCCGAAGGTCCTCGCACGGGTGAACCACCCGTCCAACGAGTGGTTGTTCACCGAGCAGTGGGGCGTCGACGCCGCCGTGTCCCCGCCGCACATCCTCACCGCGATGGTCGAGGAGGAGGTCACCGTGGGCGACCTCGTTCGCCTGCTGCCGCTCGAACGCGGCGGCATCTCGATCGTCGAGCTCACGATCCCGCCGGACTCCCCCACGGCGGGACGGCCGCTCTATGAGCTGCGGCTGCCGCCGGACTGCGCGATCGTCGCGATCATCCGCGGGGGCCACGTCGTGATCCCGCAGCCCGAGACGGTGGTGGCCGACGGGGACGAGGTGCTCGCGCTCACCGTGCCCGACGCTGAGGGCGAGGTCCGCTCGATCCTGGTCGGGGAGTCGTCGACGCCGACCGCCTGAGGCGCGGAGGCCCGAGACTCAGGCCGCGAACTCGAACGTCGGGTTCACCAGGCGGCGCTCCGACTGATGCTCGGCGAGCAGCCCGTCGACGATCAGGCGGGTGCCGAGGTTCAGCCCCTTGATCGCGCGCCGCCCCATCCACACGACGCGGACCTCACCGGTGCCGTCGTCCAGGAGCGCCTCGAGCGACTCCGAACCCTCGATCGGCCGGACCGTGATCCGGCGGACCACCCCGGCGAGCTTGACCTTCGACCGCGGCATGGCCTCACGGATCGGAACGGCGCCCGGGACCTTCGCGGCCCACGACGCGATCTCGGCCGCGTAGCGCTGCTCGTCGCTCTCGGCCATCCGGCGGAAGAACCGTCGGACGGGAGTGAGCAGTCCCATCGCGGGAGCCGGCCTCAGCCGACCGGCGAGGCCTCGCGGGCGGGCTGCGAGGGGCCGGCCTCCACCATCAGCTCGGACTTGCGCGCCTTCGAGACCCAGATCGCCCCGGCGACGATCGCGAGCGCCACGACCACCACGACGACCCGCACGACCTCGTTCTCCGCCTGTTCGACGATCACCGGCGCGAGCAGCAGCGCGACGAGGTTCATGACCTTGATGAGCGGGTTGAGCGCCGGTCCGGCCGTGTCCTTGAACGGGTCGCCTACGGTGTCGCCGATCACGGCGGCCTTGTGCGACTCGCTGCCCTTGCCGCCGTAGTGACCGTCCTCGATGAACTTCTTGGCGTTGTCCCATGCGCCGCCCGAGTTCGAGAGCATCACCGCGAGCAGCTGGCCGGTGAGGATCGCGCCCGCGAGGAACGCCCCGAGCGCCTCCGCCTCGAACGCGAACCCGACGATGAGCGGCGAGAGCACCGCGAGCAGGCCGGGTGTCATCAGTTCGCGGAGCGAGGTCCTCGTGCAGATGTCCACGACGCGCGCGTAGTCCGGCTTCTCCTTGAAGTCCATGATGCCGGGGTGGTCGCGGAACTGGTTCCGCACCTCGACGACGACCTGCGAGGCGGCGCGGCCCACGGCTCGGATCGCGAGCGAGGAGAACAGGAACGCGACCGAGCCGCCGATCAGGAGCCCGACGAGCACGTTCGGCTGGTCGACGCGGACCCCGACGAACCCCTCGAGGCCCGCGAGGCGGAGCGCCTCCTCGAACGATCCGAACAGCGACGTCGCCGCGATCACCGCGGTCGCGATCGCCAGCCCCTTCGTGATCGCCTTCGTCGAGTTGCCGACCGCGTCGAGGCCCGTCAGGACCTGCGCCGGACGACCGCTGAACTCGCCCGACATCTCCGCGATGCCCTGCGCGTTGTCCGACACCGGCCCGAACGTGTCCATCGAGACGATCACGCCGACGGTCGTGAGCATCCCCATCCCGGTGAGCGAGATGAAGTAGAGGGCCTCCGTGACCCCGTCGCCCAGCACGTACGCGCCGGCGATCACTCCCCCGATGATGAGGATCGACCACACGGTCGACTCGAGCCCGACCGAGAACCCCGACAGGATCGTCGTGGCCGGGCCGGTCTGCGTGGACTCCGCGATCTCCTGCACGGGCTTGAACTTCGTGTCGGTGAAGTACTGCGTGAGGATCTGGATCACGCTCGCGAGGACGAGGCCGAGCAGGACGGCGATCGCCGGGCGGAAGTCGTCCATGTAGACGCCGCTGATCGCGAACACCGCGACGGCCGAGATCGCCGCCGAGATGAAGAAGCCACGGTTGATCGCCTTCATCCCGTGCTCCTCCTCGCTCCGCGGCGTGACGGCGAGGATGCCGATGATCGAGGTGATCACGCCGACCGCGCGGACGAACAGCGGGAACATCACGCCGGCGATCGCACCCACCTCGGTGCCAGCGAACGCGGCGGCGCCGAGGATCAGCGAGGCGACGAGCGTCACCTCGTACGACTCGAACAGGTCGGCCGCCATCCCGGCGCAGTCACCGACGTTGTCGCCGACGTTGTCCGCGATCACCGCGGCGTTGCGGGGGTCGTCCTCGGGGATCCCCTTCTCGACCTTGCCCACGAGGTCGGCGCCGACGTCGGCCGCCTTCGTGAAGATGCCGCCGCCCACCCGCATGAACATCGCGAGCAGCGCGCCGCCGAACCCGAACCCGACCAGCACCGCCGTCGCGTCCTCCTGGTACAGGAGCAGGATCAGCGTGGCGCCGAACAGGCCGAGGCCCACCGTGAACATCCCGGCGACACCGCCGGCGCGGAACGCGATCTTCAGCGCGCGGCGGAGGCCGGACTCGCGCGCGGCGTTCGCCGTGCGGACGTTCGCTCGCACGGCGAGCCACATCCCCACGTAGCCCGTGATCGCGCTGAACGCGGCTCCGAGGAGGAACGCGACCGACCGGCCCAGCCGGATCGAGACCTCGCTGTGTGCCGCGTTCTCGGACACGGGGAGCGCGAAGTACAGGACCACCGTCAGGATCGCCATGAAGATCGCCACGGTCCGGAACTGGCGGCTCAGGTAGGCCTTGGCGCCGACCTGGATCGATCCGGCGATCTCGCGCATCTTGTCGGTCCCCTCCGGCGCCGCGAGGACCTCCCGGACGAGGTAGTAGGCGAAGGCGAGGGCGACGAGCGAGATCGCGAGGATCACCCACATCGCGTTGATCTCGAACGACCCGAAGTCGGCCACGATGGGGCCGCCTTCCTGGGCCAGGACACCGTTCAACAACTCGGAACCTCCTCGGATTGGAGTTGGGGCTCAGGTCCCGGCTCCGCCTGGGACCGGAGAAGTATAGAGAAGAAGCTACCCCCCTCGTCCGGCGTCCACCGATCGGCGGTCGCGGCGGGACCAGGCGCGCAGGAGCGCGAACCCGAGCACGCTCGCGAGCACGGACGCGACCAGGATGCCGATCTTCGCCTGGTCGACCAGCCGTTGCTCGGGGAACGCGAGGTCGGTGATGAACAGCGACACGGTGAAGCCGATCCCGGCCACGGCGGAGACCCCCAGAACCGAGCGGCTGCCCAGACCCGCTGGAAGCCGGCCGAGCCGGGCTCGTACCGCCAGCATCGACGCCCCGGTGATGCCGATCACCTTCCCCACCACGAGTCCGAGGATCACGCCGAGGGTCACCCGGCTCGTGGCCGATCGTCGGATCGCCTCCCCCGACAGCTCGATCCCGGCATTCGCGAGCGCGAACAGGGGCACCACGACGTAGCTGGTCCAGGGGTGCAGGGCGGCCTCCACGCGCGCGAGCGGGGACACCGCCTCACGCGACAGCCAGGCGAGCCGCAGCCACTGGGGTGCGTCGGCGTCCGGCGGGTCCGGTTCGTCCATCGTGGCTTCGGCGGTCTTGATCGCCTCCTCGCTCACCGCACCCGGCCGCTGGAACGGCTCGGCCGGCGTGAGGAACCCGAGGATGACGCCGGCGATCGTCGGGTGCATCCCCGACTCGAAGAGGGCGACCCAGAGAGCCACCCCGAGGACCAGGTAGACGGCGGTCGCCCGGACGTCGAAACGCTGCAGAGCGAGCATCGTCACGACGATCATCGCGGCGACGAGCAGCGGGACGGCAGACACGCCCCCCGAGTAGAAGAACGCGATCACGACGATGGCCCCGATGTCGTCGACGATCGCGAGCGTGAGCAGGAATGGTCGGAGACCGGCCGGGGCGTTGCGCGCGGCGATCGTGAGGACCCCGACCGCGAACGCGATGTCCGTGGCCATCGGGATCCCCCAGCCGTTCGCCCCCTCACCCCCGGCGTTGAGCGCGAGGTAGATGAGGGCCGGTACCACCATGCCTCCGAGGGCGGCGAGGACCGGCAGGGCCGCCGCCCTGCGATCCCGGAGCTCGCCGATCAGGAACTCGCGCTTGATCTCCAGCCCGACGACGAGGAAGAACAACGCCATGAGGCCGTCGTTCACCCAGTGCCGGAGGTCCTCCGTGATCGACCAGTCGCCCACCCGGATCGTGAGGACCGTGCGCCAGAGGTCCTCGTACCCGTCGCGCCACGGCGAATTCGCCCACACGAGCGCGATGGCGCTCGCGCCGAGCAGCAGGACGGCCGAAGAGGTTTCGGTTCGGAGGAACGCCTGGAGCGGCTGGACGACCCGGCGCGGGAGCCGACGACCCGAGCGTGACCAGGTGGGACGCAGATCGTCCGGTGTCGGAGAGCCTTGACCGTCGGTCATGACGAACCGCCCGCCGACCAGTCTTCCCGGCACACCTCCAGAACTTCTTCATCCTACTTCCCCGCCCGGGGTTGAAGGCCCTGTTACCCTTGGCCGCGTTTTGACCGATGGTTCAAGCCCTCAGACCGTGACCGCGAATCGAGTGGAGCGCGCTTCGAAGAAGAAGCGTCGGACACCGATCCTGCTGATCGTCGTCCCCATCGTGCTCGTCGCCGTCGCGGCCCTCGTGATCCTGCTCCTGCAGGGGGGCGAGGTGCCGATCCTCGGCGGCGAGGAGAAGCCGGTACCGGCGTTCGACTTCACCGTCAAGCGCTCGGTCGCCGTCGCGACGGCCGCCGACGCCGACGTCCAGGCACTCGCGCCCGAGGCCGAGGCGGTCGGCACGGAGATCACGCCGACGATCGACGACCTGTACACGAACGCGTTCATCGACCCGTCGAACTGGGAGTCGGGCGACTACGAGGAGGCGTTCGCCGCGTTCACGCCCGACGCCGCGGCGGCGGCGGAGCAGAACCTCGATTCGCTCACCCTCGGCGCAACCGCCGGCGACGACTTCGAGTCGGTCGACCCGGGCAAGGGGGTCCTGTCCTACGAGGTGCTGTTCGACCTCGACGGGAACCCGGACACCGCCGTGGTCTCGGTCAGGTTCACGGCGCTCGGCGAACGGACCGACGGGACGTTCGTCCAGATCGTGAGCGAGGGGCAGTACTTCCTGCGGGACCTCGACGGGTGGCAGATCACGGCGTTCGACGTCACCCGGAGCGACGAGGAGACCGAGCCTCCCTCGCCGTCCGTCGCCGCGTCCCCCTCATGACACAGCCATCCTCGCGCCGGCGGATCGCGCTCGTGGGCGTCCTGGTGGTCGCCTGGGTCGCCGGGTCGGTGCTCGGCGCCGCGCCACGGCCACGGACCGCCGCGGCCGCTCCGCTGTTCCAGCTCGAGCCCGCGCACGCCTCGTTCGTCCCGGTGCTCGACGGCTCCGAGCCGATCTTCGTGCTGCTGATCGGATCCGACGCGCGTCCCGGCGAGGACGTCGCCGCGACGCGGGCCGACTCGCTGCACATCCTCGCCATCAACCCCGCGAAGGCCAAGGCGACGATCGTCGGGATCCCACGCGACTCCTACGTCGAGATCCCCGGCCAGGGCCAGAACAAGATCAACTCGGCGATGTTCTTCGGCGGACCCGAGCTCGTCGTCGAGACCGTTGAGGAGCTCACCGGGATCACGCTCGACTACTGGGCGTTGACGGGGTTCAAGACGTTCTCGGCCATGGTCAACGGCGTCGACGGGCTCATGGTCGACGTGCCCTTCGCGATGGACGACGACTTCTCCGAGGCCTTCTTCGAACCCGGGCTCCAGCGGCTGGACGGCCACCAGGCGCTCGCGTTCGCGCGGAACCGGCACGACCTGCTCGCTGGCGACTTCGGCCGCTCGGAGAACCAGGGGCTGCTCATGGTCTCGGCGCTGACGCAGTTCAAGCGCGAGTTCACGAAGGACCCGGGCCGGATGCTGATCTGGGTGAGCTCGTTCCTGCGGCACGCGCAGACGACGGTGGCGCTCGACGACCTGATGGACCTGGTGTTCACCGCGACGACGATCAGCCCGAAGCGGGTCGTGAACGCCGTCTTCCCGGGATCCAACGCGATGGTGGGCACGACGTCGGTCGTGAACCTCGACCCGGCCGCGGTGCAGGCGATCTCGAGGGACCTCGAGAACGACGGTCTGCTCAAGGTCGCGAACATCCCGCCGTCGCCGAACGCGCCGCAGGCCGGCGAGGCGTAACACCCGAGCTTGATCTTCCGACCGGTCTGTTAGCGTCGGCGAGGTGACCACCCTCAAGGACGAGCTTCACGACGTCCACCCTGCGCGGCAGGGCCTCGGCATCCTGCTGGCAGTCGCCGCCACCGCGCCGGGGATCGTCCTTCGGATCGCCGACATCCACACCGAGAACTGGCTCGACGCGGTGCTCTTCGGCCTCGCGATCGTCGGCGCTGCGTTCATCCTGTCGTGGGCGGCCGAGGCCGCGCAGCTCGACATCTCCGCGGGACTCGCGATCGCGGTCCTCGCGTTCATCGCGGTCCTCCCCGAGTACGCGGTCGACTTCGTGCTGGCGTTCCAGGGCGGCCAGGGCTTCGCGGAGTTCGGCGAGACCTGCAAGGCGGCGACCGATCCCGGCGAGAGCCCGTGCTCGCTCGCGCTCGCGAACATGACCGGCGCGAACCGGCTCCTGATCGGCATCGGGTGGTCGATGGTGGTGTTCATCGCGTGGTACCGGACACGGAAACGGCCGCCGGTGCTCCGCGAGGTCGTCCTGGATCGCCCGCACGCCGTCGAGGTCTCGTTCCTCGCGCTCGCGACGCTCTACTCGCTCACGCTCCCGCTGAAGCACTCGATCACGCCGGTCGACGCGATCGTCCTCGTCTCGATCTTCGTGGCCTACACCTGGCGGATCTCGCGGGCGCCCGCGGAGGAGCCACACCTCGTCGGGCCGGCCCGTTTGGTCGGGACGTTCTCGAAGGTCGGCCGCCGGGTCTCCGTGATCGCGATGTTCGTGTTCGCCGCGACCGTGATCCTGCTCGTGGCCGAGCAATTCGCCGAGGCGCTGGTCGAGACCGGTCAGGAGTTCGGCATCAACGAATTCCTCCTGATCCAGTGGCTCGCGCCGCTCGCCTCCGAGGCGCCCGAGCTGCTCGTCGCCGGCCTGTACGCGTGGCGCCTGAACACGAACGCGGGTCTCGGGACGCTCGTCTCCTCGAAGGTGAACCAGTGGACGCTGCTCGTCGGGACCCTGCCGATCGTGTTCAGCATCGGCGCGGGAGGACTCCATGGCCTCCCGGTGGATTCGGTGCAGCGGCAGGAGCTGTTCCTCACGGCCGCGCAGTCGTTCTTTGCGATCGCGGTGCTCCTCACACTGTCGATCACGACGAAGGAGGCGATGCTGCTGTTCGGCCTGTTCTGGGCGCAGTTCATCGTCGGCGGCCTCGTGCCCGAGTCGCTCCACGCGGCCGAACGCGTCGGCGTCGGGATCGTCTACCTGGTACTCGGCACGGCGATCATCCTTCGAGGGCGCGACCTGGTGAGGCCGCTGATCCGCGACGGGTTCCGGACCTCATACCCTCGCCTCAGCGGGCGCGACCCGGACGACGGGGAGCCGGACGGCCCTCGGTAGCATCGCGGGGGTGGATCCCCAGGCGTTCCTCGGATCGCTCAACGCGCAGGACGAGCTCGTCCACGTCCGGACGCTCCCGGCCCGGACCGTCGCCACCGAGCCGTTCCCCGAGGAGGTGCCCGACCTTGTCCGGCAGCGCCTCGACCTGCTCGGCGTCACCGGCCTGTTCGAGCACCAGCGGCTGGCGTTCGGCCTCGTTCGGTCCGGCCGCGACGTCGTCGTCGCCACCGGCACGGCGAGCGGGAAGACGCTGGTCTACAACCTCGCGTTCGCGACCGAGGTGTTCGGCGACCCGAAGGCCACCGCGCTCTACGTGTTCCCGACGAAGGCGCTCGCGCGCGACCAGCTGCGGCAGATCCGCGAGCTCAAGCTCCCGCAGCTGCGCGCCGGCGTGTACGACGGCGACACCCCCCGCGACGAGCGGCCGCTGATCCGTCGCAACGCGAACCTCGTGCTCACGAACCCGGACATGCTGCACGCCGGGATCCTGCCGGACCACGCACGGTGGGCGGACTTCTTCCTCCGCCTGTCCGTGGTCGTGATCGACGAGGCGCACGTGTTCCGCGGCGTGTTCGGCTCGCACGTCGCTCACGTGGTCCGCCGCCTCCGGCGGATCGTCGCGCACTACGGGGGCGAGCCGCGGTTCGTGCTCGCCTCCGCGACGATCGGCAACCCGGCCGAGCTCGCCGGGCGGCTCGTCGGCAAGCCGTTCGAGGCGGTGGCCGACGACCGGTCTCCGTCGGGCGGCCGGGTGTTCGCGCTCTGGAACCCGGCGATCGTCGACGAGGAGTCCGGCGCCCGGCGGAGCGCGCTCTCCGAGACCTCGTTCCTGATGGCGCGCGTCGTGGAGTCGGGGGCGAAGGCGATCGGCTTCGCGCGGTCGCGGCGGGCGGCCGAGCTGCTCGCCGAGTTCACACGCCGCGAGCTCCCCGCCGAGACCCGCTCACGCGTGAAGTCCTACCGCGCGGGCTACCTGGCGGAGGACCGTCGCGAGCTCGAACGCCAGCTGGCGAGCGACGAGCTCGTCGCGGTCGCCTCGACGAACGCCCTCGAGCTCGGGATCGACATCGGGTCGCTCGACGCGGCGCTGCTCGTCGGGTACCCGGGGACGCGGGCCTCGATGTGGCAGCAGGCCGGGCGGGCGGGGCGCCGCTCGGACGGCGCGCTCGCGATGCTCGTCGCGCAGGACGAGCCGCTCGACCAGTACCTCGTCGCGCACCCGGCGGACCTGTTCGACAAGCCGACCGAGGCCGCGGTGATCGACCCGTCGAACCGGTTCGTGCTCGAGCCGCACCTCGCGTGCGCCGCGCGCGAGTACCCGCTCGCCGAGGAGGAGCTCGAGCGGTTCTGGCCGGGGTCGGCCGGCTCGGTCGAACGGCTCGTGGAGGCCGGAGAGCTCCGGCGGCGGAGCGGGACGCTGCACCACGCCGGGCGCGAGGCCCCGCACCGCCGCGTCGACATCCGCAGCGCCGGCGGCGACCGGTACCGGATCGTGATCGAGGAGACCGGCGAGCTGCTCGGGACGGTGGACGGCTCGCGGGCGTTCTGGCAGGTCTACCCGGGGGCGATCTACCTGCACCAGGGCGAGCAGTTCGAGGTGCGCGAGCTCGACCAGGCCGGACACGCCGCCGTCGTCTCGCGGGCCGACCCCGACTACTACACACAGTCCCGGGACGTGACCGACATCGACGTCATCGAAGAGGGCGAGCGCGTCGTCGCCCATGACGTGCCCACCTCGTATGGCACGGTCCGGGTCACGAACCAGGTCGTCGCGTACGCGCGCAAGCACGTCGCGACCGGCGAGACGCTCGACGTCGTGCCGCTCGCGCTGCCGCCGGTCGAGCTCGAGACGAAGGCCGTGTGGTGGTCGATCCCGCCGCCGACGATCGCCCGTGCCGCGATCAAGGAGGCGGACCTGCCGGGCGCGGCCCACGCCGCCGAGCACGCGGCGATCGGCCTGCTGCCGCTCGTCGCAACGTGCGACCGGTGGGACGTCGGCGGCGTCTCGACCGCGTTCCACCCGGACACGGGCTCCTGCGCGATCTTCGTCTACGACGGGTACCAGGGCGGCGCGGGGATCAGCGAGCGCGGGTTCCGCTCGGCGGCGCGGTGGCTCGAGGCGACGCTCGAGACCGTCGCGAACTGTCCCTGCTCGCACGGCTGCCCTTCGTGCGTCCAGTCGCCGAAGTGCGGCAACGGGAACGAGCCGCTCGACAAGCCCGGCGCGGTCGCGCTGCTCGCCGCGATGCTCGGGCGCACGTGGGGCTAGGCTGGATCGATGGCGCGCGAGCCCTACATCGCCGTCGTGGGACCGTCGGCCGGCACCCCGGCGGAGCTCGCCCTCGGCGAGGCGGTCGGCCGCGGGATCGCGGAGGCCGGCGCGGTCCTCGTCTGCGGCGGGATGGGCGGCGTGATGGAGGCCGCGGCGGGCGGGTGCGCCGAGGCCGGCGGCCGCTCGGTGGGGATCCTGCCGACCGAGGACCGGCTCGACGCGAACCCCTACCTGACGGTGGCCGTCGCAACGGGCATGGGCGAGGGCCGCAACTCGATCGTCGTTCGGACCGCCGACGCCGTGATCGCGGTGCACGGCGAGTTCGGCACGCTCTCCGAGATCGCGCTCGCGCTCAAGATGGGCAAGCCGGTCGTGGGACTCGGCACGTGGGAGCTCGCGAAGGGCGGCGAGCCTGTGGACGCGATCGTGCGGGTCACCGATCCGCGGGAGGCGGTCGCGACGGCGCTCCGGCTCGCCGGGGCTCGGGCCTAGCCCGGCCGGACGAGCTCGTATTCGAGCTCGTCGCGGATCGGCGCGCCGCCGACGCCGACGAGCGGGATCTCGGGCTTCAGCCGGCGCGAGCGTTCGAGCTCGCCCTCGCGCACCGCGACGAGACGGAACCCGAGACGCTCGTAGAACCGCTGCGCCGGCACGTTGTCGTTCGTCGTGACCAGCCAGACGCGGCGGTGCCCGAGCGACATCGCGGCCCCCATCAGCGCGGAGCCGACGCCCCGGCGAGGTTCGAAGGCGTCGATCGTGACCACCTCGCACACGTCGCCGTCCTCACGGTAGGTGAGGAGCCCGACGCGCTCGCCGTCGCCCTCGGCCACGAAGCCGGGGAGGGTCTCGGGCTCGAGGACCTCACCGTGTGCAACGACGACCCTCGAGCCCCAGCGCTGGGTCGCGATGCCGGCGACCCACGCTCGATCCGCGTCCGTCAGCGCGCGGACGCGGACGGTCATGCCTCGGCGGCCTTCCGCCCCAACACCTTGCGCGCGAGCCGGCCGATCGTCGCCCGCTCCCCCGGCTTCAGCCCGAACGCGAGGAGCGCCACGGCGTATGCGAGCGTTCCGAGCCCGGCCGAGACCACGAGGTTCACGAACCACCTCGCCTCGGGAAGGATCGCGGTCGAGGCGGCCATCACGGCCGCGCCCACCACGGCGGCCGGGATCAGCCGCGCGAACTCGCCCTCGAACGGCCAGATCCGCAGGAACCGCCGGACGAGGTACAGCCGCGCGATCGCGCTGAACGTGAGCGTGCACGCCTGCGCGATCGCCGCCCCCTCGATCCCGAGCTCAGACGGGCCGGCGAGCGCGAACGCGACGCCGACGTCGATCGCGAACGCCGCCACGTACACGAGCAGGTCCCACCCGGTCCGGCCCGCCATGATCAGGATGAACCCGACGGTGCCGACCATGACCGGCACGATCATCCCGACCGCGAGGATCCGCAGCGCGGTCTCGCCTTCGACGAAGCCGTCGCCGAAGATCCGCAGCACCTCGCCCGGCATCACGAGGAGCACGAGCAGCACCGGGATCGTCGCGGCGAGCGTCCACCGCGTCACCTGCTTGTAGAGCTCGTCGAGCCGGTCGTGGCGGCCCTGGTAGTGCAGGTCGGCGACGAACGGACTGAACGTGAGCGACACGCTCGTGAGGAACAGGAACAGCGACTGCCCGGCTCGAAGCACCGCGCCGTAGATCCCGGTCACCGCCGCGCCCTCGGCCCCCTGCCCGCTCCACAGGACCGAGAGCACGAAGAAGTCGGACCAGAAGATCAGCTGGCTGAACAGCGTGGCCGGTGCCCGGAGTCCACCGAACCGCAGGAGCGCCCCGGTGCGCTCCTCCGGGATCCCCTGGTCCACCGCACCCGCGACCGACTCGGGGAACCTCCTCGATTCCTTGTGCCACCCGTACCATGCGATCACGAGCGCGAGCGCCCACGACACGCCGAACGCCCACGTCGCGACCGGCGCCGTCGTCGCGATCGCGGCCCACATCGCGAGCGTGAACGCGATCCAGCCGATCGGCTGCCCGATCCACTGCGCGTAGAGCGTGAAGCGCATGATCTTCAGCCCGCGCGTGGCGCCCAGGTACGTGAACGCGAGCGCCGCCAACGGGATCGTCACGGCCGCCGCGCGGAAGGCGGGCTCGGCGACGTCCGGCTGTCCGCTGAACGTGTCCGCGAGCCACGGGGCGAGCGCGAGCACGACGATCGCGAACGGGATCGAGACCGAGGCCGCGATGATGCCCGCCCGGAGCACGAGGCCGCGCGAGCGCGCCGACTGCATCCGGCCGACGAGGATCGCGACGAGCCGGACGTTCGCGACGTCCATGCCGAACTTCGTGGCCGCCGCGGCGATGAACGCGAACTGCGTCGTGAGCGTGACGATGCCGAACCCCTCGTCGCCGAGGCGCCGGGTCATGATCACCTGCGCCGCGAACGTCGCGACCGCCCCGATAACGAGCCCGAGGACGTTCTGGCCCGTGTTGCCGAGGATCACCCGCTGGTCGCGCGCGTGGTCTCCCGTGCGGGGCGACGCGCCCAGCGCCTCGGTCTCCTCGGCGATGGTGGGCTCGTCCACGGGGGCGAGTATCCCAGCAGGCCTGCGCCCGACCCGGTAGCGTCCGCCGTTGTCACACGATCGCGAAGGGGAGGTCCGGCCATGCCCGACGAGGAGCGGTACGAGCGGGGTCGCGCGAAGCTGAGCGAGGTGCACGGCGAGCGGGCGCTCGCCACGATCGAGTCGCTCGGCGACCTCGGCCGGCTGATCATCGAGACCGCCTACGGCGAGGTCTACTCCAGACCCGGGCTGTCGACCCGCGAGCGGCAGATCGCGGCGGTCGCCGCGCTCGTGGCCACCGGACGCTCGTCGCAGCTGCCGGTACACCTGCGCTCCTCGCTCCGGGCAGGGCTCACGGTCGACGAGCTCCGGGAGGTGCTGATCGAGACGGCCGTGATCGCCGGGTTCCCGCCGGCGATGAACGCGTGGTCGACGCTGAACACGATCGCCGGGAGCTCGGATGACTGAGGCGGACGTGCTCGCCGCTGCTCGGCGCTGGGCAGAGGCGTGGCGCGCTGCGTGGCGGACCCACGACGTGGAGCTGCTGCGGCCGTTCTACGCCGAGGACGTGGAGTTCCGGTCGCAGCCGTTCCGAGAGCCGCAGGCGCCCGCGGACTACGCCGCCTGGGCCTTCCAGGACGAGGCCGAGGCGAGGGTTTGGTTCGCCGAGCCGCGCGTTGTGGGAACGGACCGGGCCGCGGTCGAGTACTGGGGCGTGAGCATCCCTCGGCACGGCACCACGGAGACGATCGCGGGCGTGGCGCTGCTGCGGTTCGGACCCGACGGGCGCGTCGTCGAGCAGCGCGATTACTGGAACGCCGCCGAGGGGGCCGTCGAGCCGTACGAGGGCTGGGGATCGGGCGGCTGAACCGCTCCCTCGGCGGGAACCGTATCTTCCATCGGTGCGTCGAGGACTCGTTCGGTTCGCGCTCGTCCCACTGGCGATGGCGGTCGCCGCCTGCGCGTACGACCCAGGGCCGGCCCGTCCCGGGGTGACCGGCGTGTCCGGGATCACCGGGCCGACGGCGGCGACCGGGTCGACGGGATCCGAGTCGCCGCAGGCGACCGGGGCCACGCCGGTGGCGTTCGACCCGGCGGGGTGCCCGGTGGACGACCCGGCGTTCTGCCGGCGCGCCTCGGCCCTCGCGGACGCGCTCCTGCAGCACGACGGCGACGCGGTCCTCCGGCTCAGCCTGTCCGAACGCTTCGACTGCGCCGGGCTCGACGACGAGATCTTCCCGCAGTGCGAGGACCGCAACGTGCTGCGGGGCTACGCCGTCGGGGACTACCAGGGCCACGTCTTCTACCTGTCGGACAACCGGTACCGGGGCTACCTCGGGTTCGTCGTCGAGGCGGTCGACGACGAGTTCACCGACGAGTTCGGCGGGTCGGAGCCCCAGATCGTCGGCGTCTCGACGTGCGGGAGCGGCGACGGGGTCTCGCACCATCTCATCTACCTCGTCGGCCTCGGCGATCCGGACAGCACGATCCCGGGCGACCGGTTCCTCGGGACGTACGAGCTCGTGCAGCGGAACGGCGAGTGGGTGGTCGGCGCCAGCAACCTCGCCCTGTACACCGACTGGCAGCTCGAACTCGACGACCCGTTGTCGCAGATCGCGTGCGGCGACGTTCAGACCTGGGAGTCCTGACCGCCGATCGTCAGGACCAGAACGCGTCGACGGCCGCCTGGTCGTCGGCGAGCGCCCAGTACTCCGCCCAGCGCCCCTCCTCGTCGAGGAGCAAGGTCTCGGCCATCTCGACGTCGAGCTTGCGGTCGTCGCGCTCGGCGGTCACCCGCATGAAGATCGAGGCACGTCCGTCGTCGGCGAGCATCTGCGTCGGCTCGACCTGGAGGCTGCCGTCGGTGAGCTCCTGCACCCGGGCGAAGTACGCCAGGACCTCGTCGAGGCCCTCGTAGTCGCCGCTGAGGGGATGGTCGCCGCTCACGTGCCACCGGATGTCGGGCGCGAGGAAGGCCCGCATCGCCTCGCGGTCGCCCGCGTTGTACGTGGACAGCGCCTCCCGGATCCTCTGGATGTTCGGGTGCTCCGTCCCCATCGTCATGACGCCCCGACCCTACCCTTCGGCCGCCGGCCGTGGGCATCGGTCCGATGGGGTACGGCGTTGTGCGAAGCACCCTGGTGGATCTCAGTCCGGGATCCTGAGCACGACGGAGGCACCGCCGCCCTCGGCGTTCGACGCCTCCGCTCGGCCCCCGTGCGCCTCGGCCACGGCCCGGACGATGGCCAGGCCGAGGCCGGTGCCCCCCTCGGGCCTCGACCGCCCGAGGTCGGGCCGGGCGAACGGCTCGAACGCGACCGGCAGGAAACCCTCGGGGAACCCCGGCCCCGAGTCGCGGACCTCGAGGCGGAGGGCTCCGTTCTCGCGGGCGGCCCGCACGGTGACGGTCCCCCTGGGCGGCGTCTGCCGGATCGCGTTGTCGACGAGGTTGCCGAGCGCCTGACGGATCCGAACGGCGTCGAGCTCGGCGCGCAGCTCAACGTCCACCGCGACCTCGATCGTCACGTCGCGCTCGGCGGCCCGAACGGCGAACGGCGACACCGCCGAGCCCACCACCTCGCCGACCCCGACGCGTTCGCGCCGAACCGGTAGGCGGCCGCGGTCCGCCCGGGCGAGGACGAGGAGGTCCTCGGCGAGCCGCGACAGCCGGTCGGTCTCCTCGGCGGCACTCGCGAGCGCTCGTTCCAGCTCGTCCACCGTCCTGGACCGGCGGAGCGCGAGGTCGATCTCGGCCTTGAGGTTCGACAGCGGGGTCCGGAGCTCGTGGCTCGCGTCGTCGACGAACCGGCGCTCGCGTTCGATCGCCTCCTCGAGGCGTTCGAGCATCGCGTTCAGGGTCTCGCCGAGCCTCGCGAGCTCGTCCCCGGTGTCGGGGACGGGGAGGCGTCGCCCAGGCTCGGAGGCCGAGATGGCCGACGCCTCGGCCCGCATCGACTCCACCGGTCGAAGGGCGGCGCCGACGACGAGCCAGATCACGCCGACGGCCGCGGCGAGCGCCACGGGGCCGCCGATCGCCATCGCCGCCGCGAGCCGCGCGAGCGCCTCGTTCCGATCGTCGAGCGACGCGCCGACGAACAGGATCCGTCCATCGCCGCCGGTCACCACGAGGATCCGCGCCGGGATCGTCTCGCCCTCGCTCGTGCGGACGTCGGCGTCGACGAACGTCGGCGCCGACCCGACCGTCAGGGGCTCGGTCACGAGCGGCGCATCACCGATCCCCCCGGAGGAGGCGAGGACGCTCCCGTCGGGATCGATCACCTGCGCGAACGCCTCGTCGGACTCGATCAGGGTCGGCGACGCCGGCGCCAGGAGCGCGCCGTCCGCCCCGAGGAGCGTGTCCGCCCTCGACCGGAGCCCGACGTCGACGGCGTGCACCAGATCGGAACGCAGGCGGAGGTAGAGGAACGCGCCCGCCGCGGCGAGCACGATCGCGATCATCAAGGCGGACACGAGCGTGAGCCTCGTCCGGATCGGCAGGCTCATGCCGCCGGCTCCGAGCGCAACCGGTACCCGGACCCGCGCACGGTCTCGATCGAGTCGCGCCCGAACGGGCGGTCGACCTTGTTCCGTAGGTACCGGACGTAGACGTCGACGACGTTGGAGTCGCCCTCGTACGCGAAGTCCCACACGTGCTCGATCAGCCGCGTGCGGGTGAGGACCTCGCCGGGATGTCGCATGAAGAACTCGAGCAGCGCGTACTCCTTGGCGGTGAGCTCGATCGCCTGGCCGTCGCGCGCGACGCTGCGGGCCGCCGGGTCGAGGCTGAGATCGCCGACGCGGAGGACCGAGGGCCGTTCGGTCGCGCCGCGGCGGATCAGCGCGCGCAGCCGCGCGAGCAGCTCGGCGAGCGAGAACGGCTTCGTGAGGTAGTCGTCGGCGCCGGCGTCGAGCCCGGCCACGCGGTCGCGGACGGCGTCGCGAGCGGTGAGCATGAGGACCGGCGTCCACCGGCCGCGCTCGCGGAGGCCTCTGCACACCGCGAAGCCGTCTACGTCCGGCAGCATGAGGTCGAGCACGATCGCGTCGTACGGGTTCTCGGTGCCGAGCCACAGGGCCTCCTCGCCGCTTCCTGTGACGTCGACCGCGTAGCCCTCTTCGTCGAGCGCGCGCTTGAGGAGGCCGGCCATCTTCACCTCGTCCTCGACCACCAGGAGGCGCATCCCGGCCAAGCCTATGCCGGATCGATGAGAGCCAGATGAGAGGTACGGTCAACGGATCCCGGGCACGAAGCGCCACCGCACTCGCGCTCGATACACCGCGTACTCGGGGAACCGCTCGGCGAGCATCGACTCCTCGACCCGGGCCTTGAGCTCGAAGACCAGGGCGAGCGCT
>Ga0075430_100001208_pt1 | contig 20761 bp, 14 predicted proteins | sample RhiMetdeltSRZDD4_FD_75294 | JGI IMG/M metagenome (GOLD analysis project Ga0075430, IMG submission 75294) | Populus rhizosphere microbial communities from Tennessee, USA - Rhizosphere MetaG P. deltoides SRZDD4 | ecosystem: Host-associated > Plants > Roots > Rhizosphere > Soil | place: USA... | reverse complement strand
TCGGGCCCGACCAACGTCACGAACCACCCTGCATTCGATGTGGAACCGACGTGGTCGCCCAATGGCAAGCAGATCGCATTCCGGTCGCACCGCGACGGCAACCCCGAGATCTACATCATCGACGCCGACGGCTCCGCACCTATCAATCGCACACAGCACCCCGACGCCGACATCCAGCCCGCGTGGTCACCCGACGGCGAGAAGATAGCCTTCGCGACGAACCGCGACGGGAACCTCGAGATCTACCTCATGAACGCCGATGGCACCGGGCTGAAGAACTTGACGCAGAACACGGCCGGCGACGTCGAGCCGGCGTGGTCCCCGGATGGGACGAAGATCGCGTTCGCTACATTCAGGCATGGTGCGCTGGAGATCTACGTCATGAACCCCGACGGTTCGGGACAGACGAGGCTCACGAAGTCAGCTGGGGATGACAACACTCCGGCGTGGTCCCCCGATGGGGCACAGATCGCGTTCAATACGAACCGCCATCAGAACCTCGAGCTTTACATCATGAACGCCGACGGTACGGACGAACGGAGGCTCACCCAATCCATTGGCGACGATTCCAACGCGGCTTGGGCGTCCAGCGGCAAGCATCTCTTCTTCCGCACCAACCGGGATGGCAACGACGAGATCTACGTCATGGAGCTGGCGAGCGGCGTGCTCAAGAACCTGACGAACCACGTCGCTCACGACTTCGGGCCGGCGTGGAGCAAGGGGAAGAAGAAATAGGAGCCTGGTTGACTCGCGCAGCCTTACCGGACGTCGCGGCCCGAAACCGCGCCCCCCCTGCCTCCCGTAAGGACGCCCCATGGAAACCTTCCGGCAGGACCTCAGATACGCCGCGCGCGGCCTTCGCAGGTCGCCGGCGTTTACGCTCGTCGCGCTGGTGACGCTCGCCCTCGGGATCGGCGTCAACAGCTCGATCTTCAGTGTTGTCAATGCGATCCTCTTCCGACCGCTCCCCGTCGAGCGGCCCGAGGAGCTCGTCGAGATCTATGGGCACCAGTCCACATCGTCCGAACACGGCACGCACTCGTACCCGAACTACCTCACGTATCGCAGCGCGACCACCACGCTCTCGGAGCTCGTCGGGCACTCGAACTTCTTTGCGAATCTGTCCATCGCGGGGAGCTCGGACATCGTCGTCGGCGAGCTCGTGACCGACAACTACTTCCGGGCGCTGGGCGTTCGTGCTGCGCTGGGCCGTACGTTCGCCGCCGATGAGACGTCGGCGATCGACGCGTCGGCGTACGCGGTCATCAGCGACCGGTTCTGGAAGACGAAGTTCGCTGGCGCGCCGGATGTCGTGGGCAAGACGTTCCGGATGAATGGCATCGTCTACTCGATCGTCGGCGTGGCGCCTCCGGACTTTCGCGGCATGATTCCAGCCGTCACGGCGCAGATGTGGATCCCCGCGACGATGGCCGAGAAAGTCGAGCCGATGGGGAATCAGCGTGTGTCGGGGCGGTCGGCGGGCAACACGCGCTTCGAACGTCGCGGGCAGCACTGGATGCGCCTGAAGGGTCGGATGAAGCCTGGCGTGACGGAGGCACAGGTGCGTGCCGAGTTCGAGGGGCTGGTTCGGCGACTCGGTGAGGCGCATCCGGAAACGATGGCGAAGGAGCGTATCCGAGTCGTGGCCTCGCGTGACGTGCGCATCAACCCGGACATCGATTCCGCGATCGCACCCGCCGGCCTCCTCATGGTCGCCGCGGTCGGGCTCGTGCTCGTCGTGGCGTGTGCCAACCTCGCGAACCTGATGCTCGCGCGCGCGGCCGGGCGGCGTCGCGAGATCGCCGTGCGTGCCGCGTTAGGTGCGGAACGGTCGCGTCTCGTGCGACAACTGCTCACCGAGAGTCTGCTGCTCTCGCTGCTGGGCGGTGCCGTGGCGCTTCCCGTCGCCGCTGGGCTCGCCGCGCTCATCGCGCGCGTACAACCGCCGCTGCCGATCGACGTCGGGTTGGCGCTGAGTCCAGACTGGCGCGTCCTCCTATTCACCATGGTCGTCGCTGTCGTCACCGGCGCGATCTTCGGGTTGATCCCCGCGTTGCGTGCATCGCGCCCCGATCTCGTGCCGGCGCTCAAGGACGCGACGTCGAACGGCGTCCGCCGGCGGTTCGAGCTCCGTGACGCGCTCGTCGTCGTGCAGGTCGCGGTGTCGCTCGTCCTCGTCGTCGGTGGCGCCTTGATGGTTCGCAGCCTCTCGGCGGCGGGACGTGTACCGCTTGGCTACGATGCCGACCGCACCGCGCAGCTGGCGCTGGCGCTGGAGATGGTCGGTTACGATCGCGAGCGGGGCGGACAATTCCTCGAAGAGGGGGTACGACGCCTCCAGTCGCTGCCGCAAGTCGAAGCGGTTGCGCTGACGAGCCGCCTGCCGCTGTCGCTCAACAACAATGGCTTCTCGGTGTTCATCCCCGGGCGCGAGACGGCGGATAACCGCCCCATCGCGATCGACGGCGCGTACGTTGACGAACGCTACTTCGACGCGCTTCGCATCAAACTGCTCGCCGGCCGGACCATCGAGCCGGCTGATCGAGACGAGCGGCGTCGCGTCGTGGTGATCACGAGCGCAATGGCCCAGCGATACTGGCCCGGGGAGCCCGAGGCCGCGTTAGGTCGCGAGTTCCGGCTGCGGGAGGGCGGCGACTTGTATCGCGTCGTCGGTGTCGTCGCCGACTATAAGGTAGACACACCGGGCGAACGCCCGAAGGCGTACATCCATCTCCCCTTCAGCCGAGCAGAATCGTTCGGCAACTACATCGTGCGCACGTCGGTCACCGCGAGCGGCATGGTTCCCGTCCTACAGCGGGAGCTTCGTACGCTCGACCCCGACCTCGTGTTCCTCGACCGGGGAACGCTTCGCGGCCTGGCCGACGTCAGGCTGTTCCCGGTTCGTGCGGGTGCCGTGCTGATCGGTGCATTCGGCGCTCTCGCGCTCATCGTGGCGGCTGTGGGACTCTACGGCGTCATCGGATACTCCGTGAGCCGGCGCATCCGGGAGATCGGAATTCGAAAGGCGCTCGGCGCACGCAACGGTCAGTTGTTAGGCATGGTCCTCGGCGAAGGGATGGTGCTGGTCGCGATCGGCGGCGTGATTGGTGCTGCCCTTGCCGGTGCGGCGGCTCGCGTGCTGTCGAGCGCGCTGTTCGTCGGGCCGTTCGACGTCGTGAGCTTCGCGATCGCGTTCGGTGTGTTGGCGTTCGTGGCGCTGCTCGCGAACGCGGTACCGGCGCGCCGTGCGGCACGCGTCGATCCGATGGTCGCGTTGCGGTCGAGTTGAGGACGCGAGCCGAAAGTGGCGGCACTCGATGCACTGCGGATGTTCGTCGTCGGATCGCGGCTCAAGGCCGCGCAGGAAACCACGCGCCCGTTGTCGCGAGCATTACCACGGACACAACCGTCATGACGCCGCCCGCGACGGCGATCTTCCAGGAGCTTTCGGCGGTCACCTGACCCATGCTCCGCAGCGAATGCGCTGGGAAACACATGTGGACGATTCCCTTGATGACCTGTGCCCAGCCGATCGCCGTCACGAGCGCGGCCCATCCGCTCCATTGCGTGCCGTGAAACCCAACGATCAGTGAGCCGAACGAGAGGCTCATCATGCCGTTGACGAACGCACCCGGTTCGCCCCGCGCTCGCAGTTGAGCGAACCACTCGGCCCAACCTTTCGGCCGGAGCACGTGCGACAGACCGACAGCGAAAAACGAAATGGCGACGATCCGTTCTATAGCGGTTTCCATACCGCCCTCATCCTGCGTTTAGGTAATACTAAATATTAAGTGCTGTTGCCCTAAACTAGGAGCTACGGGCGTCCTGTCAACCTCGAAGTAGCAAGGACCTGTCGGTGTATTCGAACCGGTCCACGCCGAATGTGACGGTAGTCTGCTCCGGGCTACGTTGAACACATGGAGGCGACCCAACTCGCAACACTGGTGAGGATCTCGTCGAGATGATCATCACGCGAAGAGAAGCCATCGGCCTATTGAGCGCGTTTCCGGCCGCGACGTTCCTCGCGAGGCCGAGGAAAAGTCTTGCATCGCGGCTGGCACCCGCGCTGGCCACTCCCCGGGTGCAGGGGGATGCCGTTCCTCCTTTGGCGCCGGGAGCTCCCACCTCGCGCGAGCGCATGGCGCTGATCGATGCGTTTCGCGAAAAAGCGGCGGGCATCGAGAAGAGATTCGAGACCCGAGCGCACCGGAGCGACTGGGTAATGCCGTACCGACTCTTTCGACCGGACGCGACCGGACAGTTGCCGCTCGTGATGTATCTCCACGGCAGCGGTGGACTCGGCACCGACAACGATAAGCAGATGGCGTCCGGGAACATCTTCGGGACGCGCGTCTGGGCACTCCCTGAGAACCAGAAGCGTTTTCCGTGCTACGTCGTCGCTCCGCAGACGGATCGTGGCTGGACGCGTTATGCACCCGCGAGCTCGGGCGACACCGAGTCGCGCGTTCTCCCGGGCCTGGGCGATGGATCTCGCCTTGCCCTCGAGATCATCGACGTGCTGCGCCGCGAGCACGCCATCGATGACCAGCGCATTTACGTGGTGGGGCAGTCCATGGGTGGCGCCGGCGTGTGGAACGTGACCGCGCATCGCCCACGACTCTTCGCCGCCGCCGTGGCGTGCTGCGGGTCAGCCTCGGCCGACGACGGAGCGGCTTCGGTCGAGACGGCCGTGTGGAATTTCCATGGCGATGCCGACGAGGCCGTGCCGGTCGCGGTGTCGCGCCGGCGCCTGGCCGCGCTGCGCAAGGCTGGCGGACGTCCGCTCTCCACCGAGTACGCCGGTGTGGGCCACAACGTCTGGTTGTGGGCGTTTACAGAGCCAGAGCTTCTGCCGTGGGTATTCTCGAAGCGTCGCGCCGCCTGAGACGGAGCGGTTGACCCTTCACTCGCGCCAGAGCGCGTCACGAAGGGCGACGCGCAACACCTTTCGTGTCGGGAGCCAGGTCGCGCCGAGGACGACGGCGACGATCGCAGCGGAGACGAGCACGCCCATCGTTGCCGTCAGCGCGCCGCTCATGGGGAAATAGTGCGTCGATGTGGCCCCGATGATCGCGAGCACCGGAGCCGCGACGAGCGTGCCGACGCCCAGCTGCCGTGCGCCTTGGCCGAGCAGCATCCGCGTCGCCATCGCATCGGTCGCGCCGAGCGCTCGGCGGACGCCGATCTCGCGCGTGCGGAGCCCGATCGAGCGTGACATCAAACCGTACGTACCCGCGACGGCGAGCAGGAGTGCGAAGGCGAAGCAGGCCCCGAACAGCTTCGTCATTCCCGTGGTGATCATACCCGTCTTGGCGATGACCTCGGCTGCGCGGAAGACGTAGCCCGGAACGAGGAGCGGGTCGACGGCACCGAACACGTCATGGAGTGCCTGACGCCCGGCAACTTCGCCCGCCGTATGGCGAACGAAGACGTTCACGTCGCTCACGTCCGTTTGCAGGAGTGGGACGTAAATGGCGTCGGTCGATCGATCGCGTGAGAGCGGGTCGCCGTACGGGATGTCGCTCACCACGCCGACGATGGTGCGCCACTGCAGCGTATCGCCGACGCCGGCGAGGCGCAGCTGGGCGCCCACCGGCGACTGTCCGCCCCAGTGACCAATGGCGAGCGACCGACTGATCAGGGCAACGGGCGCGCGCGTCCGATCGTCGTTCACGTCGATGGGGCGGCCATCGACGAGCTGAATTCCAAGCGCCGATACGCTGCCTAACGTCGCGAGCACGTTGGCGGTCGGTCGCGTGCCGGCCGTCCGGGGTCCCCGGAGCACGAACCTTCCGCTCTCGCCGCGCGGTTCCGCGAGTCGGGTGCGCAGCAGCGCGTGACCGACCGCGGGATGCTCGGCGAGTCCCGCCTGCACGCCGCGGTACACGTCATGGCGGTCGTCGGCCGTGGGAAACCGCTCAGCTGGTGGGGCGAGCTCGGCCTGAAGGAGATTCGTCGGATCATATCCCGGATCGATCGTGACGACGCGACGCGCCATCACGCCCGACAGCACGCCGACGAACATCAGGACCGTCACGACCATCACCTGCATGGTGACGAGCGCGCGCGCGAGTCGGCCTTCGCGGCGCGAGCCGGAGCGTGCACTGCCGTCCTGCATTACCTCACGGACGTTGGTGCGAATCGCGCGAACGGAGACGACGCTCCCGAGTGCCGCGATCGCGACCGTGACGAACGCACCGGCGCTCAGGAGGGTGACGCGGTCCGTGCGCCACACCCACCAGAAGGCCATGTTGTCCGGCATGTTCGCCTGGGTCCACCGGGTGATGGCGTCGAGGCCCCACGCCGTGGCCGCGGTACCGACGGCGCCGCCGACGAGACAAAGGATGATCCCCTCCCACATCCCCTGCATCACGAGACGACCCGTGGATGCGCCTAACGCCATCCGAACGGCGGTTTCGCGGATGCGCTCGTTCGCCCGGGCGGTCAGCAGCGTCGTGGCGTTGACCAGCGCGAGGAGCAGAATGAGGGCGGCGAGGACGTTGAGGAACGTGAAGGCGAGCGTCCGCTCGTCGCCGATCTGCGCGGCCGGGAACGATTCCACCGCCATCGCCGTGCGAGGTGCAACCTGCCCGGACGTGTCGCGCGTGACGAGCGCCGCTTTCAGTAGCGCGGTCGCCTCCGCGGCCGCCTGTGCGTGCGTCGCCCCGGGCGTCAGCCGGGCGAACAGGGAGAGAAACTCCGTCCCGGGGAGCGTGGCGGTAGTTGCCCTGGTCGGCAGCGGGAGCCATGCGTCCTGAGCGACGGGAAACCCGAACCCTTCCGGCATGACCCCGACGACGCGCGTGTTGACGCCGTTGATCGTGACCGGAGCGTCGAGCACGGTGCGATCCGCGGCGAATACGCCCTGCCACGTCCGGTACGCGAGGACGATGACTGGCTCGGCCCCGGCCTCAGCGTCCGACGGCAGAAGCGTGCGGCCGAGCAGCGCGGGCATTCGCGTAACAGTGAACAGGACCGGGTCCGCGACCGTCGCGGAAAGGACACGGCGGTCTCCCTCTCGGCCAACGATGACTTCGCGCCGGGCGTACGCACCGAGCTCTCGAACGGTGCGCATCGACTCGCGGAGCATCGCCACGTCGACCACGTCCACCGGTGCTCGCCTTCCGTCCTCCCGGGTGCGCGTTAGGCGTACGATGCGCTCGCCCTCGCTCAGCGGCAGCGGCCGCATCATCGCGGTGTACAGGAACGAGAACGTGAAAGTGCTGAGTCCGAGGCCGCCCGCGAGGACGAGCACGGTGAGAATGGAGAATCCCGGACTGCGAGCGAGGAGCCGGAAGGCGTAGCGGATGTCCTGCGCGTGAACCATGTGGGTGCGCGAGATGGGGGGTAGGAGGTCTACGGGTTCGAGGCACGTAGGTTTCACGCCTTTTTCAAAGGGTCGGGGTTGTTGGAAATTGGGGTCAGACTCGTAATTCGAGCCTGACCCCAATTTCCCATTTCCAACTCTGCCCCTTGAACGCCTTGACCGAATACCTCAACGGTGTACGACTCGTCACGATCGCGCAGAACGTCCCCGGTCCCCTCGCAGCGGCGCGACTGCGAGCAGCTGGGGCGACCGTGGTCAAGGTCGAGCCGCCCGCAGGCGACCCGTTCCTCGCGCTGTCACCGGCCTGGCATGCTGAAATGCATGCCGGCATCACGATCGAGCGTCTGGACTTGAAAGCCGAAAGCGGACGGGTCCGCATGGCGGAGCTTCTTCACGACGCAGACCTGATGCTCACCAGTCAGCGCCCGTCCGCTTTGGCGCGCCTCGAGCTGGACCCGGACACGCTGCGCTCGCGATTCTCGGGGCTGCGGCTGTGCCGGATCGTGGGGAGCGTGCAGGACCCCGAACACCCGGGACACGACCTCACGTATCAGGCGCGGGGTGGACTCATCGGGGATGCGATGCCTCGCACGCTTGCCGCCGACGTCATGGCATCGGAACGGGCGTTCGCCGGCGCGCTGGCATTACTGCGGCAGCCGCCTGGTTCAGTGGTGGACGTCGGACTGGTCGAGAGTCTGGAGCCGCTCCTCGCATCGCTTCGGCATGGACTCACGACGGCACGCGGCGTACTCGGGGGCGGTGCCCCGCGCTATCACCTCTATGCGGCGAAGGCCGGACGCGTGGCCGTGGCTGCGCTCGAGCCGCACTTCGAGGCTCGTCTCTATGAAGCGTTCGATCTGGCGTCAGGAACGGACCTGTCATCGCGCTTCCTCGAGCGGACTGCACTCGAATGGGAAGGGTGGGGACTCGAGCACGACATTCCCATCGTCGCCGTCCGGGACGCCGTCACAAAGCGTTAGGCGCGGTTACGATCCCGGCGCTGGCGCAGGACCTCGTACAGCGCGATCGCCACGCTCGTCGACAGGTTGAGCGATCGCACTTGGGGTGAGAGCACGGGCATCGCGACGAACCGATCGCGATATCGCTCGTGCAGATCGGGCGGCAGGCCGCCGGTTTCGCGTCCGAAGATGAGAACGACGCCATCCGGTGTCCCGAGTGGCGCGTCCCAGAACAGTCGCGTGGCTTTGGTCGAGAAGAAGAAGGGGTCGCCGAGCGCGGGCAGCTCGCGCTCGAATACTTCCCAACTCGGCCACACGCGGAGATCGACGTGCTCCCAGTAGTCGAGCCCCGCGCGTTTCACCTCGCGTTCCGCGAGCGAGAAGCCGAGTGGCTTGATGAGGTGCAATGTGGCGCCGGCGGCCAGGCATGTCCGACCGGCATTCCCGGTGTTCCAGTGAATCTCAGGGTGGACGAGGACGACGTGGGTTGCCAATGGCGGAATAATCGGGGTCAGACTCGAATTAACGTTTCCCGCGCGGGCGCGGGAAACGTCAATTCGAGTCTGACCCCGATTTACTTGCGGGTGAGACGCTTCGGCGCTGCAAGCCGATAGCCGTCTGCGATCAGACCTTCGATCTCAGGCCAGTCATGCTTGAGTGGCTGATCGACCGAGACCCAGCCGTGTTGCCCGATGTACGGCGTGCGGACGTACGGGCCGCGGCTCACGAGCACCGCCTGGTTCGCTTTGTCCGCCTTGATCGAGAGGGACGCACCGTTCTCGCCCATGCCGGCGATGACGAACGATTTTCCTTTTACACTGAACGTCGTGTGCCCGAATCCGTCGATTTTTTCCTCGACCTCCGGAAGGTTCTTGCAGGTCTTTCGTAGCGCAGCGAGAAGCCGGCGCCCTTCGGGTGAGTCGAGCTGCTTCTGGTGTGCCATCGGGCTCTCCTTACGGTGACCGGAGCGCAAGGGCGGGATCCGCGAGCCGCGCGCGGTGAACCCAGTCGTGATGCACAGCCGCGCTGTCGCGCTGGCCGAGTTGCGCAAAGGCGTCGCCGAGCAACTGATGCGCCTCACTGCGGCGTACGTACTGGTTGGCTGCATCCAGCGGTCCACGAAGCCATGGCTCCAGCGTGCGGACCGCCTCGGCGGGCTGGCCGCTCTTCAGTAGCACGTGCGCCAGGCGTGGCGCGATGTGGTTCTCCGTCGGAGACCAGATCGCGCGACGATACGCGTCCGCCGCGCGAGGCCAGTCCTCACGGGCCTCGAACAACAATCCCTGGACATAATACGGCATGCGCCAGTCGCGCCCGTACGCGGAGCGACGCGCCATCTCGGCGATGCGCCGTTCGAGACCCGGTAGCTCCGCCGTGTCGCCCGCGAGCGCAAGCGCCGTCGCTCGATGCGTCCACATCCATACGCGGTGCCGAGCCATGCGGAGCTCGGGATAGCCGGGCGTCGCCGCCATGCTATCAAACAACGCAGCGGCAGCCCGCGCCGAGCTCCGATTCGTCCGGCCCAGCTCGAGCAGAGCCAACGCCTCGGGCAACCGCGCGAACGGATCGGTGACGTGCCCGCCCGCCAGGCTGTCCGCCGAATGGTAGAAACGCCGCGCGACACGCAGCGCGGCGTCGGCACGACCCGCCTCCCGAAGGATGTCGCTCTGGACCTGCAAGCCGTAGTGCAGCTCGCCAGGATCCTCGGCGGCGCGGATGAGGTGATTGGCAATCGAATCGACCGTCGCGAAGTCGCCCCGCCGGCGGGCAATGAGGACATCGACCCATCGCGGTGACGCCATGCCGGGCGCGAGTGCGTTCTGTTGCCGAAACGCCGCGGCGGCGCCTCGGAAGTCCTCGCGGCGCACCAGCACGGTTCCCAGCATCCCATGTGGGCCGTGGCGTTCCGGATTCCAGCGGATCAACTCGCGCGTTAGGCGTTCCGCCGCGGCGAGCGAATCGGCCGCCATGCTTACCCAGATGGCGCTGAACATCGCATCGCAGGCCCGACACCGCGCGGCGCGGCCGCTTCGGCCCGCGGAATCGGCGCGCACCACGTCCATGAATGCTGCCACGGCGCCCACGAAATCCCCTCGCGCATGGCGCTGTGCCCCCAATGCCTGCTTGCCATCGAGGTCGCCGGGGTAGCGAACCGCGAGCGTTTCGGCCAGCGCGAGCCCTCGCGCGTCATCGAGGACGAACGCCCGACCGGTGAGGATCAGAAGCCGCTCGCGATCCGTGGCGCGTGGCGCGAGCGCGGTCGCGCGCCCCCACACTGCGGCAACGGAATCGGCGTTCGCCCCGTCGCTCGACATCGCCAGGTAGTACGCGGCCATGGCGAACGTGGAGTCCTCGGCCAAGGCGGCCGAGAACAGCCGCGTGGCGGATTTCCTGTCATCGGAATAGAAGGCCCGCAGCCCCTCCTCGTAGAAGCGTCGCGCGACCGGCACCACGCTGGTGACCGAGGCGAGTGGTGCGGTTGGCGCCGCGAGCCCGTAGCTCGCGGCCAAACTCGCGACCGCGCGCTCGACCAGGGTCGCCGGATCGTTTCCCGTGACCGACACGGCGTCGTTCACCCTTCCACCGGGCAGTTCCACGCGCCTGAGGTCGAGCCGCATCCCGCTGGGGTCATCGTAGACCGCGCCTTCGAGGATCTCACCGGCGCCTGCTGACCGCGCCGCACGGGCGAGTGTCCCTGGCCCGAGCGCTCTCACGTCTTCGCCGATCACTTCCAGCAGCCGCCCTCGGCTCACGACCGACAGGCCTCGAACCTGAGTGAGGTGCGTGGTGACGAGATCCGGTAGCGCGCGCGCGAGATCCGAGGAGTCACGGCGCAGATGACTCTCGACCAACCCGACCGCGACCGTCGGTGGAGTGCCGCGATCGACCATGACGGCGGCAATCACGAGCAGTGCGGTAAACACCACGCCCGCACCGAGGAGCATGCGAGTGCCAAACCGCTGCCACGTACGGCGCGGTGCGCGGGCGTCGGTCGACGCCGCCAGTGCGACTGGCGGACGTGGCAACCCCGCGGCTGCGTTCGAGACGGGGGGAGCGAGCGGGATCGGGGAGACGGGCTCCTGGAGGGAGCGTTCCAGCGACGTGACGTCGGGAGATACCGCCACCCCTTCCTGCTCGGCAAGCGCAATATGGATGCGAATCTGTCGCAGTGCTGCTGCCCGATCGCCCGTCGCGTCGAGGGCACGGACCAGTCGGAGGAGCGGCCCTGTCGCGAGTGGGTCGCATGCCACGCGCCGACGCCAGAGGTCTGCTGCACGAGGGACCTCGCCTAACGATTCAGCCGCCGTGGCCTCGCCCTCGAGGGCCTGCTGGTATCGGGCGGCGAGCCGGGCGCGCTCTTCGTCTACCCAACGCTCGAAGCCGGGCGCTCCGGAGAGGTAGAAGCCGTCGAGAAAGCGGCCCGCATAGGCGGCGATCGCCCCGGCACGATCGCCGGCGTCCAACGCGTCGGTGAATTGTTGGACGTCGGACGCAATGACCGCGGGATTGAGCCGCAGCGCGCCGCCGTCCAACAGCAGGTCGTCGGTGCCGAGGCCTTTCCGAAGCGCGTAGAGGGACTGGGACAGGACGTGCCGCGCCTGCTCTTCGGGGCTGTCGGACCAGAGGATTCCAACGAGGCGCTCGCGCGATATACCGCGCGAGCCGGACGCAGCGATGACTGCGAGCAGCGCGAGCGGTCGGCGGCGTGCCGCGGCGCCAGCAACGGGACCATCCGGCCCGGTCAGCTCGAGGCCGCCTAACGTAAACAGACGAAGCATCCCGCATAGGATGAATCCGGGTACAGCCGTCAGCAATAGAGACGGCGAACTGCGAGAGGGCGCGGCCCGAACGGCGCACGGCCCAGACGTCGCAAGACCCAAACGACAACGGCGCAGGACCCAAACGACGCGCTTTGAAGCGCACCGCCTTTGCCGTTTGGGTCTTGCGCCGTTCGGGTCTTGCGCCGTTCGGGTCCTGCGCTGTTCGGGCTCTGCGTCCTCTGGGCCCTGCGCCGTTTGGCAGTTGGTGGTTACAGGGTCGCAGCGTCGAGAACGACTACCCCGAGCCCCGTGGCGGTGCAGCCAGTGTCTCCCTGGACCTTGAACGCAGCCGCCACGTCCAGTGCCTCCGCGGCGACGCCGGCCCAGTGATCCGCCATGTTCACGCGCAGGATATCGCCTTGGATGGCGATCCCGCCCTGGGACGTCCCGATACTCACGATACAGAAATCGGACGTGCCGGACGGCTTGGTCCCGGCGGTGAGCTGCACGGGGTGGGTGTGCCAGCCGTCGGGGTTCTGGCGCGAGTCGCGGCCGATGACCGGATGGATCACGGCAACGATCCCGCGACCGGTGCCAAGGTCAGCCCAGGCGTAGCCGAAGACCGCGACCGAGGAGACGTAGTCGTCCGGGAACCGCGGGATGCTCCCGGACGCGTTCACCATGAGACTCACCGATCCACCCCGCTCGTCCGCCGCGGCGTCATCGAGGCCGGTGTAGTCCGGTGCAGCCACGATCGAAACCGCTGCACTGACGCCATGCTGGGCTGGGGAGTGCGACAGCAGCAACGTACGCGGGTCGGGAGCCGAGGGCTCTGCTCGCTGCCCGGCTGGCTCGGAGCAGGCGGCGCTGACCAAGCCTGCCGCGAGGGCGAGCGACGTGGCAACCATCAGGGGCGACCGCTTCATGCGAACCTCCGTTCAAGTGTCCCGGCGAGCACACCGGTGTGCGACTGACTCACCTACAGCATCCAGGGCGCGGTCGGTCATGGAACGCGCTTTACTTCGACGTAGAGCGTGTAATTGCCGATCCCGCCCGGGAAGTTGTCCTTGTAGTTCAGCGCGATAATGCCCGGTTGCTGCACGTTGTCGCCCCGGCCTGCGATAGCCTCCTCGGCCATTCGATACGTAAGGCTGATGAGCATCGGATCGAAGTAGGTCGTCCCGGACGACGTAATCTCGGTCCCAACCGGGCGGTCTTTCGTGTTCGACGCGATCAGTGCACTCGCGATCGTCGTCTGGAATAGCGGGGTATAAGCGGTCTGCGCGGCCTGCATCGCCGCCAGGGCCGTGACCAACGCTGGGGGGACGGGTACGCCCACCGCGATGTTCTTGGAGAGCGTCAAAATCCTGCCCACGTAGAGTCCCGCCTTCGCTGAAATGACGATCCCCGACCGCTTGCTCACGTCGTACTGCAGGAGTTCAGTTCCGACTCGAATCTGCGCCCGCACCGGAATGCGAGGCGCAATCCCCCGACCGAACGAGGTCACGAACTGCCCGAGCAACGGCGTCCCCGGGGTGTCGTCACTCTCCATGATCGTCGGGGCGATCGCCACACTGGTGACGTCCTCGATCAGCTGGCCCTCCCAGACCAGGAGCGGCAGCTGCTTCTCATAGTCGTTAGGGGTCGTGCGTCGCCACGGGTCGACGCCGCTCGGATAACCGTCGCCCGTCTTCAGCCCCCCGAGTGAGCTCGCCGTGCCGGCCTTGATGCGATAGAACTCGTTCTGTGAGTTCTGCCATGCCGGGCTGTTTACGTCGCCGTAGGTGAACGTGCGGACAGACTTCGCGTTGCCAACCGGTGCATCGAGGCTATCGAACTCCTGGGCGTCTGCCGCGACGTACACCTCGTCGCGCTTCCCGTCGACTTCCACCGGGTTGTCGAAGGTCTCGTTGTTGACCTTGAAGCCGAGAATGGAGACGCGGTACTTCCCGACGTAGCGCGGGATGGTGACCGTGACCGGCGTACTCTTGGGTCCCCACGGCCCGTTGTCCTGCGGCGAGGCGCCGAAGTTGGCGACCACCGTCAGGGTGACGCTGCCCTCGTTGAGCTGCCGCGTGGTCAGCGTCGTGTCGGTCACTGGCTGCAGGTTGACGGACACCGGCGTGCTGTACGTCGGCGTCGTGTACCAGACCTGATACGAGACAGCGCCCGGCACCGAGTTCCAGACGAGTTGTACCTTGCCCCCTCCAATCGCGGCACCGCCAAAGTTTGCGGGGGCGGTCATGGGAGTCGCGCCCGTGGCGGATGCCTTGCTGATACCATCCGCTGTCGTGGGAGCGACGCCGGTCGTCGCGGTATTCGTCGACGTGCCGGTCGGACTCGTCGCGGTCACGCCGGTTGGAGCCGTCGCGAGGGACGTAGTCGTGGCCGTCGACGTTGTCGTTGGCGGTGATGTGGGAGCGGTCGACGTCGACGCAGCAGCCGACCCCTGCGCCACCGTCTGATTCCCGCCTGCGACGCGAATTCCAGTCAGATAGACGGCGTTGTCCGCGTCGTCGCGCCCCTCGAGCGCGATGACGATCCCGCGACCCCGAAGGAAGCTCGCGTTAGGCACGCTGGCCAGTCGGCGCTGGTCCGCGTACAGCTTGAGCCGGGATCCGTCGACCTGGAGCCGGATGGTCTGCTCCTGTCCCATGCAGGCGTCCGCGTCATCACTCGACAGCGCGCCTTCGCCGGTCGCGCCGCCCCCTGATACCTCCCAACCCAGCGTGCCGTAATTCGCACGCGTCGCCGCCGTGGCGAAGTCCGATTGGAAGGTGCGTCCGCCGTAGATCTTAACAGTGTAAGCGCCGACTTGCTTGGTGTTGCGATTTACTACACTCACTTCGACGCTAAAGGACTCCGGCAGCGGGCCAGTGAGCGGAATCGCGAGCGCGCTCGGCGCCGAGGCCTTGAGCGCCCGCTTGCCCTGCCACTCGGCGACTTCCATGGAGCCGGTCTTGAACTCGAGCTCCTTCGGAAACTCTCCGACCGCGTCGCCGCCGAAATCGGTCTGAAAGAGTGTGTTCGCTGCTGCCGCGAAGTCGTAGGGCGACCCACTGCGTGCCGCAAGGCACTGCGCATCAGCGCCGCCGGGACTGATCACGAGGATCGCCATCAGGAGGAGGAGCCGCTTCATAGCTTCACGACCTCCACCCGACGATTGCTCGACCGTCCCTCTGGCGTTTTGTTGTCCGCCACGGGCTTCGTGTCGCCCAGGCCCGCGGTTTCGAGTCGCGACGCGTCGACGCGATGCTCCTTCACCAGCGCATCCTTCACGGCCGCGGCGCGCGCCTGGCTGAGTCGCATGTTGGCGTCCGCGGTTCCGAGGTTGTCGGTGTGGCCCTCGATTCGAACCTTGAGGTCGGGGAGCTTGGTGAGGGCGGCGGCGATCTCTTTCAGCGTCGGCGCGGATTCGGGTCGAACCGTCGACTTGCCCGTCTCGAACAGAATCCCCTGGGTCGCCCAGCGGCCGGTCGTGGTCAGCGCATCGTAGACCGTCCTCTCGCTCTCGGCCACACGGATCCTCGTGACGTACACAGCGTTCGCCTCTTCGTCTCGTCCTTCGAGTGCGACGAAGATGCCTCGGCCGCGAAGGAAGCTGGCGTTAGGGATGTTCGCGAGGCGGCGGCCGTCGGCGTACACCTTGAGGTACGCGCCGTCACCCAGGATGCGAACGGAGACGGGGTGGCCCATGAAGGCCTCCGCCTCCTCGCTCGTGAACTGCGCTTGGGACTCGGTCCCGCCGCCGGTCACGTCCCAGCCAAGATGACCGAACGCGACGCGTGTCTTCTCGGTGTCGATGTCTGTTTTTGCGGCGGTGCCGCCGTAGACCTTGATGGTTGGCGCGGCCACACTCATCGAGTTCCGATTGATCACGTCGATCTCGACCGTGAACCTCGCCGGCAGGTTCTCGGTCAGCGGCACGACGAAGCCGCTGACGTTCGTCGCTTTGAGAACGCGCTCGCCGTCCAGCTCGACGACTTCCATTGAGCCGGTCTTGAACTGAAGCCGCCGCGGGAAATTGCCGACCGTTTCGTCCGTGAAGTCGGTGAAGAAGAGCGTTCGCTGACCGGGAACGAAATCGTAGTTGGCCCACACTTTTCGCCCGCCCTGCGATTGCGCGGCGGCCGCCGCCTGTGAGGGCGCGTCATTTTGTCCGGACGCGGGTTTGGTCTGGGCTTGATCGACTGCCTGCCCGGCTTTCTCCTTGATCTTCTTCGTCAGCTTGCCGAGCTGCGCGGTGGCGTCTTGCGGGGCGAGGATGAGTGCCCCGACGGCCGCGACGCAGCCAGCGACGCGACGGGTGATCCGAGATGACATGACGTGAGCTCCTCCGATGGGCTGCCAGCGTCCAGGACCATGGAACAGCCGGCATGATGCGGATCGGAGGTCAGACGCCGATCAAATCGCGTCAAATCTCGACGGTCGCTGCCGATGGGGCGGGCTGCGGGTCGGCGATCATCAGCGGCGAACGCCGGAGTAGCACGGCGGCGAATACCGCTATCCAGATCAGGAACGCGTAGACGTGAGTGCGTTCGACAATGCCGAACCCCGGCGTCGGCTGACCTGCGGCGAGTCGCGCGCCATACATGCCGGAGAGGCCGCCGAATGCGATGACGACCACGAGGGTCGCGAACGTGTAGTTGCGGAACTGTTTGCCGAGTGCGAACGCGGCGACGCCCAGAACGGAGAGTAAGAGAGCGACAAGCAGCGCGGTAACGAGAATGTGCGGGACGTCGTTCGCCTCACCGCCGGCGCCGCGCGGGTGCATCTCGAAGAGCGTCGGACCCGTGAAGCCGACAAGCGCGTAGACGATCAGGAGGGCGCCGGCGATCCGTAACGCGCGGCTTCGGCCCGCACCCTCGCGAAACACTCCGACGCCGAAACCCAGCGCGAGCACGCCGTAGATCAGAAACAGCGGATCGACGAATGACTCCGACGGAGCACCGATCGCCATCAGCTCGCTGATTGCCTGCGAGGTGAAGCTGTACCCGTCGTAACGCAGACCGCCGAGGATGTCGGTCGCGAGGTAGAGCAGCCAGGAGAGAATCCCGCACGCGAGCAAGGCCCGGCGGAGTCTCCGTGTCCTCGGGCCCGGGTGAGCCATCATCCGCCGACGGCCGAGCGTCATCTCGATCGACGTCATGAGGTCCTCCACGGTGCTGCCCGCACCGATCGCGCGGGTCACCTGCAACATCGCGGGAGAAGCGTCTGTTGTCTGTCGGAATGAAATCGATTTTCGAGTAGGGAAGCTCCCGACCGATGGTTGTGGGAGCTGGCGACGGCATTACGTGCGCAGGAGGAGCGGGCATGCGCCCGCTCCTCCCGTCTCTCAACTACAATGAGGGAAGTTTCGGAAGCGGTTCGTGCGTCAGGGTCCTGGTGTAGACCCTGTCCCAATCGACGTCAATGGCGGCACATCGCGGCTCGATGAACGCGTAGCCCGTTGGCGCCCTGGTCTCGAAATAAACAGCGGTACTTGGTGCCGGGAGCACGGAGACGATCTGGCCGACACCGCGTCGGGCTCGTGACATCGTCTCGGCAAGCTGCCGCGGACACGAGCGTGAACAGGACGAGTGCAGCGGTCGACGGCCGAAGGGCGCGCGCCGACGTTGGTGTCGAGTGTTGCATCTGGATCCTCTTGCGACGTGAAATGGTCTTTCTGCGCCACCCGGCGATCTGCCGGGGACGCGTCGCAAGGAAACCCGCGCGGTCATCATCGAATCACTGATTCGGTTATCACCGGATCACCGCGGTGACCGTCGACCTAACGTTAGGCCGCTGTTGTTTCAATCGTTAGGCACGTGACCCAGCCCGCGGACGGGCGCGACCCCTGACTGTCGACAGGGCCGTATCCGGTCTCTAGCCGCGCGACGGTTGCCAGTTGCCGTCCGCGGTACCGTCGGGGCTCGCGAGCACGACCGAGTAGCCGTCGGGATCGCGGAGCCAGATCTCCCAGTGGTTGGGACCACCGTCTCCACTCGGTGGGTTGCGGTGTCGATCCAGGACGATCGGAGCGTTCAACTCAGCCACACGTCTGACGGCCTCGTCGAAGTCGTCGATCTCGAACCACAGGAGTACGCCGTTGCCATAAGGCGTGTCGTCCGGATCACCGATTGCGCCGTGATGGTGCGCGATGTCGAATCGGTGCAACTGAAGAATCAGGCGGCCGCCCGATTCCAACCGCTCATACTCCGCCCCACCGTGCGCGCTCTGACACCCGAGCAACCGCTGATACCAGCGGCTGCTCGCTTCGACATCACTTACCGCAATGAGGGGTTGAGGGCGCATCCGAACCTCCAAGCGTCAGTGATACCCCTACACTCGAATCTACGCATCGAGGACGGCGGTCGCACCGAGCGCGCGAACCGGCAGCGCGCGCTGGGAGACGTCGCTTGACGCATCCCACCTCCGCGGTGCAGAGTAGCGCAGTGCAGCGCCGGAGCGAGACCTGGCCTGCGGGCCCGATCGACCGCTCGAGTACACCTCACCGCACGCCCAGCCGGAGGTCACGAGCATGGAAGCGACGGGCCGAACGCGCATCAGTCTCACGGTGAACGGTGTCACGCAGGAGCACGACGTGGAGCCACGGCTCCTGCTCGTCCACTACCTGCGCGACGTGCTTGGTCTCACCGGCACGCACGTCGGCTGCGACACGAGCCAATGCGGAGCGTGCACCGTCCACCTCGATGGTCGCGCGGTGAAGTCGTGCACCGTGCTCGCAGCCGCCGCTGACGGGAGCACCGTGACCACGATCGAGGGGCTCCGACCGTACGGGCAACTCCATCCGCTGCAGGAAGCGTTCTGGCGTGAGCACGGGCTGCAGTGCGGCTTCTGTACGCCGGGATTCATCATGGCGGGCGTAGGACTGCTGCGCGAAAATCCCACCGCGTCGGCGGAGGAGATCCGCGAGGGACTTGCGGGCAACCTGTGCCGCTGCACCGGCTACCACAACATCGTGCGTGCCGTGCAAGCCGTCGTGTGGCAGATGGCTCACACGACGGAGATGCCCGCGCTGGTGCCGGGCGACGTCATCCCACCCGAATCCCTGCCCGGTGGCATTCTGTCGTCACCGAGCGGCGCCGAGATCGATGTGTCGAGCACCAAGCGCTGAGGAGGCGCGACCATGGCCACGACAACGACTCCCGCGACCGGCATCGACGCCATCAGCAGCACGGTGGACGCAGGTTCGTCGGACACCTTCGAGCGACCTATCGGTGCCCGCGTGCGGCGCAAGGAAGACCCCCGGTTCCTGACGGGGCGCGGGCTGTACACGGACGACGTCCGACTGCTCGGAACAGTCCACGCGGCGTTCGTTCGGAGCCCACATGCGCACGCGCGCATCGTCGCTATCGACCTCGGCGCCGCTCGCGCGACTCCCGGCGTCGTTGGGGTTTACACGGGCAAGGATCTCGCTGACGGTGGCGTGAACGGCATCCCAGTGGGCTGGCTCCTGCCGGGCCTCAAGCCGAGCAACCATCACGCGATTGCCGTCGAGAAAGTGCACTATGTGGGCGAGGCCGTCGCCGTGGTCATCGCGGAGTCGCCGTACGTGGCGCGCGACGCCGCCGACCGCGTGGTCGTCGACTACCATCCGCTCCCGGCGGTGGCCGACGCCGAGCAGGCGTTGGCCGGGGGGGCTGCGGTCGTCCGTGACGACGCCGCCGCCGACAATGTCTGCTTCCGCTGGCAGATCGGAGACGCCGCCGCGACCGACGCCGCGTTTGCGCAGGCGGCCACGGTCGTTAGGCAGCGGCTGGTGAACCAGCGTCTGATCCCGGTCGCCATCGAACCGCGGGCCTCGCTCGCCACCTACGTCCGCTCGACCGACGAACTGACCCTGTGGGTGACGTCGCAGAACCCGCACGTCCACCGGCTGATCATGGGCGCGTTCGTGCTTGGGGTTCCCGAGCACAAGTTCCGCGTCATCTCGCCGGACGTCGGCGGCGGCTTCGGCTCCAAGATCTTCGTCTACCCGGAAGAAGTCGCCGTCGCCTGGCTCGCCCGAACGCTCGAACGCCCCGTGAAATGGACGGCCGACCGGAACGAGAGCTTCATGACCGACTCGCACGGACGCGATCATATCACCGACGCCGAGATGGCGTTCGACGGCAACGGTCGCGTTGTCGGGTTGCGCGTGAACACGATCGCCAACCTCGGTGCGCATCTCTCGCTCTTCGCCCCGGCGATCCCGACGTATCTCTACGGCACATTGCTCTCCGGCCAGTACCGCATCCCGGCGATCCATGCCCAGGTGACCGGCGTCTTCACGCACACCACGCCCGTCGACGCCTACCGCGGTGCCGGCCGGCCGGAAGCATGCTACCTGCTCGAGCGCCTGATGGACCTCGGCGCCCGGAAGCTCGGAGTGGACCCCGCCGAGCTGCGTCGCCGGAACTTCATCCCCGCCGACCAGTTCCCGTACCTAACGCCGGTCGCGCTCCAGTACGACAGCGGGAACTACGAGCCGGCGCTCGACCGCGCGCTCGCGATGGTGGACTACACGAACTTCCGCATCGAGCAGGAGCAGTTGCGCAAGCAGGGCCGGTACCTTGGCATAGGGCTGTCATGCTACATCGAAGCGTGCGGCCTTGCCCCGTCACGGGTGGTCGGCCAGCTCGGTGCCCAGGCGGGGCTCTACGAGAGCGCCACCGTCCGCGTCCATCCGACGGGGAAGGTCAGCGTCTATACCGGCTCGCACCAGCAGGGAC
>Ga0075430_100001206_pt1 | contig 20786 bp, 19 predicted proteins | sample RhiMetdeltSRZDD4_FD_75294 | JGI IMG/M metagenome (GOLD analysis project Ga0075430, IMG submission 75294) | Populus rhizosphere microbial communities from Tennessee, USA - Rhizosphere MetaG P. deltoides SRZDD4 | ecosystem: Host-associated > Plants > Roots > Rhizosphere > Soil | place: USA... | reverse complement strand
TGCGGGCGCTCGGCGCCGACATCGGCGAGCTCGACCCGCCCGCTCTCCACCTGCAGATCGGCGACGTGACCGAGCGCGGGGTTGCGAGCGAGGACAGGCTGGCGCTTCGCTTCCTCGAGCGGCTGCCGGGGCCGTGGATCACCGTGCTCGGCAACCACGACATCCTCGGGGGCAAGCGCAGCGTCCGGGCCTGGGCCCGCGCCTACGGGCAGGAGTCGCAGAACTTCGTGATCGAGCGTCCGTTCGCCCGGCTGCTCGTGGTCGGCCCGGACCGCAACGAGTCGGGCGAGCGCGCCGGCCGGCTCTCGCGGGCCACGCTCTCGTTCCTTGACGAGGAGCTGGGCCGGTCGGGCGAGGACTGCTGGATCGCCTGCCACTGGCCGCTCGAGCGCACGGTGATGGGGAACCCGAAGCTGCACTTCACCTCGGCGATGCCGGCGTTCCACGCCAAGCCGGACGAGCGCATCCGGGAGCTGCTGGCCGAGCATCCGAACGCCAAGCTGTGGCTCTCCGGCCACACCCACTCGCCGCTCGGGGTGCGCGGGCTGATCACGCGCGCGAAGCTCGGCCGGCGGCGCTCGATCCTCGCCATCAACTCCTCGGCGCTCGTGGGGGTCGGAAAGACCCGCGACCCGAGCGATCCGCTCTGTTCGCTCTACCTCACCCACCGCCCCGGGCGGATCGAGGTGCGCTGCCGCGACCACCGCGCCGGCGAGTGGCGCAAGCTGCGCGGCAGCTATGTCACGGCGCTCTCCGTCGCCAACTCGCGGTAGCGCGCAGGGCTGGGTGACGTAACGCGCCCGTCCCGAGCCACCTAGTCCGGTGAGCGGCGCACCCCAGTGCGAGGTGGTGCTGGGTTCACCTGCGGGGCAGGGGTCAGCCGCTCGTCGAGTCGAGCAGCTGGAGCAGCTCGTGAGCTGCCAGCTCGATTTCCTTGTGCCGCCATTCGGCCGCCCGGTAGTGGCACGCGATCAGGCCGGTTCGGTGCAGACGGCGGAAGTCGCCGTAGACGAAGGCGTAGCGGGCCTTGGTCTCGTCCGTCGCTCCCTCGGTGAGGCCGAGATGCCACCCGGCGTACTCCTCCCACGAGTGCGACTCGAGGAAGGCGTTCTCGGCGGCGGCGCGCGGCTGCACGTCGCCCCAGTCGCTGTCGAGCACGTACTGGCGCGCCTCGATCAGCTCGCGTGCGCGGGCCACGGCGCGCTCGTTCACGGCGTAGGAGGCGATCGCCGCAGCCTATGTGGTTGTGTTCGCACCCACCGACCTGAGATGGTCGGGCCACCCCCATGGACGAGCGCGAATTCGTCGCAGAGGTCGAAGCCGCCGAGCCAGAGGAGCTCGCCCGGCTCCTGAGCCGGCCGACCGTGCATCAGGAGCAGGTGCTCGTCGCGCACTTCGGCGAGGAGCGCTACGCGCGCATGCACGAGCGCGCGCTGCGGCGCAACCTGCGCCGGGCCGCCGCGCCGCCGCTCGGCAACGTCGTGGTGCTGCACGGGATCATGGGCTCGAGCCTGACCGCGGTGGATCCGCGCGGCAAGGGCTCGCTGGTGTGGGTGCAGGCGCTCAAGCTGCTGGGCGGCGGGCTGGCGCGGCTGGCCCTGGAGGAGAAGGGACTGGCCGAGCGCGACAAGCGCTACACGGTGCACGCATCGGGGGTCCTCAAGCGCTACTACGGCGAGCTGCTGCTGGCGCTGTCCGAGAGCTGGCGCGTACGCGCCTTCTGGTACGACTGGCGCAAGGACCTGCGGGTCGCCGCCGACGCCCTCAACAGCGCGATCGCGGGATGGTTCCCGAGCGGGGAGCCCGTGCACCTCGTGGCGCACTCGATGGGCGGCCTCGTGGCGCGCTCGTTCGTCGAGGCCTACCCCAAGGTCTGGAAGTCGATGTGGGACGGAACGCGAGCGGCGCCCGGCGCACGCGGCGGCCGGCTCGTGATGCTCGGCACCCCCAACCACGGCTCGTTCGACATCCCGCCGGTGATCTGCGGCTTCGAGCGGCTCGTACGGCTGCTGGCGCTCGGCGACCTGCGCCTATCGCTCGAGGACCTGCGCGACGTGCTGAACACCTTCGTCGGCACCTACCAGATGCTGCCCTCGCCGCTTCAGGTGAAGGGCATCGATGCGCTCTACGAGGCGCGTACCTTCGAGCCGTTCAGGGTCTCCCAGCGCCATCTCGACAACGCGCTCGCCCACCACGAGCGGCTGCGCGAGATCGTCGATCCCGAGCGCATGATCTACGTGGCCGGGGCGGGCGAGAACACCCGCGTCGGCATTTCCAGTCCCGCGCGGGTGCGGGAGGACGGCGCCTACCAGCGCAGCCGTGAGGGCGACGGCCGCGTGGCCCACGAGCTGGGACGGCTCAGCGGCGACGCCGGCGAGGTGCCCATGTACTTCGCCCAGACCTCGCACGGCGGCCTGACCACGAGCAGGACCGTGCTCGACGCGCTCACGGGGGTGCTGAGCGAGGGCAAGACCGACGCTCTCGACACGAGCCCGCCCGCGGTTCGCGGGCCACGCGAGAGCGCCGCCGACCTGAAAGCGGACGCGAGCAAGCGTGACGACGCGGACGAGGAGCGCATGGGGCAACTGCTGCGCCAGATCGCGACGCGCGAGCGCGTGGTGCCGACGGAGGGGCGCCCGCCGGCCGAGCGCCCGCGCGCGGCCGCGGCGAAGCCGCTCGTGAGCGATCAGGAGCGGCGCGTCGAGGATCTGCTCGTGCGGGGCTGGCTCGACGGCGACGCCAGCCGTGCCGCCCCGCCGCGCGCCCGCCAGCGGCCCGCCCCGCCCGCGATCCGGGTCGACCTGCTCCACGGCGACATCGCGGCCGTCCACGAGCTGCTGGCGGACGCCGAGCCACCGGTGGACGTGATCGGCGCCGGGCACTACCTCGGCGTGCGGCCAGGCGCCTCCGAGGAGGCGCTCGACCGCGCGATCAGCCGCGCGCTCGACGGCCACGACGGCGCTGACGAGTCGCTCGGCGTCCTCACTCAGCTGACGCTGCGCGGCACGATCTCCGGCAGCCTCGGCCAGCCGTTCTTCCTCGTGGACCCCCGCTCGGAGCCCGCCGCCGGCCGGCGCGCGCGCCTGATCGTCCTCGCGGGCATGGGCGTTCCGGGTCGCTTCGGCGCCGGGGAGCTCACGGTTCTGGCTCGAGAGCTCTGCTGGGCGGCGGGCCGGCTCGGCTGCCGGCATCTGGCGACGGTGCTGATAGGAGCCGGCACCGGGAACCTCCGAGCTGCCGATGCCGTCGAGGCCTGGGGTCGCGGGGTCGCGCAGGCGCTCGCCGGCCAGCCTGAGGGCACGGTGCTCGAGCGGATCAGCTTCGTGGAGTTCGACCCGAGGCAGCTCCTGAACGCGGACGAGGAGCTGCCGAAGGTCGCCGCCCGGCTGGAGCGCGACGGCCTGCTCACCCTCGACTACGCGCCAGCCACGAAGCAGGCGAAACAGGACTGGCGCAAAGAGGGCCGGGCGCGCGCGCGGAAGGAGGTGTCCGAGCGCTGGCGCGAGGGCGCCCCGGGGGACCAGGACCAGGAGGAGCCCCCGCCCACGAGGATCACGGTGTCGCGCGAGGGCAGCTCGTACCGCTTCGGCGCCATCACGGCGAGCGCCGCGATCCCCGAACGCGACATCCCGCTCGATCCCGTGCTCGTGGCCGAGGCGAACGACCAGCTGGTGGCGGAGGCGGACCCCGGGCGCCGGCGCGACCAGGGTCGCTTCCTCGGGCGCCTGCTGTTCCCCGCCGACCTGCGGCCTGAGCTCTCGGGATCCGCTCCCATCGTGCTGATGCTCGACGCCTCGACGGCGCGCATCCACTGGGAGCTCGTGACGCGTCCCTACGCCGTCGCGCGCCCGACCGCCGGAGACCCCGGCGACGCGCTCGACGACCACCTGGGCGTGGGCAGGCAGCTCACGCGCCAGCTCCGCACCGCGTTCGCTCCGCCGCCCGAGCCGCCGCCCCCGGCCGAGCGGCAGCTGCGCGTGCTGGTGGTGGCCGACCCCGCCGAGGATGCGCCGCTGCCGGGCGCCGAGGAGGAGGGCATCGCGGTCGCGGACCTCTTCGAGCGCGTCAACGACGTTGGCCCGGCGACCGTCGAGGTGGTGCGGCTGTTCGGCCCACGTCAGGCCACGCGAACCGCCGTGCTGCGGCACCTGATCCTCCAGCGCTTCCACGTCCTGCACTTCGCGGGCCACTGCTTCTACAACCGGGAGGACCCGGCAGCGTCCGGCTGGATCTTCGGGGGCGGCGCCACGATCTCGGCGCGCGAGCTGCGCCGCATCGACCGGGTGCCCGAGTTCGTGTTCTCGAACGCGTGCGAGTCGGGGATCACCCCGGACCGGGCGGCCAACCGCTCGGTCGGCCTGGCGCCGAGCTTCGCCGAGTCGTTCTTCGAGCGAGGCGTCGGCAACTTCGTCTGCACCGCCTGGCCGGTGGACGACGAGGCGGCGCGCGGCTTCGCCGCGGCGCTCTACGCGTCGCTGCTCGGACTGCCCGAGAGCGAGGAGTCGCCGCTTCCCATGTACAAGGCCATGACCGGCGCCCGCAAGGCGATCGCGACCGTCGGCGGCGGCGTTCAGTCTTGGGGCGCCTACCAGCACTACGGCGACCCGCTCTACCGGCTCCTGTCCGCCTCGCAGCAGGGGGACGGCGCTGCCGTCGAGCGGCCGCCCCCGCCGAGGCTGCGCCGGCCTACCGAAGACAACCGCTAGGAAAGGAGGGCCTGTGCCCAAGGGAAAGAGCATCAACATCGGCCTCAACCACGTCGACCCCGATCACTACGAGGGCTGGGACGGCGCGCTCGTGGCCTGCGAGTTCGACGCCGAGGACATGAACAAGCTGGCCAGCGCGGCCGGCCTCGACGCGCAGGCGATCCTGGCCTCCGACGCCACCGCCGACGGCGTGTCGGCGGCGATCGCCGAGGCCGCGGAGCAGCTCGACTCGGGCGACCTGCTGTTCCTCACCTACTCGGGTCACGGCGGCCAGATGCCTGATCCGGACAACGAGGAGTCGGACCACCGCGACGAGACGTGGGTCCTGTATGACCGCCAGCTGCTCGACGACGAGCTGTTCGCGCTCTGGTCAAAGTTCAAGCCGGGCGTGCGCATCCTCGTGCTGTCCGACTCCTGCCACAGCGGGTCGGTCACGCGCGCCGGCCAGGACCGCTACTCGGAGATCCGCAAGGAGGAGCAGCGTGCCACGAAGGAGATGCCGGCCGACGTGCAGGCCAAGACCTTCCGCGCCCACCGCGACGAGTACGCCGCCATCAAGCGCAGCCACCCGGAGGGCGACGACGTGGAGGTGGGCGCCACCGTGCAGCTGATCTCGGGCTGCAAGGACGATCAGCTCTCGCTCGACGGCGTGAGCAACGGGCTCTTCACCGAGAACCTGCTCGCCGTGTGGGACGAGGGGCGCTTCGAGGGTGACTACTCCGGCTTCCACGAGGCGATCCTCGCGCGCATGCCCGACGAGCAGACCCCGCAGCGCACGGTGGTGGGCTCTCCCTCGACGGACTTCGAGAAGGAGCGGCCGCTGACGGTGTAGCGCCTAGGTGCGGTAGTAGTGATTGCGGACGTCCGACTGCCACTTGAGAAACACGTCGCCGAGCGCCGACCTTCGCGCGGAGTCGTCCGACGGCGAGGGCATCGGGTGGATGAAGACGTCGGTCACGCCCGGGTCGAATACCCCGCCCTCGATCCCCTCCTCCCGGAAGATCAGGATTGGCAGGGTAAGCCCGAACAGGATGCCCGCCTCGAGGTGGTTCCAGGCAGTTGGCAGCGGGACCGGATCCTCGTGACCGGATTCGTCGGTGGTACCCGGCTTGCGGACACCCGTCAGGCTGCGGTACTGCTCGAAGCCGAGGATCACGCCGCCGGAACAGTGCCTGGCCAGCAGCAGCACCTCCCGCAGCGGGAGCTCGGTGGGATAGTCCGAGCGACCGAGCGCACGTGGCTCGAGGTTGAAGCGCCGCAGCTGCCGGAGGACCATCGCCCGCGCGGCGTCCTGCTCCTTCGTGAGGCTCGTGGGGCAGGACACGAAGACCGGGATGTCCACCGCGGCGACCATACCGGCCGGTCGGGAGCCGGTCATGCCTGACGCTCCGGGCGCCATGGAGCTGCTCGAGCGCCACCTGCCGGTGCTGCGCTACGACTCCCAGGGCAGCTTCATGGCGGACTCGCCGGCGATCATGACCGACGGGGTCTCGCCGGCGGGCGTGGGCAACCAGCTGAAGCGTGCCGACGGAACGGTGCTCGCGAGCGCCGGGGCCGCCGCCGGCGAGCGGCTCCGGCTCGACCTGCTCGGTGCCCCCCGCTACGCGGACGGCACGCGGGCGGCGCGCTCCGACTACGTCGACGCGCTGGGCCGCGACTACGTGGCCCAGGCGCGCGAGATGCACCGGGGCCAGCTGGCGGACCGCATCCACGGCCACGCCGTGCCCGACGACGAGGGCGGCGGCTGGTGGCTCCAGTACTGGTTCTTCTACCTGTTCAACAACAAGGCGTTCCTCGGCTTCGGACTGCACGAGGGCGACTGGGAGATGGTGCAGGTGCGGACCGGCGCGGACGGACGACCGCGCGCGATGGCCTTCGCCCAGCACACCCACGGGCAGCGCTGCGGCTGGCAGCTCGTAGAGAAGCGCGGCGAGCGGCCGATCGTGTACGTGGCACGGGGCTCCCAGGCGTCGTTCGCGTCGGCCGGCCGCCACGACGCTCCGGTTGTGGCCGACCAGGCGGACGGCAAGGGCCCGGAGGTGGCGGACGCCACGCTCGACGTGATCGGCGGCGACGACGCGCCCGCCTGGGTGGGCTGGCCGGGCCGCTGGGGCTCGACCAAGGCGCGCCACAAGCTCGAGTCGAACAGCCCGCGCGGCCCCGCCCACCAGGGCAAGTGGAGCGACCCGGCCACCTTCCACGAGGAGTGCGACGAGATCCGCAGGCCGCGCGGCCCGGAGCCGCCCGTGCCCGGTCCCCCGGCGCCGGAGATCGCGGTCCGCCGCGAGGGCGACCACGCGCTGATCTCGTACCGTTTCCCGGCGCCAGCCGGCCGGCCCGAGCCGGCCTTCCTGATCCTCACGCTCGACTCGCTCGCCGACGGGCTTCCCCCCTACACGCACACGGTGCCGGTCGAGGCCCCGAGCGGCGAGGTGACCCATCCGCTCGAGCTCGAGGACGGCAGCTACCGGGTGCTCGCGAGCGCCGCGGACGCCCACGGGAACGTGAGCGAGCAAGTCACGACCGTGCTCGAGTAGGGCGCGCCGGTTCTCACGGCGTCGGGAGATCGCTCAGGGGGAGAACTCGGCCGCTTCGACCTCGCGCGCCGCGCCCGAGCGGGCCCGCGCGAGGCGCTCCTTCGCCAGGGCGACCAGCTCGTCCGCGCCGCCGCAGATGCGGCAGTCGTAGACGCGCACGCGCCCAGACCGGTCGGTGAGCACGATCTGGCGCCCGCCCGAGGCGAAGCGGGCCGAGACGATCTGGTCGGCGGGGCGTCGCACCAGCTCCTGGCAGGACAGGCGGGGGAAGCGCGCTGCCAGCGACCCGCCGCCCACGCCCCAGAGCCACAGGCGGGAGCAGCCGTCGCGGCTCACCTCGAGCACGAACCTGCCGCGCTCGTCCGGCGAGAAGGTCGAGTGCAGTACGGGCCGGGCGTGCTCGCCCAGCACCGCCAGCGAGCGGCCGGTGCGCGGGTCCCAGACGCGCGCGGAATCCCGGCCCGACGTGACGATCGCGCCGCCGTCGGGGCTGAAGGCCACGTCGCGGGTGCCGGTGTGCACGAGCGAGGTGAGCCGCCGCCTCGGCCGCGTGTTCAGGTCGCTCACTGCGGTCACGTTGCCGCGTGTGACCGCCCGCAACTGCGCGTCGTCGCTCGTCGCGACGCTCCTCGACCGGGCCGGCTCGCCCGCGGGGTGGTCGGAGCTCCGGCCGGCGTCGCGTGCCGGATCCACCTCCCAGACGCGCGCCTTGCCCTCGGTCCGGGACATGGTGGCGAGCAGCCCGCCCTCGCCGAAGAACACGCGCTTGACCGGTCCCGCGTGACCGCGCAGCACGAGCACCGAGCGGCCGCTCGAGGGCACCCAGACGCGCGCGGTGCCGTCGATGCTCGAGGTGGCCACGCGCCTCCCGTTCTGGGCGAACGCCACGCCGCGCACGCCGCCGGTGTGGCCTCCGAGCACGGTGAGGAGCTCGCCAGTCCGGGTGTCCCAGACCCGCGCGGTCTGGTCCATGCTGCCCGTGACAAGGAGGTCCCCGCGCGGGCTGAAGACGGCCAGGTTCACGGCCTGTCTGTGCCCCTTCAGGCGCCGCGGCTCGCCGTCGAGGCGACCGTCCCAGAGGAAGACGGCGCCGCTGCGCGCGGCCAGCACGGCGAGTCGGCCGTCCTGGCTGAACGCGGTGGTGGCGATCGGAGCTCCCGACAGGAGCGGCCTCGCGGTCACCCCCGGCCTGACGGGTCGGAGCAGGTAGGCCCCCTTCGCCCCGGTCACGATCGCCTGGCGGCCGTCCGGCGCCACCGCCACCGAGGTGATCTCGGACTTGACCGTTGTCAGGTTGCGAACCCGGTCGCGCGCCTCCCCGCTCCCGCGCCAGCGGCGGACGAGACCGCTCCGGTAGGCCACGACGACCATGTTGCCGTCGGCGCTGAAGTCCGCATCCTCCACCACCGCCTTGGGGTCGGGGCTCGTAACGCTGCCCACGAGATTGCCGTCGCCCAGCGCGCGGATGTGGGTGGTGCCCGCCGAGGTCACCAGGAAGCGGTTGCGGTCACGGCTGATCTCGATGTCGCTGATCACGTCCTTCTCGGGCCCGGCGAACGGGCCCGCGCGGGTCTTGCCGCTCTGCACGTCCCAGATCCGTACCTGGCCGTTGCTCGCTCCGGTCACGAGCGTCTCGCCGTCCGGCGTCATCGAGATCGAGGTGATCACGGAGCGGCTCGGAGCCGGCGGGAAGACCCTGCGCAGCCGCGACTCCACGAGCGCCGCGCGCAGGGCCTCGACGGTCACGTCGCGCGCGTCCTCCTCGACGGCCTCGAGCGCGAGCACCACACTGAGCTCGGGATTGCGCTCGAGCTGCGCCCCCGAGGCGCTCGCCAGCCGGCTCGAGCGCTCGAGCTGGTTGTTCTTCGTGGTCTGCCAGAGCAGCAGGCCGAGCAGCCCGATGGCGATCCCAACGAACACGATCCCGCCCGCGACCGCGAAGCGGCGCCGGCGTCTTCGCTCGGCCTCGCGGGCCTCGAGCTGGGCGCGCTCGCGTTCCCGCTCGCGGTAGTGCTCCGAGCACCAGCGGAGGATCGGGTCGGCCAGCTTGTCGTGGTAGATCTCGACGCCGGGCTCGACCTGGCCGCCGCTCAGTACGCCCACCGGCCGCAGGATCCGGGCGTCCTGCGAGGACAGCTGGCCGAGCAGGGCCTCGAGCGCGGCCTGGTCCGCTCGGGTTTGACCGGCCAGGTCGGTCACGGTGTAGGCGATCTTCGCCCCGGATGGCGTGACGAGATAGCGGAACACCTCCGCCGCCAGGTCGCGCTCCTCGCCCTCGAGCTCCTGCACCGCGCGCCGTACGTGATCGCGCACGATCTCCTCGGCGCCGCCCGGGAGGCGATCGAGCAGCTCGGTGCCGAGCCGGGTCGTGCCCTGCGCACGCGCCTCCTGCCAGAGCCGCTCCAGCACGAGCTGCAGGTAGGCGAGCTCCACCGCAGGCTCACCGTTCGCGTCCTCTCCCCGGTTGCCGCTCACCTCGCGCAGGATCCGGTCCACGAGCGGCTGCTCGATCTCCACCTGCCGGCCGGCCGGCTGCCGGCTGTTGTACCAGTCGATCGGCCCGGTGATCGCCTCGCTCGCCTTGGCCGTGTCCACCGGCTCCAGGTGGAGGAGGTTGTCGAACAGGCGCGGGACCGCGCGCTTGAGTGAGTCGAGGCGCGAGAGCGCGTCCTCGCGGATCGAGATCACCACCGCCGCCTGCAGGCGCGGCTCCTCGAGCACGCGCGCGAGTCCGGAAGGCAGGCTGCCCGGCCCCTCGTGGTGGCCGTGATAGAGCAGGTACTCCTCGAACTGGTCGAGGATCAGCACCACGCGCGCGCCCCGAGCGCGGGCCACCTCGCGCAGCGCATCGCTGAGGGACTCGGGTGGGGGGCCCTCAGCACCTCCGCCGGCCCACACCGCAGCGATGAGCGGCTTGACCGGCTCCCCCTGCCAGTCGCGGAACACCACCGGCAGCAGCTGCGAGCGGCGCGGCCGCGGGGCGCCGTTCGACGCGGGCGCGCGCAGCTGGTGCTCGACGCCCGCCTGCAGGAGCGAGGTCTTGCCCACGCCGCTCTCGCCGTACAGGAGCGTGAGTCGCGACGCGACCAGATTGCCCACCACGATCCGCGTCCAGGTGGCGCGCCCGAAGAAGCGATCCCACTCGGAAGCCTCGAACGCGCGCAGCCCAACGAAGGGGTCCTGGGGCGGCGCGCCGCTCGTCACGGCCCCTCGGCGCCGGCGCCGGCGCCGTTGCCGCGCTGCGGCCCTTTCTGGAGCGCGGCCTCGAGCGTGTCCGCGTAGACGTCGAGATCGGCGTCGAGGATCTCGAGGTCATGCTTGATCCACACCGAGCGGTCGAGCTCGGCGCTCTCGAGCTGCACCGCCCACCACTTCCAGCCCTCGGCCCGGTCCTGACGCAGCCGGCGCAGGATCGCGCGCAGGTTCCAGTCGCGCAGGCTGTAGCCGAGGCACTCGAGGTTGCTCTCCTGGAGGCGGCTCGAGAGCCCGACGGGCATCCACGTGGAGATGTCCGTCCGGGTCAGGTAGTCGACGTAGTGCTCCTCGGTGATCACCCAGCTGTCGCGCTCGGCGTCCTCGCGGTCGACCGCGCCGTGGATCTTCAGGATGGCCGACCGCTCGAGGCCGAGCTCGACCATCTTGTTGGGCTCGGTGATCACCGTCGGCGCGCCATCGTGTGGGAAGTGCAGCACGCGCCCGCGATGCTCGCCATGGGCGATGTAGACGAGCAGGTCGAAGGGCGTGTTCTCCTCGCGGAAGGCGCGCTCGAGCACGTCGTCGTAGTTGGTGGTGATGATGAACTGGTGCGGGGAGCGCGCCGCTCCGGCCTCGAGCAGGTGCGGGAGGCGGGCCAGGATGCGGTGGATCTGGGTCGGCGCGCTCTCAACGTCGAAGAGCTCGTGAAGCTCGCGTGAGAGCCGCGCGGGCCCGCGCTCGGCGCTTACGAACTGGGCCACGCGGGCCAGGTCCGGGCTTTCCTCAGCGGGCAGCCGGAAGCGCTCGGCCAGGTAGTCGGCAAGCTCCTGGCCGGTCGGCAGGTACTTGCCGCCCGGCGCCCAGTCCACGTCCTTGGGACGGCCGCAGAGGTTCACTCCCGCGCCGAGGAAGAACACGATCTCGCCGTCCCAGGCTGCATCGACGACGTTGTCGCAGTGACGTTCGAGTTGCTCGTCCATGAGAGCGGGGGGCCACTTGGCCAGGGGCTCTCCTGAGCATGTTCCGGCCCGCGCGCGCGGATGTCAACGCGTGGCGGCGCCGGTGCAGGATCTACGCGCGCCCCGGGCGCTTGAACTGCGTGGCGAGGAAGCGGTCCCACATGCCCGCGCTCATGAGCCGCCGCTGCCCGACGAGCATGTGGGCCGAGGGCGTGACGCGGTAGCGGATCTTGGGTGACTCGGCCGTGATCGCCCGCTCGATCGTCTCGGCCACCCTCTCCGGGCCGCCGCCGAAACGCGCCAGCGGGCCCTTCTCGTAGACCTCCTCGGTCGCGCGCGCCACCTCGGCGTTGAATTCGGCGTAAGGGCCGTTCTCGGTCCTGACCCCACTGGCCCCGGTGGCCCCGAACTCGGTCCGGATCAGCCCCGGCTGGATCACCACGACGTCGACTCCGAAGGCCTTGACCTCGAAGCGCAGGGCGTCGCTGATCGCCTCGACGGCGTACTTGGTGGCGTGGTAGACGCCGCCGCCCGGGAACGTGAAGTTCGCGCCCATCGAGCTGATGTTCACGATCCGGCCGTGGCCCCGTTCGCGCATGCCGGGTAGCACGAGCTGGCACATCCGCATCAGGCCGAACACGTTGGTCTCGAACTGCCGGCGCACGTCCTCCATCGCCACCGTTTCGATCGCGCCCGACTGCGAGTAGCCGGCGTTGTTCACGAGCGCGCCGACGGCGCCCTGCTCGTCCACCACCCGATCGACCGCCGCGCGCATCGACTCCTCGTCGGTCACGTCGAGCGCCATCGTCCGGCAGCCGGCCGACTCGAGGTCGGCGATCGCCTCAGGGCGGCGCGCCGTGGCGTAGACCACGTGGCCCGCGGCGGCGAGGTGCTGCGCGCTCGCGCGGCCGATGCCGGTCGAGCAGCCGGTGATGAGCACGACCTGGGAGTGGCGGGGACCGTTCGGCATCCCGCCACGATACGGCCTACCGGGTCTAGCCAGCCGCGCGCGCGAAGTAGGACTGGCCGGCGCGCACGAGCACGCGGTCCCCGGTGCCGTAGTCGTGCACCTGCACGATCCCCTCGCGAACGACGGTGAGCGTGCCGTTGCAGCGATCGACGGTCAGCCACTTGGTGCCGCGCACCGATCCCGAGGAGTAGCTGCCGCGCGTGCGGAACCTGCCGCGCGAGCTGCCCCAGAGCCGCCTGCGCGTGGCCGACGCCTCGGCGCGCGCGCCGGAGGAGCGGGCGCCGCAGTCGAGCTTGCCGCGCAAGGTGAGCAGCACCTCGCCGTCCTCGGCCTGCCGCACACGGAAGCGACCGTCGCTGAAGTTGCCGACCTGCTGGCGGTTCCCGCGCCGGGCGAACAGCCGGGCGCGGCCCGTGGTGCTGTCGATCACGCTTCCGAGCGGGAGGGTGGCGGTTCCCTTGAGCCGGGCGACGCTGCCCGAGGCGCTGCCGATTGGCGGCGCCTGGCCGCCGACGGACTGGGGCACCCGCACCACCACGTCGCCCGAGAGCTGGGTGAGGGTCACGGACGACGTCTCGACCGGCGCCGCGGGCCCGCTCAGCGTGACGCCCGCGTAGCTGATGTTGTCGACGAGGACGCTGAAACCACCGGGGAAGAGCCAGCCGCTGTCGTTCAGGATCTCGACGCTCGCAATCTGGGCGCCGGAGTGGCAGGCCAGCACCTGGGAGTAGGTCAGGTCCGGCTGAAAGCCGCAGCTGCCGCCGCTCGTGTCCCAGTTGGGCCCGGCGCCGTCCACGAACGTCCACTGGCCGGCCTGGAGGGTGAGCGGCCGCAACTCGCCGTTACCGCCGTCGCTGAAGCGGATCAGGAAACGGACCGAGCCGCCGCTCGCGCCCGCGGTCGAGACCTTGAAGTAGAAGCTCGGAGCGTCGGCCGGCGGGTCCGCGGGGAGGCCGGTGAAGAGGGCGCGCGCCGCGTCGTCGAAGTCCTGGCTCGAGGAGCCGTTCACGAACAGCTGCAGTGAGAGCTGGTCGGTCGCGCCCGGCGGGGTGTCAGTGTCGTTGACCCAGCCAGTGGTTGCTTCACCCTGCGTGATGAAGGTGTTGAACGCGAACTGGGCGTTGGCGGGGGCGGCTGCTGCGAGCCAGAGCGCCGTGGCGGCGCACAGGATGAGCGCACGGCTGACAATTCGCCGATTGGCTGCGGGGCGGTGGAGCACTGTTCACCTCAATGAGTCGGCCAGTGGATGGCCGGCGGGGGGCACGCCGCCCCCAGCCGTCCTACCACCCTAGAACGGATTTGGCGCTTGCGGCAACAAATTTGCACAAAAGCTGCCGTCAGCCGCGCATCCGCCGGAGGATCCTCTCTATCCGGCGCCGAGCGTCCGCGTGGCTCGTGACCGCGAGGTAGGGCTGCCCGCCGGTGGCCGCCCAGGGCACGAGCACGTCGAACTCGAGCTCCCGCATCAGCTCGAGGCTCGAAGCGTATGCCTCCCTGTCGCTCGAGTCGAGCACGGCGGGCACCCATTCGCCGTCGCTCAGCAGGATGGTGTCGCCCGTGAACAGGAAGCGGTGCGCGCCGCTGTCCCAGAGGTACGCGGTAGCGCCGGCCGTATGGCCGGGTGTCGGGATCACCTCGAAGTCCTCGTCGAGCACGTGCCGTCTGGTGAAGGTCGCGCGCACGTGCGCGCTCTGGGCCACCGACTCGCGCTCCGCCTCGTGGACGAACAGCGGGGCGCTCACCGCGTCCGAGCCGAACGCCGCCTCGTGCCGATGGTTCAGGTAGTGACGCGCGATGCCGCCCAGATCCTCGATCGCGGGAACGTCCGCCTCCAGGGAGGTAGTGCTGTAGATCAGGATGTTCCCGCGCGCGCGTGCGAGCAGGAAGGCGCGGATGTCGAGCGCGGGCGCGAACGGCAGCGCCTCCGGACTCGAGGCGTGCAGTCCGGCGATCTGATGGTCGAGCTTCGTGAGAGTCACGACTCGCGGGCCGTCACGCGGTCGTAGTTGAGCCGCATCAGGGCGATCACGTCGCGCACGTCGTCGTCGTTCTCGATCCTGCGCGCGCCCCAGGCGGCCTTATGGGGCGCTACGGGGTGCGGTCCGACGCGGCCCTGCTCGTGCAGCTCTGCGCCGACCTCCTTGGGGAACCCGAAGTGAGCCGCCCGGTCGCCGTGCAGGTGGCCGATCTCGCGCCGGCCGACGGTGAACGCGAACTCACCGCGCCGGCCCGGCCCCGCCTCGACGCCCGGCCAGGACGTGACCTCGGCGGTGATCTGCTCGCTTGCTGTGGGGGTCTTCGCCATCGGGTGGCCTCCTCTGTTTTGAAGCCCTGGATTTGCGGCTCGGACTCGAGACTACAAGTTCAAGTAAGCTTGATGTCAAGTGTCCGAGCTCATGACCATCGGCGAGGTGGCCAGGCGGAGCGGCGTGGCCGCCTCGGCGCTGCGCTTCTACGAGGAGCGCGGCCTGATCACCTCGGAGCGCGCCGGCTCCGGCCACCGGCGCTACCAGCGCCCGGTGCTGCGCCGGATCGCGTTCATCGTCTTCGCCCAGCGCGTGGGCCTCACGCTCGCCGAGATCGCCGCCGAGCTAGCCAAGCTGCCCGAGAACCGCGCGCCCACCCGGCGCGACTGGTCGCAGCTCTCGAGCCGGTGGACCTCACGCATCGACGAGCGGATCGCGGAGCTCGAGCGCCTCAAGCTCGGGCTCACCGAGTGCATCGGCTGCGGCTGCCTGTCGCTCGGCCGCTGCCGCCTGGCCAACCCCGGCGACCGCGCGGGCGCGCGCGGGCCGGGTCCGCGCTACTGGATCGGCGACCCGGCGTAGGTCAGATCCAGCCGCGGTACTTGAACGTGCGGTAGAGCGTGAAGCCGAGCGCGAGCATGAGCGCAAGCGCGAACGGGTAGCCGAGCTGCCAGCCGAGCTCCGGCATATGGTCGAAGTTCATCCCGTAGATCGTGCCCACGAGGCTCGGCGCGAACAGGATCGCCGCCCAGGCCGAGATCTTCTTGACCTCCTCGTTCTGCTCGTTCGAGAGCTCGGTGAGCGCCTTCGTCTCGAGCGTGAGGTTCACGCTCAGGATGTTCTGGAGCAGCTGCCGGAAGCCGTCGGCCTGGTCGACCACCCGCAGCGCATGGTCCTCGACGTCGCGCAGGTAGCGACGCTCCTCCTCGTCCACGCCGCGGGCCCGCATCAGCTGCTCGAGCATCGGCGGCAGCGGCTTGCTTGCGCGCTGGAAGGCGATCACCTCGCGCGAGAGCTCGTAGATGCGCCGCGAGACCTCGGTGCTGCCGCCGAAGACCTCGTCCTCGATCTCGTCGATGTCGTTCTCCACGCCGGCGATCACCGGGAGGTAGTCGTCCACGACGCGGTCCATGATCGCGTGCAGCACCGCCACCGGCCCGCGCCTGAGCAGGTCGGGCCGCGCCTCGAGGTCGTGGCGGACCTTGGCGAGGTCGGGCGTCTCCGAGTGGCGCACGGTGATAACGAAGTGCCCGCCCGCGAACACGTGCACTTCGCCGAACTCGACAGTTTCGGTCTCGTCGATGTAGCGCGCCGGCCTCAGCACGCAGAACAGCGTGTCTCCGTAGCGCTCGAGCTTGGGCCGCTGATGTGCGTGCACCGCGTCCTCGACGGCCAGCTCGTGGAGCCCGAACTCGCGGGCCACCGCCTCGAACTCCTCCTCGTCGGGCCGGTAGAGGCCGATCCAGGCGATGCCGCCACCTTTGCGGCACTCCTCGTCCATCGCGCGCAGATCGCTGGGCTCAGAGGTCCGGCGACCGTCCACGTAGATGGCGCGATCGACGATCACTGCCGCGAACGCTACCCCCGGCTCCGGCGAGTACCGGCGAGTAGCGCCCGCCGGCTCGGGTACCACCGACCCCATGCAACTTCGAGTTCCATCGGACACGCTCAGCAGCGCGGGGAGGGCCGCGCACGACGCGGGGATCGCGGCGATGCTTGGAGGGAACCTCTACGGTCGCGTGGCGCTCCATCCGGCGCTCTCTGAGGTCAGCGACCAGCGCGAGCGGGGCAAGCTCCTCAACCGGGCCTGGCGGCGCTACGGCTGGATCAACTCGGCCTCGCTCGTGGCCGTGGTGGGCGGCTGGGTCGGCGCCCGGATGAACGAGGCGCGGCCGAGCGCGCTGTCCGCCCGCGAGCGCGCGCTCGCGAAGGGCAAGGACGCGGCGCTCGCCGCGGTAGTGCTCACCGGGGTGGCGACCGCGGTCGAGGGCGTGCGCTTCGCGCGCAGCGCCCCGGACGGAGCGGTGCCGCTCGAGGACGGCAGCACGCCCTCACCCCAGACGCCGCACGACGCCGCCCGGCTCAAGCGCCGGCTGAACGTGCTGAGCGCCGCCGGCGCGGCGGCGGAGCTCGCGCTCGTGGGCTTCAACGCCGCGCTGGGCCAGGCGAGCTTCCGGCGCCCGCCGGCCCGCAGGCTGCTGCGCGTCATCTACTGAGGACGGGCGCGGGCCCGCTCGAGCGCCTCGGCGCGATCGTGGTCCTCGGCGGAGCGCCAGAAGAAGTACCCGAGCGCGACGAAGACGATCAACACGTCGAGCGTGAGCATCATCGCGCCCGCGATCTGCTGGTCCTGGAGGCCGGTCAGGCCGTGCTCGGGGGCGCTCTCGGCATAGAGCGGGTAGGCCGGCGAGCGCATGATGATGAAGGCCATCCCGAGGAACATGCCGACCGTCCGCGCCCCGATGATGTGGCCCGCCTTCCAGAGCGCGCCCGGCACGCGGCGGCGGGCCGGCTCGAGCGCCGGCAGCCACACCAGCACGCTGATCACGATGAACGACTGGTGCTGGAGCGCGTGGATCCACGGGTTCTCGGTCGCGGCCTCGAAGAGCAGCGCGAAGTGCCAGCCGTACAGCACCACCGCGTAGATCGCGATCGCGGCGAGCGGCCGGGAGATCGCGCTGAGCACCCGCCGCAGCCGCCGCCGGCGCGCCAGGCTCACGAGGGCGGGGCGCGGGAGGTAGAAGAACAGCACGGGGGCGCGCAGGCCCACGAGGATGAACGGGGCGCCCAGCTCCGCCAGCAGCAGGTGCTGCGCCATGTGGGCGCTCAGCAGGTCCTCGGCGAGCACATCCACCGGGGACAGCAGCGCGGCCGTCCAGAAACCGATCCCGGCGAAGAAGGCCGCCTGCTGGAGCGCCGGCACCTCGAGCCCGCGCTCGCGCGCTACGCGCACCGCGCGGACGTACAGCGCGACCACGAGGATCAGCAGGGCGAGGACGCCGGGGTCGAACCAGCCGGGCACGAGCCCGATTCTGGCATTGCACGAGGGGCCGGACCGGAGTGATGCCCTCAGTCGGCGGGCTCATCTTCATCTCACGAGACGCTCCTAGGGTGCTTGGCGTAGAGTCGATCGAGAGGAGACGGCAAGATGAGAGACAAGGTCAAGGGAGCGGTGATCGCGCTGGTCGTGGTTACGGCGCTGGCGGTCGGCGGAGTGGCCATTGCCGGCGCGGCCGGTGGCGGTGGCGACGACGACGCGACCGACAAGCCCATCGCCGGCAAGGCCCTCGACCGGGCGAGCGCGGCGGCGCTCGCGGAGACCGGCGGCGGCAAGGTCACGGAGACGGAGGTGGGCGACGAGGAGGGCGCCTACGAGGTAGAGGTCACGCGCGCCGACGGCAGCCAGGTCGACGTCCATCTCGACCAGGACTTCAACGTCATCGGCTCGGCCGGCGACGACGGCGCCGGCGACGACGACGGCCCGCGCGACGACTGATGCGACGTGCCCTCGTGTCGGGCGCGGCGCTGCTGTGCGCGGCGGCGGCCCTCGGAGCGACCGCTTCCGCGCAGCGCCAGGGCGGCGGCCTGCCGCGCGGAGGCGAGCGGGTGACGCTCGACCCCGCCGACTTCACCACCCGGATCACGAATCCATACTGGCCGATGCGCGTCGGCAGCCGCTGGGTCTACCGGGAAGCCGATTCCGCGGGCACGCGGCAGAAGGTGGTGGTGACGGTGACCGCGCGGACCAGGCTGATCGCGAACGGCGTGAGAGCGCGCGTCGTGCGCGACGTGGTGACCGAGAAGGGCGTGCCCGTGGAGGTGACCGACGACTGGTACGCCCAGGACCGCGCCGGCAACATCTGGTACCTGGGCGAGGCGACCACCGAGTACGAGGACGGCAAGCCGGTCTCGACCAAGGGCTCCTTCGAGGCCGGGGTGGACGGCGCAGAGGCGGGGGTGATCATGCCGGCGCGGCCGCGCCCTGGGCTTCGCTACCGGCAGGAGTACGCGAAGGGCGAGGCCGAGGACCGGGCCCGGATCGTGAGCCTGCGCGAGCAGGCCGAGGTCCCGGCGGGCCACTATCGCCGGGTGCTGATGACGCGCGAGAGCAACCCGCTCGAGCCGCGGGTGCTCGAGTTCAAGTTCTACGCCCGCGGCGTCGGCCCGGTGCTCGCCGTGAGCGTCTCCGGCGGCAGCGACCGCGAGGAGCTGGTGCGGTTCAGGCGCTGAAGTCGCGCCACAGGGAGCGCCCGCGCCGGCGGATCTCGCTGAGCCCCGTGGGGTCGTAGCGCCACGCGATGAACGTCCCGGAGTACCCGCTATAGCCACTACTCCGGGACGTTCAAACTAGAAAGGCAGGTCTGCCAGCCAGCTCGCCACCGCCGCGGCCACGGCGGCGGGATCGCTCCGCAGGCTGTGGTCGCCGGGCACCGGCACGACCGTCCGGCCGGGCGCCGCGGGCGGCATCCCGAAGCGGTCACGCTCGCCCTGAACGATCAGCACCGGCACGCTCACCGCCGCCAGCTCCGGGAGCCGGCTGGGCGACGGCTTGCCGCCCGCGCGCCGCGGGGGCTCGAGCGGAAAGGCAAGGCACAGCACGGCCGCGGGGCCGGTGGCGGAGACGGTCCGGCACGCCACGCGAGCGCCCGCGGAGCGGCCGCCCGTGATCAGCGGCAGCCCGGCGAGCTCACCCTGGGAGCGCAGTCGCTCGACCACGGCCTCCCAGGCGGCGTCGAGCTGGCGGCCGGGAGCCTGGGAGCGCCGGCCCGCCACGCGGTAGGGCTGCTCCACGAGCGCAACGCTCACGCCCTCGGCCAGTCCGGCGCCCGTGGCGGCCACGAGGTCGGGGGCGGCCACGCCGCCCCCGGCCCCGTGACCCAGCACCAGCGCGGCGCGGGGATCGCCGGCGTGGTGCAGGTGGGCTCTCGCCTCGCCGTGGGGAGTCTCGATCGGAATGGGGGTCGGCTCGCTCGTCACCTCGCGGCAGTCTTGCGGTATTTGGCCACGGCCAGCGGCGCGAACACGGCCACCAGCACGACGCACCAGACCACAGACAGCCAGATGTCGTCGCCCGCCGGCGTGCCGAGCCAGAGTGAGCGCAGCCCGTCCACGACCGTGCTCACGGGATTGGCGGCGGCCACCTCCTGGAGGCCGGCCGGCATCGATTCGACCGGCACGAACGCCGACGAGATGAACGTGATCGGGAAGATGAGCGTGAAGCCGATGCCGTTGGCCGCCTCGGGCGACGACACGGACAGCCCGATCAGGGCGAAGATCCACGAGAACGCGAAGCCGAACAGGAGCAGCAGCCCGACGCCTGCGAGAACCTCGAGCGGGCCGGCGTCGAAGCCGAAGCCGATGATCAGGCCCGTGACCAGCAGCACGACGATCGAGAGCGTGTTGGTCACGACGTCGGCCACGGTGCGGCCCGCCAGCACGGACGCGCGCGCCGTGGGCAGCGAGCGGAAGCGGTCGATCAGCCCCTTCGTCATGTCCTCGGCCAGGCCGAGCGCGGTCACGAAGCCGCCGAACGCGATGTTCTGGGCGAGGATCCCGGGGATGAGGAAGTCCACGTAGTCGTCGTATCCCGGCGTCTCGATGGCGCCGCCGAACACGTAGACGAACAGCAGCACGAACATGATCGGCTGCACGGTGAAGCCGAGCAGCAGGTCGGGCGCTCTCGGCAGGCGCACGAGGTTGCGCTCGGCCATCACCAGCGTGTCCGGGACCAGGCGGGTCATGCCGCCACCTCCACCTCGTCGTCGATCTCGGCCGCGTGGCCCGTGAGCGAGAGGAACACGTCGTCGAGCGTCGGGCGCCGCACCGCGATGTCCTCGACGCCAACGCCCGCGCGGTCGAGCCGGCGCGCGGCGTCCATGATGGCCCCGCTGCGCGCTTGGACGGCCACGCGAACCAGCTCACCCTCGGTCTGTGGCGGCTCGTCGGTCATGTCGGCGAGCGCGCTCACGGCCGCGTGCGACGCCGCCGGATGGGTCAGCGTGACCTCCACCCGCTCGCCGCCGACCCGGTCCTTCAGCTCATCGGCTGTGCCCTCGGCGATCACCTCGCCGCGATCGATCACGGCGATCCGGTGGGCGAGCCGGTCGGCCTCGTCGAGGTACTGCGTGGTGAGGAGCACGGTGGTGCCGTCGGCAACGAGTCCCTCGATGGTC
>Ga0075430_100001205_pt1 | contig 20786 bp, 18 predicted proteins | sample RhiMetdeltSRZDD4_FD_75294 | JGI IMG/M metagenome (GOLD analysis project Ga0075430, IMG submission 75294) | Populus rhizosphere microbial communities from Tennessee, USA - Rhizosphere MetaG P. deltoides SRZDD4 | ecosystem: Host-associated > Plants > Roots > Rhizosphere > Soil | place: USA... | reverse complement strand
GCGCCGGCACCGTGCCAAAGCTCAACCACCTGAACGAGCGCCAGCGAGCGAGTCCCCGACAGCGGCCATCTGACGGGCCGCATCCGATCGGTCACAAGCGCAGCAGCCGGCACCAGCTGGGGGCTATGGCTTCGCGATCGGCCGGTGAGTTCGCGGCGGCATTCCAACAGATCGAGCTGACAGAAAGGAACACGACCTGATGTCCGATGCCGAGTACTGGTTCTTTCTGCCTGATGTGCTGCCCGTCGCGGTACCCGCGTTGCCGCCGACTCCGGTCGACGGCACGGGACCGGCGCTGCGGCTTGTCGCCGACGGCCAGCTGCGCTGGTTGGACAACAACGCCGTCCCACCGACGCTGGTCAACCCGTTCCACCCGGGCAGCGTCGCCCGGGTGTACGCCATGGGCCATCACCCGCCGGCCGACGGCCGCGTCGACAACCTGGCCGGGGAGCCGAGCACGCTGGCCGTGGCGCTGCTGCTCGACGGACCGGACGGGCCGCTGTTGCGCCACCTGTCCGGCGGCCCGATGACCGGCCGTGACTGGCTGGTCGTCACCGTCGACGGGCACCAGGTTCGGTGGGAGGTGCGGGCGCTGCCACGCGCCCGACCGCCCGCCGAGTGGATCCCGGCACATCTGGAACTGGCCGGTGTACCAGGCTCCTACCTCGGCGAGATCGTGCACAATGCCACCCACCAGGGATGGTGCCTGCCCCGGTTCACTGCCGAGGTCGCCGCCGAGATCATCACCGACCTCGCCCGAACGCCGGTACCGCCGCGGGGGCTGACCCGGCTGCGCCTGGGCGACCCGCCAGACGGCGGCGGGCACGTTGGCGCCATCGGCGCCGACGTGCGCGGCTTCTACCGCGTCGGTGCCGGGATCTGGCCGTGGGTCTCCAGAACCCTGCTGCCCGCCGGGCGCCTGCACCGGTTCGTCGGGTTGCGCCACGGCACCGACAGCCTGATCGCCCTGCCCGCCGCCGGGCAGGACGTGTTCATCGGCGACGGCGCGCTGATGTGGCTGGTGGACGGGTCTCTCGTTACCCGCTCGGTCGTCGAGGACGGCACCCCCGGCGCCGACTGGGAACGACTCCCGCTGCACGGCATCGGCTGCATCGACGTCGATGAGGAACCCGCCGCGCCGATCTACCCCACCCTCGAGGCCACGACCGCCATGGGACTGCGGGCGGTCGAACACCTGCTGCGCCTGATCGCCCCGGTCGCCGCGCCCCCGGCCGCCTCGGTGGGCACCGCAGGAAGCCGCCTGCCGAACCTGCTCACCGACCCGTAGAAGGAGTACCACCAATGCCGAGCCCTGAACGGGCCGCCCCGGCGCGCGGCGCCGGGCCCCGCTACCCGCACGTGCGAGTACGGCTGTCCACAGGAGACGGACCGGCCGGGATCCTCATCGGCAAGGTCGCCGTGGCCCTGCGGTTGAAGGTCGGCGACGAGGCCGCCGACACCTTCAAGACCGCCGCCTACGCCTGCGGCACCCGCGAGGAACTGCTGCGCCTGATCCGCACCACCGTCCGGACCCGATAACCCACACACACACACCAACCCCGTCCCACCCGTGCGGCGCCCCGCAGGCGTCAAGCCCGGCCCACGTCCCCCCGGCATCGTCGGTGGCGTGGCCCCGGGTCTGGCGTCGCGGGGCGCCTGCCCGTCTTCGCCCCGGAGGAACCATGACCCACACGCGCCACCCGGACCCGCCCCAGGAAGCGGTCGAGCCGGCCGCCGGCACCTGGCGAGACGTCCTCGACGCGCTGCACGTGGCCGGCGCCGATATCGGCGCCAACGCCGCCGACTGGTGGGCCCAGGACACCGTCGGTGGGCGGGCCAGTGGCGACACCGCCGCCACCGCCCGCCTGATCCTCGCCGGCCTCGATGACGGCGACCCGCTCATCTGCGACGCCCTGCCGGGCCATGACCTGCCCGGGCAGGATCGGGACACTGCGACCGAGGCGCAGGTGTACGCCGACGCCGCGCCGCACGGCGCCCCCGGCTGGGACGCCCTCGACGACGAGCACCGGGCTGAGGCGATCGCGACCTTCTGCGACGGCTACGACACCGGCTTGCAGGACCGGGTCGCCGAGCACTGCCGGTTGGCGCTGCCCGCCGACGACGCCACCCGCACCGTTGGGGCGCGACGGCCAGTGGCCCGCCGCGGGCGGGTCCCCGCCAGCGGCGGCAGGAGGCGATGATGAACGCCATGGCCGGACCCGGCGACAGTGTCGAACCTGGCTCCGGCGACGGTCTCAGCGTCGGCGACCCGGTGCTGCGCAAGACTCGGCTGCTGTCGCGGCAGTGCGCCACCTGCATCTTCCGTCTTGTTGACTGCACCTCGTGCCTGGCACGCCCGTTGCCGGGCCCAGGAGGTGCTCATGGATCTGCGACAACAGCTCGGCCAGGGTCGGATCGACCTGGCCCGCGTGGGCGAGGTACGACCGAATCCCGCCGCGGACCTGCCGTTCATCGTCGTGGATGCGGCGGGCCGCGAGATCGAGGCGGTCAGCGTGTTCCTGCGTGACCTGCAGCTGGGCGACGCGCGTGCGGCGACGTGCCGCAGCTACGCCCATGACCTGCTGCGCTGGTTCCGGCTCCTGGCGATGGTCGAGGTCGCCTGGGATCGGGCGACGCGCGGTGAGGTGGCGCTGCTGGTGGCGTGGATGCGGCAGGCGCCCAACCCGCAGCGGCGCCGTCGGCGGACCGACCCGGGGCTGTGCGGCGCGGTGAACCTCAAGACCGGTAAGGCGAACCTGGCCGCCGGCTACGGCAAGAGCACCATCAACCACACGCTGACCGTGGTCGGCGGCTTCTACGACTTCCACCGGCACTTCGGCGCCGGGTCGGTGGTCAACCCGGTGCCGGTCGGGGCGCAGCGGCGCCAGCTGTTGGCCCACCGCAGCCCGCTGGAACCGGCACCGCCGGTGCGGCGCTCGCCGCTGCGGCAGAAGGTTCCGACCCAGCAGCCGCGGTCGATTCCGGACGAGCGGTGGCAGGAGCTGTTCGACGCGATGACCTGTACCCGGGATCGGGCGCTGCTGACCTGCTACGTGTCCTCCGGCGCGCGGGCCAGCGAGCTGCTCGCGCTGCTGGCGGAGAACATCGACTGGCAGGGCATGCGGATCTGGGTGGTGCGCAAGGGAACCGACGTACTCACCGCGGTGCCCATCTCGCCGCAGGCGGCGGTGCTGCTGGCCGCGTATCTGGCCGAGGCGGGCCTGCCGCCGCCCGGTACGCCGGTGTGGCGCACGATGAGCGGCGATTCCCGTCCGTTAAGCTACTCGGCGATACGGCGCCGGCTGCAGCGCGCCAACGTGGTGCTGGGCACGAACTGGTCGCTGCACGACCTGCGCCACACGACGTGCGCTCGCATGGCCGGCGACCCGGACCTGACGCTGCCGGAAATCCAGGCTGTGATGCGCCACGCCCACATCTCGACCACGCAACAGTACATGCCGCCCCGGCTCGATGACCTGATCGACAAGCTGCAGGCACACTACCGGCGGCCGACCCCCCCGCCGACGCCAGCGCCTGGCTACGACCCGGCGGACATTGCGACGGTGTTCGGTGGTTGAGGCCGGCACGACCTCGCGTGTCCGTCGCCGCAAGCCAGGCAAGTTCGAGGCCTTCCGGCAGGGACGGCTGCCGCTGCAGCGCGACACGTCACCGCCAACGCAGCCGCCGCCGAGTCCGGGTGGTGACCTACGAGCGGCGAGCATCGACGACATCGTGCAGGCGTCGGTGGACACCTGGGCCGACTGGCACAACCGGGACGGGCGCCGCCAGCGCGGCATCCGCCAGCTGCTGACCCACCTGTCCGGCTACCCCGGCCAGACCTGGCAGGACCGCTGGATCGCCGCCGGCTTCAACGAGGCTGGCCGGCCGGTGACGCAAACCGTCCAGACGGAAGCGTCAGAGGTGGCGGTGACCGCCGCGCTGGCCGCACTGTTCGCCTTGCGCGTCATCACCCCGTCGCTCGGCGCGGTGCGCAGCAACCGGATCCTCGACTACCCGGACCTCTTCGGCACCGCCCAGGCCGACCCCGCCCTCGACGAGGTGTTCGCTGCAGCGGACAAGCTCATCGAACAGGACGCGATCCGGCGGGAGGTCCTGACCGACATCACCGTCGCGCTGACCACCGAAGCCGTCGCGCTGGCGGAACTGACGCCGGGCCGGTTCCTGAACTACGTCCTCGACAGCCGCACCCACGTTGTCACCGCCCCGCACCGGCGCAAGCGCTACCGGGGTCACCACGCATGGGACCTACTGTGCCGAGCCGGGCACTTCCCACCCGCAACACCAGCGTCGATGAAGGAGGCCATCCGCGAACCGCGTCTGACCCCAGGCCAACTGGTCGACCGGCACAACCTCGCCAACACCGCAGTTCGGCAGCTCATCATCGACTACCTCACCGTGCGCTGCGCCGAGATGGACTACAGCTCCCTGCGCACCCTCGCCGCCTACCTGGCCAGCGTGTTCTGGAAACAGATCGAGACCCTCGCCCCAGACCAACCCGACCTGCACCTGGACGGCGAGTTGTACCAGCGATGGCGGGAAACGCTGCGGTGGCGCGAAGACGGCCGCCCCCGCAAGGAGCAGGGCCCGATCCTGCTTGCGGTGCGGTCGTTCTACTTCGACCTGGCCGCCTGGGCCTTGCAGGAACCCGACCGGTGGGCAGCGTGGGTGGCGCCCTGCCCGGTACCGCAGCGCGAGCTCGGCGGCATCGCCCGCCAGCGCCGCAGGGTCAGCGAGGAAGTCGCCAACCGGACCCGCAAACGCCAGCCGCTGCTACCCCGCTTGGTCGAGCAGGTCGAACGTGACCACGCGTTCTACACCGAACTGCTCCGCATCGGTGAGGCGGCGGAGCCCGGACACGCCTTCATCACGGGCGGCCGGACCTGGGTGCGCCTGTTCAGCAAGCATGATGCCCGCCGTCAACGGGAGCATGGCCGGGCCAACGTGCGCGTGCACGACTCGCGCACCGGCCAGGTGGTGCATGTCAACCGGGAGGAGGAGCGCACCTTCTGGGAATGGGCCATCGTGGAGACCCTTCGGCACAGCGGCATCCGCATCGAGGAACTACTCGAGTTGTCTCAACTCAGCATCCGCCAATACAAGCGACCCAACGGCGAGGTCGTCGCGCTGCTGGTCGTCGCCCCATCGAAGACCGACCGCGAACGCGTCATACCTATGTCCGCCGACCTGTTCGCGGTGATCGCCGCGATCATCCGCCGACACACCCAACACAGCGGCCGGATACCGGTCGTGCCCCGCTACGACCCTTACGAGCGAGAAACCCTGCCGCCGTTGCCGTACCTGTTCCAACGCCCCCGGCACGGCGGATCAGCGGTCGTCTCCGCAGCGACCGTGGTCCGCGCCCTGCAGCGGCTGTGCGAACGCATCGCCAAGACCGATCCCGCATTCACCGATGCCGTCTTCACACCCCACGACTTCCGTAGAATCTTCGCCACCGAACTGGTCAACTGCGGCCTGCCCATCCACATCGGCGCCACCTTGCTCGGCCACCTCAACATCCAGACCACCCGCGGCTACGTGGCCGTCTTCGACGAGGACGTGATACGCCACTACCAGCAGTTCCTACACCGCCGACGGGCCCAACGCCCTGCCGAGGAGTACGGGCCGGTCACCGACACCGAATGGGCCGAGTTCGAAGAGCACTTCGACCGGCGCAAGGTCGAACTCGGTACCTGTGCCCGCCCGTACGGTACCGGATGCCACCACGAGCACGCCTGCCTACGCTGTCCAGTCCTTCACATGGACCCCAAGATGCTGCCCCGCCTGGAGGAGATCGAGGCTGACCTCCTTGCCCGCCGGACGCGGGCCGAAGCCGAGGGATGGCTCGGAGAGATCGAAGGCATCAACCTCACCCTTGCGTTCCTACGCGACAAACGCGCTCAGACCGAACGCACACAAGCCCGGTCGACCGTGCTCCTCGGCCTGCCCACCACGCCGAGACCAGCGGCTAGATGACAAGATCAACCATAGCTAACGCCGCGCTCTTCGCTGCGTGTGCATGCGTGCCCGTCGCCCGGGCACGCGCATGCGTGTCGGTAGAACAACCGGATCGGGATGATGATGCCGGAGATCAGACCCACGCGGTGCGCCGTGGCGCCATCGGGCGGCACGGCGCATAGGCAGCGATTCTGTGCGCGAACAGATCACCTCGTCGCCGTTGACCTGTGGCTCTTCCTCAGATTCGTCTCGAGCGAAAGCTGGCGACAGACGACTGCCGCTCGATCGGCAGGCGGTCCTCGGCGCGGGTCCAGCATTGGAGCACGTCCCGAGCAATCTGCCGGATGTGAGCGGCGCGTGAAGTACCTCCGTAGCATCGCGTACGTGTCGGCAAGGCAGGCAGGATGGTGCGTCCGTCGCTCCCGCGCGCCGACACTCGGCCTGCGTCGTGCTGTTTTCCAAGCTCGGCGACAGGCAAGGGCGCCACCCTCCCGACCCGATCGAGAAATTGACAACGAAGCAGCACCGCAGCGTCGCGGCTGGGAGGGCACACCGGCGCCCAGACGAGACTCAGCATCTGCACTGCGGCCATGCCTTGCGATGACCGCGTTTCCTACCGCGCCGAGAGCTGTCACACGCCTTCCCTGGGACCGGACACACAGGTTGCGCCTGCGAAGCAACGCCCACAGAGCCGATGGTCCTTGTGAATCACGTCCTGGGCGACATGCCTCGCATCGAGCTCGGGGGTGCTGACGTGAACTCCGGCCACTCACACGCTGTTGAAATGCGGTGCCACCGATAGGATCATCATGCCACCATGCGATCACCTCATTCAAGATCGAAAGCAGGGAATCTGATGGCGGAAGTCGGACTGACAGACGCGGTCGCGGGGCTGCGGCGCGAATTGGCACGAGCTGTCTTAGAAGCGGAAGGCGCCGCCGTGCAGTTTCCGGTTGGGCAGGTGACTCTCCAGTTCCAAGTCGGAGTAACGAAGACTGGTGAGGGTAGCGCCGATGTAAGGTTCTGGGTACTGGAGCTAGGAGCGTCGAGCCAGTATTCGCGAGAGAGCGTCCAGACTATAACGATTGTGTTGGGTCCGCCGGTCAACGCCGAGGGCAAACCGATCAAGGTGTCGTCGGCCTTGTCCGAAAAACCGGGGTAGCGGCGTGGTCCACATTCCTATCCGAGACCGGGTTGTCGAGGTTCTTTGTGACCATGGGCCTAGCGTCACCAATCGCTGGACTGTGGGATCTGGTTTCTTGATTGGAGGACGACTTGCCTTGACCTCCGCGCACGTGGTAGCGGCTAGTGGGCAACTGAAGATTAGACGTATAGAACCGAGGCACCGTGCCAAGGTTCTTTTGCCTGCAACTAGGAAGCTCGCCGGAGAGGTGGACGTAGTCGACCTGGCGCTCGTAGAGCTGGACGACGACATAGGAGATATCCCGGTCGTCGGATTCGTCCGAGTGGACCGCGACACCGCTAACGCGCAGCTATTGCGAGGCTGTTGGGCGGTCGGATTCCCTCAGTTTCGGACCTTGGCCTCGGCACCAGACGGTCCGATCCGCGAGACCGCCCAGGTCAACGGAGTTATTCCTACGGCTGAAGGATTGTACTCTGGGTTACTCACCTTTAGGGTAACGAGCGCGCCGCGGCCCTTGCCGCCAGAGAAGGAGGCCTTGGGCCAATCCCCCTGGTCAGGAATGTCCGGCGCTGCCGTCTTGGTAAACGACCGCATCATCGGTGTCATCACTGAGCATCAACCGCGCGCCGGCGAGTCAATGCTGACCGTCACTCCGATCGACGCGCTTGAAACGCTCAATCCAGCTGAGTCAGAAGCTTGGTGGCACGCGCTCGGAACCGATCTCGATTCGCTGCCCCATGCGACAGTATCGCTCGGAAATCAGCTCTCGTCCGGGCCTGCCGATCCGCGGGGCGATAGCGGTGTCCGTTATCTGTGGCCGACGCGACCAGCCCAGCTACCACCCGATATACCGGGCTTTGTTGGTAGGGTACCTGAACTGACGCGGCTGCGGGACCTCGTTCGAAACAGAAATCAAGCGGCAGGAGCCGCACTCGCCGTAGTGGCTCTTTCGGGCGCCGCCGGAATCGGCAAGACGGCCCTAGCGGTCCACGCTGCGCACGAACTCAAGTCTCATTTTGTTGACGGGCAGTTCCACATAGACCTTCAGGGTTACGATGCAAGGCAGCGGCTTCAGCCATCGCAGGTTCTCGACCGCTTTCTCCGCGCTCTTGGTGTACGAAACGAGCTGATTCCAAGCAGCCTCGAAGAGCGCGCAAGCCTTTATCGGTCGCTGCTCGCCGACAAGCGGGTCATTGTCATCCTGGACAACGCATCATCGCCTCAGCAGGTTCGTCTATTGCTACCGGGAACCGCGAACGGGCTGGTACTGATAACCAGCAGAGACCGCCTAACTGGCCTGGTTGCCACCCACAATGCGCAAATACTCGGGTTGGACATCCTGCATGAAACCGCCGCAGTCGAGATGCTTGCAAGAACCGCCGGACCAGAGAGAACTGACTGTGTGGGCGAGTCCGCGATCGCGGTCGTCAACCTTTGCGGCCGTCTGCCACTTGCAATGCGAATTGCTGGCGCCAGACTGGCGGCTCGACCAGACATCACGATTGAACACTACGTGGAGCAGTTGGCAAGCACACGCGATCGTCTTTCTGAGCTTTACGCTGACGACGTGTCGGTTCGCGTTAGCTTCTCGTTATCGTACGAGAACCTCGATCAGGCGGAGTCACAACTGTTTCGACGGTTAGGTCACGTGGCGGGCCCCAGCTTCTCCGTGTTGGCAGCGGCGGTTCTTGCGAACGTGACAATCGACGATGCCGCACGTGACGTTGACACGCTTGTAGACCGCCATCTCGTTGAGCCAGCTGGGAGTCAGAGGCGCTACCGCTTTCATGACTTGATCAGGCTCTATGCACGCGATCGACTCGCAGGTGATGAGGATGATGCTTCCGCCAATGCCGCACTTGTTCGGCTCCTCGACTGGTATCTGTCAGCTGCCATGGCAGCGGATAGGTTCTTGGCGCCAGCACGCCGAATGCAGCCCGCCCCGGCAGTTGACATGGCGTATTTGCCTACGTTTCTATCCAGTTCTGACGCCTTGTCATGGTTCGACAGCGAACTAGCCAATCTGATCGGCGCACTGTCATACGCGGTCGACAATGGCCACCCATCGTACGCTTGGCTCATTCCGGTGGCCCTGTGGACGTTCTTCGACATCCGTAAGCACTGGACGGAATGGCAACAGGCGGGGCGGGTCGGCCTCGCTGCTGCCAGGCAAGCACAGAACCGAGTCGCGGAGGCTCGAATGCTCAACTACCTCGGTGGCGTGTATCTAGATCTACACGAGTTCGACCGGGCGATCGAGCACTTCGAGGAGTCTATAAGCGCTTGGTGCACCATCCAAGATCCGCATGGCAAAGGCGCGAGCCTGAACAATCTTGGCGAGGCCTACATCGGCATAAAGCAGTACTCCGTAGCCAAACACCACCTAGAACGGGCACTTGCACTCTGGAACGCTACGGATTACCGACACGGACGAGCTTGGACACTTACGAACCTCGGCGCGGTGGGGATCGGGCTCAACGACCTCGACTATGCAGTCGACATGCTGCGAAATGCACTCGACGCTTGGCTGGAAATCGGCGACAAGCACGGCCAAGCGAGCGCTCTCGCCAACCTCGGCGACGCGTGTATGCGAAGCGAAGCGTATGAACAGGCCGAAATATACCTTCAGCAGGCGATCCAGATCCGTCGCGATATTGGCGACCGCTACGGCGAGGGCGGCGCACTTCACAAGCTAGGAATACTCCGTTCTCGTACCGGAGGCCTTTCCGCTGCGGAACCGTTTCTGTTGGAAGCCGAGCAGCTCTTCGACGGCCTAGGGGCTCCCGAGGTGTGGGAGGTCAGAGAGACTTTGAGGAAAGCACGAGGCGGCGAGGCGGTCGGCTGACCTCACAGCACATTCTTAAAGACGAGGCGGTGAATTCGATTCGGCGGAACACCATGTGTTGGTGCGGTCCGACCATGCAACCATGAACGATCGTCTAGAAGGTAGCCTTGGCCGCGTTCGAATTTGACCGACGAGCAGCGGGCCGTCATCTCACTCCGCAAAGCCGCCGTCCAGTCATTCGGCTGGCGCACAAGACCGGAGCCCTGTCCGTAAAGCGAGCTGTACAACTCTTGGAATCCGTCCGTCGCGCGTATCCGTCGAAGACAGCGCTCGATACCTGCGCGAGTATCAATCGGAATGATGTCCGCGACTAGTTCGATCGCCTCGCGGAGTTCATCAATACTCAGGAATAGCGACGCGCCGGACTCGTCATCTGGCACGTCGTCGAACACGTTCAGGAGCATCCATGGCACGTAGAGATCTGCATGCAATGGAAACTCGCCAATCGTTGGGCCAACGGGCTTTGGCGGCGCATGAAGGGCTGCCCATTGGTCGCCCCCTGCCACGTCAACGATGGCGCTTCGAATGCAACTCAACAGTCGATGGAACCGAACACCATCGAGCTTGTCTGAGAACAGATCGGTCAGCAGGACAATGTTTCGGGGAAGCTTCAAGTTTCTTGCGCTGTGTGCGACCTCCACCAGGCTGTGACGAGGATATTCATGCGGAAGAGACTCGAGTGGCAGCGAAAATGTGTAGTCATACTCGACACCTCCCGAAACGTGAATCATCTCCGGATCTTCCAGCGCGTCAGCGCATTCGGCCCAAGCACTCACAACACCCAGGAACTCCTCAGACCAGGTATACCACTCCCACGGGTGACTGAAACCTGCGCTTGAGTTCGAGGCGGGCGCCGTCTGACGAAGTAGTTGCATTAGGCCTCCCTGGTCAAGAATGGACTCAGGGCGCGCGATTTCGAGATTGAGTAGCTGTAGCTCACTGGGACTTGAATAACCGTTGGTGTCCGGGTCGCGAGGCCTTGGTGCAGCGCCGTGGCGAGGTCGCCAGAGGTAGTCGCGAGACTTGCTTGGCACCCGTTTGCGCGCGCGAGGGCAACGAAATCGACGCTAAGGAATTCAACAGTATCCGGATTCGGATCGCTGCCGTCAATGCTTTCGTAGGCTCGAATTAGGCCCATGTGACGGTCCTCGAAAACCAGAATCACAACCGGGACCCGCAAGCGGGCAAGTGTTTCAAGGTCCTGGCTCACTGAGTGAAATCCACCGTCGCCGCAGATTGCGACAATGTTTCTGTCCGGGAATGCGAAATGCGCTCCGATCGCCGCTGGCAACGCGAACCCAAATGTCGCAAGACCACAGGAAGTGAAGAAGGTGTTCGCCATCTCAACCTCGGCGAGCAGTCCCGCGAAGACCCTATGCAGGCCGACATCGACAACAAGTACAAGATCACGACGATTGAGTCCGTTGACTACGCCGATGATTGCCTCGGGACTGACCACGGACGCTCTGGGCGTCTTGCCCTTCTCCAGCAATTGCTGCCTAGCTGTCGGCAGTCCATATACCGCACGCTCAGGCTTTCGGGTGGGAAACCTGTCGGAATTGAGTTCGCGGAAGAGGGCCGACAGGTCTGTAATCACATCGAGGTCCACACGAAACTCCGGGAGCGGATTCGGAAACGCGGCGACACGCACGATCGTCTTCTTCTGGCCAAACTCCCACATCTCGGGCCGAATGTCTTCGACATAATCATAACCGAGCAGCAGGATCGCATCAACGGGACCGAATAGTGAATCTAGATGGTCTCCTTCGAACACGCTGTCGACATAGGGCGAGATCGTGCCAAGGTTCAACGGATGCGTGGAAGGTAAGGCGCTCTTTCCTGTGTAGGACGTCACGCACGGCAGGCCAAACTTCTCTACGAAACTCTGAAGTCCCTCGGTTGCACCACCCCGGATGACAAAGTTGCCGACGACCGCGATCGGATTAGCCGCCCTTTCGAGAATGTCCCACATGCTGTTCAGCTGGTCGGAAGAAGGTTCGGACAGCGCAAAAGGGGTGGAGGTCGGTCGGGCGGAAAGAAGGTCCCAAGCCAGTTCGTCGTCCATCGTCTGGCGGAACACGTCTATCGAAATGCTCAAGAACGAAGGGCCCAAGGGCTCCGTCCAAGCAGCGCGGAATGCCTCATGGACAGCGAGGGGAATTTGAGTGATGTCGGTTATCTCAGTCGCATACTTACAGAGGGGCGCCATCATCGCGACCTGATCGATACATTGCTGCGTATGCCCGTAATGCAGGTCGTAGGACTCGGCCTGCGCGGAAATCGCAATGAGCGGCGACCGATCAAGACTGGCCGAGGCCACCGGGGTTACAAGATTGGTCGCGCCTGGTCCAAGCGTAGAGAAGCAGACTTGAGGGCGTCGTGAGGCGCGTGCGAACACATCCGCTGCAATCCCTGCCGTGAACTCGTGCCGCGTGAGCAGAAACCGGACGCCCTCGACTTCGTTAAAGCGGATGCTCGCTCCTTCGCGCCCCAGGATTCCGAACACCGTCGAGATGTCCTGTAATCGGAGTGCACGCAGGAGCATTGTAGCGCCGTTCAACCCGCTACCTCATAGTCTTGCGGGCGCAGATGTGGGAAACTTGAACTCGTTCGGCTCATCCGATACCGGCAGCGGGAGAGTAGCAGGGCGGCGAGTAGAAATGGTGAGGAGCGGCGCGTGTTCCCCGTTGTATGTTCGACGACAAGTCGTTAGCCCCGCATACGGGTTGTATTCTCCCGTGAGCCGCATGTGCTCACCAACGGCCTCTGCCCGGCATCCACCGCCGCAAGTCTCCGCGATGTTGCAACTGCCGCACGGTTCTTCGAGGCTCCGGAGCGTCTCGTGGAAATTGTCTCGTTCAACGAGGAGTCCGTCGTCGGTCCACCTACCTATGATGAACCGTTCGTCAGCGGCAAAGTGGTGACACGAGTACACCGCGAGTGTCCGACTGTGAACGGTGAAATGTTGGCGCCCTGCAGGGCAATACTGCTTCGTTGGATAATAGTCGAGCTTCTTCCCCTCTTCGAACCTTGCTGCTTGGTGCTCTGTTATGCCCCAGTTCGGAGCGAGGGTAATATGCGGGTACCGTGGATCGTTCGCGTCGTACACGGTCTGGATCATCCGGAGAATGTGTCCGATCTCGTCTCGACCGAGAAACCATTCAGAAGGTAGGCTCCGGGCTCGACCGAGAAAGCTCAGCTTCTGAAAGTTAAGGAAGTGAACGCCCAGGTCAGCCGCCAGCTCGCAGATCTCGGTTACCTCTCGATAGTTCTTTCCGTGTAGAGTGCACCAAAGATTGATCTTACCAAACTTGTTTGCGTTACGGACGGCACGAATCCCGTCGAGTGTACGCTCCCAGGTTCCAGGCCCGGTAATCAGCTCATGAGTCTCCTTGCGTGCACCGTGGATGCTGAAGCCCACGCGACCGCTCTGACTAACGAGGCCGTCGAGCTGGCGTTCGGCGAACTCCGCGCGCACGCAAATCGAACCATCGTCTAGGTCCTGACCGATGTACTTATAGATTTCGAAACATCGTTTCGTTATTTGCGTTGCATAGAAGTAGGCCTTGTACCCAAGGTCGTGAGCCTTGAACGCCACCCGTCTGGCCTGGTCGAAGTCGCCTTGCCCGGCGTCGACGAAACAATGCGGGCACCCGAGTCGGCACGAGTTCTCAAGAACTAGGACCAGGATGTCCTTGGATGGAGGAACAAGCTCTGGCATTGAGACCACCGGTCGTCAGATCGGGTGTTCAGCGTCCCTGCACTTGCCGTCACTACCAGTTGCGTCGTACTTACGGGAAGTGTAGACGGCGGCCGAACCGCGAACAAGGAGCAACCTCTACGGGCCGGTGGCCGAACGGACGGTCTGGCTCGGCAGCATCAACGACACCATGCCAATAGGTTCGATCTAAGGGACGTCTCGTTACTCCGTAGAGTCCTTGGCTGGTAAGGCGTGTCCGCTCATCCCGTGATGACGATGTTGTACAGGTGGGCGATGCCGGAGGCGGTGTCGGTCAATGTGCTGGCAGCGCGGCGGTAGTCGCACAGAGTCTTCCATTCCTTCAGCCGGGCCAGGGCGTGTTCCACCCGGGCTCGGACGCTGCGGTGCACCGCGTTGCGGTCTTCCTTCGACTGCGGCAGATCGCTGCCGTCCTCAGGCTTGCGGTAGGGGATGACGACCTCGGGGTTGCCGCGGTAGGCGCCGTCGGCCATGGTCGGCTGTCCGGCGAGCTTGCCGTTGATGCCGCTGGACCAGTACACCACGGTGTCGTTGCGGTTGCCCGGCTGCGGATCACCCAAAGCGACGACCAGCCTGGTATTCGCGTCGATGGCCACTTGCAGGTTGGTGGAGTACCGGTAGTTCCTCGACCGGGCCGCCACCGTGTGGTCGCGGGTGGGGATCAGCGTGCCGTCCACGATGGTCACCTGGTCCACGGGCCGGCGCCAAGGCCAGCAGTGGGCCGAGGGTGTCAATGACCCGGTGGGCGGCGCAGTGGGAGACACCGAACAGCGGCCCGATCTGGCGCATGGTCAGATTGGTACGCCAGTACGCGGCGACCAGCAGCACCCGGTCGGACAGGTCCAGCGCCCACTGCCGCCCGGGTCGTCCGTCGGCGATCGCGTCCCCGCCGCGCTGCGCGACCAGACGCATCAGCCGGCGGAACTGCGCAGGCTGCAACCCGGTGAACGGGTGAATCCACTCAGGACGCGCCGCCGAGATCACCTGCAGCCGGACATCCTCGATGATCACTACTCACCGAGCGACACCGGGTTACGAGACGTCCCTTAGAGGGCCAGTCGGCACGCGGGCTTGCGTGGTGCAGAGAAGTGCGGGCAACCCGATGTCGCTCGCCCCGGGCCGGTTACGCGACCTCGTCGAGCAGGCCCGCACCGAGGGTTCGTTCATCATCTGCCACGAGACGTTGCCGTACGCCGACCCGCCACCGGGCGTCCGGCCGGCGATCTGCCGGGGCTTCCACGACCGCTACGACACCGCCGCCCTGCAGATCGTCGGGCGGCTGTGGGGGTTCGTCGACGTCGACCCGCCCACACCGGATCAGCGCTGAACCGTCCCGTGACTTTCACCGGGCCCTGTTCGGCTTCGCCGTCTACAGCACACCGGTCCGATTAGACACGTGACATCCCGTCGTCCATCCACTTCGGACGCCGGTGCATCCGCGATCGCGCCGATCACCGGCTGACCCGCACACCCGCCGCTGGTCCCCGCCCGCATCGCCGCGCCGACGCGCTAACACCAGCCGCGGCGCCGCGTTTCCCCGCTGGACATCAGGCCGCGGCTTTCGATGCGGCCGTACCGCCCCGCGCGCCTCGACTCCATGGCGACGGTGTTGGGTCGCCCGCCCATCGCACTCGGCCCGCGCCTGACCACATCCCGACTGCCCACGTCGGCGGACAGCCCGGCCGGTGTGGATGTACGCCCCAGCCGGCCAAAGCCCGCATGACGCAAGCGCCGTCCGCGTCGCACGCCTTCGGCACCGGCGACGGCGACGGCACAACCACCACGTTGCTACGACAGGTCAGGAGAGCACCATGCCAACCGACCCGCCCAACTTCACCGGCCCGTCAGACACGACCGAATCCGTCGAGCCGACGGCGGAGCTGGCCCATCTGCATCCGGACAACCTTCGGCTCGGCGGCACCGGCGTGTTCGCCGGCGACTGGGCCTGGACCGACGGCCCCGACGGCAGCTCCCGCATCGCCGTCGGCTTCGTCGGTGTGCTCATCGACACCTGGAACGGCTGGGCCGTCTTCCGGTGCAGCCGGGAGGTCGCCGAGGCGATCGTCGCCGACCAGCAGCAGCACCGCCGGGAGCACCGCCAGTCCCTGCTGGACCAGGGAATGGGCGAGCCCGACCTGGAGCGGGCGGTGGACCAGGCGTACACCAGCCTGGTCTTCGACGGCGACACCATCGTCGCCGACCAGCGCGCCATGTACGACGATCCGGAAGCGATCGAGCGGATCACTCCCGACCCGGACGGCCGGTACGTCGTCATGGGCTGGAACTGGTGCTGGGAGGCCGTCGACCCCGCCCTGTGTGAGCGCATCGTCGGGCAGCTCCCACCGGCCGGAGCGCATCAGGAATTCGTGCTGCTGACCCACACCCCGGACATGCGGATGCCGCACGACCGGGTCCGGGTGGTGTCGCTGCAGCAGATGGACACGCCCAACGGGTTCGCCTACACCGCACAGCTCGCCTACGACGGCGAGGTGGTCGGCACCATCCACAACAACGGCAACGGCGGCGCCACCGAGTACCACTCGCTGAACTCCAGCCCGTTCAACTGGCGCGACCTGCACGCCTTCGTGCAGCAGTGCCGCCGCCGCGGCGAGCCGGTCTCCGAAGAGCAGGTCCTGGACGCGCTGGTCGACGAGTTCGACCTCGACCACATCGTGCGCCACGCCACCGCCGCAGGCGCGAGCGTGGTGCGGCTGCTCGACGAGCACGGCTACCAGCTCGACATGCTCACCGTGCGCCCCGCCCCCACCAGTTGGCAGCAGCGTGACCGGCTGGGCCGGCGGCTGCAGGCCGAACATGCGCATCCGCATGGCGTCCAGTGGGTGATCTGGTCCGGCCGTACCTGGCGGTACCTGGTCCGGGTCACCGACGCCGACCAGCAGGCCACCAACCCGACGGGCACCGGCACGCCAGCCGCCGACCAACCACCGGCCGGCTGAGCACCACACCGCAACTCCTCGCGCGGTCGGCGGTGCCGCACTCCCGCGACAAGCCCGCGCGGGGTGCGGCACCGTCCGGCCACCCGCTGGTGGTTCACCGGACCGCCAACATCCCACCCGGTTGGGCACCCCCGGCGCGCTGCCGGAGGGGGTGCCCCGTCCTGTCAGGAGAAGCATCGTGGACACACGCCTGTGGTTCGATCTGCCCGCCGTGGTGCGGCTGGCCGAGCACGCCGCCTCCTGCGCCACCTTCACCGGCGACGGTGACGGTGACCGCCGGCCGTGCCTGCTCATCGACGGCCCACCCGCCGCTGTGATCCGCTCCAACGGCCGGGCGACCGACCCGGCTCCCGATCCAGTCGACGCCCGCTACATCGACGGCGGCACCGAACCGCCCGATGACGATCCGACAGCGGCCATCTGCCTGCCGCTGACCCACACCGACCCCGACGACGAGATGTGGCACGGGCCGGCGCTGCTCGACCAGCTGCGGTACGCCGCCGGCGCCGCCTGGTTCATCGTCACCATCCACGCCGACACCACCGTCGACCATGCAACCGGCCATACCCGGCAAGTCGACACCGTGCCTGCGCGGGCGACCTGGGTGCCGGCGCACGTCGAAGCGGGACCGCCCGGCCCGTACCCGGCGCAGATCGCCCACGGCTACCACCGCCCCGGCGGGCACGCCTTCGCCCGGTTCCGCCGCGACATCGCCTGGTGGATCGCCCTGGACCTGCACGGCCAACCAGCCGGCCCGCGGCCCGCGGCGGCGGTGCGGGTCATCGGCGAGCAGGTCGCGCTGGTCCACCACGCCGGTACTGACGTAGAGCGGGTCGAGCCGCTGACCGCCGACCCCGGCGGGTGGTGGCGCATCGACGGCGACGCCTGGCCGTGGACCATCACCGACGACGACCCGGCGGTGTCACCAGGCGAGGCGTCGGTGTGGCAGACCTGGGGCCCCGACGGCGAACAACGCTGCACCGTCTGCCACGCCGTCGACGAGATCGACAGCGGCGAGCTGCCGTCCATGGTCGGCTACGGCCTGGACACCTGGAGCCGATGCCGCCGCTGTGGCTCCACCGAGACCAGCGACCCGATGTTCGGCCTGCACACCAGGCCGGCGCCGTGGCCCCCGCCGCGGCAACGCCAGGACGAACTCGACGCGCAGAGCGCCACCGGCGACCAGGCGCGGCCCTGATACCACCATCGGCGGCATCCTCGACGCCACCGCGCGGACGACGAAGCCACCCGCCGAACACCGGCACCCGGGCGCGGGGGTCGCGCCCGTCCAGCGCCGCGCCGCGGCGAGGCCCTCGCGGTCGCCCCAGGGCTTGCCGCACTTGACGTTTGGCGCCGCGCAAGCGTTCATGCCGTGCGGCGCATGCATCCGGTCGCCCGATCCGTTGCCCGGCCTGGGGCGCCCCCGGCCCGTGCGGGCACCGCCGCGGCCGTTGCCACCCGTTCCCCTTTTCTGACACAGGAGTGTCCCGTGACCCACCCGACCATCCGGCAGTGGCTGACCCCAGCCAGGTTCGCCGCCGCCGTCCCCGACCTTGCCGAGTTTCCGCTGCCCGCGATCAGCCACGCCCTGGCGATGCTGCGCGGCACCGCCGTCCCGGTCCTCGACGCCCCACACGCGCAGGGCGGACCCGACACCATCTACCTGGTCACCCCCAGCCATGTGCTGCTCGTCAGCGCCCAGGTCGAGGCCGTCGGAGACGACGACCCGCACGGCGGCCGGTACGTGCGGCTACCCGCCCCACTCGGCGGCAGCGCCGTCGGGGTACCGGTCCCGGTCGTCGACACCGACACGCTGCTGGCCACGCTGCGCGACGGCGTCGCCAACTGCTACCTGTTCCCACCCGGCGACGCCGCCCACCACGACGGGTCGGCGCATCGGACCCTCGGCGCGCTGGCCGGCGCCGCCGCCATGGCACGGGCGGCGCTTGGCGCCGACCCCAGTCAGGACCTCACCGTGATCCTGCCCGCCCTCGGCTACGCGCTGGAGGACCTGTCGGCGGTCGCCGACGGGCTGACCCCGTACTGCGGCGACTACGCCGACCAGGCCGAGGCCCGGCTGGCCACCATCACCGCGCTGCTGGCCGACTGCGCCGCCATGGCCCGCCGAGCCCACGGCGACGTCGCCGCCCGGCTCGGCCGCGACCACACGCTGGCCGACCTGCGGCTGACCGAAGTGCTGCGCCGCCCGGAACCCGCCCACGGCGGCAACGACAACGGCAGCGACGGTGGCGGGTGGGTGTGGCACGCCACCGGCCACCTCACCGACACCCGCACCGGTCCCGGCGCCTGTCAGGCCACCATCGTCACCACCCAACCCCACCCGAGCATGGGCGCGGCGATCGACGCCGTGCGCGAGGTCGCCCGCGGTGCCGGCGCCGCCCGGCCCGACCCCGGCGCGCCCGCGACGCTGCTGCGGCTGTGGACACCAAACCATCCACCGGTCGCGGGGTGGGCCGAGGAGATGGCCGCGCACGCGGCGCGGCTGTGCCTGCGCCTGCCCGCACCCCTGGCCGCGACCGAGGCCGGCGCCAGCGAGGACGCCGCACCGACCGCGTGCCCGGCCTGACCCCCGCACGGCCGATTCATCACATGCCCAGCCAACCACTGACGACCGTACGGAGCCGCCACCGTGGACACCACTCGCAAACTGCTTGCCAGCGCCGCCGACGACGTCGGCTGGCAGGTCGACCTCGACCAACTACCAGTGACCTGCGCCCAGGTACCGGCCCTCGTGCTGGCCCTGGTCGACGCGTCGGCCGCCCACCACGGCGCCGCCGCCGGTCTGCGGATCCTCGACGAGGCCGCCGCGTCGCTGCGCACCGTCATCGACCCCGACACCGGCCCGGACGGCGACCTTCAGGTGCGGCTACTCGCCGACGTGCTCACCCTCACCGACACCCGCCGCCGCCACGCCGAGGTGACCCGCCGTCGGCTGCTCACCGCGCTGCAGGCCCTGCAACCCGATGGCGCCACCTGGCCACCCGAACCCACCGCCCCGGACCTCGGCCACGACAGGGATCCAACCGGGCTGGCCGCCGCGCTGGCCGGTGCCGGCCTGCACCCGCAGCCCGCCGGCGGGCATCCCACCCGCGTCACCTACCTGGCCTGCCGCCCGCAGCGCACCGTCACCGTCACGGTCGACCCCGATGACGGCGACAGCGCCGAACTGCACGTCGGCGACCACACCACGGCCGTGCTGTGGCACGTCACGTTCAGCCCCGGCACCCCTGCCGCGGTCATCGCCGCCGCCGCCCGTGACGCGCTGTCCACCGACCCCGCGGCGTCCTACGAACACCCGAGCTGAACCGCACCCCCGGACCACAAGCACCGCAACGGACTCAGGAGAGGTCCACAATGGACATCGAAGACGTGATCGGCAAGTACACCGGCCACCCCGTGACCTGGGATGACCTGGCGGCCGCCCGGCGAGGCGACCCCGTCCTGCAGACGATCGGCCACGCCCTGCACCGCGCGGCCGCCGCGGTCGACGACGCCGACACCGAGCTCGCCGGCCTGGCCGGTACCCTCATCCACCGCGTCACGACCGTTGCGCGCAACCTTGACGCGCCGGCGGATCAGCCGGTCCCCGCCGTGAACCCGCTCGGCGAGTTGCAGGCCACCGGCCCGCGCTTCGACGCCCTGATCGGGCAACGCGCCGACCGCATCGCCCACCTGCGTACCCTCGCCGCCCTGTGGCGGCAGGCAAACGCCACCATGCCGGTGTGCAGGCCAGGCCCGGCCACGAGCCTGGACCTGGCCGACGCGCTGACCGCCCTCGGCCTGCACCCCATCACCCCCGCCCACCCGGACACCACAGCGGCCTACGGACAGCAGCACGGCGGGCGCAGGCTCGACGTGTCGGTCAACCCGTTCGGCGAGCCCGGCGTCGAAGTCAACGCCGGCCACCGCGACGGCCAGGCCGCCACCGTCGCATGGACGGCCACGTTCGGCCCGGACACCCCCGCGCCGGTCGTCGTGGCCGCCGTGTTGCCCGGCACTGAGGATGCCGACGAATGCGGCGCTGGGGATGTCGATGTAGGCGGCAGGAGAAAGCCCCGCGGCGGGCGGCCGGCGGGGCTTTCGTTGGGGCAGTGTCGTTTGTTG
>Ga0075430_100001203_pt1 | contig 20788 bp, 24 predicted proteins | sample RhiMetdeltSRZDD4_FD_75294 | JGI IMG/M metagenome (GOLD analysis project Ga0075430, IMG submission 75294) | Populus rhizosphere microbial communities from Tennessee, USA - Rhizosphere MetaG P. deltoides SRZDD4 | ecosystem: Host-associated > Plants > Roots > Rhizosphere > Soil | place: USA... | reverse complement strand
TCGGCGCGGCCACCGCCCTGCTCGCCGCGCAGCGCGGCTATGCGGTCGCGGTCAATTACCTGAAGAACAGCGAGGCCGCGGACCGCCTGGTGCAGCAAATCGGAAAGGGGAAAGCGATTGCCGTAGCGGGCGACGTGGCGTCCGAATCGGACGTAGCGCGCATGTTCAAGACGGTCGACGACAAGCTCGGCCGGCTGACCGCGCTAGTCAACAACGCCGGCATCGTCGACCGCGGCATGCGCGTGGAGGCGATGTCGGCCGAGCGCATCCAGCGCATGCTAGCGGTGAACGTCACCGGGAGCTTCCTGTGCGCGCGCGAGGCGGTGAAGCGCATGTCGACGCGCCATGGCGGGAACGGCGGCGCCATCGTCAACGTTTCCTCGGTGGCCGCGCGGCTCGGCGGACCCGGCGAATACGTCGACTACGCCGCCTCCAAGGGCGCGATCGACACCTTCACCATCGGCCTCGCGAAGGAGGTCGGCGCCGAAGGCATCCGCGTCAACGCGGTGCGGCCGGGCGTGATCCGCACCGAGATCCACCTCGTGAGCGGCGACCCGAGCCGCGTCGAGCGCATCGGCGGCAGCGCGCCGCTGCAGCGCCCGGGCGAGCCCGACGAGATCGCGCGCACCATCGTCTGGCTCGCCTCCGACGAGGCTTCCTACATTACCGGCGCCCTGCTCGACGTCTCCGGCGGGCGGTAGCGAGCGCGCATTTCTTGCGTCCCACCGTCTTCACGCTTCTCGGCCCGACCGCGAGCGGCAAGTCGGGCATCGCGATCAAGGCCGCGGAGAAGCTGCCCCTCGAGATCGTGTCGATGGATTCGGCGCTGGTCTACCGCGGCATGGACATCGGCACCGCCAAGCCGAGCGCCGCGCTGCGCGCCCAGGTGCCGCATCACCTGATCGACATCATCGATCCCGACCAGAGCTATTCGGCGGGGCGATGGCGCGAGGACGCGATCAAAGCGGTCCTGAACGTTCTTCGAGAAAACAGAATCCCGCTGCTGGTGGGCGGCACGATGCTCTACTACCGCGCGCTCAGCGCGGGTCTCGACAATTTGCCGCAGGCCGACGCGCGCGTGCGGGCCGAAATCGATCGCGAGGCGGAGCGTCGCGGCTGGCCCGCGCTGCACGCCGAGCTCGCGCAGGTCGACGCCAGGGCGGCGAGCCGCATCGCGCCGAACGACCCGCAACGCATCCAGCGCGCGCTGGAGGTCTGGCGCATTACCGGCAGGCCGCTGACCGAGCTGCAGGGCGTCTCGGCCAGCGACCTGCCGTTCGAGCTGCGCGGCATCGCGATCATTCCCGAGCGCGCGGTGCTGCACGAACGCATTGCGCAGCGCTTCGACGCCATGCTGCGCCTGGGCCTGGTCGACGAGGTGAAGACGCTGCGCAAGAAGCACCGCCTGAGCGCCGCGCTGCCCAGCATGCGCGCGGTCGGCTACCGCCAGGTGTGGGAGTACCTCGAGGGCAAGTCGGACAAGGAAACCATGCGCGCGCGCGCCATTGCCGCCACGAGACAGCTCGCGAAAAGGCAGCTCACCTGGCTGCGCAGCTTCTCCGGCCTAGTCCGGCTCGACGCCGGCGGCGCGCAGGATCCGGCGATAGCTTTCCATCTGCTCCTTGACGAAAGCCGCCAGCTTCTCCGGCGATGACGGGCTGAGCGCAAACGCCTGCTTCTCCATCGCCGCCTGCACGTCGGCGCGGCCCATCGCGGCGACGAACTCCTTGTTCAGGCGCTCGACCACCTCGCGCGGCATTTTCGCCGGGCCGAAAAGCCCGGCCCAGGAGGTGATGGAGAATTGCGGCATGCCGGCTTCGCCGATGGTGGGCACTTCTGGCAGCAGGTGGCTGCGCTTGCCGAGCGTGGTGACGATGGCGCGCAGCTTGCCTTCGCGCACCTGCGGCACCGCGGTGCTCGAGGATGCAAACATGAGCTGCACGCGGCCGGCGACGAGATCGGTCATCGCCTGCGGCTCGCCCTTGTAAGGCACGTGGACCAGCTGGATCTTCGCGAGCGTGGCGAAGTAAGCGGTCGACACGATGCCGGTGGTATTGCCGGTGGCGTAATTGAGCTTGCCCGGATTCGACCGCGCGTACGCGATCAGCTCGTTCAGCGTCTTCGCCGGCACGCTCGGATGCACCACGATGAAGAAGCTGTAGCGCCCGATATCGGTGATCGGCGTGAAATCAGCAACCGGGTCGTAGGGCGGGCTTTTCTTCATCGCCGGCACCGCCGACATCGGGCTGTTGGTCGCCATGATCAGCGTGTAGCCGTCCGGCGGCGACTTCGCGACCTCCGCCGCGGCGATCGCGCCGTCCGCGCCGGCCTTGTTCTCCACCACGACGGTCTGACCGATCGATTGCGAGACCGACTGCGCCAGCACGCGCGTGATCGTGTCCGTCGCAGATCCCGCCGGGAAGGGAACCACCAGGCGGATGGGCTTCGAGGGGTATTGTCCCCACGCCGGCAGAGAGAGCGCACACAGCAGCGCCGCGAGCACGATCTTCATGCGTTTCCTCACTCGTTCTTGTAGACCCCGCGGATATTAAGCGCGGCTAGGAAAAACTGCAGCCCGACCAGGGCATAGGCGCGGTCGTGGACGCCCCACGCGGTCCACAGCACATTGCTCGCGAGGAAGCACCAGAAGCCGACGACGCGCTTGTGCGGAGAACGCGACGCCACGAGGTATGCCGCCACTACAGTCACCACCATGGCCGGCCATTGCAGGTAGTCAAGATAGTCCATAGGAAGGCTAGACCCTAGAATTCGCCCACTCGTTCAGGAGAGTTCATGGAAATCGGAATCGTGGGCCTGGGGCGCATGGGCGCCGGCATGGCGCGGCGCCTCGCGCACGGCGGCGTTCGGGTGGTCTGCTACGACCAGGCAGAGGCCGCGCACCAGGCCCTGGCGGAAGAAACCAACGTCGAATGCGCCGAGAATCTCGCCGCGCTGTGTGCGCGGCTGACAGGCGAACGCGTGATCGTGCTTTCCCTGCCGGCCGGCGAAGCGGTGGAGGACACGATCCGCGAACTGCTGCCGCTTTGCTCCGCGGGCGACACGATCGTCGATTGCGGAAACAGCTACTACCGCGACTCGAAGCGCCGCGCGCTCGCCCTTTCGCAGCAAGGCCTGCGCTACATCGATGCCGGCGTCTCGGGCGGCATCCACGGCCTGGAAGCCGGCTTCTGCCTGATGCTGGGCGGCACGCCGAAGTCGATCGAGATCTTCGAGCCCTACGCCAGGCTGCTCGCGCCCGGGTCCGAGCAGGGCTGGCTGCACTGCGGGCCGAACGGCGCCGGCCACTTCGCCAAGATGATCCACAACGGCATCGAGTACGGGATGATGCAGGCGCTCGCAGAGGGCTTCGCGCTGCTCGCCGCGCGCAAGGACCTGGACATCGACGTCGGGCGCCTCGCCGAGACCTGGCGCCACGGCAGCGTGGTGCGCTCCTGGCTGCTCGATCTATGCGCCGGCATCCTCAAGGACGAGAACATCCTCGAGATCGCGCCCGTGGTCGCCGACTCGGGCGAGGGGCGCTGGACCGCGCTCGAGGCAATCGAGCTCGGCGTGCCGGCGCCGGCGATCATCGCCGCCCTCATGAACCGCTTTTCGAGCCAGGGACGCTCGGACTACGCGCGGCGCCTGCTCGCGATGATGCGCGCGCGCTTCGGCGGCCACGCCACCGAGAAGCTGCGTCCGGGATGATCGTGCTGGTGATGGGCGTCGCCGGCGTGGGCAAGACCACGATCGGCACGGCGCTCGCACGCGAGCTCGGCTGGCGCTTCATCGACGCCGACGACTACCATCCGCCGCAGAACGTGGCCAAGATGAAGGCCGGCATCCCGCTCGAGGATGCGGATCGGTGGCCGTGGCTCGCCCGGCTCAACAAGGAAATGAAGGACCTCGAGACCGCGGTGCTCGCCTGCTCGGCCCTGAAGGCGAGCTATCGCGAGCGGCTGTTGCAGGGAATGCCGCGGTTCACCATCGTGCACCTGCACGGCAACTTCGAGCTGATCAGCGCGCGGATGAAAACGCGCGAGCACCGCTACATGCCGGCGGCGCTGCTCAAAAGCCAGTTCGCGACCCTCGAGCCGCCGGCCGACGCGTTCGCGATCGACGTCGCCGCCACCACCGAAGCTTGCGTGGCGGCGATTCTCCTGGCGCTCCGCAAGTCGTGATGAATGACCCGGTACCCCCGAGATCGTAGGAGGCGGAGGCCATCTCCACCATCCCACGAACCGGGGTACCGATCTTCGTCGGACTTCGTCAAGCCTGGTCTCCCAGAACACCCGCGCGTGCCGGCGCCCCCGCCACCAGCACCTGAAGCTCGATCGCCCGCATGACCGCTGCTGCAGCGCAATGCACTTCGAGCTTGCGGTAAGCGTTCTTGATATGGCTCGCCACGGTGTGCGCCGAGATCCCGAGTCGCGTGCCGATTTCGGCGTAACTGCAGCCGCTCGCCAGCAGGCGCAGCACATCAGCTTCTCGCAACGTGAGCATGCGGTCTCCCTAGTTTCCGAGGTGAACCTTGTAGCGCGCGCCGTTGGAGAAATTGCAGGTACCCGCGCCCTGCATCGGCGAGGACATCTGGTACTCGCAGCTCATGAAGGCGCCGCTCGGGCCCCAGGCGCTCGCGATGCCCTTGCGGTCGTCGCCCGACACGCGGGTCGCTTCCCCGGTGAGCAGCTCGCCCGCGTACTGCAGCTGGAAGCGACCCTTGCCGGTCATCATGTTGGTCACCGTGCCCGAGACCATGCCGGTCTGGGTCGCGATGTCGTTCTCCGGATAGAGGCGCGCGGTCAGCGCCTTCGGCAGCCCGGGCTGCGACGGCGCCGCGACTGGAACCGGTCCGCCGGGAAACGGCGGCGCGGGATGCGTCGGGATGTAGATGGCGTAGTTACCCGCCTGGTCCACCGGTACCACGTAGCAGCCGGCAAGCCCGAAGGCCTGCAGGCCGATTGCTAGCGCAAGTTTCGTGAGTTTCATGGTGTGCTCCCGTAAGGTCCAGAGCCCCCTGCCCTGGGTGACGCCAGCATTGGGGAGGAGCACAGCCCGATCGGTTACCGATCGGTTACGGCTGCCTTAAATTCGCTAAGCGGGTCAATCTCAAGGCATTTTTCATGCAGCGCGCGCGCTCGGGCTTCCTCGCCGCGCTCCCGCCACTGGCGGCAAACCCTCGCCAGCACGCGGGAGAAACGGCTGCGAAGGCGCTCGCGCGCCGGGATCATCCAGGCAGCATCCGCGTCGTCCGCCATGAAGCTGCCGCGATAAAGCGATAGCAGCCGATCGACCATCTTCTCCAGCTGTTCGCCGTGGGCCGACTCCAAGTCCGAAGCGAGCTGCTCGAACGCCCATGTGTCGAGCCAGAAGTAGCGCCGGTCGAGCGACAGGCGCCCCTCGTGCAACGTCACCGCGCGGTCTTCGCCGAGCAGCTTGCGCAGACGGTGCAGCGTGCTGGTGAACGAACGATGCGCCGAGTCGCCATCGATGCGCGGCCAAAGCGCGTCGGTGACCTTGCTCTCGCTCACCTGCTCGCCGCCGTAAGCGATGAGCAGCTTGAGCAGCTCGAGCGGGCGCTTCTTCGCTTTCCCGTTGCCGGCGCCGAGCGGCTCGCCGTGGCGCAGCAGCCGGAAGCCGCCGAAAGTCTGCACGCGGTAGGTCCAGGGCCAGCCTTCGACCGCGAGCGGAGGCTGCTCGGGCACGAGCGCGCGGCGCTTGATCAGGCTGCGCACGTAGTCGGGCTCGACGCCCGCTTCGAGCGCGTGCGCGAGCGCACGCGCCACCGCGGCCGGGCGCCACCAGAGGAAATGGCTGTAGCCGTATTCGCGGCCGAGGCCGAGGCCGCGCCGCAGCGCGGCGAGGCCGGTACGCTGGCGGCCGTGCGCGAGCGCGATCTGCCCGAAGCCGACCAGGCAGGCGAACTCGAGGTGCCGGTTGTCGATTCCCTCGACGATGCCGCGCAGCGTCTGCAGGTGAGCAATGCATTTGCGCTCGTCGCCGCACTCAGCCAGGATCTCGGCCAGCGCGAGCCGGCACAGCACCTCGAACAGCGGGCAGCCGACCTCGATCGCCATGCGCAGCGCCGCCTTTTCCTCCTGCAGCGCGGTCATCAGGTCCTTGCGCAGCATCGCCTCCCACGCCTGGAAGTGGTGATACAGGCAGCGGTTGAAGCGCCCCGCGCTAGCAGTGCGCGCGGCGAGCTCGCGCGCGATAGCCTGCGCCTGCGCGAGGTTGCCGCTGCCGAGCGCGCCGCCGTAGCCGTAGACCAGCAGCTGGAAGGTCCAGGTGTGCACGCCGGTGGCGTGCGCGATCTCGAGGCCCTCGCGCATCGCCTTCTCGCACGCCGCGCCGTCGGCGGTGAGCATCGCGTACATCGTCTCGATGTTTTTCAGCGTGATGAGCGAGAACGGCGAGACGCCGCTCGCGCCGGCGGCCTCGCGCATCGCCGCGATCAGCTCGGCCGCGCGCGCGTAAAGCCCAGTCCACATCAGCGTGAGCGACGCGAGCAGGCCGACGAACATGCGCAGGTTCACGTCGGGCTGGGAAGACGAGGCGCCGAGCGCGCGCTCGATCCAGCGCTTGATGTCGCGCCGCTGCGGCTGGCGCAGCGTCAGCGAGAACAGCATGCTGCACGCGACGCGCGCCTCGGCCTCGCGCGAAAGCGGCAGCGGACCGTCCTTCTCCGCCGCGTCCAGCACCGCGATCCAGCGATCGAGCAGCGAGCAGTCGTCGAGCTCGTAGAGGATCGCATACATCGCGCCGGAAGCGGCAAGCACCGTGCCCGCGCCATCGCCTTGCGCGCGGAACAGCTCGAACGCGCGCTCGTAGAGGATGCGGCCTTCGCGCGGCGCGAGCTGCGCCTGGCTCGACGCCGCCCAGTAGATGGTCCAGGGACGCTTCGCCTGCACCTCGGCCGGCAGCTCCTCGACCCAGCGCGCGATGGTCTCGCCGCGCCCCTGGTCGAGCAGCGCGGCGGCGTGCGCCTCGATCAGGCGCGCCATCTCGCCCCAGTCGTGGCAATCGCGGTAGAGCGCGACCGCGTCCTCGATGCGCCCCGCCTGCTCCATCTGCGCGGCCGACGCTCTCTGCAGCTCGCGCCGGCGCTCTTTGGGCAGCGCCTCGCCGGCGCGCGCCTGCAGGAAGTCGCGCAGCATCGGGTGGTACTGGTACAGCGGCTCGGGCTGCGTATCGCGCACCGCGACGAAGTAGTTGTTGCGCGTGAGCTCGGCGAGCAGCTCCGCGGTGCCCTCGTCGCCGGCGAGCGCGCGCGCCATGGCGGTAGTCATCTCGGGCAGGTACGCGGTGTGCAACAGAAACCGCTGCGTGCGCGCGTCGGATTTCTGGAAGATCTCTCCCGCGAGGTAGTCGAACACGAGCTGGCGGCTCAATGAGCCGGGCGGGTCGGAGATCCTGCCCTGCTCGAGCATCAGCACCAGTCCTGCCGCCCAGCCCTGCGTGCGCGCGTAGAGCGCGTCCACTGCCTCGGCGGTGAACCCGGGCCTGCGCTTGGCGGCGATCGCTCCCGCCTCCTCGCGCGTCAGGCGCAATTCGTCCCAGCCGATGAGCGAAAGCACCTGGTTCGCGCGCAGTCGCGTCAGCGCCGCGGGCGGGTCGCCGCGGCTGATGATCAGCACGCGTCCGCCGGGCGGCAGCGTCTCGAGCGCGACGCGCATCACTTCGTGCAGCTGCGAGGACGCGGGAACCGCGTGGTAGCCGTCGAAAACCACGGCGAACGGCGCCTTGAGCTGCGCGTAGAGCCGCTCGAAGTAGCGGCGCGCGAACACCGCGAGCCCCGGCTGGTGCTCGGGGGTCAGCAGCGGTAGCCGCTCGCGCTCGCCTTCGAGCGAGGCCGCGGCGAGGCTCAAGTAATAGAAGAAGGTGGCGACGTCGGCATCGCCCTCGTCGAGCTGGTACCAGAGCGAGGCGACGCCGGCGTGCTCGAGCCAGCCCGCGGTCAGCGTGGTCTTGCCGCAACCCGGCGGGCCGGTGACCCAAGTGACGGGAATCTTGCGCGAGAGCAGGCCGAACAAGCGCTTGCGCGGCAGCACGCCGGCCACGCTTGGCCGCGTCGTCTTGCCCAGCGACACCTGGCCTGCCTTCATGTCATTCGCCCCTAACCGCCCCCTCGCGTCTCGGGTCGGCCCCCCCGCGCCAGCCGCCGGGCAACCGTTGGATGCCATGCAGCCCGCTTGTCAGGGGAATTCTATCTACCTGGTGGCCGCGCTCCATCAACGAAGTCACGGATTGCTCGTAGCGGCTGCCCTGCTCGATCAGGGTGGGGCCGTTGCGCGAGCCGAAGTTCGGCAGCTCGATCGCCGCCTGGATCCCGAGGCCCCAGCCTAGCGCGCCGACCAGCGCCTTGGCCACGTAGTTGATGATCATCGACCCCCCCGGAGAGCCGACCGCCAGCGCGGGCTGCTGGTCGTGGAAAACCACCGTGGGGGTCATGCTGCTCCTCGGGCGCTTGCCGCCGGCGACGGAATTGGGTCCGCCGGGCGCGAAGTCGAAGTCGGTGAGCTGGTTATTGAGCAGAAAGCCGCGCACCATGATGCGGCTACCGAACGCACTTTCGATCGTGGTGGTCATCGACACGATGTCGCCGCGCGCATCGACGATCGAGAAGTGGCTGGTGCCGGCTTCGGTATCGCCGGGCGCGGCCAGCTGCAGCGCGCGCTCGCCGATCAGCTTCGCTCTCTTGTCCAGGTAATTCGAATCGAGCAGCGCTTGCGCGGGGACGGGAACGAAGTCCGGGTCGCCAAGGTAGCGCGCGCGGTCGGCGTAGGCCAGCTTGCCGGCTTCGGCGAAGAGATGCAGCGCCGCGGGCGACTGCGGCGGCGCGCGCGTGAAGCCGGCGCGCTCGAGCAGGCCGAGCATCTGCAGCACCGCGACTCCACCCGAGCTTGGGGGGCCCATCGAGCATACGCGCCAGTCGCGATAGGGACCGCACACCGGCTCGCGTTCGAGCGCGCGGTACCTCTGCAAATCGTCCTCGCTCATGTCGCCGGGCCTGGCGTGCGTGCGCACGGCGAGGACCATGTCCTTGGCGATGTCCCCTTCGTAGAACACGCCCGCCCCGCCGCGCGCGATCGCGCGCAGCGTTTCGGCGTATTCGCGGTTGACAATGCGCGGCCCCGAGTAATAGACCTTGCGCGCCGCCGCATCCTCGCGCAGAAAGCGCTCGCGCTCGAGCGCCTCGCGCAGCTTGGGCGACGCGTCGAAGCCCTGGTCGGCGATCCTGATCGCGGCGTCGAAGAGCTCGTGCCACGGCAAGCGTCCGTGGCGCTGGTGGGCGAGCTCGAGCATGCGCAGCACGCCGGGCACGCCGACGGCGCGGCCGCTGACGGCGGCCTCGAGAAATGGAAGTGGCTTGTTTTGTGAGTCCAGGAACCGATCGGGTTTCGCCGCCGACGGCGCCGTCTCGCGGCCGTCGTAGGTGCGCAGTTTCTTCTCGGTCTCCGACCAGTGCAGCATGAATGCGCCGCCGCCGATGCCTGAAGATTCGGGCTCGACCAGGCCGAGCACCATCTGCACTGCGATCGCCGCATCGACCGCCGAGCCGCCGCGCTTCAGCACCTCGGCGCCGGCTTCGGCCGCGAGCGGGCTCGCCGCCGCGACCATGTAGCGCTGGGCGACGCCCGCCTCGCGCGGCGCCGCGCAGCCGCCCAGGATGAAAGCAACGAGGGCCGCCGCAGCCGCCGGGACCAGGCGCCTCATTGCACGCGGTAGAAGTACAGCTCCTCGACGACTTCGTTGACAACGTCTTGATAAACGTGCTTCACCCACCGCTTGGCGGCCTGTGCGGCGCAGGTGCCGCAAACGAAAAGGGCGGCCATCGCCGCCCTTCTTGCCAGCCCCTGTACGGACGTACTCACACCATCAACGGTACGACAAGTAGCGCCACGATGTTGATGATCTTGATGAGCGGGTTCACCGCGGGACCGGCGGTGTCCTTGTAGGGATCGCCCACCGTGTCGCCGGTCACCGCGGCCTTGTGCGCCTCCGAGCCCTTGCCGCCGTGGTGGCCGTCCTCGATGTACTTCTTCGCGTTGTCCCAGGCGCCACCGCCGGTGCACATCGAGATTGCCACGAACAGGCCGGTGACGATGGTGCCCATCAGCACGCCGCCGAGCGCCTGCGCGCCCGCCACGGTGCCGCCGATCGCGCCGAAGCCGAGGCCGACGACGATCGGCACCAAAACCGGCAGCAGCGACGGCACCATCATTTCGCGGATTGCCGCCCGCGTCAGCATGTCGACTGCGGTGCCGTACTGCGGCTTGGCGGTGCCTGCCATGATGCCCGGGATCTCCTTGAACTGGCGACGCACTTCCAGCACCACCGCGCCCGCGGCGCGGCCGACGGCTTCCATCGCCATCGCGCCGAACAGGTACGGCACCATCCCGCCGATGAACAGCCCGATGATCACGTAGTGGTTGGAAAGGTCGAACGACACGCTCTTGCCCGCGGACTCGAGGGCGTGCGTGAAATCCGCGAACAGCACGAGCGCCGCGAGGCCGGCCGAGCCGATGGCGTACCCCTTGGTGACCGCCTTGGTGGTGTTGCCCACCGCGTCGAGCGGATCGGTGATGGCGCGCACCGAGTCCGGCAGGTCGGCCATTTCGGCGATGCCGCCGGCGTTGTCGGTAATCGGACCGTAAGCGTCGAGCGCGACGATGATTCCCGCCATCGACAGCATCGAGGTCGCGGCGATCGCGATGCCGTACAGGCCGGCGAGCGCGTAGGACACGAGAATCGCAACGCATACGCCAATCACCGGCCAGGCGGTGGATTTCATCGACACGCCGAGGCCAGCGATGATGTTGGTGGCGTGCCCGGTCACGCTCGCGTCGGCGACATGGCGTACCGGCTTGAACTGCGTGCCGGTGTAGTACTCGGTGATCCACACGAGGAAGCCGGTGAGCGCGAGACCCACGACCGCCGCGCCCCACAGGTGGTACACCTTGAGCATCTTCTTGCCACCGGCGACGTCGAACGGCACCGTTTCGAGCACCTCACCCATGACGAGCATCGTGATCGGCCAGAAGGCGATCACCGCCAGGATGCCGGCGACCCACAGGCCGCGGTACAGCGCCGGCATGACGTTGGCGTCGCCGGGCTTGGCGCGCACGAACAAGGTGCCGGCAATCGATGCGATGATCGCGAAGCCGCCGAGCGCGAGCGGATAGACTAGCGCCGCAGGGCTGGTGGTCTGCACCATCAGCGCGCCGAGCAGCATGGTGGCGATGATCGTCACCGCGTAGGTCTCGAACAGGTCGGCCGCCATGCCGGCGCAGTCGCCGACGTTGTCGCCCACGTTGTCGGCTATGACCGCGGGGTTGCGCGGATCGTCTTCCGGAATTCCGGCCTCGACCTTGCCGACCAGGTCGGCGCCCACGTCGGCGCCCTTGGTGAAGATGCCGCCGCCGAGTCGCGCGAAGATCGAGATCAGCGAGCCGCCGAACGCGAGTCCCACCAGCGGCTGGATCACGTGCGCGAGGTTCGACTTGTCGAGCGCGTTGGCGTAGAGCAGCGCGTAGTAGCCCGCGACGCCGAGCAGGCCGAGGCCGACCACCAGCATGCCGGTGATCGCGCCGCCGCGGAACGCGACCTGCAGCGCCTCGTTCAGGCCCACGCGCGCCGCTTCGGCGGTACGCACGTTGGCGCGCACCGAGATGTTCATGCCGATGATGCCCGAGGCGCCGGAGAGCAGCGCGCCGAGCAGGAAGCCCCAAGCCGTGGCCCAGCCGAGCGCCGGCACGAAGCCGATCACCAGGAACAGCACCACGCCCACGATCGAGATGGTCTTGTACTGCCGCCAGAGGTAGGCGACCGCGCCTTCGCGCACCGCCGCCGAGATCTCGCGCATGCGCTCGTTGCCGTCGGGCAGGGCAAGAATGCGCGTGCTCTGCCAGATGCCGTAGACGATCGCGAGTACCGCGCAGACGAGCGCGAAGATAAGACCTGCCGTCATCGTGCTTCTCCCTGAATTTCCCTACGAAGGGGCGAAATTTTATCAGTATCGAGTCAACTGAGCGCGGCGAGCGCGCGCTGCTTGACCTCGTCGACGCTGCCGCGGCCCGAGATCTTTCGATACTTCACCGGCTCCTGCTGGTAGTGCTGGATCAGCGGCCGCGTCTGCTTGCGGTAGACCTCGAGCCGCTTGCGCACGGTCTCTTCCTTGTCGTCGTCGCGCTGCACCAACGCCTCCCCGGTGGCGTCGTCCCTGCCCTCGGCCTTCGGCGGATTGAACCGCACGTGGTACACGCGCCCTGACCCGGGGTGCACGCGCCGCCCGCTCATGCGGGAGATGATCTCCTCGTCCTGCACGTCAATCTCGAGCACGTAGTCGATGGCGATGCCGGCCTCCTTCAGCGCCTCGGCCTGCCGGATGGTGCGCGGAAAGCCGTCGAACAGGTAGCCGCGCTTGCAGTCGGGGGACTTGAGGCGCTCCTTCACCAGGCCGATGATGATGTCGTCGGACACGAGGTGGCCCGCGTCCATTACCTTCTGCGCCTCCTTGCCGAGCGCGGTGCCGGCCTTGATCGCGGCGCGCAGCATGTCGCCGGTGGAGATCTGCGGAATGCCGAACTTCTCGCGGATGAAATTCGCCTGCGTGCCCTTCCCCGCGCCGGGCGGGCCGAGAAGTATCAGCCTCATGCAGCGAGCATTCTACGCACCGCTTCGAGGTCTTCGGCCGTGTCGACCCCGGGCGGGATCTCGGTTTCGCTCACCGCGACGGCGATGCGGTGGCCGTGCCAGAGCACGCGCAGTTGCTCCAGCGCCTCGCTTTTCTCCAGCGCCGGGGGCTTGAGCCGTGCGTACTTCTTCAGAAAGCCCACGCGGTATCCGTAGATGCCCGCGTGGCGATAGCAGCTCGCCTCGGGCGCGCGGGGGTATGGAATGCGCGAGCGCGAGAAGTAGAGCGCGTAGCCCCCGGCGTCCAGCACGACCTTGACGACGTTCGGGTTCGCGAGCGACGCCTCGTCGTCGATCGCGTGGCACGCGGTGGACACCGCGGCTTCGCGCTTTTTCTCCAGGGTTCGAGCGACCTGGGCAATCAGCCTGGGCGCGATGAGCGGCTCGTCGCCCTGCACGTTCACCACGATCTGCCGGTCACCCAGTCTCAGTTTCTTTGCCGCTTCCGCAAGGCGATCGGTGCCGGAGGCATGATCGGCGCGCGTCATGATCGCCTGGTGTCCATGCGCACGCACCGCGGCGGCGATGCGCTCGTCGTCGGTCGCGACATGCACCGCGGCGGCGCCGCTCTTTGCGGCGCGCTCGCAGACGCGGACCACCATCGGCTTGCCGGCGATGTCGGCGAGCGGCTTGCCGGGGAAACGCGTCGACGCGTACCTCGCCGGGATGATGACGACGAAACGCAAGAAACTAGCTCACTTCTTCTTCGGGAGCGAGCTTCCGCGCTTCTTCTTCCAGCATCACCGGAATGCCGTCCTTCACCGGGTAGCCGAGGCGGTCGGCCTTGCAGACGAGCTCCGCCGGCTGCTTGCGGTAGACGAGCTTGCCCTTGCAGAGAGGGCACACCAGGATCTCAAGCAGCCTTGGGTCGACGGAACTCATCGAGCTTTCTCAAGAGCCATGCGCCGAACCCGGGATCGAGCTTCGCGCTCACCGGAAGCACCCACCACTCGGGCCGCGCCGCGCTGCGCAATTTTACCGCGTCCTTCTCGGTGAGGATCACCGGCAGTCCGTCGCCGAACTCCAGGTCGCGCGCGCTGAACGGATGGTGGTCGGGAAACGGATGCGGAATCACCTTCAGGCCCGCGGCGCCGAGATGCAGGAAGAAGCGGTTCGGATCGCCGATGCCCGCGGCGGCGTGCACCTTCTGGCCGGCGAACGCCTTGAGCGGGCGGCGCTCGCGCGCGTCGGTCATGCGATGCATCTCTTCGCCTTCCAATTTCATTGCATATCCGGTTACGGCCGAGCCACGCGCGACCACCGCGTCCACCGTCCTCAAGCGCAGGCGCGGCTCGCGCAGCGGCCCGGCCGGCAGCAGGAAGCCGTTGCCCAGGCCGCGCGCGTCCACCACCGCGATCTCGACGTCGCGCCGGATGCGGTAGTGCTGCAGGCCATCGTCCAGCACCAGCACGTTTACGTCCGGGTGCGCGGCACGCAGCGCCGCGGCGACCGCGATGCGGTCGGCCCCGACCCACACCGGGCAGCCGCTGCGGCGGGCGAGCACGATCGGCTCGTCGCCGACCTCCGCCGCGTCGGAGGCAACCGTCGCCGCGCGCGGCGCTTCGACCTTCGCGCCATAGCCGCGCGAAAGGATCGCCGGCGACCAGCCCTTGCTCTTCAGGAATTCCGCGACCCAGATCGCGAGCGGCGTCTTGCCGCTACCGCCGACGGTGATGTTGCCCACCACGACCACCGGAACGCCGGGGTGCGCGCTTTTCAGGATGCGCACAAAGTACAGGCTGCGGCGCAGGGCCACCCCGATGCCGAACACCAGGCTCAGCGGCCACAGCAGCCAGGCGATGGCGCCGCGGCGGTACCAGAACTTCACCCTATTTCTGCGACTGCGTGGTGAAGGTGATCTGGGCGAGCCCGGCGAGGCGCGACGCCTCCATGACGCGGATCACCGACTGGTGCGTGGCGGCGGCGTCGGCGCTGATCACCACCACCGGCTCCTTCAGCGGATCGGCCGCGCGGCGCAGCTCGCCGGCGAGCTGATCGACGCTGCGGAACACGACCGGGCTGCGGTTGATGACGTATTGCCCGGCGGCGTTGACCAGCACCGAGATCTCGTTCGGCCGATCGAGCTGGCGCTCGGCCTGGGCGCTGGGCAGGTTGATCTGCAGCTCGGTGTACTTGGAGTACGTGGTGGTGATCATGAGGAAGATCAGGATCACCAGCATCACGTCGATCATCGGCACGAGGTTGATCTCGAGCGGCTCCTTCTCCTTGCCGCGCTGGAAGTTCACGCCGCGCGCTCGCCGTGCACGATGTCGACCAGCTTCGCGGCGAGCTGCTCCATCTCGACCACCAGGGTGTCGACCTTCGCGCGGAAATGGCGGTAGCAGATCAGCGCCGGGATCGCGATGGCGATGCCGAAGGCGGTGTTGTAGAGCGCGATCGAGATGCCGTGCGCGAGCTGCTGCGGGTTGGTGCCGCCGGTGGGCGACTGCGAGCCGAAGATCTCGATCATCCCGATCACTGTGCCGAACAGGCCGAGCAGCGGCGCCGCGGTGGCGATGGTGCCGAGCGTGGTGAGGAAGCGCTCGAGGTCGTGCGCCACCGCCCGGCCGGCTTCTTCGATCGCTTCCTTCATCACGTAGCGCGAGCTCTTCAGGTTGCGCAGCCCCGCGGCCAGCACCGCGCCGAGCGGCGAGTCCTTCGACAGACGCTCGATCACCTCGGGCGACAACCCCTGGCGCTGGTAGACGGCGACCACCTGGTCAAGCAGTTGCGGCGGGATGATCCGGCCCGCGCGGAGCGAGACCGAACGTTCGATGATCAGGGCAACGGCGATGACGGAGGCGAGGAGCAGGAACCAGATGGGCCAGCCGGCGGCCTGGACGATCGCGAACAACGTGTTTCCTTATCGTTATTTTGGTGCTGCCGCCGCCGACTGTAAGGCAAAGCGTCTCGCAGCGGCAAGTTCCGCGCTGCAACAACGACCCTCGGCCGCGCGTGGCGCAAGTGCAACGTGTAGTGGATTCCGCGATATCCACAAAAACCTGTGGACAAGTTTGTGGATTGTCGCTGTATGGACTGTCACATGCCCGTTGCGCGGTACCGAAAGTCGGTGGCGATCAAAATTTAGTCAGGATTTTCCGGCGCACGAACAATCGCTTACGCTAAAGAATCGGCTTCCGCGCGGGTTTCTGTCGCCGCCAGGCGGCGCTCTCCCGCAAATGTGGATTAGTGTAGGCTCGCTCGCTCTCTTGACACCGATGCAGAACGAGATTCCAGGCGCGGCTGTAGCTTCCGGCTTACGCATCCTTTCGGTGACGGAATTGCTGCGCAGCGTGCGCGACACCCTGGAGCGGCGCTTTCCGCTCGCCTGGATCCGCGGGGAGCTATCCAACCTGTCGCGCGCCCCCTCGGGCCACTGCTACTTCACGCTCAAGGACGGCACCGCGCAGGTTGACTGCGTGATGTTCCGCAGCCGCGCCGCGGCCCTGGACTGGGAGCCGCGCGACGGCATGCAGGTCGAGGTACGCGCCCTGCCGACGCTCTATGAGCCGCGTGGCCGCTTCCAGCTCACGGTCGAGGGGATGCGCCGCGCCGGCCTCGGGCCGCTCTACGAGCGGTTCGTGCGGCTCAAGGAGAAGCTGGGCGCCGAGGGCTTGTTCGACGAGCGCCTGAAGCGGGAAATACCCCCGTTTCCCCGCACCATAGGCATAGTCACCTCGCTCAATGCCGCGGCGCTGCGCGATGTACTGACCACGCTCGCACGCCGCAACCCGGCTATCGAAGTGATCGTTTACCCCGCGCCGGTCCAGGGCGATGGCGCGGCCGACCGGCTGGCGACCATGCTCAAGCGCGCCGGGCGACGCGCCGAGTGCGACGTGCTGCTGCTCGTGCGCGGCGGCGGCTCGATCGAGGACCTTTGGTCCTTCAACGAGGAATCGCTCGCGCGCGCCATCCGCGCCTGCCCCATCCCGGTGGTGGTAGGCGTGGGGCACGAGACCGACTTCACCATCGCCGATTTCGCCGCCGACCGGCGCGCGCCGACGCCCACCGCGGCCGCCGAGATGGCGAGCCCTGCGCGCGCGGAGCTTTTCAAGAAGATCTCGGAACGCGCGCGCGGCCTGGGCCGGGAAATGCAACGCAAGCTCCAGTACTCCGCGCAGGCGCTCGATGCCTGCGCCCGGCGCCTGGTGCATCCAGCCGAACGGCTGCGCTCGTATCAGAAGCAGGTGACCCAGCTCAAATCCCGCCTCGCTTTTGCCTTTTCCCACAAAGTGCATCGCTGCCAGGCGCACCTCGCCGAGCTGCGCGCGACCCTGAAGTCGGTGGACCCCACCGCCGTGCTCGCACGCGGATACAGCATTACCTACGATGCCTCGGGCGGGGTATTGCGGGATGCTTCAGAGGTACGTACGGGCGACCGCGTGAAGACCCGCCTCGCCAAGGGCGAATTCGAAAGCGAAGCGAGGAAAAAAGGCTGATGGGCCACCGCCTCTCGAAGATCACGACGCGCACCGGCGACGCCGGCGAGACCGGCCTGGGCGACGGCAAGCGCGTGCCGAAAGACCATCCGCGTGTCGCCGCGCTCGGCGAGGTGGACGAGCTGAACAGCGCCATCGGACTGATCCTCGCCGAAGAGGTGCCGGCGGAGATCCGCGCCGCGCTCACGGACGCGCAGCAGGACCTGCTCGACCTCGGCGGCGAGCTGAGCATTCCCGGGCACAGCCTGCTCAGGGCCGAGCGCATCGCGTTCCTGGAAGAGCGCGTGGAGAAATGGAACGCGGACCTCGCCCCGCTCAAGGAGTTCATACTGCCGGGCGGCACGCGCGCCGCGGCGGCCGCGCACCTCGCGCGCACGGTATGCCGGCGCGCCGAGCGCAGCGTGGTGGCGCTCGCGCGCAAGGAAGCGGTGAGCGAGGCGGCACGCCGCTACCTGAACCGCCTGTCCGATCTCCTGTTCGTCACCGGCCGCGCGCTCAACCGCGCCGCGGGCGTGGGCGACGTCCAGTGGCGCCACCAGCGCAAGCGCTAGAAGAGCTCCTCGCGCGCACTGCCTTGGGGGACCGGGGCGCCTTCCGCGCGCTCTACGAGGCGAGCGCCGCGAAACTGTTCGGGGTGGCGCTGCGTATATTGAGGCGTGAGGACTGGGCCGAGGAAGTCCTGCAGGAATGCTACGTCAGCGTGTGGCGGCACGCGCCCGAGTACCGCGCGAGCCGCGCCGCACCGATGACCTGGATGACGAGCATCGTGCGCAACCGCTGCCTCGACTGGCTGCGACGGCCCAATCCGGAACCGCTGGCTGACGACACCCTGGAAAAGATCGAAGACCAGAATCCCGGCCCCCTGGCCGAGCTCGAGCGCGCGCGCGACAGCGCGGCGCTCGCGCGCTGCTTGCGGGGGCTGGACGCGAAGCAGCGCCAGGCGATCGCGCTTGCGTTCTTCGACGGCCTGTCGCATGCGGAGCTCGCTGCGCACCTGCGCGAGCCGCTCGGCACGGTGAAAACCTGGGTGCGCCGCGGGCTGGCGCGATTGCGGAGCTGCCTTGAACTGCAAGGGTAAGCCCGAGCTGCGCCAGCGCCTCGCGGCCGAGTACGCGCTCGGCACGCTGCGCGGGCGCGCGCGCGAGCGCCTGAAGCGTTGGCTGCGCGACGACGCCGAGCTCGCGCGCGAAGTCGCGCAATGGGAAGCCCGGCTCGCGCCCATGGCGGGCGTCGTCGCGCCAGTCACGCCGCCCGCGAGGCTCTGGCATGCAGTGGATCGCCGCACCGCCAGCCCCGCGAAAAAGCCGCGTTCCATCTGGAAGGCGCTCGGCCTGGTCGCCAGCGGTGCAGCCGCGGCGCTGCTCGTGGTCGCGCTGTTCTTCCGGCCCCAGCCGGCGGGCGTGCCCGCCTCCTACATCGCGGTGCTGAGCGATCCCAAGACCAGCCAGCCGGTGCTTGTCGCGACCGCCGAGCGCGGCGAAACGGTGCTGCGCCTGAACACGCTCGATCCGGCGATCCATGTCGCCGGCCGCAGCCTCGAGCTCTGGGCCCTGCCGCGGGACGGCGCGCCGCGCTCGCTGGGGGTAGTTGCCAACGAAGAAAGATTCAGGGTGCAGCTCGCTGCGGCCGCCGACCAGGCGCTCGGCGACGTACCAGCGCTCGCGCTCAGCCTCGAGCCGCCGGGCGGCTCGCCCACCGGCCAGCCGACCGGCCCGGTGCTCTACACGGGACCTTGTGTAAAGTATTGGTGATGCCGCGCGAGGCTGCGACGCGCCAGCGGATACTGATCGCCGACGACGAGGAATCGCTGCGGCTCCTGATGGCCGACGCGCTTTCCAAGGAGCTCAAGGTCGATGTGCAGCTCGCCGGCACCTGCGAGCAGGCGTTGCGCCTGGCGGAGACAAACCCCTACGATGCGATCCTGCTCGACCTGATGATGCCGGGCATCGGCGGATTCGGCGTGCTGTACGGCGTGCGCCGCTCCGCGCCGAACGCCAACACCCCGGTGATCATCGTCTCGATGCTCGCGGACAAAGACGCGATCGAGCGCTGCCTGGCGGCGGGCGCGAACGGCTATTTGCTCAAGCCGGTGAAGCGCGCGGAGCTCGCCAGAGCCGTGAAATCCCACCTCAAGAGATAGCCATGCCCAAGACCCGCATCTACAACGTCGACACGCTCGGCAAGCCGGTCGGCCCGTACTCGCACGTCGCCCGGGTCCCCGCCGGGGCCGACACCCTCTATATCGCCGGCATGCTGGCTGCCGGCGAGACCTTCGAGGCGCAGTGCGCCGCGGTCTATGGGCAGATCGAGAAGGCGCTGCAGTCCGCTGGCGCGGACTGGGGCAGCGTGGTGCAGCTCACCACCTTCCTCGTGCACTCGCAGGACATCGCGAAGTTCTACCGCTGGCGCGAACAGAACTACCCGAAGATGTTTCCGGACGGCAAGTATCCGCCCAACACGCTGCTCGTCATCGATCGCCTCGTCCAGGAGCAGTTCCTGATCGAGATTCAGACCGTCGCTGCAGTCTAGTCCGCGGTAGCGCCCGAGCGTTTCACCAGCTCGCTGTAGAGTCTCAGCTCGCGCTGCACGAAGGCAGTGAACTGCGCGGGTGAGCGCACGCTCGGTGTCTCGGAGCCCATCGCGCGCAGCTTTTCCTTCAGCTCCGGCTGCTCGATTGCCCCGAGCACTTCGCGCGCGAGACGCTCGACGACCGCTTCCGGTGTCTTGGCCGGCGCCATGACACCCCACCAGGTGGTGAGGTCGAAGCCTTTTACGCCGGACTCTTCGAGGGTCGAAAGCTCCGGAAGGAAAGCGCTGCGCTGGCTGGTGGTCACCGCCAGGGCCTTGACCTTGCCGGCGCGGATGTTCGGCAGTGCGCTCGCGAGGTTATCGAACATGAGATGCACGCGACCTGCAAGCAGGTCCAGCACGGCCGGGGCGGACCCTTTGTAGGGGACGTGGACCATGTCGGCGCCCGTGAGCTGCTTGAAAAGCTCGCCGGCCAGGTGGCCGGTCGATCCGGTCGAGCCTGAAGCGAACGCGACCTTTCCAGGATTGCTCCTGAGGAAAGAAATCAACTCCTGAACGCTGCGCGCCGGAACATCGTTGTTCACCACCAGGACGTTTGGGACCTGCACGACCAGCGCAACGTGGCGGAAATCGCGAATCGGGTCGTACGGGAAGTTGCGGTAGAGCGTGGGATTGATGGCGTGCGTGGCGATGGCTCCCATCACCAGCGTGTGGCCGTCGGGCGCGCTTTTCGCCACCCCGTCGGCGCCGATGTTCCCGCCCGCCCCCGGCTTGTTGTCGACCACCACGGGTTGTCCGAGGACCTTCTGCAGCGGCGTGGCGAGCAGGCGCGCGGACACGTCGACCGGCCCGCCCGGCGCATAGGGAACGACGAGATGGATCGGCCGGGCCGGCCAGTCGGCGGCTAACGCCGGCAGGGCGGCGGCGGTGAACGCCGCGAGGATGCAGCGCGCCGCGAGCGTCAGGTCTTCTGCTCGACGAAGGCTTCGTCGCGCTTCTTGCGGATCGCGGGTAGCGCGACGATCACCAGCAGGATCACCGAGGCGATGATGAAGCCGGCGCTGATCGGCTTGGTGATGAAGGTGGTCGGGTCGCCGCGCGAGAGCAGCATCGCGCGCCGCAGG
>Ga0075430_100001195_pt1 | contig 20824 bp, 18 predicted proteins | sample RhiMetdeltSRZDD4_FD_75294 | JGI IMG/M metagenome (GOLD analysis project Ga0075430, IMG submission 75294) | Populus rhizosphere microbial communities from Tennessee, USA - Rhizosphere MetaG P. deltoides SRZDD4 | ecosystem: Host-associated > Plants > Roots > Rhizosphere > Soil | place: USA... | reverse complement strand
CGGGTGGTAAGAGCGTCGTGACGTCGATGCGCAGATCGAGCAAATCGCGAATCACGTTCGCGTACTCGGTTCGATTGAGCCGATGCAGCACCACGGAGCCGGGGCTCGACTTCGGCGCCGCGACGCGATCGATTTCTGATTCCAGAAAATCGCGCAGTCCTTCGTACTCCGCCAGCGCCGGCCGTGGGATATTGGGCGGCGGCATGACCCCGGCGCGCAGCTTGCGAATCACCTTCTCCCACACCTCGGCGTGGTCAGCGACTCTGGTGAGATCGAGACCCTGCAGCGAGAGGTTCGCCGTCTTCAGACGGTCGCTGTGGCAGGTGACGCAGTACTTGTCGAGCAGCGCGCGCTGTGTGGTGCTGTCGGCGTTCGTCGGCGCGGCGGAGGGGATAGCGGCTTTCGCTGGAGCGGCGGCGGACGAGCCCGCCGAACGGCCAGGGGAAGACGGCGGCGTCGACTGTCCGGCCAGCCGCACCGCAGACGTAACCGTCAGTGCCGCCAGGGCCAACGCGATCGCGCAGGTACTGGGCCGAACCATCGTCATGAACCCCCACGAGACGACGCCGAATACACGACCAGCCACCCGCACACGAGCGGCCCCGGTCAAGAGACTCGCACGACCGCGCAATCGCATCAAGTGGGATAACGTCTATTCGCCGAGCGAATACTGACGCCGCCCGCCGCATTGTCTGACATATCACCCAGGCTGATACAGATTATTCGAATTGACCACCTAGAAGCGCTCAGCCATCGTGTGCTCCACCGACCCACCGAGGAGGCTCCCGATGACACGTGCGTGGCCGCAACTCGCTGTCCTGGTCTCCCTCATCATTCCCGCGCCGGTGCTGGCGCAGGCTGTTTCCACCGCATCTATTGCCGGCACTGTCCGTGACGGAAGCGGGGGAGTGCTCCCCGGCGTGACCATCACGGCGACCCAAACCGATACCGGACTGACTCGCGCTGCGGTGTCTGACGAGACCGGTGGCTACACCCTGACGACCCTTCCGGTGGGTCCGTATCGCCTCGAATTCTCGCTGCAGGGATTTCGTACTGCCATCCAGACTGGCATCGTCCTTCAGGTCAATACCAACCCGACGATCAACGCGACGATGGAACTTGGAGAGTTGAGCGAGACCATCCAGGTGGAGGCGGCCGCCAGTCTCATCGAGACGCGGAATCCCGGCATCGGCATGGTCGTGGAGAACGAGCGCGTCGTCGAGCTGCCACTCAATGGACGGCAGACGCTAGATCTCGTCTACCTAACGGGCATGGCGGCGCCGAGCGGAACCTTGAGCGGTGCGCGCGGTGGGACTGCGGGCGCGGGCTCGCCGGGAACGATTTCGGTCGCCGGCGGTCTGCCGAATGGCACTGCGTACGTACTCGACGGCGCGACGCACAACGATCCGTATAACAACGCCGCAATGCCGTTCCCGTTTCCGGAGGCACTGCAGGAGTTCAAGGTCGAGACGAGCGCGCTGCCGGCGCAGTACGGGTATCACTCTGCGGCCGTGGTCAACGCGGTCACCAAATCGGGAACCAACCGGCTCTCCGGCTCGGTGTTCGAATTCTTTCGTGACGACTCTTTGAATTCGACTGACCCGTTCGCTGCGGTCGGACCGGACGGCAAGCGGAGGAGTGACGGCCTGAACCGCAATCAGTACGGCGGCGCACTCGGCGGTCCGATTTTCAAGGATCGCTTGTTCTACTTCGCCGCGTATCAGCACACACGCGTGCGGCGCGTGCCGACGTCGAGCTTCCAGTTCGCACCGACACCCGCGATGCTGGCCGGCGATTTCACTGCGATCACATCACCGCAGTGCAACGCCGGCAGGCAGATCAATCTGAACACGCCGTTCGTCAACAACCGCATCGATCCGGCGCTGTTCTCGCCAGCGTCGGTGAAGATGACCAGCCTGCTCGGTGCGGCTCCCACCGACCCCTGCGGCAGGGTGCTGTTCGATCGCGTCGACGACAGCAACGAGGACGTGTTCACGACGAAGGTCGACTTGACGCTGTCCAATTCACACTCGGTGTTCGGCCGGCTGCAGTTCAACAAGTTCGACTCGCCGACCAACTACGACGGCAAGACCGCCATGTCATTCAGCACATCGGCGTTCCGAAACCGTGTGTATTCGCTGGCGTTGGGCGACACCAAGCTGTTCGGCAACGACACCGTGAACGCCTTGCGCGTGACGATCAACCGCGGCAACTACGGCAAGACCATCGTGCCGCTCTTCGACTACAGCGACATTGGTGTCGCGGCGACGCCGGTGATGGAGGACTACATGCGCCTCGCCGTCACCGGCGGATTCAGCGTCATGGGCCCGGGGGCGCTGCCGACATTGACTCCGACGTGGACCTACCAGGTCGCCAACGACCTCACCGTGGTTCGCGGTTCGCATCAGTGGGGATTCGGCGGCACGTACATTCACAACAAGTACGACTCGACGTCGTATCTGGCCGCCTCCGGCAACACGACGTTCACGGGACAGGTGACCAATCTCGGTCTGGCGGATTTCCTCATCGGGCGGGCGGCGTCGTTCTCTGCCGGCACGCTCACCGGTGTCCAAACGCGGAACCATTACATCGGCCTCTATGCGCAGGACAGCTGGCGTATGTCTCCGAACGTCACCATCAACGCCGGTCTGCGCTGGGATCCCTACCTGCCTGTGTATAGCCCCGACGGCCGCTTCACCCGGTTCGACCGAGAGCGCTTCACCCAGGGGCTCCGCAGCACGACATTCCCGAACGCGCCGCCTGGTCTCATCTTCCCCGGCGACGACGCCATGCCGGGCAATTCGATCGCGAGGAACGACTGGTGGAACTTTGCGCCACGCATCGGCCTGGTGATCGATCCGAAGGGTGAAGGGCGTGAGACGATCCGCACGTCCTACGGCCGTCTGTACGACCTGCCGCACATGCAGACGTTCTCGGCGCAGGCGCAGATGTCGCCGTGGGGCAATACGTCCACAGTCACCAACATGCCGCAGGGTTGGGATAACCCCTGGGTCGCGGTGCCGGGCGGCGATCCGATCCCGGCGCTCTTGAACGGTCCGAACGCGAGCTCCACGTTCCCGCTCGGTGCCAACTACACCACCTTCCCGCTGGGTCTGCCCGCGACGAGCACCGATCAGTGGAACATCAGCTACCAGCGGCAGGTTGGTGCCGAGTGGATGGTGTCGGCCAACTATCTCGGAAACGTGGTGCACAACGTGTGGACCGCGAATCAGATCAACGCGGCGGTATTCGGCCCGGGCGCCACGGTGCCGAACACCAATCAGCGCCGCGAGCTCTTCCGCGAGAACGCGGCGACCGGTCAGTATTTCGCCAGCATCCAGGAACTCGATCCGAACGGCTCGTCGACCTACAACGGTGTGATGGTCCAAGTGCAACGCCGGCGCGCCGATGGCTTCTCGCTCCAAGGCAATTACACCTTCTCCCGTTGCATCACCGATCGATGGAACCAGGAACCCGGAGTGTCGGGCGCACCGTACTTGATCCCAGGGAATCGCGACGCCGATCGCGGCAAGTGTCCGAATTCGCCGGATCACAGTCTGAATGCCTCCATCGTGTATCAGGTGCCCGCTGCCGGTGACGGCGGCGCCACTCGCGCGTTGACGGGCGGCTGGCAGATCTCGGCAATCGTCAGTGCGCGTTCAGGTTCATACTTCACCGTACTGACCGGTGTCGACAACGCACTCAGCGGCCAACCGAATCAGCGCGCGAATCAGGTGCTGGACGATCCCTTCATGGCCAACCGCACGGTGAGCCAGTGGCTGAATCCGCTCGCGTTCCAGGCGCCGGCGTCGGGGACGTATGGCAGCATGCCGCTCGACGCGGTTCAGGGTCCAGGCCGCTGGAACGTGGATATGGGTCTGTCACGGACGATCCCTGTATCCGGCCATCAGGTGCAGCTGCGCTGGGAAGTGTTCAACGTGTTCAACACTGTGAATCTGGACAATCCGGTGTCGACGCTGAACAGCCCCGACTTCGGCCGTATCACGGCGCTGGCTCCAGGGACGGCGCCGCGAATCATGCAACTCGCGGTGAAGTATCAGTTCTAAGAGGCGACCGAAGGTAGGGCACGTCCTTTTGGACGTGCCTCACTTCCTTGAGTCACCGCGGCGGCAACGTCGGACGCGCGTCCTTCCCGAACAAGCCAATCAGCTGTTCGCGCAGCCAGCGATTCCGCGGCTCATTGTCGAACCGGCGGTGCCAGTACACCTTCAGGTCGAAGCCAGGGATCTCGAAGGGCGGCAGCGCCACGGCCAGCTGGGGCGACATGCGCGCGAAGTCCTCGGCCATCGCATAGGGCACTGTAGCGATGAGATCCGAACTGGCAATCAGCGCTGGCACGCCAAGGAAGTGCGATGCATAGACGACGACCTTGCGCCGGACGCGACGCCGCTCGAAGAAGCGCTCCATCACTTCCTGACTGCGTCCGTGCTCGCGCACCGCGATGTGCTCGGCCGCGACGTAGTCGGTGACCGAAAGCCGATCGGCGCGCTTGGGATGATCGCGTCTCAGCAGGCAGGCAAAGCCGTGCGACGAGAGCCGGCGCTGGCGGAAGTTTTTTGACGCGAGTGACGGGTAGTACCCGATGGCGACGTCCACCTCGCCTTTTTCGAGCTCGTGGGCGAGCTGCGCGCCGGCCACCGACACGGCGCGAATCGCCGCCCTCGGCGCGAGCGATCGCAGATGCGGCAGCACGATCGGCAAGAACGCCATCTCGCCGACGTCGGACAGGCCCAGCGCGAATGCCCGGGTGGTGGCTGTCGGATCGAACGTCTGGCCTTTGAGCAGATCCTGCTGCAGCCGGGAGACGAGTGGACGCGCGCCTTGAATGATCGTGTGCGCGCGCGGTGTCGGCGCGATGCCGGAGGCGACGCGAATGAACAGCGGATCGTCGAATGTCTCGCGCATGCGGCGCAGCGCCATGCTGACCGCGGGCTGGCTCATACCGAGCAGACGCGCCGCGCGGCTGACGCTCAACTCGTCGTAGAGCGCGAATGCGATCGGCAGCAGATTGAGGTCGAGGGTCTTGGCGGGCACCGGCGCATTCTACGCGCACGCGGCAAACCGGGGTCAGATCTTGATTCTTGCGGACGCCTACCGAGACACGCAAGAATCAAGATCTGACCCCAATTGAACGCTCTTCGTCAGCTCGTTGAGTGGGATTCCGCCGCGCGCGTCTGGCTGACGACGCATCATCACCCGATTGCCGATGCAGTAATGGTGGGGCTGAGCGTCATCGGACGCGGCGGCGCTATTTGGATCGCGATCACCCTGGCGCTCGTCATCCTCGATCGCGGTCGCCTGCGCGCAGCAGGCGGCGTTCTCCTGGCGCTGGCGCTGGCGTTCGCGATGACGGATCTGCTGATCAAGCCGATCGTCGCACGTGCGCGTCCATTCGAGACAGCGGTGGCGACTCGAGTGGTCGATCGTCGCCCGCTGACCTATTCGTTTCCGTCGGGGCATGCGGCGAGCTCGATTGCCGCTGCCGTCACGCTGTCGCGGCTCTGGCCCGCAGGCCGGGTCGTGCTGTGGACACTCGCAACACTCGTGGCGCTGTCGCGCATCTATGTCGGCGTGCATTACCCGCTCGACGTAATCGGCGGTGCACTCCTCGGGCTCGCGTGCGCCTGGGTGGCGCATCGAGTGATAGCGGCGCGACTCTTTTCGTGAGACCGTGCTCTACTTCAGCGTGAACCGCATCTCCATCGCGACGCGTACAGCCACGGGCTTGCCGTCCTTCGTTCCCGGTTTGAAAAGCCACTGCTTCGTCGCTTCCACGGCCTGCGTGTCGAGCCCGTACTCCTTGTCCAGCGACTCCGTCACCGTGACGTCGCCGACCTTGCCATCGTCGAGGACGACGATGTCGAGGACGACCTTGCCTTCGATGCGCGCGTCCATGGCGGCCGCGGTGTAAACGGGTTTCACCTCTCTCACAGGTACAGGCAAAGTCACATCGTATTTCGACGTGAAGATCTGCTGCGCTGCAAGCGAGGCCATAGTTGTCGAGACCACCAACGCCAGTGCCGCCAATCTCCGTCGGTTCATGAGGTCCTCCTTGTGCGCAGTATCCGCCGTGAGGCGGATGTCACGGTCCGGCTGCCGACTTCGCGCTTTGCGCGACGGCGCCCAAGAAAGCCGGACACTACACCCGGTCCGGCTAAAGCCGGACACTACGACTTGGACGTCAGGCCGTCCCATATAGCCGGTCGCCGAAATCGCCCAGGCCCGGCACGATGAACTTGTGGGCATTGAGATGCTTGTCCACGACCGGCGTGAAGACGGCCACATCCGGGTGCAGCCGCTCCAGCAGCGACACGCCTTCGGGCGCCGAGACGATGCAGATCATGCTGATCGCCATGGCGCCGGCCGCCTTAATCAAGTCGATCGCCGCTGCCGCACTGCCGCCGGTCGCCAGCATCGGGTCGATCATCAGGACGTGACTCTTCGCAAGATCCGGCGGCAGCTTCGAGTAGTACTTCGACGCAATCGCCGTCGCCTCGTCACGCTGCAAGCCGATATGGCCGACGCGCGCCGTGGGCAGCAGCTCCAGCACCGCGTCGAGCATGCCCAGACCGGCACGAAGCACGGGCACCACGACGACATCAGTCTCGACGACTCGGCCGTCCGCGGGGCCGAGCGGGGTCGTCACCGTTGCGGCTGACGAGGGCAGGTCGCGCAGTGCCTCCGCGGCGAGCAGGACGCTGATGCGATTGGCGGCGCGCCGGAACGCGGGCGGAGCGGTGCGCGCATCGCGCAGTTCCATCAGCGCATCGTGGACGAGTGGGTGCGTAATCACGCGAAGAGGCACGGGCAAATAGTACTAAAATCCTCTCATGCGAATCCGGGTTCTTGCTCTCACCGCAAGCCTGGTTGTGTCTCTCGTGGTGGTGTCGGCCCAGAACCCACCCCGCCAGGTTTCGCTGGTCGTCAGTGGCGGAACCGTCGTCACGGTGGACGCCGCGAATCGCGTGATTGCCGACGGCGCGGTCGCCGTCGATGGCAGCGATATTGTTGCCGTCGACACGGCTGACAGCATCGGCAAACAGTTTCGCGGCCGCGACACCATCGATGCGACAGGGCAGATCGTCCTTCCCGGTCTCATCAACACGCACACACACGCGGCGATGGTGTTGTATCGCGGGCTTGCCGACGATCTCGCACTCAGCGAATGGCTGAACAAGTACATCTTCCCGGCCGAGGCGAAGACCGTGTCGCCCGAGTTCGTGCGGGCGGGAACGCGCCTGGCGGCGCTGGAGATGATTCAGTCGGGGACGACGACGTTCACCGATATGTACTACTTCGAGGAGGAAGTCGCGGCGGCCACCAAGGCTGCGGGTCTGCGCGGTGTGCTGGGTCAGACGATCATCCAGTTCCCGGTGGCCGATGCCAAGACGCCGGCCGATGCGCTGGTGCGGGCCGAAGCCTTCATCACGGCATTCAAGGACGATCCGCTGATTACGCCCGCGGTGGCACCGCATGCGATGTACACACTCGACGGCCCGACGCTGAAGGCGGCGCGCGACCTCTCGAAGCGGCACAGCGTGCCGACGTTGATCCATCTGGCCGAGACGCGCGACGAGATCCAGGCCGCTCAGCAGCGCTTCAGGTCGTCGCCGGTCGCGTATCTCGATAGCCTCGGCTTTCTTGGCCCAGGCGTGCTCGGCGCGCACGGCGTGTGGGTCACCGACCCCGACATCGCGCTGCTGAAGGCACGGGGAGTCGGGATCTCCCACAATCCCGAAAGCAACATGAAGCTGGCCAGCGGGACGGCGCCGGTGCCGGCGTATCTCAAAGCCGACGTCAATATCGGCCTTGGCACCGACGGCGCGGCCAGCAACAACGACCTCGACATGTTCGAGGCGATGCGCGTGGCAGCACTGCTGCACAAGCACGTCAACGCCGACCCACGCGCGTTGAGCGCGCGCAGCGCGTTGGAGATGGCGACGATTCGCGGGGCGCGTGCGCTCGGGATGGACAAGCGCGTCGGCTCGCTCGAGCCGAGGAAGCAGGCGGATCTGATCACGGTCTCGACGTCCGGCGCGCGACAGACGCCGATGTACGACGCCGTCTCTCACCTCGTCTACGTCATCCGCGGCGACGACGTGCTGAATACGATCGTCAACGGTCAGGTGCTCATGCGCGACCGCAAGGTGCTGACGCTGGACGAGAAGGCCGTCCTTGCCGAAGCCCGCGGCTGGATCGACAAGGTGCGCGCTGCGGTCAAGTAGAGGGAGGGATTCCGTGCGCGTTGTCATCATCGCGATGCTGGCGGGAGCCGTTGTCATGCCGGCAGTCGCCGAGTCGCAAGAGAGTAAGACCGAACAACTGATGGCAAAGACCGCGGCGTATGTCGCGCAGTTCGTCGATCAGTTCTCGAACGTCGTTGCCGAGGAAACGCTCGTTCAGGAAACGACGATTCCGCGCCGCAAGCGCACATTGCGGTCGGACTTTCTACTAGTCCGCTATCCGGGCGACTCGCAATGGCAGGCGTTTCGTGATGTTGCGGAAGTCGACGGCAAACAGGTGCGCGACAAGGAAGACCGGCTGACTCGGCTGTTCCTCGAACCCGCATCGAGCGCGGTCCGCCGCGCCAGGGAACTTCAGGAAGCTGGCGCGCGTTTCAACCTGCTCGACATCGGCACGCTGAACAACCCCCTCATGGTTGTCGCGTTCCTTCAGGACTCCTACCGCGAGCGTTTCAGATTCACCATGGCGGGCCTCGACAAGAAGCTTGGGCCCACGGTCAGACAGGTGCAGTTCCAGGAGTGGAAGATCCCGACCCTAATCAAGGGGAACGGCAATCAGGACATCCTCTCGCGCGGGCTGGCGTGGATTGAAGAGGACACCGGACGCGTCGTGCAGACCGAGCTTCGAATCGGTGGGCGATCGTCGCCGATTTCGATCATCACGCTCTACAAATTCGACGACCAGTTGGGCATCAACGTGCCCGTCGAGATGCGTGACTGGTATCCAGACGGCACCGGAGAACTGCGCGGAGTCGCCAGCTACGGGCGGTTCCGTCGCTTCCAGGTGAAGACGAGCGAAGAAGTGAAGTGAGGGCCTGCGTCGCCTTAGTCGGCGACGACGGCGATGTAGGGAAGATTCCGATGCTGCTCGCTGAAGTCCAGCCCGTAGCCGACGACGAACTTATCCTCAATCGTGAAGCCCACGTAATCAACTTTCACGTCAATCTGTCGCCGCGACGGCTTGCTCAAAAGGCACGCGGTGCGCAGTGAACGGGGTGCGCGTGCCCGCAGGATATCCTGCAGATAGGTGAGCGTCAGTCCGGTATCGACGATGTCCTCGACGATCACCACGTCACGGCCCTCGATGCCTGTGCCGAGATCCTTGAGCACCTGCACTTGACCGGAAGAACGCGTGCTGTTGCCGTAGCTCGAGAGCGCCATGAAGTCGAGCGTGACGCGTCCGGGAATCGCGCGGGCCAGGTCGGCGAGGAACATGAACGCGCCCTTCAACACGCAGACGAAGTGCACGCCATCGGGGTGATCGCCGGCGATCTCGGCGGCGAGCGCACGCACGCGCTGCTGGATGTCCTCGGCGGAAATGAACGTCTGCATGCCTTGAGACATGAAGTCCGCAAGGGTAACATAGCGAACCTCGTGAAGCGGTTTCAGATGGTCACTGAAGCGGACGCGCGTGTGCTCGAATACGGCAGCGCGATCGTGCTCGTCACTGGCGGCCACATCACGCCGCTCGCGCAGGACACGCTGAGGGCGAGGCGCGTCACCGTCGTGCGCGAGGGCGCCGACCCCGACGCCGCGTCGCTGGCGCCGCCCGCGGAGATTCGCACGGTCGCCATTGCCGGCGACCACAGCGCGGTGGCGTTGAAAGCCGCGCTCGTCCAACATCTCCGGAGTCGGGGCCTCGCGGTGCACGACCTCGGCACGGCGACGAGCGATCCGGTCGACTATCCCGACACCGCCGCCGCCGCCGCGATACAGGTGGCACGCGGCGAAGCCGATGCTGCGATCGTCATCGACGGCGCCGGGCTCGGGTCGACAATCGCCGCCAACAAGATCGCCGGAGCGCGCGCAGCGATGTGCCTGAATGAGACGCTGGCGCGCTACGCGCGGCAGCACAACGGCGCGAACGTACTGGCGCTCGGAGCCACACTCGTCACCCGCGACCAGGCGACGGCCATCGTGGACACGTTTCTCGAGACGCCGATGCGCGAGCCGCGCTACATCCGGCGCCTGGCCAAGATTCGCGACCTCGAAACCCGCTCGCGCGGCTGATGCAGAACGTCGACCTCCAGCGCCTGATTCAAATCATTGTCGAGGAAGTGACGGCGGCTTCGACCTCGACGTCGCCGGCACGGTGTCACTGTCACTCGGTTCTCTATGACTGTTGTCCCGATCGCATTCGCGGTGTGCTCGAGGCTGGAGCGACGCGACTGGGTCTGCACGCAACCGGCGGCACCGCCGGCACCGTCGCCGGCATGATCGACCACACGCTGCTCAAGCCCGACGCCACACGCAAGGACATCGAGGCGCTGTGCCGTGAGGCTGCGGAGTACAAGTTCGCCAGCGTGTGCGTGAATCCGACGTGGGTGGCGACCTGCGCGCAGCTGCTGAAAGGAACGCCGGTGGTCGTGTGCTCGGTAGTCGGGTTCCCGCTCGGAGCGACGACCGCCGATACCAAGCACTACGAGACGCGGCGCGCAATCTTCGACGGCGCGCGCGAGATTGACATGGTGATCAACGTCGGCGCACTGAAGTCCGGCGATGTGCGCCTGGTCGAGCGCGACATCGAAGCCGTCACCGCGCCGTGCCGTGAGTGTGGCGCGCTGAGCAAGGTGATCATCGAAGCGGCGCTGCTCACCGACGATGAGAAAGTCACGGCGTGTACGCTGGCGAAGGCCGCAGCCGCCGATTTCGTGAAAACGTCCACGGGCTTTGGGCCGGGCGGCGCGACGGCGGCCGACGTGGCGTTGATGCGGCGCGTTGTCGGTGATGAGATGGGCGTCAAAGCGGCTGGCGGCGTCCGTGACCTGGATGGGTTGAAAGCGATGGTGGCGGCGGGCGCGACGCGGATTGGCGCCAGCGCCGGCGTCCGCATCGTGCAGGAGTCGCGCGGAGAGAAGCCGGTGCAGGCCGGGAAAGGATATTGATGTGCGATATCTCACTGCGATTGTCGCGGCGTGTGTGCTCGTGCTGTCAGGGCCGCCTGAAGGCGGCCCGTACGTGGTAGATGCGCAGTCGCCGGCATCGGTACTGGCGCCGACGGGAACGCTCCGTGCCGTCTTCCTCGGCAGCAATCCCGTGCATGGACGCATGGATGCCAAGACCGGTGTGGCAACCGGTCCCGTGCCGGATCTCGTTGCCGAACTGGGGCGCACGCTCAAGGTGAAGTCGACGGCTATTCCGGCGCCGGATGCGGCCGGTGTCATTGGCGCACTCAAGAACGGTACGGCCGACATCGGTTTCCTGGCCTATGACGAGACCCGTGCCCGCGAAGTGGATTTCGGGCCGGCTTTCATCGTGATGCACAACAGCTATCTGGTTCGGGCGGATTCGCCGCTGACGAAATCGGCGGACGTTGATCGCGCCGGCATCACCGTCGCGGCGATCAGGGGTCAGTCGCAGCAGCTGTTCGTGAGCCGCACGCTGAAGAACGCCACCATTCGTGTGCTCGACACGATGCCGCCGCAAACGGAGCTCGAGTCGATCCTGCTTGGCAAGGGGGTCGATGCGTTCGCGATCAACCGGCAGCGCGGCCTGGACGCGCAGGCGGCGTCAGGAGGAAAGCTCCGCCCGCTCCCCGACAACTTCATGGACGTCGATCAATGCTTCGTCGTGGAGAAGGGTGCGACGGCGAAACTGAAAGCCATCGAATCGTTCCTTATAACCGTCCGCCAATCCGGATTTATTAACACGTCGATCGAGCGCGCGAAACTCGCCGGCGTTTCACCCGCGAAGAAATGATGGAGAATGAGTGATTGGACAACCAGTCTCTCATCATGAACAGGAGGATTTGGTGGCGAATCTGAATACAGAGCAGCTGCGACGTCTTGCCCGTCTGGGCGCCATCGCGCGGCTCGAGCAGTTGAAGCAGGAAGAGTCGGCGATACGTGCCGAGTTCCCTGAACTCTTCGGACGCGGGCGGCGCGCGGCGGTGGCGGCTGACGCGGTCAAGCCTGCTCGACGCCGTCGCCGAAAGATGTCGCCAGCTATGCGCAAAGCCGTCTCCGAGCGGATGCGGAAGTACTGGGCGGAGCGCAGAAAGGGGAAAGGAAAGTAGTTGATGCGTTCCGGCCGTCTGGCCGTCTGGCTCGGACTGGCCGGTGTGCTTCTCGGATCGCAGGCGGGGGCGCAGAGTCTCACCCCGGGCCCGCCCGGTCCTCGCTTCGTCATCGACCTGCGGGGCTCGACCAGCGGCATTCCCACCAGCATCGGTTTGTATCCGACGATTCCCGACGGCGGCAGCATACCGGCACGCGGCTTCGGATACGACGTCGGCGGTCACGTGTATCTGTTCAACCTGGGTCCGGCCCGTCTCGGCCTCGGCGCCAACGTCATCGGGGTCCGTGGGACGGCGATCGATGCCACTGCCACCATGGACATCCTCGCGCCGCAACTGTCGTTCAACTTCGGCAGCTCCGATGGCTGGAGTTATCTGAGTGCTGGCGCCGGCACCGCGCGTGTGAAAGCGGGGGAGACCGCATCGTCCAGTGCCATCAATGCCGGCGGCGGCGCGCGATGGTTCATCAGGCGGCATATCGCGGTGGGATTCGACCTGCGGTGGCACAAGATCGCCGCCGATGGCGAGACGATGAGCGCGTCGACGCTCTTCGCGGCGTCCGTAGGTTTCTCAGTCAAATGACCGGCGGTTGCAGTGTAGACTTCGCTCACCAACGCAGAACGGTGACATGGAGACACGAATCCGGATTCGACTAGGCGAGTTGGAAGTCGAGTGCACAGGCGACGATGCCTTTGTCGCGACACGGCTACCGGATCTGGTTTCTGATCTCCTTCGGCGATTGCGCGACCAACCGTCGGGCCCGACTCCACCACCCCCTCAACCCCCATCGCCTCTGCCTCGGACGGTCAGCATCGCAGGCGCGGTGATCGATTACTTCAGCGGAAACCCTGTGACAGCCGCACGAGTCACTGCGACGGGGCTCACGCCTGGCATGTCAGGTACGAGCGATGCGGCTGGTCGCTTCGCGATGTCCGGGCAAGCGGCGGGTGCCGAGTGCTTCCTGTCGGTCGGAGACGTCAGGAACTTTGTCGACACGGCGACAGGACCGTTCACAGTCGCTGCCGCGCCGTTGACGTTGACGGCGTTTGCTGCGACTGCGACGGATCTGAATCGGCAATACGCGATCCTCGGTCGAACGCCGTCGCGGGGCTTGGGCGTCGTCATCGTGCACCTGCTCGACGCGACGGGGCACCCTCTCGAGATGGTGACGGCCTCTGACGTGGCTCTTGCCGCTGACACCGGATCGCTCGTGGGCACTGGACCGTTTTTCTTCGGCCCGTCCGGTGACCTCGATCCTCTACTGACGGTCAGCCGCGCTTTCAATGGAAAGGCGCGTGCCGCGTTTCTCGATGTGCCTGCCGGTGGCTGCACGCTGCAAGTAACCGCCCGTAGTGGTGGAACCGGTTTTCAGCGAGCCATAGTTCGCCTGCTCGCGAATGCCGGAGCCGTGATTGCCGATGCGGCGTTGAGACCCTCATGACGCGCTCGCCGCGTCGAGCGCCGTACGCCTCGCGTCTCGTGTTCCTGCGGACGGAATCGTAACCAGCGCTGTCGACTCGTCGACGGTCGTGCTGTGCAGAGCCGGGCAGTGCTCGGCACTCTGCTGCAGCGTTCACCGCGGACCACTTCTTGCCCACCCCCCACTCACCAGTCCTGTAAGAGATCTGACCGCGGCTCGTGTCAGGACGACCGCCACTCCCCTGGGTGTGGCTCGTCCTCGCGGCCGCGACGATGGGGAAGGCGAACACTATGAGACGTGTCGTTACTGAACACCTGCGCACATTTTTAGCACTGGTAATTGCCATAGGAATAGGGTCACGTGCGGAGGCCCAATGTTCAGCATCGACGCCTTCTGCTTCCACGAGTCAGCGACAAATTCAGGTGAACGTGACATGTCCTGGAGCGAGCTTTTTCAAGCTTTCTGAAACACCCGATTTCAAAGAGTCTGATTCGACAGGTGTTGCGATCGAGATCGTAAACTTCGATCCCAACAACGAATTTGTCGATATTTCGGTCACCTATCCTGCGGGCACTCCCACCTTTCCGGCGCAACCTTTTCGGATGCCCACAGAAACCAAATCGCCGCGTGTTCTTGGCGTCCTGGTCGATTTCGATCACGGAAACGAACTGAAACTACCTCAATATGCGACGCCAGCGTTCCTAAACAAACTACTGTTCAGCGGCAACCACGACGGTCGTTTGGTTAACAACAGTCTTGGGGCTTGGCTTCAACAAAACTCCTACGGTGCAGTGAGTCTGGCTGGTAACGTTTATCCCGGAGTCGTGCATCTCGATGCGGTATCCGTTTATCGATCGTCCCTCGGCGCTCAAGGCATGTTCACAGCCGTTGCTGATAACCTGGTCGCGACAGGCTACATCAACCCCCTCGACAATCCTTATGATATCTTGATTATCTTTTCCGCAGGCGGGCTCGCGACTTCGTCAGCCGACTTCTATAACTATACTAGCTATTGGCAATACAAAGGCTTTGAGAAAGTCCTGCAGGTCGATATACCCATCGACAGCACTTCGGGTCTCTACTCTCAGGTTCAGAATGAGGCGACCGTCGTCAGCGCCGATGGCGTGGTTGTCACAAAGTACAATCCAGGAGGTACAACCGCAAGCATATGGCTGGCGGCCGATGTGAACCACACCGGCACCAACTACTTCGCTTCGATGGCGTGGGCCTTTCAGGAAGCGGTGCCGTCCATCAACAACCAACTCATTCGCTACATTAAATTGAATCAACCACTAAGTCCGGGAACCTCAGTGATCGTGACATATCAGCCACTTCACTACTTTAAAATCGATGAGGCCACGCGAATCGCTCTGCCTCCAGACACGTTGTTCGGCGAGAAGTTGAACTGGTTTGGACTCATTTCCCATGAATTCATGCACCTCGCGGGTAGCCTTCTCACCACCTCCTGGAGCGTGTCTCCAAATATGGGCATCGGCGATCTTTACAACCAGCCTTGGGAATTAACTAGAGAATACGACATCATGGCAGGCGGAGGGTACACTGCCACTTACGCCCTTAACCCTTACCTCAATCAATGGATCCGCTATGATACACCCACGCACTTCAGCGGTTACACGAAAGTGCAAATGGGTTTGTTGGCACCCTATACTGTCGGATATGGTCGCAATGAAACCAGCTTGCGACTGTATCGAAGCGAGGAAGTGGAGTTTCTAAACTCCGCGAATCGAATCAAATTGATCAAAGTTCCGCTCACACCGCCAGGAAACAAGATCGGCATGCAGTTGGTCGGCTACGGTAATACGGCCACCAACAAATATTACGGTGACGATTTTCTTATTCTAGAATGGCGAAGCCGAGCTCCATTTGTCGATGACAAGATCAACTTCGACGAGCCTCTCTCCAGCGAAGGCCTGGTCATTTATCGCGTTCTCGACGGGGGGCCGAGCCCCGGGAACGCCGGTTACTATCATGGCAATGACCAGCAGAACAGTATCGCAATCCAGGATGCCACTCCACCGCTGCCGCCTTACGCCTCATTGAATGACTATACTGTCGTTCGGCAAAATTCGATTTCAACGACTTCGCCTGCGACATTTGGACCCGCATCTGGAGTGTATCGCTATCTCGCCTCTGAGGTGCAGAGTTGGAAGAACGCGGGCGACGCAGCCAATTTGGATATCCAATTGTCAGCGGGAGCTGGAACAAAGACCGTCTACGCGAAGTTCATGGACCTGAGTGGGAATATCGTAGGCACTTCCTCCTTTGAGGTCACACTAAACGAAGTGGATACGGTGCCACCGACGGCACCAACCGCCTTGACCGCCGTCTCCGTCAGTTCTTCGCAAGCGAATCTCAGTTGGAATGCGAGCTCGGACGCGATTGGCGTGACCGGTTATGACATTTTTCGCAATGGTTCGTTTCTCAAGACCGTGCCGGGGTTGACGTCCTCAGATACTGGGTTAGCGGCCGCGACCAGCTATTCGTACTTTGTTAAGGCGCGGGACGCGGCCGGAAATCCCAGCAGCCCATCGAGCACTGTGTTCGTGACCACTCAAGCGCCGTCTGTGACGACAGCCACTATTACAGGCACAGTGTCGAATTCAGCGGGCGTCGCTGTTGCGAGTGCGAAAATCGACGTCGGATCCGGTAAGACCAAGAAAACCTATTATGCGAATGCCAATGGTCAATACACGATTCCGGGTGTGGCGGCGGGCACGAACACATTGACATTCTCGGCCCGAGGCTATGTGGCAGAAGCGATCAGCGTCACTTGCAGCGCCGGTCAGACACTGACCCGCCAGGTGACTCTGCAAGGGCGTAAGTGAATGTTGAAAACATAACGCAGTTGATGGGCCGAAGGATGTGGCGCCAGCACGCGGCTGACGCCAGCCTCCGGATTGCGTCACGGCGTGGCCGTCAGCGGCCGCTGCGCGCCAACTCGTCGTCGATCACGCGAACGAACTCCTCGAGCGGCTTCGCGCCGACCAGCACGCGGCCGTTGATGAAAAACGTCGGCGTGCCAGTCACGTCCAGCCGCTGGCCCTCCTCGACGTCCTTCTGCACCGCCGCCTGCTGTTTCCCGTCCGCGACGCAGGCCTTGAAGCTCGCCATGTCGAGCCCCGCTTCCTGCGCGACGGCCGGCAACTGGTCGGGCTGTTTCGGTGATCCGGTGTACAGCGCCTTGTGATACGGCCAGAACTTGCCCTGGGCCGACGCGCAACGCGCCGCCTCGTGGGCCTTCCGCGCCTGCGGATGAAGATTGTCGATGGGGTAATCGCGCCAGACCAGCTTGACGCGATCGCCGTAGCGCGACAGAAGCTGCCCGATCGTGTCCTCCGAGCGTTGGCAGAAGGGGCAGTGGTAATCGGCGAACTCGACGATGGTGACCGGTGCGTCCTTGGCGCCGAGGACTGGTGCACCGTCGACGTTGATCTGGATGCGCTGCACGGGCGGCGGCGTGAGGTGGACCGCCACCTTCGCCTGTGACCGCAGCGTCTGCACGAACGCCTCCCGCTGCGCGGCGATCTTCTGGCTCTGGAGTCGCGCCCTGACCTGCTCGCGCCGGGTCGCGTCGTTGTCCGTGGGCAGTTTGTTGGCCTGGTAGAACGCGTTGATCTCCTGCTCCGTCACCAAGCCCACCTTCGATGTGACCTCGGCATCGATAAGTGCCGTCTCCGACAGACCCCGCTTCGCCGCCTCCTTGGCAATCAAGCGCTCGACAATCATCGCATCGAGCCGCTGCCTTTTGAGCGTATAGATTTGTTCCTCCAGTTTGCTCAACTGGACCGCGAGCGCCTTCTCGACCTCCTCCTTCGTGATGGGCACACCGTCCACGTCGGCGAGCACCTCGCCCTTCGCGACTGGGCTCGGCGCCTTGGCTTTCTCGCCCTCGGCGCGCTGGGCATCGGCGGACACCGCGACCAGCGTCCCGACGACGACACTGGAAACACAGAGCAATATGACGGGACCCATTCGGCGACTCATGATGTGACCACTTTCTTCAAGAACGTGTTTGGTAGAAGCTTCCGACGGGAAGAAGAGATTCTACACCCGCCTGCCTGCCAGGGAGGCGACCTGGGCGGCCCCCTCGAGGGCCGAGGACCGCCCGGATCACTCGCACTGACTGCTTCTACTACGGCGTTGTGACGTTAACGACGACCGTGGCGCCATCGGTCGGGTTGAATGGGACGCCGTCCTCATCCACCGATCCTCCCGTCACCGTGTCGCTCACCGTCGTGCTACAACTGTTGATCCTTGCCACAAAATTACAGCTGTAGTTGCCACCTGCCGCGATCACAGACGGCAGCGTGCCTGGGCCCGGGGACTGGCCACAGGTCGTGCTCTGGACGTTACCCTGGACCAGAGTGATGTTGCCGTACACGTTGTCGTTCAGCGTGTTCAGCGTCAGCGTCTCCGTCCCGCTGGTGTTGGTCACCACGACATCGTATCTCACGTCGATCACGCATTGGGGAGTCGCGGTCTTGGTCAGTGTCGGCGCCGACGACTCATCCGCGTAGGGGACGTTGGCGGGATCGGTGTCGCAGATGTCGTTGGGGTTAGTGATATTGTCTGCGCAGGCAGTCACCGTGTCCACGAAGTCCGGGCCACCGAAATCTCCCGGCGGGACGGCTCCTGTGAATTGACAGGTGAAAGTTCCACCATTCGCCGAAATCACCCCACCGACCGCGCAGTTCGTGGCCGTGACGGCTAGGAATCCTCCTCCGGCCGCGTGCGTGCTGGTGATGTTGCCGTATTTATCGTCAGTCAAGGTTTGCAACGTCACGTCGACCGTCGACTGGTTCGTTACTACGACTCGGTAGACCGCGCTGCCACCCGACTCCGGGACACTGGGGGTCAACGAATCCTTTTGGACGTCGATGACTGTCGTTATCGAGGTAATGGGGAGGGTCAGGACTCCGAGGTTGCATTTCGACGGCGACCCCGGGAAGACGTCGTTGGTCGTTGTCCCGTTGCCGGTACCGTCGCACACTTCGTTCGACCCCGGCTGCCGCCAGGTCGTAGCGAAGGGCAGCTGCAGCTGTCCGCCGGCTTGTAAGGGGCACTGGGCGCTGATCTGCGCCGTGACGAACAGAGGGTTGTGATCGGTGTTGAAAGGACCTGTGATGTCGCCGCACACATCCGGTGCCGCGTCGAGATTGATGAAGTTCCCTGGGCGTGTGGTGTTCGACACGAGGGACGCGTTCGCCGTGCACTGCCCTGTGAGGGCCCCATCGCCGTTGGGATCGTTATCGGTGGCGATGTAGAAGCCGACGTCATAGCGGGTATCGGCGGTCAGATCCATCTGAAAATCCGCCGTGAAGGTGACCGTCTGGCCGGCAAAGCACGAGCACACCCCGTTTACGCACTGGCCGCCGGTAATGATAGTGATGTTGGTCGCCGAGGAAAGCGTGACGTCGTTGGCCGTACATTGGAGGTTTTGGTTGTTGCCATGCGCCTTCCAGACATCGTTAATACAGGATTGTGCAGACGCCGCCTTGGGCCCAAAGAGCAGCCCGACTCCGACGAGCGTGAGCACCGTGACAAGTCGAATGTTGCGCATAATCGGCCTTCCGCGGCGGTCTGACCACTGGCCTAGCCCAGTGTGTGAGGGAAAGGCAGACCCAAACCGGGTTCACCCATGCCGCTAGTTTTGTTGTTAGCCCTTCGAGGAGGGAGCTTATCGCTCGCGCGCAACTCACGAAATTGCACGAAAGTGCCTGATGTGAACCAAAAAAACCGTGCAAATCGGCCACTTTGAGTGCGCAAACGGCACGTTTACATCCGTCTGACGTCGTTTGTGCATTGGACAGCGGGTTAGTGCATCAACGAGGTGAGGGTGGTGGGGTCGCTCTGAAAACCATGACTGATGGCAAACATGGCGAGCTCCAGACGCGTGGACACGCCAATTTTGTCGAAGATGTTCGTCAGGTGGTGTTTGACCGTCGTTTCGCTGATGGCGAAGAGTTGAGCGATGTCCTTGTTGCTGTAGGCCGACGCGACTGCAGTAACGATCTCGCTCTCGCGGTCGGTCAGCCCGTAGGAGCGTTGCCGCTTGCTGGCCTCGAGACGGTTAAGGGCCTGCGGAAAGTCAGTGACCCGCTCGCGGTCGACCCAGTACTCTCCAGCAACAACCGCGCGGAGGGCGCGTACAAGCAGGCCCGCGCGTGCGTCCTTCAGGATCACGCCGCGAACCCCGAGCTCGATCAGCGGCTGGATCGCCGACCGGGGCAGCGCCGTTGTCAACACCACGAGCGCGGTTGGTGAAAGGGAAGACGCCACCTCGGGCGACATGAGCCGTTCTGGAAAAACCGCCAGATCGATCACCAGGACGTCGGGTTTCAGCTCTCGCGTCCGTTGCAGTGCCTCAGCTCCGCTGCTCGTGTTGTGGACGATGAGAAAACGTCGGGTGGACTTGAGGAGCGACCACAATCCGTCGCCGAACAGACCATGCTCCGCGGCTATAACAACGCGTGGCCGCGCATCCAGGGCTCGATGCACAATTACTCCTTCCGGGACATACCACTCCACCGCCCATCGGTGCTCTTGTGGCGAGTGGCCAAAGCTCAGCGATAAACGATTGAACATGCGTTACGCGGCCGCGAGACTCCTGGCCGGCGTCCAGCGGGTCCAGCACGAGCGGCGACGCGGGGGGGCAAGTCTGGCGCCATGGTGGTGGCACCAAAACGTGCGTAAATTCTGGAGTGCGCGCAGAGTTGCTGGTCCGAAGTCCGCGGCGGCGGCGCCTTTCTCACGCCGACTTGATCGGCCTCACGACATACCGTGATCTGAGTGCCAGACTCAGGAGATCTGAAGCGTGTGCCGCGCGTCGGCATTGCAGCACCGACACACGGCATCAGTCGAGCACGCTCATCGAATCATTGCACCGACCAGTGCATTCAAGTGCTCGACCTCTTTCTGCGACACGGGAACAAAGACTGGGGAGCTCTGTGTCAGATCCGCAAAGGTAATTGAGCCGTCCTGGCTGCAGAACACTTGTTCCACTTCACTCACTCGGACCGTGACGATGATGTTGCCAGTCGCGCCGCGAAAACGCACCAGGAAGTCGTAGCCCGGTAACGGGCTCTCTTCCACCGTGCAGAAGTT
>Ga0075430_100001192_pt1 | contig 20841 bp, 14 predicted proteins | sample RhiMetdeltSRZDD4_FD_75294 | JGI IMG/M metagenome (GOLD analysis project Ga0075430, IMG submission 75294) | Populus rhizosphere microbial communities from Tennessee, USA - Rhizosphere MetaG P. deltoides SRZDD4 | ecosystem: Host-associated > Plants > Roots > Rhizosphere > Soil | place: USA... | reverse complement strand
GGGATGTTCGCGAGCGTGAACCTGCCACCTTCGCCGGCCTGCGTCGTGAGCCCCGTCCCCTTGATGAAGACCTGAGCCCCGACGATCGGTCGTCGCGAGGCAGCTTCCACCACCGTTCCGGTGACCGATCCCGTCTGCGCCATCGCGGACGCACCAGCAAACGCGATGAGTGCCGTCACGCCGACGGCTTTGGATGTCGACGAACGTCCGAGTCGCACGTCTCCTCCTGCGTTGCTATTTGTCCTGTGCTGTCTTGCTGTTATCCGCCGGAATCCACCTGGTGAACCATTCGACGTTCCGCTGCATGAGGTCGCGTGATAGCCGCGGGTCGTTGATGCCGTGGGGCTGCCCCGGATACAACACGAGCGTCACGGGCGCCTTCCCGATGCCTTTCATCGCCTCGTAGAACTGGATGCTCTGCTCCGCCGGTACGCGACGGTCTGCTTCCCCGACCTGGATCAGGAGCGGCGTCGTTACCTTGGCGACGTGGCGGTACGCGGAGCGACTCTCGTAGAGCTCGAAATTTTCCCACGGCCTCGGGCCCAGGTACGTGTGGTAGAACTCCGGCATGTCGGTCTGCGAGTACATGGAGATCAGGTCATTCGCGCCGGCGCCCGCACTCGCCGCCTTGAAGCGCGTGGTCTGCGTGATGCCCCAGAACGTGTGGTGCCCGCCGAAGCTCCATCCCATCACGCCGAGCTTCGATGAGTCGGCGATGCCCGCGGCGACCATCGCGTCGACGCCGGAGCTCACGTCCACCCAGTCGCGACCCGAGATGTCACCGCGATTGAGACCGCGAAACCGCTCGCCGTAGCCGGTCGAGCCACGATAGTTCGGCTGCAGCACCGCGTAGCCGAGTGCGTTGAACACCGGGATGGGGTAGGCGCCTCGAATGGGCGGGAAACGATTGGAGGAGACGCCGCTTGGCCCGCCGTGGATGACCAGCAGGAGCGGGACCCGCGCGCCCTCGCGGTAGCCCGCCGGGAGCGTGAGCACGCCTTCGATCTCCTCGCCGTCGGCCGCCGACTTCCAGCGCACCACTCGCTGCGTGCCGAAGGCGAGGCCGGTGACGTCGGGATTGATCGTCGTTAGGCGCGCCGGCGCGAACCGGGATGCGTCGGTCAGGTGAACGTCGGGCGGCGCTGTCGCGGTCTCGGCCAGGAACGCGAACCGTGTTCCGTCTCTGGTGGCCGAGAAGCCGGAATAGAAGCGGGCGTCGTCGGTGAGCCGCTCGACCGGGCCCGCCGGCCGCGCTCCGCTCAGGCGAATGCGGAACAGTCCGCGTCCCGTTCGCTGTGACGACTCGACGTACAATGCCCGGGGCGTCGCCGCAACGAAGCTCGCGTCCTCGTCGAGCGCCGCAGTCAGCGCCACCGGTTCGCCGCCCGATGGAGGCACGAGCCAGAGCTTGCGGTTGTACGTGCCGAGTTGCTGCGCCGTACCGGCGACGATGAGGCCCAGGTCCGGTACCCACGCCGCGACGCTCTCGCCGCCCGGCATGGTCGTCACCTTGACTGGCGTCCCGCCGGCCTCGCGCTGCACGTAGACCGCACCTTCGGCATTGCTGCGCAGCGTTGGCGAGGGCTTCGCGCTCCACGCGAGCTGGCGTGAGTCGGGTGCCCACTCGACGCTCGTCACGTCGAGGAGCTCCGGCGAGCTCGGGCGCGTCGAATCCGCGGAACGCGCCGCGCGGTCGTGAAGGTCGGCGACCCAGACGCGTGCCCATTCGGACGCGTACGCGCTGTCGCGCACGATGGGCCGTCCGCGCGTTTTCTCGAGCTCCTGGTCGGCTTTCCCGGTCGTCGCGGTCGCGATATATGCGATCCGGCGCCCGTCCGGCGAGATGCGGAACGTCGTGACGCTGGTCTCGCCCTTCGTTACCGGCCAGGCCTCGCCCCCGTTAGGCTCGATGCCGTACACCTGCACCTGGCGTTTTTCGCCGCGATCCGACAGGAATGCGAGCCAGCTACCGTCCGGCGCCCACTCCGGTGCGCGGTCGACGCGTGGCCCGCGCGTGAGCTGCCGGGGTTGCCCGCCGTCGGCACTCACCAGCCAGACATCCGACTTGTTGAGGTTGCTCTCGCGGTCGCGGTTGGTGACGACGTACGCCACCCAGCGTCCGTCGGGACTGATGCTGACGTCGCTGACCGCCCTGATGCGCAGCAGGTCGTCGATGGTCGGAGCGCGCGGGGACGCTCTGGGCGCGGAGACTCCCGGCGCGGTGGCGCCCGCGCGTACAGCGGTGGCTTGCGCCCTGGCGTTCGACGTCGGCGCGAGCGAGACAATCGACAGCAGGACTGCTGCTGCGATGCGGTCACGAAGGCAGCAATGCATCGTGCGCCCTCCTACCTGTAGTGGACCCCGACGATCCGCGGCTACGAATAGCGCCTCCGGATGCGCGTGTCAACACGACTGAGTCGCGCTCTGTCCCTCGACTGTGGAGGCGGCACCGCGGATGTCCGCGGTGTGGCGATCGACGGAGTCGCGACCCCGGATCATGATGGCGCGATCGACGGCCTGGTCCTCATGCGGGTCTCGCATCGCGGCCATGACGCTCATGAAAGCGTCTTTCATCGGGCCGCGAGTGTGGGATCGAGGAGCAAGCACCTGCTGCGCGACACTGGCCGTTTCCAGTAGCCGTCGCTGGAGTCGTCTGGCTGGAATTGTCGCAGACGCAGCCTAACGCCACAACCGGCAGCAGGCGTCAGGTCGCGACGCTGCTCGCCCGTCCGGATTCTCGCGAGCATTCCCAGCTGCCAGTGCGCGCTCCGTTGATGTCACCGGCTACGTCCGTGTTGCTCGGCCCCGCCGGGGCTGGCATCGCGAATGCTCCCGACCTCGAGGTGCGGAATGTCCGCGCCGCGCGGGGGGCGGGCGAATACGGCGCCGTTGTGACGCCAACGACGCCGTCAGGCTCAGGGACGCGGCCGCGAGAATCGCGCGGCGCGAGTAGCGGGAAAGGAACGTGCGGGTCATGGCAAGCTTCTCGGAGAGTAGAATTACGATTCGAGTCTTCGGTTGCGACCGGTTCCGAGCGCCCTCCCCGATCGTGTCTGCCCTCATATCACGGCTACCGGCGATGCTGTCATCGCCAGCGGAACGCCAATCCGCCTTGACGATCGCCGTTCACGCGTCCACCGTCTGAGTCCAGCCGGATCCTGAACGCGGCCTCGACGCGGGGGCTTTGGTATAGCGAAGGTTTCCAGGCCGTTTGACGAGTCTTTCACTCCGAACAGCGTGGACCAGCTCCAGCACGCACTCCAAGCCGCACTCGGGTCGGCGTACGCCATCGAGTCAGAGCTTGCTCAGGGCGGCATGTCGCGCGTGTTCGTAGCAATCGAGACCGCGCTCGGGCGCCGTGTAGTCGTCAAGGTCCTCCCGCCCGAGCTCGCGGGTGCGGTGTCCATAGAGCGGTTCCGGCGCGAGATCCAGGTCCTCGCTGCGCTCCAACACACGCATATCGTCCCGCTTCTCGCCGCAGGCGAGAGCGGTGAGTTGCTCTACTACACGATGCCGTTCGTCGAGGGCGAATCGCTTCGCGACCGGCTACGGCGTGAGGGTCGCCTTTCTGTCGTCGAAGCGCTGACCATCACCCGAGGCGTCGTTGCGGCGCTGTCGTACGCCCATGGGCGCGGGATTCTGCACCGCGACATCAAGCCCGCGAACATCCTCATCTCTGACGGTGAGGCTGTTGTCACGGACTTCGGCGTTGCCCGGGCACTGTCGGCGGCCGGTGGAGGCCAACTCACCGAGACGGGAGTCGCTGTCGGAACTCCGGCCTACATGAGTCCCGAGCAGGTCCTGGGTGAGCGAGAGACGGATCATCGATCCGATCTGTACAGCCTCGGCTGCGTGCTGTACGAGATGCTGACGGGCACGCTGCCGTTCGCGGGGCCGGCCGGAGAGTTGGTCATCGCACGCCGCTTCTCGTCTCGGCCGGAATCGGTGAGCAGCCATCGCGACGAGGTGCCTCCTCAACTGGCCGAGTTGGCCTCCAAGCTTCTCGAGCCGGACCGGGACGCTCGACCGGATGGCGCGCACGAAGTGCTCGAGGTGCTGGATGATGTGCACGAACGACTCCGAGCGGACGCGCGCGTCAGTTCCGTCGACACCGCGCCGCCGCAGGCGCATCCCGATACGGCGCCATCGGCTAACGCCTGGCCCGGACGCCGGCTCGGGCTGCGCGCCAACAGGCCTGCCATGTGGGCGCTCGCAGCTGGTGTCGTGGTGGCGGGGGCCGGTCTTTGGGCATTTGCCGTGCGCGAAAGAACGTCCGATTCGTCGCCTGACGATGGGCTCGTCGCGGTAACACCGTTCACGATTCTCTCGCGCGACGTCGAAGGCATCTGGAGTGAGGGGATCGCGGACGTCCTGACGCGGAACCTCGACGGCGCCGGCGCTCTGCGTGCAGTGACGCAGACCGTCGTCATGCGGCACTGGAAGATGGACGCGAGGTCGGATGCGACGAGCGCGATGGAGCTCGGACGGAAAACCGCGGCGCGCTACATCGTCTTCGGGACGATTCTCCCGGCTGGCGATCGCACGGTGACCGTGTCGGCCGCGGTCGTTGACATGGCCGACCGGAAAGTCCTGGAGGTGTCCGAAATCAAGCGCCGCGGCCAGAGCGAGCGCATTGACGCGCTGGCCGACTCGGTGTCACTCGCGCTGCTGCGGGCCCTCGGCGAAAGCGGCGCGCTTCCCGAGTCCAGGGGAAGCTCGTTAGGCTCCGCATCCCTGTCAGCGCTCAAGATGTTTCTGGCCGGCGAACAGTCCTACCGCAAGGGCGAATGGGACTCGGCGGTCCGGAGTTACGACAAGGCGGTTTCACAGGATCCCGGTTTCGCGCTTGCCTTGCGGCGACTCGGTGCGGTCCTGTCGTGGCAGCGTGATGTCATGGACTCCACGTCACGGGAGTACCTGCTTCGCGCCGGCCGCATCAATCGTGGCCTGCCGACGCGGGACAGCCTTCTCGTCACGGCGGACTCACTGCGGGCATCGGTCACGGCATTCGAGTCTGACACCGGTTATTGGGGTCGTTGCCGAAGACTGCTCGCTACCTTGAATGAAGCGCGACGCCTGTACACGAAGGACCCGGAAGTCTGGTTCGCGCTCGCCGACGCGCAGTTCCATTACGCGTACGGCGCTGGGCAGAATGTTACCGACGACGACATTCTCGAGGCGTTCAGGAAAGCCATCGCGCTCGACCCAAAGTTTACGCCGGCGTATATCCACGCGGTCGAGCTCGCGTTTGCGCTACGAGGACCAAGCGACGGTTTACGAGCCGCGCACGATTACATCGCGCTCCAGCCCGGCGAAGCCGAAGGAGCGGGAATCCGCGCCGTGACATCGCTCGGCGAAAGCACTGGCGGGTCGATGCGTCTCCGACAGACAATCGATTCGCTATCGCTCGACGGGCTCTACACGATGTGGCAGGCGATTCGGCGATGGCCGGATTCGGCGGAGACAGCGGTGGCCTTGATTCGCTCGGCCGCAGAAATGTCACCGGAAGCCGCTGCAAAGCGCCGTGGGACCGACGATTGGTTCGGCCAGGAGGCGAACCGCCGACTGCTGCTGATGCTACAGTTGGCGTATCGCGGTCACTTGAGCGACGCGTACCGGAATCTCGAACACGAGGTCGCCGCGCGAGCGAGACTCTTCTCCGAGCTCGCCCTGCTCGGCGGAGTGCCGGACTCGGTCGCGAGCTCGGTGTTTCGGAGGTGGGCGGTGTCAGGAGAGCGATTCGCCCCTGGCATGCTGCCTTGGCTCGCGGTCCATGGGGACACCGCCTCGCTGGCGGCGGTGTTGCGGCGAAACGAATCGCGCGCCCTCCAGTCGACAAACGCAGTCGAGCTTCGCGATATGCGGTATCGAATCGCCGCCGGGCGGGCGTACCAAGCGCTGGCCACTCGCGACACGACGACGGCACTACAGCTGTTCGTGCAGCTGCCGGATACGCTGTGCCTCGGTTGCTACGTTGATCGCCTAACGAAGGGTCGATTGCTCGCGGCGGCGGGCCGGTACCAGGATGCGTGGACGGTGCTGAACGAAAGGCTCTGGAGCCTTCTTACGCCGATAGAGGTCCTGTTCGCCCTCGAACGTGCGCGTGTAGCCGAACGGCTTGGCGACAGGAAGAGCGCGATTGCTGGTTATTCATTCGTCGCAAATATATGGACGAATGCCGACGCGTCCCTCCGGGGCGTTGCAGCGGACGCACGCGCGGCGGCCGCCCGATTGAGCGCGAGCCTTTCTCGCTCGGTTGCGGCAGGGGATCCCGGAGCGACCGCGCCGGAGCCGGCGCCTCCGTCGACTCGCGCAACGGACACGCGTTGAGATCGCGAGCATGGCCTCGCGTCACCATCGAACGCCCTAACGATACGCCAACTCGATCGATACGTACCAGAAGGTCACACCGTTTGGGCCAGGGACCAAGACCGGATCGCCGTTGTCGTACGCAATCGGCGCATACACGGCGAGATAATCGTCGACGACGAAATCGGGAGGAAACGGCGCACTGCCGAACGAAATGGTCGCGGTCGAAAGGTCGGCTACGACGTTTCGCCCCTGGTAGGGAAACACGATGGTGCCACTGGCCATCGTTTTTCCGGGCGTACCTTTCACCCGTGCGTCACTACTTACGATGACTTGGGGGTCGTTGCTGCTGAACTCGACGAACCCGGCATTGCCACCCGGATTGATCAGAATGCGGGTTTGCAGCGGCAAGGCGATCTGGAGAATGCACGGGACAATCGTGCCGGGAGGAGTCTGAGAACTCGCGCACGTCTGTAGTATGATCGGTTCCCAGGCGCCATCAGCGGGAGGCGGCGGCGGGTCTCCCGCTTGCGCGATCGCAGACATGTGCGGCCCGCGAGGCAACGGCGCGGTCGACATGTCGGCGCACGCAACGAGCCCGCCGAGCGAAGCTACGAGCCAGACCGCGAGCGTCGCTTTCATCTGAGCCTCCGGCTTCAGTGATGGTAGCCTGCGAGGATGGCAACGCTGCTACAGTGCGCGCGGTCCGGCAAAGGGTCAAGCGAAGGCGAACGCGGACGATATTGGCGTCCCGCCGGTGCGGCGCCGGGCCAAAGCATGACGCTTTGTTCATCAATGCCCGAAGACCTTGACGGTCGAGCTACCCGGCACTCATTTGTTTCGCAACGCCGTGACTTCGATCGTGGCGCAAACCGAAACCGCTTCCCGGCGGCCCGATCCGCCATGCCGGACTCGGAGGCTCAGATGAAGTCGATGCGCGGTGTGCTGCTCGGTACGACGCTCCTCGGTGCGCTCATCGCGTGCGCAGACCCCGCCACCGGCCCGGATCCTCGTTCGTTGCGCGTGTCGGCTTTCGTCGGCGATCCCCCACCGCCGCCCGCGGCCACCGACGGGACGGGAATCGGCCTGCTATGCATCCCCGACCCAGGTACGCCACCCGGAACGGTGATAGACTGCGTTGCCCTGTCGGTCCCCGTGGGCGCCCGCATCCTGTTCGACCCGCAAGGCAACACAGGGTTCATTGATTTCAGCGCACTTGGCCCGAACGTCGTGGTTTCCGGCAACGCTCGGCTTCGATTCCTGGACGGTCAGGTCACCGCCTCGGGTACGGTGCGGTTCCCGTATCCCAGCGAGTCCATTCCCAGCATCCTTTGGAATCTCTCGGCTGTAAGAGTGACCTTCAAAGAAAATCCAAGGGAAATCTGGCTAAAGGCGCCAATCACGGATAACGGTGGTCCAGTGATGACATTCGACAGTGACGTGATCCGGTGGTACCCCGAAGGTTGGGTCGTGCTCAAGTACTAGCGGAAGCAGCTCGGTCGTAACGCCGCGAGCCGTCAATCCCATTGGCTTTGCGCCAGCGATGCTTCTCGGCGGCGCCGTCGCCGTAGCAATCACCCTCAGCAGGAGTTCAGTGTGCACCCGCCCATCCGATCTCGCCTGCTGTCCTCGCTCGGCCTAATCGCGCTTGCCACTGCATGTGCGGACTTCCCGACGACGCCACCGGTTGCTCGGTTCCCGGCAACGCCTTCCTTCCGCGTCGGCGACCCGCCTCCACCGCCGGCGGACGGCGACCCCGTCACGGTGCTGCCCTGTTTCACACGGCCGGACGGTCAGCGTGTCTGCTACGTGAGCTTCAGCGAAACCGAGGGTCTGGACGTCCGGATACTGCAGAACCCGCCGAGCAGCGTTGCCTTTCTGCAATTCAGCAGTACTAGCCCCGACGTAGTAGTCAGCCCGAATGCGATGGTTCGCGAAACCGCCCACGGGGTTACGGGCCAGGGAACCATCACGATAACCGATGCCATTGCCCTGGGCGTAATCACCGCCGATCTGTCCACAGCAGAGCAGTACTCTCGAATCGACAGGCGCGTTGCCTTCATAACGACTCTTACGGACGCGAACGGCGCGCCCGTCATACGCAGCGGAGTACTGTTCGTCGCCTTCTTCTACTACAGCTACTAAGACTGGCTGAGACTGGCGGGCGGCTCCCGCATCAGTGCTCGCGGGGCTGACCTTTCCGAGCCCCATGTCCGCCTAATGGAGGACATGGGGCTCGGAACCACACCTACCGCGCACCGCCCGTCGCGCGGTACACCGCGACCAGCGCCGCCGTCGCTTGCGTACGGCCAAGCGACAGACGGTCCTGTGCTTCGAGCATCGTGCGTTCGGCGTCGAGCACAGGCAGGAAGTCGGAGGCGCCCTCCGTGAACCGAAGCCGCGCCAGCTCCGCCGCACGCTCGCTCGCCGCGGCCGCGTCCTCGAGATGCCGGAGCCGCTCGCGCGACTTGCGATACGTCATGAGCGACGTCTTCACCTCCTCCATCGACCGCAGCACCGTCTGGCGGTAGCGCGCCTTCGCTTCCGCCTCGACGGCGCGTGCCGCGTCGGTGTTCGCGCGGACGCGACCGAGGTCGAACGCCGGCCACGACAGCACCGGGCCGATCGTGTAGCGCGGGGTTCCGGCATCGCCTAACGCGTCGAAGCGGCTGCTCGTGTAGCCGGCACCGCCTGCGACCGCGAGGCGCGGAAGGTAGTCCGCGCGCGCCGCGCGAACGTACGCGCCGCTCGCGTCCACCTGCTCCTCGGCGCTCCGGACGTCGGGACGACGACGAGCCACAAGATCAGTCGGACCGACGACGATCGAGTCCGGCAGTGACAACGCCGCGGTGCTGCTGTCCAACGAGACTGTGAGATTTCCGGGCTCGCGGCCAGCGAGGACCGCGATCCGATCGCGGGCGCCCTCGACCTCCGCCTCCAACCCCGGAATCGCCGCGAGCGTCGTGCTCAACTGCGCCTGCGCGCGCTCGACGTCGAGCGCCGTGCCTCGGCCAGCGTCGAGCCGGTTCGTCGTCACCTCGAGCGTCCCGCGCTGGTTCTCGGCATTGCGACGCGCGACCGCGAGTCGATCCTCGGCGCCGCGGAGGTCGAAGTACGCTTTCGCCACCTGCGCGGCGAGCACGATGCGCACGTCCTTGAGGTCCTCGTCCGCGGACTCGACCAGCGAGCCGCGCGCCTGCGCCGAGTTGCGGAGCCGCCCGAAGACGTCGAGATCCCACGACATGCGCAGCCCGGCGTCCCACACGTCCTGCTCGGGGAGGCGGATACCCGCTCCCGCGCCCGGCACGGTGCCGCTCGCGAGCCGTTGACGCGAGTAGCCACCGACGGCGGTGACTGCCGGCGTCAGGTCGAGCAGCGAGCCGACCCGCGCGGCCCGGGCGCCGCTCACGCGGGCCCGAGCGCTCTCGACATCATGATTCCCGCGCAACGCGTCGCCGACGAGCTTCGTCAGCGTCGGGTCGCCTAACGTCGCCCAGAAGTCCGTCGCACTTGCTTCGGCGCCAGACTCGGCCCCCTGTCGGGACGACCGCGATTCGTCGACTCCGCGGGCGCTTGGCGCCCGCTCCGCTCGGAACGACTGTCGGTTGCTGTTCGACGATGGTGTCTGCGCAGTCGCTACGGTCGAGACGAGCAACAACAGAGTCGTGGGCAGATACCTGCTGAATCGAGACGGCGCGTTGGTCAGCCGATTCCCGATTCCCGCCCACCGTCGGTGGGCACCCGCCCGATTCCCGATATTTATCATGTCAGCGCCACCTCAGGCGCGAAATTCCCCTGTGGTACGCGGCCGTCAGCGTCCACGGCCTTGAACTCAGCCGTCACCGAGTGCGGCTGGTGCTCCTCGGCAATGAGCGAGTAGAACACCGGCACCACGACGAGCGTGAACAGCGTTCCCATCGACATGCCCGCCACCAGCACGGTGCCGATGCTGTTGCGCGCCTCGGAGCCTGGCCCCGACACGAACACGAGCGGCAGGTGACCGAACACCGTCGCGACCGACGTCATGAGCACCGGGCGCAGTCGTGTCAGAGACGCTTCGCGCAACGCTTCCATCTTCGCGAGACCCTGCTTCTGCAGCCCGTTCGCGAACTCCACGATCAGGATTCCGTTCTTCGCGATCAGACCGACGAGCGTGATCAGTCCGACCTGGGAGTAGATGTTGATCGTCGTCAGGTCGAGGAAGCTGAAGATCAGCGCGCCCGAGATCGCGAGCGGCACGGACCCGAGCAGCACGATCAACGGATCGCGGAAGCTCTGGAACTGCGCGCTCAGGACGAGATAGATCAGCACCACGGCGAATAGGAGCGTCACGGTGAGCGCCGCGCCTTCGCGACGGATCTGCCGCGACTCGCCGGCGTGGTCCATCGTGATGCCGGTCCCGCCAACCGTGAGCGCCGCCTGCTCGAGCACACGGAGGCCCTCCTCCTTCGTCACGCCCGGCTTCACGCCCCCGAACACCCGCACGGCGTTTCGCTGTGCGAACCGGTTCAGCGTGCGCGGTGCCGTGCTGGACTCGATGCGCGTGAATGTGGACACCGGCACGAGGTCGCCGTTCGGTGTCTTGATCTTGAGGTCGAGGAGCGGTGCAACCGTCTCCCGGTTCTCCTCGCCGATCTGCGGAATGACCTTGTAGCTGCGGTCGAAGTAGTTGAAGCGGTTCACGTACGCACCGCCTAACAACGTGCCGAGCTCGCGGCCAACGCTCGCGAGGTCGAGGCCGAGGTCGGCGACGCGCTCGCGGTCGATGACGACACGCGCTTCGGGCAGGTCGATCTTCAGGTCGGTGTCGACGTACAGGAACTTCCCGCTCTGCCAGCCCGCGCCCACGACCTGATTCACCGCCTCGAGCATCTGCTCGGGTGGCACGTCGCTCTGAAGCACGAGCTCGACGTCGTACTGTCCCGGCGTCGGGAGCGGCGGATCGAGTCGCGGGAACACGCGCAGTCCGGGGATCTGCGACACGGCCCCATACACCTGGCCGTACAGCTCCTGCGTGGACTGTTCGCGCTCCTTCCAATCCTTCGCGACCATGCCGCCGAACGCGCCCCACGGCGCGGTGAGCGACCACATGAACCGCGTTTCGGGGAACGCCGTGATGGCCTTCACGACCTCGAGCGACGCGCGGTTCGATGCTGCGAGCGACGCGTCAGGCGAAGCCTGCATGAACATGCTGATGTGACTCTGGTCCTCGACCGGCGCGAGCTCCTTCTTCGAGAACGTGTAGAGGGGCCACGCCGCGACCATCACGAGCACCGACGCGGTGACGATCGCCCAGCGGATCTGAAGCGCGCCGTCGAGCACCTTCGCGTACCAGGTGCGCACGACGTCGAAGCCACGGTTCACGATCGTCGTCAGGCGGCCCTCGTGCCCGTGCTCGTGCACGAAGCGCGAGCTCATGACCGGTGACAGCGTCACCGCGACGATGCCCGAAATCACGACGGCCGCGGCGAGTGTGATCGCGAACTCGAGGAACAGCGAGCCGGTGAGTCCGCCCTGGAAGCCGATCGGCGTGTACACCGTCGCGAGCGTGATCGTCATGGCGACGATCGGCCCGACGAGCTCCCGCGCGCCGATGATGGCCGCCTGAATGCGCGTCTTGCCGAGCCTGACGTGTCGTTCCACGTTCTCGACGACGACGATCGCGTCATCGACGACGAGACCGACCGCCAGCACGATCGCGAGGATCGTCAGCAGGTTGAGGCTGAAGCCGAACGCGTACATCACGATCGCCGCGCCGACGAGCGAGATCGGCATCGCGACGAGCGGCACGAGCGCCGTGCGCAACGAGCCCATGAAGAGGAACACGACGAGACCGACGATGAGCACCGTCTCCGTCAGCGTCTTCGTGATCTCCTTCAGCGCGTCCTCCATGAACACCGTCGCGTCGTACGCGAGCTGCATGTCGATGTCCTTGGGGAGCGTCGGCCGAATCCGCTCCATCTCCGCGCGCAGCCGATGCGCGACCTCGATCTCGTTCGTTCCGACGAGCGGCCAGACGCCGAGGTACACGGCTTCCTTGTCGCTGAACTTCGCGACCATGTCCGCTTCCTCGGCGCCGAGCTCCACCCGAGCGACGTCGCTCAGGCGGACGATCGCGCCGTCGCGGTCGGCCACGATGAGATCCTTGAACTCCTCGACCGAACGCAGATCCGTGTTCGCCAGCAGGTTGACCTGAACGAGGTCACCCTTCGTCTGGCCGACGGCCGCGAGGTAATTGTTGCGGCGCAGCGCCGAATGCACGTCGCCAGGCGCCAGGTTGAATGACGCGAGCCGGTCCGGATCGATCCACACCCGCATTGCGATTGGGCGCGCGCCCTCCATGCTCACTCGCTGCACGCCGGTCAGCGTCGCGAGCTGAGGCTGGAGTGTACGGGCCAGCCAATCGGTGATGCCGGGAATGTCCCGTTCCGTCGACGAGAAGCTCAGGTAGAAGCTCGCGTACGGACGATCCGAACGCTGCACCTCGACGGCTGGCGGCTCGGCTTCAGCCGGCAGCTCGGAGCGCACCTGCTGCAGCCGCGCCGAGACTTCGGCGAGCGCAGTGGTGCTGCTGTGGTTCAGCTTGAGGCGGATCGTGACGGTGCTGATGCCAGCGCGGCTCGTGGACTCGATGTAGTCCACGCCGCTGATGGCCGAGACCGCGCGCTCGATGGGCGTCGTCAGAAACCCCTTCACGGTCTCGGCGCTGGCGCCGTAGTAGACCGTGTTGATGACCACCGACGAGCTCTCGATCTTCGGATATTGCTGCACCGGCAGCGTCGTCAGGGCGCGCCAACCCACGAGCACGAGCACGAGGTTGACCACCACGGCGAGCACCGGGTGTTTGATGAAGATGTCCGTGAAGGACCGCATGGTGACTGTCTCCCTCGCCTAACGCGATCCGAGGACGCGAGGATTGGCCGCGGCCGAGTCGGGTGTGAGCGCGACCAGGGCAGCGTCGCGGAGCTTGAACGATCCCGACGAGGCGACGCGCTCACCTGCCGCGAGGCCATCGAGGATCACGATCTCGTCGCCAAGCACGGGGCCGGCGACGACCTTGCGAACCTGCGAGCGGGACTTGCCGTCCTTCGCGGTGGCGATGACGAACACGTGATCGCCTTCCGGTCCCTTGCGAAGGGCACTCACCGGCACGACGACGGCCTTTCGCTCGGGACCAACGGGAACCTGCACGCGTACCGACGCGCCCGGCGCTGGTGTGAGATGCGCGTCCTTCAACCGCGCACGCACCATCGCGTTGCGCGTGGTGGGGTCGACGCGCGCGTCGAGCGCGACGATGCGTGCGGCGACCGGCGTCGAGTCGCTGGTGCCGATGACGCGAACTTCTTCGCCGACCTTGAGTCCTGCGGCGACCGCCTGTGCGACGGCGAAGTCGACGTTCGCGGCCTCGTCGACGCCCTGGAGCGTCGTGAGCTGTGTCCCGGTCTCGAGGAACTGGCCGGGGTGAACGTCCGAGATCCCGATGCGAGCGCGGAACGGCGCGCGAATCGTCTTGCGGGCGATGATCGCCTTCGTGCGGGCGATCTGAGCGAGCGCGACGTCGCGCTCGGCGCGTGCCTGCTCGAGCTCCACCTGCGACGCGGCGCGACGCTCGGCCATGCGCTCGGTGCGCGCGAGGAGCGTGCGGGCGAGCTCGGCCTGCGCTTCGAGCGCCTCGAGCTCGGCTTCCTCGACGGAGACGTCGAGGGCGACGAGGACGGCGCCCTGCTCGACGATCTGCCCCGGGGTGAGCGTGACGTAGCGAACGGTCCCGGGCAGCTCGTTCCGCAACGTGATGGAGCGGAGGGCGAGCATGGTGCCGATCGAGGTGGTGCTGGGGCGGTGTACGCGCTCCGATGCGACGGCGGAACTGACGGTCTCGACGGGCTCGGGCTGGCTCGCGGCGGCGGCGTTCGCCTCGCGTGTCGCGCCGTACTTCCATCCCGCGAGCAGACCGCCGACGCCGAGGATCGTCGCGAGGACGGCGGTGGGCCGGATCCAGGTGCGTGAACCGGCGGAACGGCTGGAAGACATGGTGTGACTGCCTCCGGCGCTCAGGGCGCCTGTAGTGCGATAGTTGTATAACCGTCAAACATATGAACAAAACAGACCCGGCTCGGGCGCGTCATCGCGCCCATACCTGAAGCGTCAACTGCCGGGAGATCCGCTCACGCGCCGCATCAGCTCTTCGGTGTACGCCTTGAGCACGTCCGGGCACGCCCGAACGCTCATGTACTGTCCGTCGCGCTCCGTCTCGATGAGTCCCGCGTTCGCCAACTCCTTCAGATGATGGGAGATGGTGGCTTTGGAGACCGGGAAGCCGTCGCACAACCGCTGGTTCGGGCACCCGTACATCTGGCCGATCGCCTCGAGCATCGCGAAGCGACGAGGGTCGGACAGTGCCTTGGCGATTCTCTCGAATTGCCCTGGCAGCAGCTGGACGGAGGGACTGGGCTTGGTCGGCACGGTTCGATAGTTATCGAACTGTGTTACGACCGTCAAGTCCCAACATCGGACGGCCTGAAAATCAGGTTCGGCGAGTACCGTGCTCATGCTTTGCGTGTCGAGGATCACCGACCGTGATAGATCGCTCAACCTCGGCGCCTAACGTGCGGTCACCGAGAGGTCCCGCGGTGGCGCGGGCCCAGCCTGAACGTCGCACGCCGGCGCCGCCACCGCATGGGTCGAACGACCCATCCACCGGTATGATCCTGCGCCGTGAGGCACTTTGTCATTCCGAGCCGTCAGGCACCTTGTCATCCTGAGCCGTCAGGCGAAGGATCCTCATCGTCCCGACCGAGGGCCCTCTGCCGGGACGACGAAGATTTTTCGGCTGACGCCTCAGGACGACACCCACCAGTCGCTTGAGCGCTGGCAGGGGAATGGGCATATCTCACGCATGCCGCCAAAGACATCGCTCGCAAAGCTCGAGCAGACGCTTCGGGCACACGCGCTCCGCTTCCCCGGCGCGGAAGAAGCCTTTCCGTGGGGCGAGCGCGCCATCAAGGTCCGCGGTAAGGCGTTCCTGTTCATGCGCCTCGCTGACGAGCTGAGCTTCTCGGTGAAGTTGCCGCGCACGGGTATTCAGGCGCTCGCGCTTTCGTTCGTGCGGCCGACGGAGTATGGCCTCGGCAAGCACGGATGGGTGACGGTGCGCGCCGCCAGGACGAACAAAGCGCTCGAGCAGCAGTATCTCGAGTGGATCGACGAGAGCTTTCGCGCGGTCGCGCCCAAGCGCGTCGTCGCCCTCCTCGACGCGCCCATACAGAGCCAGCCTGAAAAGCCGGGGACGAAAGTCAAACGCGCTGGCCGCCCCGCCAGGACCGGGAAGAAAGCCTAACGCGGCGCGTGGGCGCGCTGGCCGCGTCCAAGCTCCGCAGCGGACCGAGGCGGCCAACGAGCCCGTCTACTGGCGGCTGCGATCCTGCGGAGCGTTGCTGATCCACCCATCGGCGAACGTGAACGCCGCGGTGTTGGTCATCAGGTTCGCCGTTCCTTGTAGGCGCGCCTGTCCCGCCGCGTGCTCGAAACGCCCGGTGCCGCCGACGAACGACATCGTTCCGGTGAAGCGGACCAACGGGCCGCTCGCTGTGCTGGAGCCGACGTTCGTCGCGCGCAGTACGTCGCCATTCGCAGCGGTGAAAGCGACCTCGATCGAGACCTGCGACCCTGTGGCGAAGTCGATCTCCTGAATCGCGAAGAACTCCGTGCGCCCCAGGTGCGAGAGCTGACACGTGCCCGTGTCGATCTGACGGTGAACGGGGGGCAATGGGAATGGCGGCGGGTCGAACCGCGTTTCGCAGCGGCCGCTGAGCGGGAGCGACGTGGACACGTTCGCGCCGGCGCCGGCCGGCGTGCCTCGTGGGGCCGTGCTCGCCGTGTTTTCACCAACGCACGCTGCTATGGATAACAGGAGCACGAGTCGAGTCGCGGTGTGCATGCGCATGTGTGACCTCCGTGAGTGACGCCGTTGCGACTTCGGCAGGCTTGCCAGCCGATGCGGACGCGGCGTATGTAACTCCCCTCGGTGAAGTCCCGGTTAGCTCACGGTGATGTCTTGGTCCAGCGTTGATGCTTCAACTTCACACCTTCGGCGGCTGCTACCTCGCTGAAGCCGGAGCGCGGCTCGACTCGCTGACCGCTCAACGAAAAGCGCTCGCGCTGCTCGCGATCCTCGCCGTGGCAGGCAGGCGCGGGGTGAGCCGCGACTCGGTTCTTGCGCTCCTGTGGCCCGAGAGTGACGAGGATCGAGCGCGAACCTCGCTCAAGCAGCTGGTACACTCGGTGCGCCAGCAGCTGCGGGCGCCGGATGTCCTTCTGTCGTCGACCGAGATTCGCCTGAACCCTGACCGCATAACGAGCGACGTCGAGGCGTTCCGCCACGCGCTCGGGCGCGACGACTACGAAGCCGCGGTCGGGCTGTACGCCGGTCCCTTCCTCGATGGCTTCTACATGAAAGGTGCGGACGACTTCGAACGCTGGGCGGCGATCGAACGTGGAGCTCTTGCGCACGACTTCGCACGAGCGCTCGAGGCGCTCGGGGAGCAGACACTCGCTCGCGGGGATGCCCTCGCCGCGACGACGTGGTGGCGGAGACTCGTCGCCACTGAGCCCCTCAGCGCGCGTGCAACGACGGGGCTGATGCGCGCGCTTGCCGCGGCGGGGGATCGTGCTTCGGCACTGCACCACGCGAGCACCTTTCAGCAGCTGGCCACGGAGGAGCTGGGCTCAGCCGACGGCTCGGTCGCCGAACTGGTGGCCCGCTTGAAGGCTGACGCAGCGCTTCCGTCACCGCGCATGCGAGGTTTGGGCGATCCTCCGTCCGTCGCGGTCCTGCCCTTTGCGAACACGAGCGGCGACCCCGCTGATGAACCCTTCTCCGATGGACTGACGGAAGAGCTGATCAGCGCCATCAGTCGAGTGCCGGGACTCACGGTGACCGGACGCACCTCGTCGTTCGCGCTCAAGGGCCGCGGGCTCGACGTACGTCGCATCGGCGAAACGCTCGGCGTCGCAACCCTGCTCGAGGGCAGCGTTCGCCGCTCCGGCGGTCGCGTGAAGGTGGCGGCGCAGCTCGTGAGCGTGCGGGACAACGGGGTGCTCTGGGCAGATACCTACGATCGGGTCACCGAAGACATCTTCGCGGTGCAGGAGGAGATCGCGCGCGCGACCGCCAATTCTCTCCGAAAGACGCTTGGCGTCGGCACTCCGTTGGCGCGCTCGATGACCAGCCTCGTCGCGTACGAGCTGTGTCTCAAAGGCCGTTATATCCTGAACACGAGGACCAGCGAAGAGCGAGTCGTCCAGGCGATCCGGTACTTCGAGCAGGCGATCGCGCGCGATGCGAGCTGCGCGGCGGCGTTTGCAGGACTGTCCGACGCGCACGCGTTCCTGGCGGTCTTCGGCTACCGACGCGCACACGACGCGATCCCGAACGCGATCGGTGCTGCGCGTAAGGCGCTTGCCCTCGACGATTCGATCGCCGAGGCACACGCGTCGCTCGGCCACGCGCTCTGCGTCTACGATTTCCAGTGGGCAGCCGCCGAGCGTGAGCTTCGCCGAGCGATCGAGCTGGATCCGAGCTACACCTTTGCTCGCATCGCGTTGGGCATCTGTCTTCAGGACCAGGCACGTTTCGGTGAAGCTGTCAGTGAGCTGGTCGCGGCGCGCGACGCCGATCCGTTAGCGCCCCATGTCTACGCCGTGCTCGGTCGCGTCCACGTCAACGCGCGGCAGCCGGACGCGGCGGTCGCGTGTCTGCGTGAGGCGGTGGAGCTCGGGCCGGATCTCGATCTCGTCCACCAACAGCTCGGCCATGCGTATCTCCAGCAAGGCTTGGGCGATGAGGCGATTGGCGCGTTCTCGCGTGCGGCGCAGCTGACTGGAGTGCGCGACACCGCCCACCTCGCGTATGCGTACGCGGTCACCGGAGCACGCGCGCGTGCCGAGAGCATGATGCAGTCGTTGCTGGACTCGCGGGAGTATCGCCATCTTCTGCCTTTCCACCTGGCGATGGCGTATACCGGCCTCGGGGACATCGATGCGGCGTTCGAGTGGCTCGATCGGGGATACGAGGAGCGAAGCTCGTTCATGGACGGCGTCAAGGTCACGCCGGCGTTCGACCCGCTTCACGCCGACCCGCGCTGGGAACGTCTCCTCGGCCGGATGGCGCTGTCGCGGGACGGCCGGAAGCAAGCGGCGTCGACGAGGCATCACAATCGCCGAGCCTAACGATTTCAGGAGAGCAGGTCGCATGTCCAGCGTCCACATCATCGTCGCCGACGGCTTCGCCGACTGGGAGCCCGGCTATGCGCTCGCGGAGATCCGTCGGTCGGGCGGGCTCTCCGTCACGACCGTTGGATTCACGACCGCGCCGGTCAGGTCGATGGGCGGCCTGCGCGTGCTGCCTGACATGGCGCTCGCGGACGTGCAGCCCGGTGACGCGCGTCTCTTCATGTTGCCGGGCGGTGATCTGTGGGAGGACGAGACCGCATACCCGCGCGGGGAGCTCGAGCGCGTGCTGTGGCGCCTGCACGAGAGCGGCATTCCGATCGCGGCGATCTGCGGCGCGACCGTCGCCGTTGCGAGAGCTGGCTTGCTCGATGACCGCCGTCACACGAGCAACGCGAAGGACTACCTGACCGACAAGGCCCGCGAGTACCGCGGAGCCGCGTTGTACGAGCCGGAGCTCGCGGTTCGTGACCGCGGGATCATCACGGCGAGCGGACTGGGGCCCGTGGAGTTCGCCCGAGAGATCTTCGCCGAGCTCGAGGTATTCAGTCCGTCCGATGCGTCACTGTGGTTCGAGATGTTCAAGCACGGCCGCCTGCCGGAGAGCCACTCGGCAGGGTAACGGACTCTCGCCGCAGACCGGTCTGGTCGCTGTAGGGCAGGCAGGCGTGGCAACCGGCCAGTCGGTGACGTAGGATTGCGGCGTTCTGGAAAGTCCAGGACCTCCGTCGTGCCACGCGCAATTCCGTCTATGTCCCGGTTCTTGATTCGGTGCACCGTGCTCGCGGGCGCTGCCCTTGCCATTCCGTTTTGCCTCGCCGCTCAGGTCGCGCCGACCAAGACCGCACGGGCCACGCGCATCGTGGGTCCCGCCCCTCGCATCGACGGAGAGCTCGACGACCGCGCGTGGCAGCTCGCCACCGTGATCTCCGACTTCGTGCAGAAGATTCCGGTCGAAGGCGCGGAGCCCAGCGTCGCGACCGAGGTGCGGATCCTGTATGACGACCACAGCCTGTACGTCGGCGCACGCCTGCGGCGTCCCGATCCCAACGTCATCCGCACGTCGATCACGCGTCGTGACGGCGAGAGCGACGCCGAAGTGTTCACCGTCTCGCTCGATCCATATCTCGACCGGCGCACCGCATACAGCTTCTCGATTTCGTCAGGCGGTGTGCGCGGCGACGCGTACCACTCGCAGGACAGCGAAGACTCGGGGCGCGAAGCGCAGTTCGATCCCATCTGGAACGCGCGCGCGCGCGTCGACGGCGAGGGGTGGACGGCCGAGATGCACATCCCCTTCTCGCAGCTCCGCTTCAACGCGGGCTCGGAGCAGACGTGGGGGCTCGAGCTCACGCGCAACGTCGCTGACAAGAGTGAGCGCCTGCAGTGGGTGCTCATTCCCGTGTCCGCCGCCGGCTTCGCGTCGCACTTCGGGCGGCTCGAGGGAATTTCGGGCATTCCGCCGTCTCGCCGGCTCGAGCTCATGCCGTACGTCGCCGGGGATCTGACCTATCGCGCGAACATGAACGCGCGGAACCCGTTCGACGACAAGCTCGGCGGCCGCGTCGGCGGTGACCTGAAGTACGGCCTGGGCCCGAACCTAACGCTGGACGCGACGGTCAATCCGGACTTCGGCCAGGTCGAGGCCGATCCGGCCGTGGTGAACCTCACGGCGTTCGAGACGATCTTCGACGAGCGACGTCCGTTCTTCATCGAAGGGAACGAGCTGCTGACCGGGCGCGGGCAAAGCTTCATCGGCCGCCCGACGTGGTTCTACAGCCGGCGGATCGGAGCGGCACCTCGCGGTGCGGCCCCGGCGCACTTCACCGACATGCCGGCGAACACGACGATCCTCTCGGCAGCCAAGGTGACGGGACGCCTGGCATCGGGCCTGTCGATCGGGGCGCTCGCGGCCATAACCCCCCGCGAGTATGCGCGGACGTTCGACACCCTCACCATCACGCGCGATCGCATCGCGGTCGAGCCGCCGAGCGCCTTCGGTGTGCTGCGACTGCAGCAGGAGTTCGGCGCGCAGCAGTCGAACATTGGGCTGTCGGTGACGCACGTGAATCGCGTACTCGACGAACGCGGCTCGCTCGAGTCGCTGCTCCCGAGCAACGCGGTGACGGGCGGGGTGGACTGGAAGCTCCGGTACATGCAGGGGATGTACGAGGTGACCGGTTGGGTCGGCGGGAGCCGAGTCGCCGGCAGTGAGGCGGCCATCGCACGGCTCCAGCGGTCGAGCGCGCATTACTTCCAGCGTCCGGACCAGGACCACGTGTCGTTCGATCCGACCCGCACGTC
>Ga0075430_100001184_pt1 | contig 20925 bp, 12 predicted proteins | sample RhiMetdeltSRZDD4_FD_75294 | JGI IMG/M metagenome (GOLD analysis project Ga0075430, IMG submission 75294) | Populus rhizosphere microbial communities from Tennessee, USA - Rhizosphere MetaG P. deltoides SRZDD4 | ecosystem: Host-associated > Plants > Roots > Rhizosphere > Soil | place: USA... | reverse complement strand
TGACGGGACGCGGATTACACGGATCTCTCCTCTATCGACGGGACGCGGATTACGCGGATCTCTTCTCTATCGACGGGACGCGGATTACACGGATCTCTCCCCTATCGACGGGACGCGGATTACGCGGATCTCTTCTCTATTGACGGGACGCGAATCACGCGGATCTCTTCTCTATTGACGGGACGCGGATTACGCGGATCTCTTCTCTATCGACGGGACGCGGATTACACGGATCTCTCCTCTATCGACGGGACGCGGATTACGCGGATCTCTTCTCTATCGACGGGACGCGGATTACGCGGATCTCTTCTCTATTGACGGGACGCGGATTACACGGATCTCTTCTCTATCGACGAGACGCGGATTACACGGATCTCTCCTCTATCGACGGGACGCGAATCACGCGGATCTCGTGGATTGGACGGAGCGCGGCTCGCGCGGCTCTCTAGCTCAAAGGATCACGAATCCGTTGAATCCGCGTCCCTTCAATTCAAAGAGATCCGCGCGATCCGCGTTCCGTCCAGATTTGGAGATCCGCGCGATCCGCGTCCCGTCCAGATTTGGCAATCCGCGTGATCCGCGTCCCGTCCAGATTTGGCAATCCGTGTGATCCGCGTCCCGTCCAGATTTGGCAATCCGCGTGATCCGCGTCCCGTCCAGATTTGGAGATCCGCGCGATCCACGACCCGTCCAGATTTTGGAAATCCGCGTGATCCGCGACCCGTCCAGATTTGGAGATCCGCGTAATCCGCGTCCCGTTTCTAAGATCCGCGTCCAGGGAGACAACCCACTTGCCATGTCACCTACATCTGTAGTAGATCTGATTACAGCCGTAGGAGCACAGCGATCATGGCGAGGCGACTGAGCAAGCTCGAACTTCGGATCATGGAAGTGCTGTGGGACCACGGCCCAGCCTCGGTCCGCGAGGTGCAGGAGGCGTTTCCTGAGGCTCAGCGCCCCGCGTACACCACGATCCAGACGACGATGTATCGGCTCGAAGCCAAACGCGCCATCCGACGGACCAAGAAGATCAGCAACGCCCACATCTTCGAAGCGGTCACATCCCGCACTGCGGCACATCGCCGGCTGATTGACGATCTGCTCAGCGTATTCGGCGGGCGAAGCCAGCCGGTGATGGCCCACCTGATCGAAACCGGGAAGCTCACCCTTGACGACCTGCGCGAGGCGGAAAAAACACTCCGGCAACTTGCCGCAAAGGAGCGCTCCAAATGAGCCTGCTGGCGCATCTCTGGCAATCAACCCTCTGCGTCGGTGTCGCCGCAGTACTGGCCTATGCGTTACGACACGCACCGGCGCGCACGCGTCACGCCATCTGGCTGCTCGCGTCGCTGAAGTTCCTGATACCGCTCCCGCTGCTCGTCGTCGCGGGCACCTACGTCGGCCGTTGGCTTCTGCCAGCAGGCGATCCGCAGTGGACGGCAGCCGCGCAGTGGCTCGATAGATCGATGGCGCGTTGGAGCCTGACGGTCACCACGGGCGCCGGGGACATTGGACCAACGTGGCTGGCGATTGGCAGCGCCGTATGGCTCGCTGGAATGTTGGCTGTTGCGCTGCAACGCTGGCGGCAGTGGCGACACGTCCGGGTGATGATTCGCACGGCTACTCCGCTCGATAGCGGACGGGAAGCGGACGCGCTCCGCCGCGTCATGTCCAGCGGGAGCGAGCGCCGGTCCGTCCAGCTGCTGCAATGCTCATCGCGACTCGAGCCAGGAGTCACCGGCCTGATCCGGCCGAAACTCTTGTGGCCGGCCGGTCTCTCCGATCGACTGAGCGACGAACAGCTGGACGCGGTCATGGCACACGAAATCTGCCACATCGAGCGCCGCGATAACCTGAGCGCGCTCGCGCAAATGCTCGTGGAAACGCTGTTCTGGTTCCATCCAATGGTGTGGTGGGTTGGTGCTCGGCTGATCGGCGAGCGCGAGCGAGCCTGCGACGAGGCTGTCGTACGCTCGGGCGCCGATCGCGAATGCTATGCGGAAGGCATCCTCGCGGTCTGCGGGTTCTGTCTTCGCTCGCCACTTGCGTCCGTCCCAGGCGTGGGCGGATCGACGCTGACGGATCGCATCGAACGCATCATGACGCGCGCGCACGGTGCGCCGATCGGGCGGCCGGTGCGTCTGGTACTCGCGTCGATCGTTGCCGCAACGACCGTGATGCCGCTCGCGGTTGGCGTCTTGAGCGCGCAACGTCCTGAAGCCGGGGCGGCCGCGCAAAATGCTGCTCAGCCGTCTCGGCCAGGTAAGGGGGTCACGAATCCAGTGCTTGTAAAAGAAGTCCATCCCTCCTACACGCCTGAGGCCATGAGAGCCAAAATTCAAGGCGGTGTGTGGCTCCAGGTCGTCGTCCTCGCGGATGGGAAAGTTGGAGACGTGAAAGTGACCAAGTCGTTGGACACCGTCTACGGTCTCGACGAGCAAGCGGTGAAGGCGGCCAAGCAGTGGACGTTCAAGCCGGGCACGAAGGACAAGAAGCCGGTGCCCGTGCAAGTCGACATCGAAATGACGTTCAGGTTGAAATAGAGCTTCCGCGCCATCCTCGCTCTGAAGTGCTACGATGCCCGAAGGAGCGGGTTCATGGCGATTGGACTACCTGGCGTCGATCGACTTCAAAAACATCACCGCGGCGCGCTCATCACAGCGAGCGATCCGCGATACGAGGAAGGGCGCCGCGTCTGGAACGCAATGATCGACAAGCGCCCGGCGATCATCGCCCGCTGCCGCGGCGCGGCGGACGTCGTCGCCGCGGTCAATTTCGCGCGCGACTCCGACCTGCCGCTCGCGATCCGCGGTGGGGCCCACAACATCGCCGGCCGCTCCACGTGTGACGACGGGCTCGTGATCGACTTTGCGGACATGAAGAGTATCCGCGTCGATCCGATTCGGCGCGTGGCTCGCGCCGAGCCTGGCGTCCGCTGGACCGAGTTCGATGCCGAAACGCAGGGCTTCGGCCTTGCCACCACCGGCGGGACTGTCGGCGACACCGGCATTGCGGGATTGACGCTCGGCGGAGGCTTCGGCTGGCTGGAAGGCCGCTGCGGCATGACCGTCGACAACCTGCTCAGCGCGGATGTCGTTCTCGCCGACGGTTCGCTCGTGCATGCCAGCGCCACCGAACACGACGACCTCTACTGGGCGCTGCGCGGCGGCGGGGGCAACTTTGGCGTCGTGACGTCGTTCGAGTATCGCCTCCACGAAATCGGCCCGATGATCGTCGGCGGCCTCGCGGTCCACCCGTTCCCGGATGCCGTGAGAGTCCTCAAGTTCTATCGTGATTTTCTAAAAGCCGCTCCCGATCCGCTCACGGTTGCCGCCGTGCTCCTCACAGGGCCGGATGGGCACAAAGGCTGTGGACTTATTGGCGCCTACGCCGGCCCGGTTGAGGACGGGCAGAAGGCTATTCAGCCGCTGAAGGCGTTCGGCACGCCGGTCGTCAACGTGCTCGGCCCCATCCCCTATCTCGGCCAGCAGTCGCTCATCGATGCAGCGATGCCGCCAAATCTGCTGAACTACTGGAAAGCTGAGTTCGCCCGCGCGCTGAGCGACGAGCTGATTGAGGCGACCGTGGACGCCTACAGCCGGTCTGTATCGCCGCTGTCGTCGATTCTTTTTTTCCCGATCCACGGGGCCGCCAGCAAAGTGGCACCGGATGCGACCGCCTATCCGCACCGCACTGGCCTGCACCTTGGCATCTACGCGCTCTGGAACGATCCCGCCGACAACGACGCCAACATCGCGTGGGTGCGGCAGACCTGGCAATCGATTCAGCCGCACATCCCAGGTGGCGTCTATGTGAATGAACTCGGGGACGACGAAGGCGACGACCGCGTCCTGCAGGCGTACGGTGAAAACTACAAGCGGCTCACGCAGATTAAGGCCAAGTACGATCCGCGGAATCTTTTTCGCCTGAACGCGAACATCCGCCCAGCCTAGGCCCTGTTTTTGGGGCCCGATCAACCAGAATCAGTCTGCCTGCGTCATTCGCTGGAGACCTTTACATGTCCCTGATCCTCAATGATGTACGTGAGGCGCTTCGCACTCTGCGCAAACAGCCGCGCTTTCTGGCCATCGCCTCCCTGACGCTCGCGCTCGGTATTGGCGGCGTCACCGCCATCTTCAGCGTCGTCAACGGCGTGTTGCTCAAGCCGCTGCCCCATCCGCACGCGGACCGGCTGGTGACGATCGGGAGTAGTGCGCCGAGCCTCGGCTACGACCGGTTCCCGCTCTCGCCGGACCTCTTTCTCTTCTACCAGCGCAACAACGCTACGTTCGAAGACATGGCGATCTTCCAGCGGCGTCGCGCCAACCTGACGCAAACCGGCGCTCCCGAAGTCGTGGATCTTGCGCTCACGACGTACGGCTACTTCCCGACGCTCGGTGCAGGCTTTCCGCACGGCCGCTCGTACACGGCGAAGGAAGACGTCGCGGATGCGCCGCGCGTTGTCGTCATGAGTCACCGGCTGTGGACGCGCAAGTACGCCTCCGATCCGTCGATAGTCGGCCGGACGATTCCCGTCGATGGTGAGCCGACCGAGGTGATCGGTGTGGCGCCAGCGTGGCTCGACCAGGCGCAGTCACCCGACCTGTGGATGCCGGCCCGCTTCAACGCGGCCAATCCTCCAACCGGCAACTTCGGCTGGAGCGGCATCGGTCGGGTGAAGCCGTCTGTGACGCCTGAGCGCGCCGTATCCGATCTGACGCCGCTCGTTGCCCGCGCGATGCAGGAGTACATCAAGAGCGACAACTACCGCGCGTTTCTCAAAGAGGGCAATTACCGGCCGGTCGTCCGATCCATGAAGGAGGACATCACGGGCAATGTCCGCGAGCCGCTATGGATTCTGCTGGGCACGGTGGGCATCGTGCTGCTCGTGGCGTGCGGGAACGTCGCCAATCTCTGTTTGATTCGCGCCGAGGCACGGCAGCGCGAGCTTGCGGTTCGGCTCGCGCTCGGCGGCAGCCGATCCGGTCTCATCCGCAAGCTGCTCGTCGAAGCGCTGGTGCTCTCGGCCATCGGCGGCGCGATCGGCGTCGGCCTCGCGGCGGTGACGATGCCGCTGTTGCTGAGCCTGGCGCCGTCGAGCATTCCGCGCTTGGATCAAGTTCAGCTCGATCCGATCGTCTTGGCCGTGGCGATCGGCGCGGCCGCCGTTTCCGCCATCATCTTTGGACTCGTACCAGCAATCCGCTACACGCGCAGCGGCGTGCTCGGGGCGCTGCGTCATGGCGGGCGCAGCGCCACGGATCATCCCGGCCGTCATCGCGGCCGCAATTCCCTTGTCGTCGCGCAAACCGCGATGGCGTTGATGCTGCTCGTGGGATCGGGTCTCCTCGCGCGGAGCTTCGCCAGGTTGATGGGCACCGAGCTCGGCTTCACACCGCAGAACGTGCTGACATTCCGCGTCGGCCTGCCGGTGCCGACCTATCCGAAGCCAGCCGATCTCGCGCGATTCGGCGAGCGTTTGGTAGATCGACTGCGCCAGATCCCGACCGTCGAAGCAGCCGGAGCGACCACCGAGTTGCCGATGACGTCGCCGTCGGGGACGGCGTTCGAGTTCCGCGGCCGTCCGACCGAACCAGGACGGCTTCCGCCGATGGTTCAATATCAAACCGTCACGCCCGGGTACTTCAACGCCATGCGGACGCCGCTGCTTCGCGGGCGTGATTTCAACTCGAGCGATCTGCGCGAAGGTGTCCGGACGGCCATCATCAACCAGGTTGTCGCCGATCAGTATTGGCCCGGTCAGGATCCGATCGGCAAAGAGTTGCGGCAGTTCAACGGCGATCCGAAATCACAACAGGAATGGTCGACGGTGATCGGCGTTGCGAAGCCAATCCGGCAAGGCGGGCTTCGCGATCAGCTTCGGCCGATCGTCTACTTCCCATTGAATGTTGGGGACGGCAACTCGCCTCGCGCCATGAACTACGTCATTCGCGGACCGCAGGCCGACGCGCAAGCCGACGCGATCCGTCAAGCGGTCTGGTCGATCTATCCTGACCTGCCGCTGGCAGCCGTGCAAACGATGACGACCATCGTGGAACAGTCGGTCGTCCAGTTCTCGTTCACGATGTTGACCCTCGGCATCGCGGCAGGGATCGCGTTAGTGCTCGGCGCGGTGGGATTGTATGGCGTCCTGTCCTACGCGGTCAGCCTGCGCACGCGCGAAATCGGCGTCCGCATGGCGCTCGGCGCGCCGCCAGCGCGTGTTATGCGATCGGTCGTAACAAGCGGCGTCACGATCGCCGGCCTCGGCCTGGTGCTGGGCCTCGCCGGCGCGGCGGGCCTCACGCGATTCCTGCGCGGAATGCTGTACGAGACCAAGCCACTCGATGTCGCAACCTTTGCCGCGATGGCGGGATTGCTTCTCCTCGTCGCCCTGGTCGCGTCGTATCTTCCCGCACGCCGGGCGGCATCGGTCAGTCCGGTGGAAGCTATGCGGGAAGAATACTAAAGGCAGAAGGCAGAAGGCAGAAGGCAGAAGGTAAAAGGTAGAAGGTAAGCTATCGAGTGGAGCTCGATGACCGTGCCGGTTCCACATGCACGAGGACGTCGGCGACCCACGTGACCTCACGCCTGATGGTTGCGCGCACACCTGCCGCGATCTGGTGCGAGGCGGCAACAGTCATGTTCGGATCCACTTCGATGTGCAGATCGACGTGGTATTGCAGCCCGGTTTTACGGGCAAACGACTTCTCCACTCGCACGACGCCCGGTACCTGCGACGCGACTTCCTGAATACGAGCGGTACGGTCGCTCGACGGCATCGTGTCCATCAGATCGAGCGACGTTTCGCGAATCACGCGAATGCCGGTAATGATCACGACGAGGCCGACGGCGAAGCCGCCGTAGTGATCGGCAGCGAGAAAGCGATCAGGATTGTAGGTCGCCAGAGCCACCGCGGTGAGCGCCGCAGCCGCGGACAAGATGTCGACGGTATCGTTCCAAGCATCGGCAACCAGCGACGAGCTGTTGATGCGACGGCCGACGCGAAACTTGACGGCCGACATGATCGTGCGGAGCACGATAGCGATCGCCAGCGCGCCAATGGCTATCGGGCCTGGCGGCGCGTGTTTCAATCCAATTGCCTGCAGCGAGTGATAGCAGATCGCGACGCCGGCACCGGCGAGCATCACCCCGAGAAGGAATCCCGCAATCGTCTCAATGCGGCCGTGTCCGTAAGGATGTTCGGCGTCCGGCGGACGTGAGGCGAGCTGTAAGCCGACGAGAACGATGGCCGAGGCGAGTACGTCGCCGGCGAACTCCACGCCTGCGGCAAGAACGGACGTGGAACGCGTCAGGACGCCAACGGCAATATTGGTCAGCGCCAGCAGGCTGCTGACGATGATGCTGGCGACGGCGACGCGGAGGCCGGAGCGGTAATCCCCGTCGGACGATGCCACAGCACAACATTACGTCGGAAGTTCGGAAGTCCGGAAGTCCGGACGTTCGGAAGTCCGAAGATCGGAGCTCCGGTCTTCCGGACCTCCGGACTTCCGATAGATGGCACTACTCGTCGACTCTGACCGTCAACGGCGACGACAGCCGGACGGCAAGCGTCGCGCCACGGCCGATGCGGACGTCCTTACCGCGCGTGGTCAGCACGACGGCCGTACCGGCGCCGCCGCCGACCGCCGCGCCGATGCCGGCGCCCTTCTTGCCGTCGGCCAACGCGCCAATCGCTGCGCCGCCCGCGGCCGGAATCCCGATCGTCAGCGCGTCCTTCGTCTTGGTTGCCGGCGCCACCGCGACCCACGACCGTGTCTGCATGTTATAGGTCTCGGACTCGCTGGCGGGCGTGATCCGCGTAAAGCGAACCGCCACGCGGCCACGACCCTTGACCTTGCCCGGACGCGTCGCTTCAGACACGTAGCCCGACGCACGGCTGCCAGCCGGCAGCACCGTACGTCCGCCGATTATGATTCCCTGCGCCAACGTTGCCGACACGGGATCTTCCACCCGGGAGATGTCCGAACCAAACCCGCGCGTCACGCGCAAACGCAGGACGGTGCCGGCCGGAATCGTGATCTCACGATCGAGGCGAACCGCCGCCGATTCACGCGCATCGATCGGTGCAGTTGTCGCCGGCGCGAGCACCAACAGGGTCATCAACGAGGTCACAGTAAGAAGACGCATCGTGCCAAACATGGCTGAGCCTCCTGCCCCTAGCCATGGCAAGGCGCGTACCCCCGGACCGCGTTTTTCGGGCTATCGACAGAACCGGCAAATAGGCCAGTACTTAGGGCGTGTGGCATACGCTCCTGTGCGATTGCGCACGCGTGCGCCGACCAGAAGAACAGTCCAGTTATCTACAAAAGTGGTCAGCGGAGGGAAAAGACCACGACAGTCGAGCCGGCGGTGACACCGATGAACTGACGTCCGTTGATTGCGTACGTCATCGGTCCGGACTTCCACGGCTGGCCGGTCGTGAAGTGCCACAGCAGCGTGCCGGTGCGAGCATCGGCGGCCACGAGCGCGCCGCCCGGCGAATCGCCAAAGAACACGAGGCCACCAGCCGTGCTCATCAGACCGCTGGCGAGAATGCCTCCGCCTAGGCCTCCGATTTCCCACACCGTCTTTCCCGTTTTCGGATCGAGGGCGCGAAGAAACTTCGCGCTCGCATCCCCGGGCGACCGGCGCGTGCCGCCGCCGTAGAATGACTGCCCCTGCACCCACCACTGATCGCTCTTCGTGAAGATCGCGCACGATTCTTCAGCCATCAGATAGAACAACCCGGTTGCCGAGCTGAACGAGGTCGATGGCCAGTTGGTCGCGCCTTCGACGGACGGGCAAGTCCGCGTGCCGGCCGCGGTGGGTTCATTGCCGGGGAGCAGCATCGGGCGACCGTCTTTCCCGATACCACTTGCCCACGTCAGATTCCTGACGAACGGCTCGGCGAGCAAGAACTCGCCTGTCAACCGATCGAGGACGTAGAAGAAACCGTTGCGATTGCCCTGCAGGAGCAGCTTGCGCGGCTTGCCCGCGAACTCCATGTCCACGAGCATTGGCGTCTGATTCGAATCCCAGTCGTGGAGATCGTGCGGAGTGAACTGGAAATACCAGCGCAGGTTCCCGGTGTCGGGATCGAGCGCGAGGACCGAATTCGAATACAGGTTGTCGCCCTTGCGTTCGTCGCCGTTGTAGTCGGGACACGGATTGCCGGTAGGCCAATAGAGCAACCGCGCCTCGGGATCGTACGTGCCGGTCAGCCATGTCGCCGCACACCCGTGCTCGAGCGCCTTGCCAATCCACGTTTCGGATCCGGGCTCGCCGCGCGCGGGAATCGTCCAGAACCGCCAGACGCGTTCTCCCGTCGCCGCCCGATAGGCATCGAGGAACCCGCGATTGCCCTCATCGCCTCCGGAGACGCCGGCAATCACGAGATCGTTCGCGACGAGCGGCGCGCCGGTGGCGCCGTAGTGCTGTCGATAGTCGGCCATCTCGACGTCCCAGAGCAGTTGTCCGGTGAGCCGATGAAGGGCAACCACGTGCGCATGATCGGTTTGAAGAAAGACGCGATCCCCAAGGATCGCGACGCCGCGATTGATCCCCGCTGCCGGATCGCCCACCAGGCCCTTCGTGCGCGGACGGCTGTAGTGCCACACTTGGCGGCCGGTCCTGGCGTCGAGCGCCCACACCGCGTTCACCGCGGTGACATACATCAGGCCGCCAGAAACGACAGGCGTGACCTGCAGCGCGTTTTGTCCGCTTGGAATCGGGAACGTCCAGATCGGCGCGAGTCGCGAGACGTTCGACACGTTGATTTGATCGAGCGGGCTGTGGCGATTGCCGGAAAGATGGCCGTGATAGGTCGGCCACTCGCCGGGGAGTGGACGCGCAATGCGATCGAAACTGGTGTCCCGTCCCGTTTCGGGTGGCGCGCTGCCCGGAAGCGTGGCGGTCGACGAGCGATCCGCCGTCAGTCGTGTGAGGTACGCCAGCAGATTCTGCTTCTCCGCCGCCCTCGCCTCCAGCTTCGGCATCACCGACGGCTGCCGCGTGAGCTCGGCGATGTCATCACGCGACAGCGAGTGATACTCGCCGTCCAGGCTGTGCAGGCCAACGTCGAACAGGCTCTCGTACTTGGCAAAACCACGGATCACACGCCCATCGCGGAGGCGGACCGAAACCGTTTTGAACGACGAATTCGGATCGGCGCCGGGCGTCTCGAGAGCGCGCTCGATTTGTCGCGTGCGGCGCTCGCGCGCCAGGTTCGACAGATCGGGGCCGAGCACGCCACCCTTGCCGCCAACCATGTGGCAGCTCGCGCATTTGCCTTGCCCAGTAAAGAAGCGCTCACCGGCGGGCGCATCGCCTGAAGCCGGGTGATCCGCCGCCGGCGCTTTCAACAAGGCGACGTAGTCCGTGATCGCGTCGAGCTCGCCGGCGTCGAGGGGGAATGCCGGCATGCCGGCGTCGGGGATGCCGTTTTGGATCAAGGTCCGTAGATCGGCACGCGTGGTCGCGCGCGAACGGCGCAGGTCGACGATCGATGGCCCGTGGCCGGCGCCGGCGCCATCGGCGCCGTGACAGCCGACGCAGCGAGCCTCATACTCGCGGCGTCCGCGGTCACTCGACTGCGTCATCGCCATCGCCGCGACCGAAATCGGGAGGATGGCTACGGCGAGCACTCGAAAGAGGTAACGAATCATCATCCTCCGCACCAGCTTAGCAACACTTAGTCTTAGTGAATACGCGGCAGGCTGCTATTATCCCGGTGTGCGTGTCTTTCGCAGGTAACCCCTAGCGACTTGTGAAGCACCCTCGCCACGCCGTGGACGCACGTGAAGCCGCGCACGTACGCAGCCTGAACCTCGAGCGTGTCCTGGCTGCGGCGATCGAGCGCGAAGGCGCATTTACGCGGGCCGAGATGATCCAACAGACCGGCCTGTCCGCGCCAACAGTCGGCAGCCTCGCCTCCGACTTGATCCGCAGCGGGCTCCTCACCGAACTCGGGGCCGGTCCCTCGCGCGGCGGCCGCCGCCCAGCGCGCATGGAGTTCAACACGCGCTATGGCTTCGTGGCCGGCATCGATCTCGGCCCAACGCGAACGCATCTCGGCATCGCGGACCTGCGCGGCGAGCTGATCGCGCGGCGAATCGTGAACACTCCACAGGACGAGGAGAGTCCGGAAGCGCTCCTCAACACCCTTGCGGCTGAACTGCTGTCGCTGATGGCCGAACTGGACGTGCCGAGGTCGAAGCTCCTCGCGGTCGGTGCCGGCGTCCCGGGCGCGGTCGATCTAGCCCGCGGCATGATCGTCACGGTCGCGCCAAACCTCAAGGGCTGGAGCCACGTGCCCATGGCAGCGATTCTGCGCAACGCTCTGGGCGCGCCGGTGATCGCCGAGAACGACGTCAATCTGGCGGTGCTCGGCGAGCACTGGAAGGGCGCCGCCCGCGGACACGACTCGTGCGTGTTTCTTCTGTTCGGGACAGGTATCGGCGCGGGCATCATGGTGAACGGCGAGCTGCATCACGGCCACCGGTTCCTGGCGGGCGAAATCGGCTTGATGTCCATGGGTCCGCAATACCTCGGCACCGACTTCGGATCGCGCGGCTGCCTCGAAACTCTGGCTGGTCTCGGCGCCCTGAAAAAACGATGGCAGCCGCCGCACCCGACCGACTCGACTGACTGGGTGGCGGCGCTCTTCAAAGCGGCGGAGTCCGGCGACAGCAGCGCCTGCGCGACCGTCGAGGAGGCGGCGACCTTTCTTGGGATGGCGACCGCGAACGTGTGCAGCCTGCTCGATCCGTCGGTGATCGTGCTTGGTGGAGCGCTGATCGCGCAAAGCCCGGCGTTGGCGCCCCGCGTACGAAAGGTGGTGAACCGGATTATTCCGACCCCGCCGTCGATCGTCGCGTCGACGCTCGACAAGGACGCGCCATTGTGGGGCAGCCTGCTGCTCGCCACTCACGAAGCACGCGAGCGGCTGCGCGAGCGGCTGCGGCGGAGAGCCGCGCGCTAAATCGAGAATTTACTGAGCGACTTCGAGGATCTGGTTCGCCTTCACGTCCGACAACTTCGTTGTCGTTCCATCTGGCCAGCGGACTTCCAGTGACGCGACCGCCGTCGCCTTGCCAAGCCCGAAGTGGAGGCGCTTGTCTTCTTGCGAGATGTAGCTGCTGCCGCTCTGCACGAGTCGCTTCTGGGCGGTGCTGCCGATTCGCACCGTGACGACCGCGCCGATCGCCCCCGTGTTCGCGCCCTTCCCCTTGAGCTTCACCAGCAGCCAGTTGCCGGCACCGTCGATCTCGTTGTGCAGCACTTGCGGGCTTCCATCCAAGTCGTTGATCACCACATCGAGACGTCCGTCGTCGTCCAGATCGCCGACCGCGAGACCGCGGCTCACCCGCTCTTGAGTAATGACCGGTCCGTAGGTCGGACCGACTTCGTCAAACGTGCCCTTGCCGAGATTGTGGAACAGCAGCTTTCGCTGACGATAGCCGGCCGACGCTCGCAGCCGCGCCTTGTCAAGCTGCGGATAAACATGGCCGTTGACCACGATCATGTCGAGCAGGCCGTCGTTGTCGTAGTCGAAGAAGGCGTTGCCCCAGCCAACGAACGGCAGGCTGATCGCCGCGCTTTTCGACTGAAACGACGTGTCGGTGAAGTGATCGCCGTTGTTGCGATAAAGCGCGTTGTACTCTTCAGAGAAGTTCGTGACCCAGATGCTGAAGCGGCCGCTGTTGTCGTAGTCTCCAATAGCGACGCCCATGCTGCCCTGCTCGGCGCCATCCTGGCTGACAGCAACGCCCATCGGAAACGCAATCTCCTTGAACGTGCCGTTCTTCTGATTCTGATAGAGATAGTTTGGCGTCGAGTCGTTGGCGACGTAGAGGTCGGGCCAGCCATCCTCGTCGTAGTCGAACCAGGCGACGCCCAGCCCGAAGTACTCGCGCGGATCGGCAACGCCCGCCTGCTTGCTCACGTCGGTGAACTTGCCGTTGCCATCGTTCCGAAACAGAAAATCGGATTCCCCGGGCAGCCCGCGCGGACCGCATTGCACGGCAATGCCGCGGTACTCACAAGTCTTGTCCTTGCCGAACTGAGGCAGGTTCGCAAGATCGATCTTCACGTAGCGAGTGACAAACAGATCGAGGTCGCCGTCGCGGTCGTAGTCCGCAAACCCGCAGCCTGTCGACCATCCGCCGACCGCCAGCCCCGCGGCCGATGTGAGGTCGGCAAACGTTCCGTCGTGTTTGTTGCGGTAGTACTTGTTGCCGCCGAGCGCCGTGACGTACAGATCCTCCCATCCATCGCCATCGACATCGGCCGTGCACACACCCATGCCCCAGCCCGGATGACCAACGCCTGCCTTGTCGGTCACATCCTCGAACTGTCCTTTTCCGCGATTCCGATACAGCGCGCTGCGCGCGGCGCGAGGATCCCCGGCGGTTTCAACCGTGAGCGAATCAACGAGGTAAATATCCAGCCGGCCATCGTTGTCGAAATCGAAGAGCGCCACGCCTCCGCTCATCGATTCGACGATGTATTTCTTTTCGGGCGCGGCGTGATGCTGAAAGGTGATGCCGGCGTCGCGGGTGATATCACGAAAGAGCTGCGCCGCGGCCGGGGCCTGTGCCCCGAGAGCGCCGTCGCGTTCAGCGAAGACGGCGGTCAATAACCCAGCGGCAAACAGGCCCACAACCATTGGTCCTCGACGGATCACCTCCGCACTCCCGTGTCTGCGAGCGATCCCCCGGCGCGCAGCAGCTTGATTCGCTCTTCGACGCCGTGCAGGTTCGCGCGATACGCCTCGAGGTACTTTCGCGAGTTCGCGTCGTCGCCAAGCCGGGCGTAGACCAGGCTGAGCTGATACGTGGACTTCGGCGACTCGGGATCGCTCGAAACAGCCTTGAGGAACGCATCGCGAGCCTCGGCGTAATTGCGTCGCTCCATGAAGACCAATCCCATGACCAGATTGGCGGTGGCGCCGTCGGGCGCACGTTCGAGTGCGCGCTGCGCGTGGCGCGCCGCCTCATCGAAATCACCCATTCCGGCTTCTGCCTCCGCGAGCGCCGCAATCGCCTCGATGCTCTCCGGCTGCAGATCCACGCTGCGGCGCAGGACCGACTTTGCTTCAGCGTATTCCTTACGGTTGTTCAGCGCGAGACCGAGCGCCAGCAGCGTCAGCGCGCGCTCCGGCGCGAGGCGGTCCGCTTCGGTGAGCGCCTCAACAGCGCCCGGCATGTCGCCAATCGCCATGAGACCGACACCCAGGAAATACGGATACTGCGCGACGGACGGACACATGCGCGTCAACGCCTGCAGCGTGAGCACGGCGGGCATTGGTTGCTTGCTCGCGAGAGCCAACTGCGCGTACGCGCTGAGCACGTCTTCAGAGTTCGGCGCCACTTCTCGCGCCTTCGTGAGGGTCGCAAGGGCATCAGACGGCCGTTTCATCCGTGTCTGCAGCCGGGCCAACTCGAGATACGCATTGACCGACCGATGCGTCTCGGCCGCGACCCGCAGGAGACGGACGGCATCGTCGAGCCGTCCCGCTTGCTGCGCCTCCGCAGCCTGCTGCATGAGGGCAGCGCGATCGGACTTCTGGGGCTGCGGCTTCTTTGCTGAGCCAGCGGCCTGACTGGAATGGCCGCTTGCCAGCAAGGCACACAGGATTGCGGTCAGCACTGCCGCGCTCACAACTTCCCTCCGCGGGCTTTGTCCTTCAAGCGCTGAAATGTGTCGAACTCTTTCGTGGCCTGCTCGGTTCGCCCCAGCCGTTGGTAGGCGAGGCCGAGCTGGTAGTGGACGTTCGCGTCTTCGGGACTGAGGCGTGATGCCACTTCGAGATGCCCGACCGCGTCCTCAACGGATCCCCGCGCCAGCAGAATCTTGCCAAACAAGTAACGGGCGTGAGCGTAACTGGGGTTCGCCGCGAGGATCGCGCGAAGTTCTGATAGGGCTTCATCGCTCTTGCCCTCGAGTTCGAGCACGGTGGCGAGCATGTTGCGAGCCGCGACGTTCTTCGGGTACGAGGTGAGCTCGGCACGAAGCGCTTCGATTGCCGGACCAAACTGGCCCTGCCTCATATAGATGTCGCCAAGCGTCGCGTGCGCTTCTGCAACGTTGGCTTTCAGCGAGATCGCGCGCCGCAATGCGGCAATCGCCTGATCGAAGTCGCCCTGCGCGGCGTGAATTTGACCGAGCACGACGTTCAGTTCAGGAACGTCCGGGTGTTCGGACAGCACTCTCGAGAAAATCCGCTCGGCTTCGTCCGTCCTGTCGCTGCGGACGAGCGCCAGACCGAACGCGTACTGCAGCGAGGGATCGGACGGCAGCTTTGGATCTTTGCGGAGCAGATCTGCGGCCTTTGCATAGTCGCCGGTGTTGAGCGACGCGAGCGCGAGCATGCGGCTCGCCTCCGGATTACCCGGCTGTTGCGCGAGCGCCGCGACTAACGCCGGAATTGCCTTCTCATATTGCTCGGCATTGAAGTACGCCACACCGAGCGAATACTGAACCTGCGGAAACGCCCGATCGATCGCGGCAGCAGCTTCAAACAGTTCCGCGGCTCGAGCGAATCGGTTCGCTTGGGCGTGGATGACGCCCAGGTTGAGATAAGTTCGGGCGAGCACGACGTCGACCTTATTCCCGAGGTCCGCACGTTGTGCGGCTGTCAGCTGCTCGAGGCCGGCTGCTCCGGGCGGAGCGGATCCACCACCCGGGACGTCGTCCTGTGTGCCTGCCAGAAACTTCGCGAGCTGCTCACGTTCGTCCTCGACTCGCTGCACTGAGAGGCGCTGCGCTTCGGCGAACTCACGCTCCGCCTCGGCGGCCCTTCCGCTATCACGCAGCGCCGTGGCCAGCTGATAGCGAATCGCTTGTCGCCTGACGTTCTGGCCGCTCTTCTCCGCCGTCTCGAGGGCGCGTTGAAACGACACGACGGCGTCGGCCGCTCGGCCACGTCCCAACTGACAGCGTCCGAGGAACATCCACGCATCGTACGAGGGCGATGGGGCGCGGACGGCGTTCTCGAGGAGCGGCATCGCCTCATCATAGCGGCGCGCCTCGACAAGCAGGACGCCCAGACGCAGCGTCGCGAGGGGGTCGCCTGGTGTGATGGCCAGCTCTCGCTGGAATTCGGCGATGGCCTCGTCGAGGAGAACGACGCCTTCCTCGAGCAGCGCGGTTGTTCCGAGATAGTAGTGCGCGCGGCGGACCTTGGGATCCATCTTCAACGCCCGCCGGAGCGCCGCGCGAGCGCGATCGTAGTACTGAAAGTCTCGATACGTTCGACCGATGAGAACGTAGGTCTCGGGCAACGCCCGCGCCGCCGCGACACGCGCGAAGAGCGCCTCAGCGGTGTCGACTTTCTTGACCCGAAGATAGCCAGCCGCCAGTGCAAACAGGATCTCGGGATCGGCAGGCTCCAGCGCCTTGGCTTCGTCGAGCTCCTGGGCGGCCTCGCCCGGTTTGTCCAGCGCCACCAAAGCCTGCGCGAGCGTCAACCGGACCTGGATGTTGCGTGGAGCGGTCAGCGTCATCGGCGCGAGAATGCGCAAGGCGTCTCCGGCCCGGCCCGACTGCAGCTCGACGACGGCCAGTGATTGCAGCGCCTCGCGATTGTCGACGGCGGAAGCGGAGGCTTGCTCGAACGCATTCCGCGCGGCGTCGAGCTGGCCGCTGCTGTACTGAAGGGCACCGCGAATCATCCATCCCTCACGAAGCGCGGCGCGATATTGGCTCTCCGCGATCTGGCGTTCTTCGCTGCGAAGGCTGCTCTCCGCGAGCGCAACAGCACGGTTCAGTTCGGCCAAAGGATCGGAAGTCTGGGCGGACGTGCGTAAACCAAGAATCGCGATGAGAGCGCACGCGCTGGCGCCCGCCAGTCGGGGATGGCGATGCACGACGGCCATCTTACCGCCGTTCCCCCACCAACCAACGGCGGGCTCTGGCAATGTCGGCAGAGTAGCGCGCGGGCGGAGCGCCATCCACGAACAACTGGAGATGCGGCCGCGCCTCGTCACCACGGCCGGCATGTGCGAGCGACAAACCAACCGCCAAGAGCTTCTCGAACTCGTCGGGATCGATGGCGACGGCGCGCCGCCAATGCTGCAGTGATTCTTCGAGCTGACCTTCCTCGGCCGCCAACGCACCAAGCGAGCTATGCGCACGGGCGTTCTCTGGGCTGATGGCCAGCGCGGACTCAAACGCCGCGCGCGCCTGCGCACGCCGCCCCGCCATCAGCTCGACCGTGCCTGCCGTCACGAGAATCATCCCGTTGGAACGATCCTGCACGAGCGCCTTTTCGAGGACACGAAGCGCGTCGGGATAGGCGCCCAGTCGCGCCTCGGCCAGCGCGAGCGCGACGAGCACCTGCACGTCCGCATCCGCGGCTGCCGCATACGGACGCAGCAGGTCCACCGCGTCGTGTGGTTTGTTCGCGGCCGTCAACGTGGCCCCAAGCAGCGAGGCCGACTCCGCGTCGCCTGGATCGAGACTGACGGCGTGCTTCAGCGCCGCGATGGCCTGCCCCAGGTTTCCGGTTTCGCGTTCGAGGTTTGCGAGTTGCAGCAGCACGACACGGTTGTCGGGTTGCTGCGCGCTCAGCGCGCGCGCGCGCGCCAACGCCGCCATCAACTCCCCATCAACGTAGAGGCGGACGATCTCCTGCAGCTCGGTCTCGACGTGGATCATCCGCTTGGGATCGTCGGCTTCGCTGAATTTCTTTGGTGCTTTGGGGCCAGTCGAGGTGATGTATCCGAGGCTCCGCAGCCGCTGCTTGACCTCGGTGGTCTCGTCGACGCGTCGCGCGTCCAGGCGACCGACAGCTTGGAGCAACTCCTGGAATCGCGCGACTTGCTGCGTGCGCTCCCCAACCAGGTTGTGAGCCTCTCCTGGATCTGCGCGAAGGTCATACAGCTCGGGCAGCGGCAAGTCGATGTACTTCAGCCCGTCGACCACGATGCCCGACAAGGGCGCCCACCCGCGATTGAGCGATCCCGACAGCGCCTCGAAGTAAGTGACGTCGTCTCGCTCTTCGGACGCGCTCGTGACTTTCAACACGCTCCGGCCGCGCAGCCCTGACGGCACTTGCATCCCAAGCGCCTCCAGGATCGTCGGCAGAACGTCGATGTGGCTGACTGCGGCATCCACCACTCGGGAACCGAACAGCGGCGGATAGTAGATGAGGAGCGGCACCTTGAGCGTCGCCTCGTACGCAAAGATGCCGTGCGTCGATTCGCCGTGGTCACCCAGTGCCTCGCCATGATCCGAGGTCACGACAACGAGCGTGTCTGTCTGCGCGCCTTGGTCGAGAATCGGACGCAGCAGCGGACCGAGTGCTGAATCCACTGCGGCGACCTCGCCCGCGTAGAGGTTCGAGGCAAACCGCGACCGGTACGGCTCCGGCGGCGCGTACGGATAGTGCGGTTCGTAAAGGTGAATCCACGCGAACGACGGCTGCCGTTCCTTGCCGTCTCGATTCACGGCATCCGCATGCAACCAGCGCATAGCAGCCGCGACGGTCTGCGCGCCGGCTCGTTCTTGCTCGAGGAACGCCGGCCGCGGCGCCACATCCACGAACGCATCGTCGTATACGTCGAAGCCCCGAGCCAGACCGAAGCGCGAGTCGAGCGGAAACGCGCTGATGAACGCGCCGGTGCGGAAGCCGCTGGCCGCAAGGCGCGTGGCCAGGGTCTCCTCTCGTGCGCCAAGGCGGAAGCCGGCGTTATCCCGGACGCCGTGGTCTGGCGGCAGCCGTCCCGTCAGGATATTCACGTGCGATGGGAGCGTGACGACGTTGTGGGCGCGGGCATTGGTGAAGCGGAGCCCGCCGGCGGCGAGGCGATCGAGCCAGGGGGTTTGCGCCGACCTGTTACCCGATGAGCCCACCGCGTCAGCGCGGAGCGTGTCGAGCGTGATCAGAAGAACATTGCGGGGCCTCGGTCGAGGCCGCTCGCCTGGCGGAGAGGTGGAGCATCCGACAAGGGCAGCGGTGAGAACTGCGGCGAGGCCGGGCAGGAGCGGAACGAGCCGACGGATCCGGCAGGCCTGACGTGGGGTTTCGGCTGTTTTTCGCCTGCTCATACGGGGCCGAGCCCCGTTTAATGGGGCAATTTCGGAACTCTTGACAACTAATGGGTTTCGATTATAGCTTTTGAAAGTGATTTAAGAAAGGTCGGTTAACGTCCGTCCGTCCGGAGGTCCGATGCGTAAGGTAGTCCTCTCTGCCGCGCTAGGGTTCGTGCTCCTCCTGCCTGCGACGCTGTTGGCGCAGCGCACCACCGCAAGCATCCGCGGCACCGTCCGAGACGCCACGCAAGCTGTTTTGCCCGGCGTTACTGTCACTGCCACCAACGAAGACACCGGGCTCGTGCGCTCGGTGGTCACGAACGAAGCCGGCATTTATTCGGTTGCCGAGTTGCCAATCGGCCGCTACAGAGTTGAGGCCGAACTCCCCAGTTTCAAGAAAGCCTCCCGGACCAACGTGGTCCTGCGCGTTGCAGACGAGTTCTCGATTGATTTCGAGCTGGCGGCGGGTGATGTCAAAGACACGGTGAACGTGGTCGCGTCGGCGACTCCGGTTCGCGTGCTGGGCGGCGACGTCTCGGGCGTGATCACGGGCGAGCAGGTGCGCGAGTTGCCACTGAACGGACGCAACTTCCTGCAGCTGGCGACTCTGATGCCCGGGGTGAGCGCGCCAGACTTCCTCAATGTCAAGGACAAGGGGCTGCTCGGTGGCTCCGATCTGTCGGTGAGCGGCAGCGACGTCACGGCCAATCTGTGGACGGTGGACGGCGCCAACAACAACGACGTGGGATCCAACCGAACGATCCTCGTGTATCCGTCGCTCGAGGCGATCTCGGAGTTCAAGATCCTTCGCAACAATTACGGGCCCGAGTACGGCGGCGCCGGCGGGGCTCAGATCAACATCGTCACGACGTCCGGCACGAATCGCTTCGCCGGATCGGCGTTTTACTCGGGGCGCAGCGATGCGCTGAACGCCAAGAACTACTTCTTGAAGAAGGCGAACCAGCCGAAGGACGAGCTGACGCGGAACGACTTTGGGGGGTCGGTGGGTGGCCCAATCATCCGCGACAAGCTGCACTTCTTCGGGAACGTCGAGTGGAACTTCGAGGATCGCGGGACCGTCCGGCCGTCCTTCGTGCCGACGGCGGCCGAACGCGGGGGCGACTTCTCTGGACCGTCAATACCTGGATGCACGTTGGCGGCACCCATTGACCCGCTGACCAATCAGGCGTTTCAGGGCAACCGCATTCCGGCCAACCGTATTAGCCCGGCCGGCCGTGCGTTCCTCAATCTGTATTCGCTGCCGAACGTCACCCCGGCTGGCGGAAGCTGCAACAACTGGGTGACATCGGTGGTTTCGCCGATCAACTACTCGCAGTTGAGCGGCCGGGCGGACTGGAGCATGTCCAACACGACCCGGTTGATGCTGCGCTACACCCAGGACAGCTGGAAGAATGACGCGCCCAGCATTCAGACCAATCTGTGGGGCGATGATCCATTCCCCGGCGTCGACTCGAACTGGAATCAGCCGAGCAGATCGTTCGTCGTCTCCTTGAACCAGACTCTCGGCAATACCGCGACGAACACGCTGCAGTTCTCCTATTCCGCGAACAAGATCGAGATCACCCGCGGCGGCGAAGATCTGTCGCTGCACGAGGCGGTGGTCAACGCACTGCTGCCGATCAACCCGTACAGCTCCAAGCAGTACGGCGCCGAAACCGGCCATCCGGTGTTCTGGGGCGGCTCGGGCTACCCGGCCCTGTGGAACGAAGCGCCGTTCCTCAACAACCAGGATCTCTTCATCATCAAGGACGACTACACAAAGGTCTTCGGTAAGCACTTCCTGAAGGCTGGCGTGCTGGCGAGCTTCAACAAGAAGAACGAGGACACCGACGGCAACGGCTCGAGCCAGCACTCGCGGTTCTGGGG
>Ga0075430_100001182_pt1 | contig 20939 bp, 16 predicted proteins | sample RhiMetdeltSRZDD4_FD_75294 | JGI IMG/M metagenome (GOLD analysis project Ga0075430, IMG submission 75294) | Populus rhizosphere microbial communities from Tennessee, USA - Rhizosphere MetaG P. deltoides SRZDD4 | ecosystem: Host-associated > Plants > Roots > Rhizosphere > Soil | place: USA... | reverse complement strand
TCCAACGGTCAGAAGGATGATCGATAAACCATAGTTATGCGTAAATTCATAGAGATAGCGGAGGACGTAAAAGATCGGTTTGGCGACGACTTTGACGAAACTCCAACTTCCGAAAATAAACCAGCCAAAATCGATCGTGTCCTCCAAACCGATATTGAACGACTTCAGGGTGTCGTACTCTTTGGGGCCAGCAAAGAGTTGGAGGGAAAGATCAGACTCCGGAGGTGGGGGACCAAATCGGACTGCTGATGATGCCAATTTGTCTCCCTCTTTTTTTGCGATCGCTGCTGACGCGCCGGACGGAATCAACACGCTCAGAAAATATTTGTCTTGCAGCGCGACCCATTTCACCTCGCCTTTTCGCTCAATTTCCGCATCGGGAGTATCTTTCACCACCTTGTCATCGACGAGGAAAGCCGCACCCATCAGTCCAATGAACCCTTCACCCCACTCGACAATGCCAAAGTTGGTACCCAAATTCACGTCAATCGATGCGGGGAGACCTTCAGACGCCACTCGAATGTCCACCAGATAGCTGTCATGGTGAAACGTCAACTGCTTCCGAACCATCAGGTGGTTGACCGGGTCCTCGTACTGAAAGATCACTTGAGCCGTAGGATTCGACGCATCAAGGTGCGTACGATCCTGGGAGACCCGATAGAGTCCCTGCTGTATCGCATCGGTCTTGCCTTGATCAGGAACGGTCAGGCTCAGGGGAGCTTTAAACTTTCCTCCTTCATAGACCAACTGAATCGGTTGGGAGCCTGTTGGACCCGAAGTCGTGTATCGCTTCAACTCCCAGGCCTTGATCACTGCGCCGCGATTACTCAGACGCGCACGATACAGATTCGTCTCTATTTCTACAGTCTGTTCGTCCGGAGAACTTGCGACTAGGTGGGTATTTTCCGCTCCCTGCATCTTCCCGCCTAACTTTGCAGATGGAGATGGGGCCGGCTGGTTCGAAGGAGAAGGCCTCGTACTTTGAGGAGATGACGGAGAAGCTTCCGGGCGAGGAGAACCCTCTTTCCCCTTTTCCAATGGACCTGACTCCGACTGCTGCTCGTTCGACTGAGGAGAGAGTCCGAACTCCTTCAACAGATAGTCATACCCAACGATCACCGCTAAGGAAATGAGTAGAAATACAATGACTCGTTTTTCCATTGACTCCGTGTCTCAGTCTTCAGTCACAGGTTATTTCACGGGATCCAAGCCGCCCGGATGAAAGGGATGGCATTTGGACAGACGGATACCTGCCATCCAGATCCCCCGGACCACTCCAAACCTGGTTATGGCATCTCGAGCATAGGCTGAACAGCTTGGGTGAAACCGACAGGTAGGTCCGAGGTACGGAGAGACGCATACCCGGTAGGCAGCAATAAGCCACAGACACATTATTTTCACGGGAGATCTCCGTTGAAGATTCCCAATCGACATCGCTGCAACGTCTCCTTCCACGCGTCACGCAATACGGGAAATGGCTGAATCAAACATTCGCGTTTCGGAAAGACCAAAAACTGTCGTCCCGGCAGCAGCTTTCCGCAAACCTCCCGAGCAAGTACCCGGAAGAGTCGCTTGGCTCTATTCCTGCTCACTGCTGTCCCAAAACGCCGTCCTATCACGATTCCCAGCCTACTCTCCATGTCGTCTTCGCATATACGAATGAGCAGATTGAACATCGTCGTCGATACCCTTCGCCCGACTCGCTTCACCCGTTCAATCTCACTCGAACGCCGCAGGAATAAGGAAGACTTTCTTCGCGCGGTCGTCACCTCATGCCTCAGAGAGACCCAATCGAGCACATGCTGTTACATCGGATAGAGTCTGACACGGAAGCGCCTGGGCGGGCATCTCCTTGAATGACACCGGCTTGACGCTCACCTGCATGTCATTCGTCTCATCGTCAAGGCAGTGTTTCGCTATGGTCTTCGACTTAAGACCCGATGTACCGGGTAAACCTCGTGGACGGCTCGTGACAGGGAAAAGACTTATACGGTCAGGCGGGCACGACCCTTGGCCCGTCGGCGGGCTAAGACTTTTCGACCATTTTTGGTGCTCATGCGCTTCCGAAATCCATGCTCCCGTTTGCGCTTGAGATTAGAGGGTTGTCTAAAGGTGAACGACATCACACTCTCCTTTATTTACGAGATCGATCAAGTGAAGAATTGTCATTATATGGATGGGGGGTAAGGGTGTCAATGTAAGCACTCTCGTTCCTCCCGGCTCTCGAACCAATCCACTCGGGATTCCGGTGAAGACATCGCCACGGATACTGCTTGAGGCGCTTTTGCCCCTTTGTAACATTCATGCCACAGATTTCTGCGAGCCAATTCCTTTCGCACTTATCGTAACCATAGAGCAAATCAACACAACTTGCGCTTGCGCCCACCGCCGACTGTCTGGCATTGAGGTTGCGTAGTTGGTAAGGGCTCTTCTCGTTCGATTGCGGAAGGGCTGGGAGTAGTGGGGACGACTCATCGTACCCAGGCTGTAAAGTGAACAATGCTCGCGGTTTTGAAGCACCCCACATACTATAGTGCACATGAGTAGATTATCCATCATCGGACATTCGGGAATCTTGGCCCTTCTGCTCTGCGCATTGCCAAGTATACTCACCGGTTGCATGGAAACAGTTCCGGATGAGCTTGTCGAATCAATCGAGGCCATCGATCGCGACCTGGTCAGCCTTCGCGCAGGCGATTTATTGTCGGAGGATTATTCGCATTTTGTCCATAACTGGATCGCACTCAGGTCCCGTGTTCAATCGGAAGAAAACGTCGTACGCTGGCCCTGGGAAGAAAACGGCCTGGAAACCGATTTGGAACAACTGCAGCAGGAAGGCAGCCACCTCATCGCATCGGTGAAGCAACGACAGGCCGGTCAACGTGCCTCCGCGGAGGCGAAACTGTCCCGAATCGAACAACGCCTGAGATTGATCAATACCAGCGTAGGCGCCATCGGAAGCCGTCTTGTTCCCGGAGACCAACATGTTGAGGCGGAATTATGGATACGGCAGGCACGTGCGCTCCTGGAAGATGGCCAACCGGAGCGCTCCATGCAGGCCTCCGACCGCGCGGCCAAGATTTTGCTTGCCCAGGCCGTCACGCTCAATAACGAACTCGGACGATATGCGGATGAAGAATTGATCACGACCTGGAAAGATGCCGTGCGACGGACGATAGACTGGTCTCACTCCCACCGAGCTCAAGCGATCGTCATCAGCAAGGCTGACCGGCTTCTCATGCTTTACAAGAACGGTCGCAAGGTGCTGACCTTTCCCATTCACCTGGGATCCCGTGGCATCCGCGCAAAACGTCACTATGGCGACGGTGCCACGCCGGAGGGAGAATACCGCATCGTTCGCAAACGGGGAGAAGGACGGACGCCTTTCTTCCGTTCGCTGGTGCTCGATTATCCCAATGCCGACGATCGAAGACGTTTCGAAAATGCTCGGAAAGCAGGAGAAATCAGCCCGTCGCATCTCATGACCGGATCTATTGAGATTCATGGCATCGCGCAAGGAATCACCGACCAGCCGTTTGGCAGCATCGTGCTCGATAATCCCCAGATCATGGAATTGTTCAATCGGGTGTCCGTTCGCACACCCGTGACGATCGTCGGCGCGCTTGAATCTCAAAATTCCGTTTCGCTCGTGCTGGCCGACCTCGGTGATCAGGAAGAAGAAACCTGACCGAAACAGCTGGATGTCGACTCCGGTCGGCATCTGTTCATGTCCTCTCCCCCCGCTTAGAAGCAAATAATTCCACTCTCCTGTTTTTTCCGCGCCGGTTTGCGTTTTCCGTCCCTGCAACCTAAGATACACAATCATTTTCTTCTGCTTCTATCGTTCAACCTTATCTGGTGTCATGATGAGAAGGATGGCTTCGGGAAGCTACTCAGGCCCTTTTTCAGATGATGTGGGCCGCACATTGGAGAAAATGGCTCTTGATCGTGTTGTCGAACGTCTCTGGGCAAAGGATCATACCCTCTGGAAGCCTGATCCGACTGAGATCGACAACCGCCTGGGATGGCTGACCGTCCTTGATCGGATGAAAGATCAGGTCGGTAGCATCCGGACGTTCACTCACTCCGTGTGCGAGAGTGGAATACGCGACGTTGTGTTATTGGGGATGGGTGGGAGCAGTCTGGGACCGGAGGTCTTGCGCTCTGCCTTTGGAACGGTGAAGGGATTTCCGCGCCTCTGGGTACTCGATTCTACCGTACCGGGATGGATTCGACAGGTGACAAAGGCCATCACTCCGGCCAGAACACTATTCATCGTAGCCAGCAAGTCAGGAGGGACGATCGAAGTCATGTCCCTGTTTGCTCATTTTTGGGCACTCGTCGCAAAAGCAAAACAGGGCCGCGGTGGAGCTCAATTCGTCGCCATTACCGATCCCGGAACGGGTCTTGAGAAGCTTGCGACTGAACATCACTTTTGGCAGATCTACACCAATCAACCGGACATCGGAGGACGGTATTCGGTTCTTTCGCACATTGGCCTGATTCCAGCAGCGCTGTTTGGAATCGATGTGGGCACGCTCATTGCGCGAGCAGAGTCAATGACCCAGCTCTGTCATACTTCAACCCGCCTGAACGAGAATCCCGGTGCCTATCTGGGTGCCGTCATGGGTAGCCACGCGCTGGCCGACCACGACAAGGTGACCTTAATTACGTCGCCTAGAATCAGCGCGTTTGGGCTGTGGGTCGAACAACTTCTCTCCGAAAGCACGGGAAAGGAAGGCAAGGGCCTGATTCCCATAGCGGGCGAGCCGATGGGGCCACCCGGAGCCTACGGGCCTGACCGGCTGTTCGTCTATTTACGGCTCAAGGGCGATGCCAATGAGCGTTCCGACAAACACGTCAAAGCGCTCCAGCAGGCAGGACAACCGATCCTAACCCTAGATCTGAAAGACCGCTTCGATCTTGGAGCTGAGTTCTTTCGGTGGGAATTTGGCACGGCGGTGGCGGGACATCTGTTAGGGATTCACCCCTTCGACCAGCCCAACGTGCAGGAGAGTAAAGACAAGACCAATCGCGTACTGCAGGAGACCGAAGCGACCGGCGCGCTTCCCACCGTCCCGCACCTGTCGCCCAAAGCCGGGCTCGCTCGATTGCTGGCCCACGCCAGGGCAACCGGTTATCTGGCCATCCTGGGATATATAACACCTTCCGCACAATGTGAGCGGGCGTTGGCCGCATTGCGGAAGGCGATTCTACTACGATACCAGCTCCCCACGACCGCGGGTTATGGTCCACGCTATCTTCACTCCACCGGCCAACTTCACAAGGGCGGACCGAATTCAGGGTTGTTTCTGGAAGTAGTGGAATCGATGAAGCCCGACCTGCCCATACCGAACCAACCCCACACCTTTGGAACACTGGCTCAAGCCCAGGCCATAGGAGATTTGCAATCTTTACTTGCGCACGGACGCGAAGCGGTCCGAGTAAACCTGGGACGCACGCCTGCGATGACTCTGCAGACACTTGCTTCGGCGCTTCAACCCACATCAAGTCGACGCTCCCCCTCACGCTCTCGTCGCGTAAACCGACGGCGTCGTTCCGGACGATGACATGGGCGCCACTCCTGAAGTTCACATTTTTCAGGACCTTCGGGAGCTTGCCATTGACGCCGCAGATCTTTTTACCTGGCTCGGAGGACAGGCTATCTCCAAAACCGGTAGATTTCATGTGGCCCTCTCGGGAGGATCCACGCCGGAAACCCTCTATACGACTCTTGTCAGAGACTATGGGGCACGGGTTGATTGGGCCAAGGTGCAGTTTTTCTTCGGGGACGAGCGTTGTGTTCCACCCTCCCACCCCGAGAGCAACTTCGGACGCGCAAATGCATCTCTGTTCCTGCCGTTACAAATCCCTCCGGCTCACATTCACCATATGATGAGAGGGGAAGAAGACCCGGAAACCGCAGCGCGCGAGTATGCCAAGACCCTTGCCACAGTGCTCAATGTTTCGCATGACCAATTTCCGCGATTCGATCTCATTCTCCTGGGGTTGGGTCAAGACGGCCATACCGCATCGCTCTTTCCGGGAACACGTGCAGTCAACGAAGGGGTACAATGGGTCGTCCCTGGAACGGCACCCTCCGGCATCCACGCGCGACTGACGTTGACGCTGAATGTGATCAACCATGCCGCTGTGATACTGTTCCTGGTGGCAGGACGCGATAAAGCCGGCATAACCCGCGCCGTTCTGGAACCTGCACCGGCCGACACATCCCGATATCCGGCGTCTTTTGTGCGACCTGAACAGGGCCGGGTACTCTGGTTTATCGACGAGGCCGCCTCAGCCGAGCTGGCCGTATCCAAACAAAAAATTTCATCTCGCGAGGAATAAATGATTCTGGCAGCAGACATTGGTGGGACAAACACGAGCCTGGCTCTTTTTGAATGGACGACGGAACGTGTGGAACCTATACGTCAGGAAAGGTTTCATAGTGCCGATTATAAGGCCCTCGAGGACATCCTTGATGAGTTCCTGAATCGGCCGGCCGCTGTTGATCCCGAACGAAGTCCAACGGGCGAAGACACATTCCCATCTGCCGCAATGGGAGAGCGGGAAATAACCGCAGCATCCGAACCCCTTACCATCGACGCCGCCTGCATCGGTGTGGCCGGGCCGGTCATCAACAATCAGTCTCGCACGACCAACCTTCCGTGGGTCATCGATGGTCCGACCATAGGACAAAAGTTCGACATCCCGCAGGTGCAGCTTTTGAACGATCTAGAGGCGACAGCCTACGGCCTCTTCCTCTTACGGCCAGAAGAAGTGTTTGTGCTGAACGCCGGAAGCCCGCCCAAGGGCAAGCAAGCGATAGCCTTGATTGCAGCCGGAACCGGACTGGGTGAATCGATCCTCTTCTGGGATGGGACACGCTACCGACCGATGCCGACCGAAGGGGGACATAGCGACTTTGCTCCCAACAGCGATATCGAAATCGACTTGCTCCGCCATCTTCGTGGTAGCTATCTCCATGTCAGTTACGAGCGTGTTGTTTCAGGTCCCGGCCTCCATGCGATTTATGAATACCTGCGCGACACGAAGAAAAACGAGCCGACATGGCTCGCCGAGAAGATTAAAGTCGAGGATCCGGCCGCCACCATTGCCCAGGCCGGGCTGAAGGGCGAGGCAGAAATCGCGAAACAAGCCCTCGAATTGTTCGCCTCGATCTACGGCGCCGAAGCCGGCAACCTCGCGTTGAAAGCGCTGGCGTTAGACGGGGTGTACCTGGGTGGTGGAATCGCTCCAAAATTACTCGCCAAACTCAAGGATGGCACCTTTATGCGTGGCTTCACGAACAAGGGCCGGTACAAACGGCTGATGCATTCCATCCCGGTGAAAGTCATCCTGAACCACCAGACCGCTCTTTTGGGGGCAGCATCGGTTGCAGGCCGGCTGGCAGCGGGGATCAAATCATGACACCCCCTCCACAGCTCGATACATTGAAACAGCAAGCGGCAGTCAAAGCCGTGGAGTTTGTCCAACCAGGGATGGTCGTCGGGCTAGGGACAGGTTCAACCGCGGAGTATATGATCGTAATATTGGGAGGAAAAGTTCGGGAAGGGATGTCAATTCGCGGCGTGCCGACCTCGCGACATACCGAAGACCTGGCTCGAAAACACGGCATCCCTTTGATCGAAACAGACGACGCCTGGTCGATCGATGTGGCGATCGATGGGGCGGATCAGGTGGACCCCCATCTCAATTTGATAAAAGGCGGCGGCGGAGCGCTCCTCAAGGAAAAAATCGTGGCGGCGGCAGCCAGACAATTCATCGTCATGGTCGATCACAGCAAATGTGTTCCGATCCTCGGAAAATTCTGCCCGTTGCCAATCGAGGTGATTCCATTTGGCTGGGGGAGTACAGCCCGGCACATAGAAAAGCTGACCGGGGCCAAGGTCCTCCTTCGCGAACGGCACGGTCGAGTGGTTACCACAGATTCCGGTCATTACATTCTCGATGTCCATATCGGGTCCATCGATCAGCCGGCGCAACTGGAAAACGACTTGAACCGTGTGCCCGGCGTTGTAGAAACCGGTCTGTTTGTGGGACGAACCACCCTGTTGATCGTCGGCACTCCGGACGGGGTGCGCCTCACATTCGCCGCGCCATGAGCTCCGTCTCTCAGTTCACCTACGAACACCGAATGGCAAGCCATTCGATTATGCTCGTTCGCGAAAGCGGGGCACCAATTCTTCGGATTGCCCCCAGGGGTCTGTCCTCAGTCTGGTTTCTCTACACCGTCAGCTCTACTCCCCTGGAAATATGACATTACCAGCCACCCACATCGCTGACGACCCATATCGGCTTCCGCGGCATGTCACGCCCACACGATATGAGCTCAGGCTCGAGCCGGATTTAGACAACAAGACGTTTGCTGGACACGTCACGATCACGGTGATCGTGCACGAGCCCACTTCGGAGATCCTTTTGAATGTTGCGGACCTCGAGGTCACTTCAGCGGCGATGACGGACGTTCGTGGAATCACGGAAAAGGGGGCGATCCACCTTCAACAGGAGCGCCAACGCTGCTGCATTCGCTTCGCCACAACGTGCGAAGCGGGAACCTGGCAGCTTATCCTGTCGTTCAACGGTACGCTTAACGACAAGCTGCGGGGGTTTTATCGCAGCACGTATAAAGACAGCACCGGCGTCAATCACGTCCTGGCTGCAACTCAGTTTGAAGCCACGGACGCACGTCGTGCCTTTCCCTGCTGGGACGAGCCGAACTTCAAAGCGATCTTTGCCATCACCATGGTCATCGATCCCAACTTGACCGCCGTTTCCAATACCGCCGTTCAATCCGAAGACAGTCATGCCGGAAAGAAAGTGCTGCGGTTTGCCGACACCATCAAGATGTCGACCTATCTGGTGGCCTTTGTCGTAGGGAATCTGGAGGCGACCGATCCGGTGATGGTCGGACCCACACCTCTCCGCCTATGGACCGTGCCGGGTAAACGGCACCTGGCATCCTTCGGCCAGGATATCGCCCGCTTCTCTCTGTCTTTCCTGTCGAACTACTATGGTATTCCTTATCCCGGTGACAAGCTGGATCTGATTGCGATACCCGATTTCGCCTCCGGCGCGATGGAGAACCTGGGGGCAATCACATTTCGCGAGTCCGCGCTCTTGCTCGATCGAGGCCGCGCGACACGAGCCGAACTCGAACGCGTCGCAGACGTGGTCTCGCATGAGAATGCCCACATGTGGTTCGGCGATCTGGTGACCATGTCCTGGTGGAATGGCTTATGGCTGAATGAAGCCTTTGCCACCTTCATGGAAATACTGGTCGTGGATGTCTGGAAACCAGAATGGGAACGATGGACGGCATTCGGGGTGTCGCGCGCCGCCGCATTGTCCGTCGATGGCCTTCATAGCACGCGACCCATTGAGTACCCAGTGCATGCGCCCAAGGACGCCGAAGCGATGTTCGATGTCCTGACCTATGAAAAGGGCGCAGCCGTCCTGCGCATGCTGGAGCAATACATCGGCCCGGCCGTCTTCCGTCAAGGAGTCCGTGACTATCTTCATCACCATGCCTATGCTAATGCCGATACGAAGGATCTCTGGCTCTCACTCGGTCGTGCCGCACGCCAGGATATCGACGGATTGTTGAATGCGTGGGTCTTTGCACCGGGATATCCACTGTTGACTGCGAGTCTCAATGGTCCTTCGGACCTCGTGATCTCCCAACAGAGGTTTACATACCTCCCGAAGCCCATCGGCGATGACGGACAGGCGCACGATGCTGACCAGCAGTGGCATATTCCCATCCATATCAATATCAGCACCGGGCACCGGACCGAATCACGCACCCTGCTCCTCACGCAACGCGAGACCTCCCTGTCCTTACCGAATGACTGGACCTCCGTCTTGCTCAACGAGGGAGGACACGGGTTTTATCGCGTCCACTATGCCCCTGTCTTGATGGACCGGTTGCTGAAGAGCGGCGTCCAACGCTTTGGGCCCATTGACCGCTTTAACTTCGTCAACGATGCGTGGGCATCAACCCTGGCATTGATGATGTCTCCCGCAGACTATCTGTCCCTCACCTCTCATTTCACAATGGAACGAGATCATAATGTGTGGGCCGCACTGCTCAATTCATTCTCGACGCTGCATCACATTCTCGAATCATCGGATCGACCACTGTTCGAACATTTCATGCGGAATCGCCTCCGTGAGGTCGTGGACACCCTCGGCTGGTCGCCTCGACCCGATGAGTCGGATCTAATCAAGCAGTTGCGGGGCGATCTGATCCGCGCGCTCGGCACCCTGGGAAATGCCGAGGAGACACAACAACGGGCCATTCATGACTATGATCTGGAGCGGGCTACGCCTGGTCTGGTAGATCCCAACGTCTTGTCCGCGCTGATCTCCATATCAGCCTTCACGGGGGACGAGGCTCGCTACAACGAGTTTGTAGAACGGTTTCACAGCGCTGCCACCCCACAGGAGGAACGGCACTATCTGTATGCGCTCGCCGCTTTCAAGGCGCGCCCGCTTCTCCGACGGACCCTGGAAAAAACGATGACGAACGAGATCAGAACACAAGATGCGCCGTTTCTCTTACTTGCGCTGCTGAACAACGTCTACGGACGAGAGGACGCGTGGCAATTTATCAAGCAGAACTGGGACTACCTGGACCGGACCTTTCCCAAAAACGGATTGCGCCGGATGTGTGGTGGGATTGTGGCGCTGACCACACCTGAACTCGAACAGGATGTGCGCGCCTTCTTCACTTCCCGCAACATCGATCTCGGGGGACAAACATTGGCTCAATATCTCGAGCGGCTCCACCTTCTCGTGACTTTTCGTGAACGAACCCTTCCAGTGATTCGCACCGCTTTAGGGAAGGAGAAGCGTTTCCCTCACCATGCAGACTGAGCCACAAACCATCTTGGGCCGTCACGGTTATCTGGTACTCGCCCTTCCAGGTTTCCTTGTGTTATCGGTCGCCATAGTCCTGTTTGAATCGAGCGCGAACATGGATGTCTATGAGTTCAAGCAAAGCCTTGCGTCCTTGATGCAGCCGGATCAATCAAGATCAAGCGAACCGGTGCAGCTCAGTGATTCGAACACGACTCGTAAGATCTTCCCATCTCGTCTGGTCTTGACCGAAATCAAGGCCCGTTATATCTGGCTTGCGACGGTCCTGCTCAACATCGTCATCCCGCTCTACGTTGGTCTCACCTGCGGGCTGATTATCTATCGAGCCCATCCTCGGCGGCGTCTCCTCATCGTGTGTGGAATTGGAGCGATGCTCTGCCTGGCAGGACTCACTTTTCTGGCCACGCAGAATGAGCACCATGTCCTCTATCGAGCTGTCTACGGATTCGCCTATCTGATGCTGACGCAATCAGGAATCATTGATGGACATCTCTTACAATTCGCCCGCGGGATTGTGTCACTCATCAATATACTGGCGGTGGTCGTCCCTGTTTTCGCCGTGCTGGCCGTATGCAGTATTCTGGCTCCACCCCCGAAGTCTCAACAGGTAGATCCAAACTTTCTCGCGAAACAAATGCGACAGCTTAACGAAGTCCTCTACGGGGGATCAGCCATACTGGTCTCAGGCATCCTGCATATGGGCGCATGGCTCAGATGGCCGGCCTCGCTTGTGCCGGATAAAGGCTCGCAGGAAGCCCTGCTGGGAGCAGCACTCTCAATCACGACATTCTGGGGGACGACCTTTACCATGATGTTGATCGTCACCTACCTGCCGGCTGCCATTCACCTGGCAAGACGAGCGTACGATCTGCTCACGAGCGAGCCATACACCAAGACTATTCCCGATCCCGACGCGTGGCTGAAGGAGCACGGCCTTCGACTGTCGCTTGAAGAACACTTCCTGCAATTTGGTGTTCTCCTTGCGCCGCTTCTCGCAGGACCACTTGGTTCGTTTCTCCTTGCGCCGCTCAATCCTGTCGACTAATGATCTCTCCCAGCTGAGAAGCCTCCCAGCCCCTCCAAGTTTCTGTGACTTCCCAAAGTTGTCCGAATGCGCTCCGCTTCACGCCCTCCCTCCCTTCGAGGGATTGACGCCCAGTATACCTCCCGCTACGTTGAATCTCCTCAACTTCGATCAACCACCTGCCGGAGGGTCGACCATGCCCAGACCGACATGTCCTCAATGCGGGACGTTTAAAGTCCGGCCGGCTCCGCGGCGTTCCGTGTCAGATCGTCTGTTCGCCTTGTTGACCGTCCACCCGTTCCGGTGCCAGCTCTGCGCAAGGCGCTTTCGCAGCCTCATTAGAAAACATACCGCCAATCCGGGTCGGGCCTATGATCGTTTGTCCGTAAAATATCCGGTGTGGTTTCAGCCGAGCGCACTCCCTGTGGAGCGACGGACTTTTCAAGGCATGATCGAGAATCTCTCCATCCGCGGGTGTCGCATTCGCAGCAACGCGGCCTTCCCCGTCGGCACGCGGTTACGTCTGGAGTTTCTGTCTTCCCACCAAAGTTTCCCGATCACGATCGATGGTGCGGTGGTCCGCTCGCGGCGCGATGATGTGATCGGACTTCGCTTCGTAGCCATCTTGCATGCAGAAGAACGTCGAATCGGGCATATCCTCAATTTGCGTTTACCGGACCTCGAACCTTCTTAGATTTCCCTCCGCTTGTTTCAGCAGGTAACTCATTCTCTCCTCAATTGCCCTGATCGCCTACTCCTGACGCAGAACGGCCAATGGCCGTTGGCCAAGAATTCGAAATGTACTCAGAAAACCCACGCTAACCGTAAGGGTGACCGTCATCACAAGTCCCGTAGCGAGAATGCCCGGTCGTATCGACCACGGTAACTCGAGAATAAAGTAGAGCACCGCCCATGATAAGGCGCTGGCCAGAACCATCCCGATGATACCGGCTATGGCGCCCATCATCACATATTCAGCCGCAAAAGAACGGGCGATCACCCCGCGAGTAGCGCCCAACGCCTTGAGAACAACCGACTCGTACAATCGTCTATAGCGTGTTGCTGTCAGGGCGGTGGCCATCACAAGGGCGCCAGCCAGTATGCAAAATAATGCGACCGCTCGAACCGCCAACCCGAGCCGATCGAGAACACGAGTAAAGCTATCCAATACGTCGCCGACGTTTAACGCCGTGACGTTGGGAAACGCCGCGACTACTGCCTGCTGCAATGAGACCTCCTCGGAGAGCGGAACACGGATCGTCGCCACGTAGGTAACCGGAGCCCCTTCGAGTGCGCCCGGAGAGACGATCATGTAAAAGTTGGTCGAGAAATTCCCCCAGTCCACCCTCCGGATACTGCTCACGGTCGCCGACAGGATGGACCCCTGTATATCAAGATCAACCGTAGATCCGATCTTCAATCCAAGATTTTTGGCTGCTTCCTCTTCGACCGAAACCAGCGGACGTGGGAAATGTTGTCCTGGTTGCCACCACTCTCCCTGTACGAGGATATTGTCCTTGGGCAAGTGGTCCAGGAACGTCAGCACGTATTCACGCGTCAAATACCATCCCTTTCGCTTGTCATCACGTTGCACCTGGGATGATTTCTCTTCCTCGGCCTCAGCTTTGACAATGTCTCCATCGATCCCGTGAAGACGGGATCGTACGAGCGGTGTCAGCTTCGGCGAAGGATCCCCCGTCTTCTCATGTAACAGGTGTGCGAATGCATCGGCCTGATCCGGCTGTATGTCGATAAAGAAGAACGTGGGGGCGTCGGATGGGCGATTCTCGCTCACCTGCTGGATAAACGCGTCCTCCAGCAATCCGACCGTCATGATGACCATCACACCGACGCCGATCGACATCATGACGCTGACCGCCTGGCTACCAGGTCGAATGATATTTCGAACCGCCTGCCGCAGGCTAATGGCCTGAGGAATAGGGATGACCCTTAGCACAATCAACAAGACTTCTGCCGACAGGGCAAGGAGCAATACCGCCAGCACGAGACCGCCCATAAACAACGTTCCCACCTTGAGTGAACCGGCCTGCCACATCGACAATCCCGTCAGCCCGGCCGCGATGCCGGTCGCCGCGATCAGTCTCGGGCGATCCCGCAGCAGACTGAGGATCCAGAACTTCCAACGAAACATCACACCATGCGAGACACTCGCCTCGGTGACGTCCACGTCACGACGAAGTAGTCCCGCTGGCCTGATACTGCGAATCGTCAATAGTGGCCAGACGCTGAACAGCAGCGTCGTCAGCAGGCCGAGACCTGTTCCTTTCAGGATTGGGACAAGTGATCCCGCTTCCAGAGCGGATGAAAATGCGAGCTGGTTCAACAGATCCGGATCGATCAGCCGCGACACAGCGGACGGAAATATACTTTGAAGAACGATGCCCACACCCACACCGGCGGCGCTACCTAGCATGCCCAGTCCCAGTGCCTGCCCCAAATACGTGTGAATAATTGTGCTGGTCTCGGCACCTAACATCTTCAATGTGGCGATGCTGAGGAACTTCTCTCGTATGAACGCTTGCACCGAAGCCGCGACCCCGACACCCCCGACAAAGAGTGCGGTCAGCCCGACCAACCCGAGATACTGGGCGAGTTGATTGAGAAATCGCTTCAATTGCGGTTGCGCGTCGCGATAAAGAGAAATCCGGGCCGAGTCATGCGTCAATCGGCCTCTTAATTCATATAGCAATGGCTCCAGGGCTACGGCTCCGGAAACCTTCAACAGATATCGTTCGCGCACCCGGCTCCCTGGCTTCACCAACCCGGCTGCAGCCAGACCTTCCTGCGATATCATGACCCTTGGCCCCAAGCTGAACATATTCGCCGTACGATCCGGTTCCTTTCGTATGACCGCGGTAATTGTGAAGACCGCATCACCGATCTTGATGCGGTCGCCATGGGCCAATCCCATGCGGATCAGCAGCGACTCATGAACAACCGCTCCGTAGCAGACCGGATCGCAGTCCGGCCGCCGAATCGGGTCAATGAGATGTTGGAGAGGACTACCCGGCTCAACGACCAGCTTCCCATAGAGCGGGTAACCAGATTCGACGGCCTTCAATTCGATCAATTGGGTTGTAGAAGGAGGGCGCCTATCGTCCGGGTGAATGGCGGTGGCCATCGCCACAAGCTCGCTGACATGACGAACAATCACTCCCCGTTCCTCCAGTGACTGCAACACCTCAGCCCCATCTGTACTGACGGGGTGAGATAATCTGATTTCAACATCGCCTCCCAATAACCCACGGGCCTCACGACTGACTGCCCGTTCAACATTGCTAGCGAACAACGACACGCCCACCACCCCGCCGACCCCAACCGCAATGCAGGCGAAGAAATAGAGAAAGTGCCTCCACGCTGCCCGTGTCTCCCGCCAGGCCATCTTGATAGGAAACATGCTGAGCACAATCACCCCGGTCAGCGCCCTTAACCTGATATCGCCGAATCCGACTCCACCCGTCCATCACGCAACGCAATCACACGTTCTGCCAACCGTGCCAAATCCTGATCATGCGTCACAAGCACTAACGTTGTGCCGAAGTCCCGATGCAGACCAGTCAATAGATCGATCACCTGGTGACCAGTTGCAGAATCGAGGTTCCCAGTCGGCTCATCGGCCAGTAAGATGGGCGGTCGGCAGGCAAATGCACGAGCGATGGCGACCCGCTGCTGCTCTCCCCCCGACAGCTGCACCGGGTAATGGTCAAGCCGTTCGACAAGTCCCACAGACCGCAGCAACGATTCGGCGGTTGATCGCGCGCTGGAATCGCCGGTCAGTTCCAGAGGAACGGCCACATTCTCCGCCGCTGTTAGCGTAGGAATGAGATGAAAAGATTGGAAGATGTATCCGATCTTCTCACGACGCCAGCGCGCCATCGCATTTTCCGAGAGGGTGGTGATGTCAATACCGTCCAGCCGAATAGACCCCGACGTCGGGCGGTCCAGACCCGCGACCAGCCCCAACAGTGTCGACTTCCCGCTGCCGGAAGGCCCGACAATGGCCACCATCTGCTTCTCCGGAATGTCGAGCGTGATATCCTCAAGAATGGTCACTTCATGGCCCGCGGCAGGAAGCCTCATGGTGAGATGCTGAATAGCGATCATATATGTCTATGTCCTCCCCCTTCGACGAACATCGAATTCATATTATACTGTACGAAGATGCTGTACCGATGGAATGACCATTCATATTCTGTGCGCCACATCCTGCTGATTTTATGCGCATGGATTGGTTTCGTCTCGTTCGGATGCGACGGATCCTCCGCGCCCCCTCCCGTCACCCCTGCGCAAACCGTGTCTTCGCAAGATGGATTCGCCGGATATCGCCCAACTGGGACATCGACACATCACGCCTCATCTGACTCCACGGTCCCGCAGACGGAAGGCCTTCCTCACATCGTCGCCTTCGGGGACAGTTTGACAGCGGGACTGGGAGTCGCATCACAGGAAAGTTATCCGGCGCAACTGCAAGAACGTCTGAACACGTTGGGTTACCACTACCGGGTGATCAATGCCGGAGTCAGCGGAGATACGACTGCGGGGGGCGTGCGTCGTGTGTCGTGGGTATTGAAGAACCGGCCGCGTCTCGTGATTCTAGAACTTGGTGCAAACGACGGGCTCAGAGGCCTCACCGTTGAACAGACTGGTGCCAATCTGGAAGAGATGGTTCTCACAATGAAGCAAGCAGGCGTGGCCGTCGTGCTTGCCGGGATGAAGCTACCTCCTAATTATGGTGCAGACTATACGTCTCGTTTTGAGGCGATGTACCACGAGTTAGCCGCGCGTCATCAACTGGCGTTCATTCCCTTTTTTTTGGCTGATGTCGGGGGCCGAGCCCATCTGAATCAGGCCGACGGGATCCACCCCACCGGGAAGGGCTATACGCTGATTGTGGATAATATCTTGAAGGTTCTTGAGCCGGTTCTCCAGGAGATGGCTCGTCAGGGGCGGGGCTGAACAGTCACACGAAGACTATTCAGCGCTCATCCACCCTCGTCCAGGGCGGACAAGCGCTGACATGACAAGGCCTAGCGGGGTGGCGTCAGCTTTTCTTGAAAAAGGTGTCATACACGCCATACGCCAGGATGAGGCCAATCAGCGTGTAATACATGCCGGTGATTCCGCTGTAGTCGGCTGGGCCTTCACTGACGTTGGCGAACGCGAGGCTTGCGTGCAGCGCCGTCATTGCGCTGACCATGGCTAGAAACAACCTGTTCATCGATTCACCCCCTTGTAGACAACGAAAGCTGAAAATAGGGGCATATTGTACTGAGGGAACGACCTAGGGCGCAAGGGGGATCGCATGAGTCACTGAGAATGGATGGGTTCGGCTACATCGAGAACAGCAGACGAGTCCGCTCATCGCTGTGGTAGGAACCGTTACTTCTTGTCCATGCGCCTCAAGGCCACGGTCACCTGTTTGACGCTGTCGGCCAGCGCTTCCAACTTTATGCTCTTATCCGCCAGGTCTCCGGCAATAGCCTTCACTTCAGCATCGAATTGTTCGAACTGTCTGGCGACATCTCCTGCTTTTGTCACCAACCCTCTATAGGAAGTCAGCTCCCGTTGGAGATCCTTACAGGTGTGCTGCAGGGCTTTTGATTCCTCAATAGACGCCTCTAACTGTTGGGTAAGTCGAGCCAAAGTGGCCTCGCGGTTCCTAAGATCGGCTTCCAGCCCGACCTGTATCTCCTCGCCCTCACGCCGCCGGTCATCCAGATGGCGGACGGCACGGATCCACGAGGAAATTTCACCGGATCCTGAACTCGGCAAAGCTGGGACGGATTGCCCGCGCTCAATCGATCGGACCGCCTGCTGCATCCACTCAATGAATACTGTCAGCTCGCTGAGTTTCAGGTCGGGCGAGCTGTCAGGAAACGCTGCAGGGTCTGCCACCACCACAGTTTTGGATTCATGGTTCTTCTTGAACTCAGCGTCCTTGCGGCTTGGACGTGGTTTGGACCACCGGTGGTACTCGAGCAAGGCCGCCACTCCATGTCGGCACAAGGGCTGCTCCGACAGGGTACAGGTGCACCGCGCGTCTAGAAATCCATCCTTTAGTTGAATCGTTTGTTCATATAATCCTGAATTGCCCATCACAGCCGACGTCAGATGCAGATCGTTGGCTTCAGTAATGCGCACTCTATTATCCGCGCTATACTGCTTTCCTATCTGAAATGCATTGGCCTCTACCACCGATTGCACCATAGCCGGTTCGAGTAACCCCAAACGTGTTGCCGAACAAGCTATTTTCCCCTTCATAGATCGACCAGCATGCGGTGGACGGAGTGGGTTATTGACTCGCTGTCCTAGTGTGACTACGGACCTTTAATGTGTCAAGCAGATGCACGATACGCGTGACAGATATACTTACCGGAGCTCACTTGTTCTTGGGTGAGGAAGGGTTTCTACGAAGGGGGTAGGCGGAAAAGCTGCGCCATAGGTATTAAATGGATGACCGTTTCATGCGGGATCGCCTATCGATCTTACCAGAGACATTCACGGACGTAGGGGCCAGGACAATTCTGCGCGAGAGATCCTGGCTCGAACACTCCTCCCGATGGCTCACCGGCATCGGCGTGGTGGTCCTTTCTTACTCACAGGTGTCAGCCAGACATAGTCGGCGATACCATCTTCCATAAGATGTCTGATCTCTTCAGTCCGCGATGTATCGAACGACGTCAGGTACACGGTCACTTGCCTGACTCCATCGTTCTTGCGGCGTGCGACCCGTTTGGGAACCGGCAACTGGTACTGAATATGTCCTCCGCCCGTATAGCTCACGATTGGGCCGTCCCTCTCAGGACTGGCCCGGCCCTCTGTCAGTAAAGCCACCAATGTCCTCGCCATCGCCTCGTCCCTGACCATTGAGGCCTGATACATGGTTTCATAATCTTCCGGAGTTCCGCCGCCATGACATTCTTGAAGTTGATGCAGAATCTTGTCGCGATAGGCGGGATCGTCCACGATCGTCTCTGCCTGCATCCTCCATTGACTCCACAGCGGTTCTTCTTTGGCTTTCGCCAGCCCCAGCTTCACAACGCTCCGGACCAAGGCCTTGGGAGGGTTTAGCGCGCGAACCCCCAGTCGATGTTGTCGGGCGAACTGCACCAGCGGCTCATAATCCTCATACGCTCCGCCCCAGTTCTGTATCCATTGTGATTCCTGAATGAACCGGGTCCTGTCCTCACCCTCCGTCGTGAGGTATTGATCCAGCGCCGCCTGGCCATCCCAGCCAAACATCTCCATCGCAATGACGGGCCGTGCTCCATGCCTCACGAGAAAGTCCAATACTTTTAGAGCTGCTTCGATATGATATTTGTTGTAATGCTCCTCACCCAGATACACGACGTCGTAGGAGGACAGGCGCTTGAGCCACTCTTCATAAGCCACCGCGACACCTGTGCTCGCATCTACGACTTGCCAGAGTCCCCATCCATGCTGGGAATCGACATGCACCTCTGTTGAAGCGCTGTGCAGTACAGAGTTGTCGGCAACCTGGCAGGAAATCGTCGTCATGAAAAGGCACAGGAGCAAGGATAGACCTTTTCCCCACAAGACCTGCCTTCGATTGACGGACAAGAATTTCATAGCCTTAGGGAGTACCTATCACATGAATATGCAAGCGACAAGTCTCCTGTCTTGACTCTCATAGAAGCGGCCAATTAATCTGCTTGTATCAAACGGCTTCGCCCACCTGGACCATCTGTAACGCCAAGGCCCGCCTGTAGGATGAGTCTCGATTCGGAACAACTGGCTGCATTTCGCTACCAGGTCTTGGCCCTGCGCACCTCCCACGAAGGGTGGGAAGCATCCCGCCACCTCGTAGACGAGACGCATCTGCCGGCTACGTTACAGCAACTCATTGATGCAGCGGTGAAGTCCTCATTGCCTGCGTCGATCAAACACACGATCGGCAGGGTTTTGGGTAATGTGGCAGTCCGCCGGGTCAAAGATCTTCCCGGCGAGGAGTTACGCCATCTGACCGGCCTGCCACCCACAAAAGCCGTCAGAGCGCTTTGTCTACTGTTTGACCTGACTTCGCTCGCATCGTGCGCTTACAAGACTCCGAACCTTTCCTCTGCCGACGTCGAGCGTACAGTTCGCGAGCATCCGAATCCGTTTGATCTTCTATTGGTCTCCGATGTGGCCTCGCTGCTCGATCTGGGTGCAGGTGACCTCTCATTCGCGGATGAATTGGCTCTTCATTACGGCGGCACACTCGCCCAAAAAGGAACCCCGTTTGTGGTGCACTGCCTGGACCGTCTCCATCCGGATTCTCACCTCGGCGGTCCATTGCATCCCGATCCACCCAGGCTTGACCGTCTTCGTTCCCATGAATACGTACAATTCCGCTATCTGAGGGACCGGGACATGTTCGATCTGTCCGATCTGGACCGCTCCCGGTCCATCGCGCAACGGTATGCCATCGCAACGTGCTGGGCGCCTGCCACGCCGACCTTTGCCTATGAGCCTTCGCGGCTTACGGCGTCTGTCATTCAAGAGGATCTGCGACAGACAAAGGGCGCGTTTCGACATATACGAGTGGGGGGTGAACAGGCTCTGGAAGTCCGGCATCGTAATCGGACGTTGCTCTTTCCCCCGTGGAAATTTGACATTCGAGGCCCTCTCGCCCTCTTACAGCTCATGGCCACGCGAGGAAGCCTGTGCGTTCTGGGAGCGGTGGATTCGCAGGTGTTCTGGGAGATTCTTGTGCAACTCATCGAGGATCCCCGCGCCCGGCTCTCCGACCGTCTGCTCACGCCGTCTGTGCTCTCGGAATCTCTGGGAAGCGTATACCAGCGGCTAGACGATCTGCCTATCGGCAGCTCTCTGAATCTCTCAGATGTCACGGAACTGCGTCACGCGTTTCCCGCGGTATTGAATCACTATCCTGACCCATTTCGTTTTCGCTATGTGGTCGTTCGTCGTGGCGCTACCTTTCCAGGCATTCCCGCAAGCAGCACCGCAAGAACGTTTCAACACATGA
>Ga0075430_100001181_pt1 | contig 20944 bp, 18 predicted proteins | sample RhiMetdeltSRZDD4_FD_75294 | JGI IMG/M metagenome (GOLD analysis project Ga0075430, IMG submission 75294) | Populus rhizosphere microbial communities from Tennessee, USA - Rhizosphere MetaG P. deltoides SRZDD4 | ecosystem: Host-associated > Plants > Roots > Rhizosphere > Soil | place: USA... | reverse complement strand
GCAGGTCATGGAGTCGGCCCGATCATCGCAGCGTGGCCTCGGTTGGCCTGGCAGCGTGGCCCATGCGTGGTCCGCTTGGAGGCTACTGGTGGCCGCCGCCCGGACGTTGCAGTCACTCGTCGTGCCAGTGAGTCGAGCCGCATTTGGCGCAAGTCGCCAGTTGGGCTCGGAGTGCCATGTCGCGCTCGTCCTCCTGGCGTCGCTGCGCGGCTTGATCGAGCGCCGATCGGATCTCCGATTGGAACAGGCCGCCGCTAGGCCCTGCCGGCCGGATACCAGATCGCCATTTGCTTGGCCGCCGAGGTCGCCTTAGACCGCGAGGTACTCGCCAGGTGTACTTACAAGCGTCGCAGACCCGAGTCCTAGAGCGTCGCCAAAGGAACCAACCCATGTCAGCGACAGTACCGACGTGGTTGGTCAGAGTGACTTCGTCAGAGCCAAGGACGGCGACTGGTCGTGAGCGCCGGGCAGATGACCGTGGCCGAGTACCTCGACTACTGGTTGGCCGAACTGCTGCCCGGGACCGTCAAGGCGTCGACAACGCTCAGGTCGGCGCGTGGGCGAGATCCCGCTTCACCCACGGTGACCGATGAGGCTCGTCCACGTGCGGCGAACGGGTGGGATTCGGTGTCGACGCAGGTCACGGACGCCAGCGGGAGCAACGTTGGGAGCAACCGCTAATCGTGGTCGAGCGAGAGCGAGTTGGGAACGAACGCGCGGCCTAGTGCAGCGTCAGCTTGCTTCGCAAGGTCTACCGCGGGCGCGTGACCCGCGTCAGATTCACCCTGACCGGCTCGTCGCTAGGCGTGACCACCGAGAGGCTGACGACAAACTCACGCCAATCGGCGGGCGGACCATTCGGCGCGAGCCGGTAGTCCCAGTCGCCGGGTGGGTGGGTCTGCACCCGGTGGTAGCGCCCGACGCCCGTCAGTCTCTTGTCCCTCCCCTTGCCGCGCTCATAGTCCTCAGCGTGCTCGTGCACGTTCCGCGCTGCACGCACCTCGGGATGATCCTGCTCGAATTCCTCGAACTGGCGGCGCAACTCGTCGTCGCAGCTCGGGAGCACAGCGACCACCCACGCCCTGATGAGAGCCACGGCGTGCAATGTCTCCGCTGCAGCGGTGAGCGCTCCCTGGTAGTCGTGGGCCTGCTCCGATGCTTCGAGCCGCTCGAATGCATCGATCGCAGCCCGCCACCAGAGCCTTACATCGTGCATCGCAGCCGACAGCAAGCGGTAGCTGTCCGGGCCGATCAGCGCCACGTCGAGACGTTACGCGTGAGGGATCTGGTTCCGCGCCGCGCCCCTGCCGTTCACGGCGACCATTGTCAGCTTGGGAACCGTACCCACAGAGCAGGAGATCCGTCCGGGGCAGGTTGCACCCATCCGCTCGGGGGATTCCGGTGACCTGGGTTTGGCCCGGAGGTGTGGCCCGTTTGTGGCCCGTTGCTGCTGTCGGGGCGGGTGCCGTGATCGAAGGGCACTGGGGCCGGGTTGGTCACTGGGCCTCGGTGTCTGTGGCCGTGTCGTGCTTGGCGACGATGGCGAGGGTGCCGGTGGCAGCGGCCATGACGGCGGCGAGGAAGATGAAGGCGGCCGTGGGAGAGACGGTCGTCCAGAGGATGCCGGCGATGGCGGAGGCGGCGAGATTGCCGACGGACTGGGTGACGGCCGGTTCGCCACCTGCAAGAGCACGGGGCCGCCAAGGAGTACCTGTGACCTGGGCTTACGGGGTGTAGAGCCGTGATACGGTCGCACCGTGGCACGGGCGAGGAATGCTCGGGCCATCACGAAGTCACCGCCAGAGTTCGAAGCGCGTCGACATGGGGGAAGATCCGTATGAGAACGCGACTCGTGGCGCTGTGCGCTGTCGTCGCCTTGATGGTCGGGGTGGCGCCAAGAGCCGGCGCCATCACCTGGGGCAGGCAAGATGTCAACAACGAGTACCCGAACGTTGCGTCCGTGCGGGGAATCGTGGAGGCGGAGAACCTGGCTCGCATCAGCTGCAGCGGGAGCCTGCTCCAGTCGGACGCGGACAAGGTAGTGATCTTGACCGCCGCGCACTGCACTGATGGGTGGGCGGACGCAATTGCGGCGGGAACCATTGATTCCGTTGGCGTGTCGTTCGATCAGAACAACCAGGTCAATGGGACTACGACGGACGCCACGTTCTATGTCAGGGGTGGAGTTCCGATCAGTTTTCCTGCGAAGGACGCACCCTTTGAGACGTTCGATTACGGGCTGGTCGTGTTCTCCTCCGGTGCTGAGAACAGTCTCGGCCAGACGATCCAGGAGCGCTGGGGGGCGCTCACGCCCGTCCAAGTCGCTCCAGATCCTGAGTACGTGTCGCGTGTGATCGACAGCGTCAGGAACCCGACGAACAATTTGTCGTTCACCGCGGTTGGGTACGGGACCGGTGAGAAGTTCCCCATCCCGGGGCAGGAGACCGGACCGGCCGATCCGTCTGGAACCAACACATCGAAGTTCCTCATTCGGTACATCGCCGAGGGCCTCACGTACAACGCGCACAACCCCATCAACGATGTGCTGCGACTGTCGATGAACATCGCGAAGGGCGAGAACGGCACCTGCAACGGCGATTCCGGAGGCCCGATCTTCTACGAGGACCCAACGCTCGGCCGTGTCCAGGTGTCACTCGTGTCTGGCGGTGATTTCCCGTGCAGAGCAACGAACACCGGACCCGGGTTCAGCCAGCAAGCAGCCTTCGACTTCATCGCGTGCGGAACGGTCGCGGGCGACGTCAGCGCCGTGATGGCATGTGTCGACGGCCTCTTCGCATCGTAAGCCCGGATCGATCGACACGTGACCACACACTGAGTCGCCGAGCCCGCCACAGACCGCTTGCATCCACCGGCACTGAGCCAGCGCCGCCATGGTGGGAGTCGTTGGTCGGCCTGACCGGCGCCAGGACCGGAGCTACCACCGTTGCAACGACATCTGCGCCCCGAGGTCGGCCGGACGACTATGGGCGGACCGACCCCGGACGGTCATGTCAGGTCGGGGACGGCAGACCCGTTGGCCTCGGACGCCGCCGGCCGAGTCCGACCGCGCGGTGGACGCGCGATGACGCCCTGCTTGCAGACCGGGCGGCGTTGTCGATCCAGCGCTCCTCAGCTGGGTTGGTGAATGACCGACGTGGCCTGAGTTCGCCTCAGTTGGTCTGGCGGTTTGGCCGTCTGTGGCCCGGCGGTAGCCCCCTTGCGACGACTCGTCGTCGGTGTCGTGGAGGTACACAGTCATCGAGGACCAGTCGCGAGTGATCTTGGGCACAACGACGCGACGGGCGTTCTGTCGGTTGATCTGACCATGTCAGGTCGAGCGCGGGAGTACCGCTGTATCCCCTCGTGGCGATGACTCAGCTGGAATGAAGGCAACTGTTCACATCACCGACGAGGTGGTCGAGGCGATCGTACGGGGCGAGCCGGTCCCGGCCGCGTTCGCCCTTGTGGCGGCGTTCGCAGATGAGGTGCGCCTGCTGGCAAGCGCCCCCGCTCCGTCGCCGTCACCTGAGCTGGCGGAGCTGCTCGCGGGCCACCGCCCTGAGCGGGTCCTGAGCCGGGCCGCCGAGCTGGTGGTTGTGGGGAGGCCGGGTGGTGGATCCGAAAGGAAGCGCATGCCAGGTATCGAGAGTGTCGCCGGGCTCACCGGCAAGGTCGCCAGTCTAGGGCTGGTGGCCAAACTGGGCCTGGGGACCTCCCTCGCCGCCGCTGGGGTGGCAGGGGCCGGGGTGGCCGGTGTGCTGCCCGCGGCCGCCAACGACGCCGTGCGGGGCGCCGTCGAGGTCGTCACGCCGGTCGAGTTCAACAGCAACGAGAACGACACGACGAACTTCGGTGACCGGGTGTCCGCCGACGCCACCAGTGAGAGCGACGGCGAGAACGGCGTCGACGGCCAACAGATCTCCGAGGAGGCCCCGGGTGCCGCTAACCGCTCGGACTCGGGTGCCGCAGACGAGCCCCCGGGTCAGTCCGGTGAGACCGGGCTGACCCGGGCCAACCAAACGCCCGCAGCCCCCAACGCCCCCGATACGTCGGGCGCCGCCTCGGCGGATACTGGAACCGCTGGCAACGCCGGCGACCAGGGTGGTCCTGACGGCGACGGCGTGCCCGGCAGCGCGACCGGAGGTGGCCGCCCCGACACCGTGCCCAGCACGGTCCCCGAGCAGGGCAACGCCGACGAGACCGACGACGACTAAGGACACCGCATCACTGATCCGACGATCTGGGGCGCCAGCGCGCCAGGGCCTACCTCCGAAACCCCATGGCCCGGTGTGCTGGTGTCCTAGCGACTCGGCAGCGATGACTGACCCGCACTAGCGCAATCGATGCGCCCGCCGAGGACGGCGCCAGAGGCGCCGCCCGCAGGCCGGGCGCTGCGCCGGCTCTGCCGGCGCTCTTGACCCTGTAGAGCCGGATTCGGCAGAGCAAGTCGCCTGGGATGGGTCGTGGCGAGCTGCGTTCCTCGGATGCGGCGCGACGTCAGTCGGAAATTGGCTTTGGCGCTGGCTCTGCTTCGACGGTCTCCTGCGCTGCGAGCACGCTCTACGATCGTGCGAACGCCGTAGCAGAGGCCGCTGCATGTGGATCACCGAGGTCACGGAATACAGGCTCACCAACCTCCCAGGTCGACCCCGGAGGTCGCCCCTCTGCCCTAAGAACAACAGGCCCGGGTCATGCGGGACGTAGCGGTGGTTGTCCAGGGGCCGGCTTGCTTGCTCGCATCCGCAACGGGGCCGAGCCGAGGGCTGCAACCAACGGCCGGCACCGAGAATAGCGATGAACGCCGGCCGTCCGTGCGGGATCCAACGCTGTGGGCTGGCCCGGTGATAGCTACGACCCGGGGACGCTATCGCTCAACACACTGGGACGACCGCGTAGAGCGCCTTCCGAGTCGCTGCGCTCGCGCTGGACGTAGCGGCGCCCCCCTGGACCGGCCGTGATCCCATGGAGAACCACGCTCAGCAGCACGGTCAACGCCACAGCAGCCACCGCCTGGTTGGCGAGCGGTGAGGTCTCGCCGAGCTCTTCGATCGCGAGGAGCGCGAACACCACCGAGGCCAGACCTCTCGGTCCGAACCAGGCAATGAACAGCACGCTCGGACGATCGAGCCCCGAGCGAGCCATGCACAGGGCGACCGGGAGCATGCGGACGATCGTGAGACTCGCCAGCGCGTAGGCCACGATCGGCGCATCGAGATGTTCGAGGGCCACCGGGATGAGCGTCGCCCCGAACAAGAACCACACAACCAAACCCAACAGCTCGCCACCGAGCTCGGGCAGCTCCCCCACGCGCTCGATCTCGGCGACATCGTCATCGAGCCTCGCTCCGAAAGCGATGCCGGCCACGAACGCGGCGATGAAGCCGTTGCCGTCGATAGCGAGTGTGACGGCGAAGGCGCTGATCGCCACCCCGAGCGTCGCGAGCCGTCGACCACCAGTCGCGATCCACGTGTGCCGGGCCGCCCACGTCATCAGCAATGCGCCGCCGTATCCGAGCACGAGTCCGACGACGATCCCAGCGCCCAACTCGCGCAGAGCACCCCCCGCCTCGACGGACTCGCCTTCGCTCACGACCCCGAGCTGACTGGCTGCCACTGCCAGCATGACCGTGACGATCGGGGTGGCGATGCCGTCGTTCAGCCCGCTCTCGACGTTGAGCGCTCGTCGGGGCCGGATGGGGATTCGCTCGTCATTGATCACCTGCACGCTGAGGGCAGCATCCGTGGGAGCCAGGGCTGCGCCCAGGAAGCCCGCGAGCGCCCAAGGGAACTCGTCGAGGAGTCCGCCAGCCAGCAGACCACCGAAGATCACCGAGAGCGGGAGGCCGATCGCGAGAAGGCGCACCGGGAGCGAGACGTCGCGTCGCAGGTCCTGGATGTTCACCCGGGCGGCATCGGAGAAGAGCACAAGGGCAAGCGCCAGCTCGGCGACCACATGGATCGAAGGTGCCTCGACGTCGACCGAGAGCGGGCCCCAGTCGGGATTGCCCAGGAGGTAGCCCGCGATCATGAAGACCAATGGGCCGGTGATGTTGTGTCGTGCGAGGGGGCCCGAGACGATGGCCCATCCGAGGACGAGCAGGGACAGCACCGCCACCGTGGACTCGGTCACGGGCGGAGGCTTCCTCGAGAGATCAAGGTCGGCTCATCCATCATGAAGCGCCTCCAACGAACGTGCGGGACCGACGTCCGCGTGGTCGCGCACCTGTGATCGTCGTTCGTGTGCGCCCCATCCGTCGTCGCCCAGGTCGGGTGATGCGTCGGTCCTCAGCGGGCGGCCGAACACGTCAGGCCGGGGGGTGAGCTCGCAACGAGTTCAAAAAGGTCGATCAGCCTACGAATCAAATCATCCTGACGGGATGAGGCGGCGCAGGCCACGTGTGCCCTCCGCCCGCACACGTTGGCGGGTCTCCTGAGCCTCGGCGGAGCGGACCACAACGTCGGTCGTGTGATCGACGCGATCGAGGAGCCGGGCGAGCTAACGACTATGACGCTGCCATCTTGGCCCATAGGGCGAACTGCGTAGGTCGCCCACGGCGGCGGGCTCTACCAGGTCATGCCAGTCGGCGTGTTCCAGCCATCGAGCAGCGGCGACTGGAACCGTCTCAACGACCTCGACCTCTGGCACGCATGGCTCGTGAATACAGCGAAGAGTTCCTGGGCACTCCCGAGATGCAGGGCTCGACAGCTCCGATCGACTACGACACCTGGCCGTTCCTACAGAGCCCCGACCGAGGGCATCACCAGCGGCCGGATCACTGGCCACTGGCTCGGGCTCGGTGTCGACCCGCTCAGCTTCGTAGCCGACGTGCTCGTCGCGGTCGTCATCGATGCCGAGTGGCTAGACACCGGCTTCGATCAGATCGTCAGCACGAACGCTGAGGGCGAGGTCGTCGCTTCCGACTCCGCAGGAGTCATAGGCGTCCCGTTCACCGAGGAGCGCATCGAGCGTTTGTTGAGCGAATCGCCGATGCAGGCCGCCGGTGCAGCCCTATTGCGGCTCGCCTGGGCGCGACGCGACGTCCTGCTGCACTCGTCGCGTTCGTAGCCGGGATGCGTCGGCAGTGATACTGCGGGGCGAGACGCCATCACGAGGTCGTGGCAGATCCGTGCCAGAACGAAAGCCGCTCGGCGATCGAGAGCGGCGACTCAAGCGTCAGAGTGCTTCGACGGACCTGCTCGGGATTGGCCCAGGTCACAGGTTTTGGCCGCTGCTCACACTCTCAAGGTGGCGACACGGGCTCGGAATCCCGTTGGGGGTGCCACAGAAGGTCTCAGTTCAGCGCCGGTCTCGCGGCGTTGTGCAGACGTGTGTCCAGCTGGGCGGTCGCCCTTCACAGGTATCCGTCCTTCTGGAGCGAGTTCATAGCCAGGTAGCCCCAGATGGGGGGCAGGTAGAAGGTGCACAACCGGTAGCAGAGTGCCGCCGAGAAGGCGATGTCGTCCGGAACACCGACCGCGATGAAGCCGGCGGTGAGCGCCGCTTCGGTGACACCGACGCCGCCGGGGACCGGGATCAGGCCGGCGAAGAGGGCCACGGCCTCGTTGATGATGATGGCGTCGACGTAGTCGACTTCCTGGCCGAAGGCGCGGAGCACGGTCCAGATGGTGAGCGAGAACAGGAGCTCCGCGACCAGGTTGTAGCCCAGCAGCCGCACGACGGCGTCCGGCGAGCGCAGGACGGACAGGGCTTCCTTGAGCTGACCGGCGGTCTTCGACACCAAGCTTCGGAGCCGCCCCACCGCGAAGTAGGCGATCACCGCGACGATCACCAATCCAACGAGGATGGCCACGACCTTCTGCACGGTCGCCTCGTCGACGTCCAACGACGACTCACCACCGAAGCCCAAGGTGCCGAGCCCGAGCACCAGGAACGTGAGCAGGAGGGTGATCTGGGCGAGGAACCCGAAGACGGAGTCGAGCGCGCCAGCCGAGACGGCGCCGGCGGGGGTGGCGCCCGAGCGCTGGAAGAACCGGATGCTCGTCGCTGCCCGGGCCGCGGTCGATGGCACCGCGATGTTGATGAAGCAGATCGCGAACATGAGCTTGGTGACCCGGAGCAGGGGGACGTCCGCTGGTGACGCGGTCTGGAGCGAGCCGGCCGCGGCCACGCGTGGCGTCTGGCCGAGCACCAACGCCGCCAGGAGGATGGGGAGGCTGGCCGACCGCAGCGCCTCGGTGATGGTGTCCCAGCCGATGTCGGCGAGCTGGCTGATGAGCGCGTAGGCCACTGCGACCAGGAGCACCAACCGGACCAGGGATCCCCAGCTGACGCGGTAGACCTTCTGGAGGTCGGGGACCTCGATGTCGGCGGCCGCGGCGGTCGCGGCGCGAAGGTCGTCGAGCGACAGGCCGGCGTTGGCGATGGAGCGACGAAGCTGGTCATCGAAGGCGGCAGGCTGGAGGTGGGCGATGAGCGGTGTCGCGGCGTTCGGTTCCTGCGCGACAGCGCGCAGCGCCGCGCCGATGGCCCGTTCCGGGCCGACGGAAAGGGCGGTCGTCACCAACAGCTGGGCGCGGTCGGCGTGGACCTGGCCGATGCGCGTCACCTTCTCCGCTCGCACGAACGACGCCATCTGGACCGCGCCCGCGCCATCGATGCGGATGGCACGCGGGTCGAGCGCCCCGTGGGCGATGCCGGCGGCGTGCAGGGCGCCCAGCTCTCGCCACATCTTGTCGAGCAGCGCGTCATCGATCTCCCCGGCTTCGAAGCTGGACAACTCGGCACCGTCAAGACCGGTGGCCAGAATGGCGTCGCCGACTCGGCTCATCCCGACCGCGACGACGGGGGTGACGCACACGCGGTGTTGCTGGGCCAACAGAAGGAGCAGCGCCTGGTGCTCGAGCTGGAGTCGCGGCGACAGGAACGTCCCACTGTTGCGGTACCAGAGGAACCGCCACACGCTGGCGACCAGCTGCGTATCCCGCTCGTCTCGACCCATCGTTCGCAACCCCAGCCGGGAGCCGTCGACGCCGATGGCCTCCCGGGCACCCTCGGGCCACTGGCTCTCGGGAGCGGTCTCGATCCCGAGATCGCCCAGGCCCAGTCGGACATCGGCGAGCGACACCGTGGTCCGAGGAGTTCCGAACGCCAACCGCACCACCCCGGCGGTGACACCGGCGGCCAACACTCCGCACAGGACCCGGTACGGCGAGGCGACGGGCAAGAAGAGGGCACCCAGTAGGGCCGCCACGGCCAGCCGGTGGGTGGTGGTCCGGAATGGTCGGCTCAGCTCCCGGGCCGCGACGCTCGCGACCGCGAGGCTCACGACCAGCTGGACGGGTACCCCGTCCTGCGGCGCACCGAGGGCCAGGTCAGCGGCGTCACCTTCGAGGCCCAGCGCGTCGTTCAAGAAGAGGGTCACGCCGACAGCGACGGGAATGGCGGTGACCAGGGACACAGCCAGCCGCCACTGCCACCGGATGGCGGCCACCACCACCATGGCGAGCGCCCAGACCGCGAGGAGGTCGTAGGGCAGCGCTGCCAATGGTGCCACCACCGTCGGCAGCGAGGCCACGACCTCGGCCAGCGCGGCCTCCACACCGTCGGTCGTGCGGGCCGCGGGAACGACCACCACCAACGCCAGCACGAAGAGCGCGAGCGTGATGGAGTCGACCCGCCGCCGGACCCGGTCCGCGGTGACCGAGGCCCCGTAGAGACGAACTCGGCCCCACCCGCTCCGCCGGGTGACCAGACCGAGCACGTCGGTCGCGCGTGCCGCCACCTCAGCCATGTCGGCGAATCTCCCGAAGGGCCGCGACGAGGACCGCCGGGGCGTTGATCCGCATAGCGTTCACTCGTCGGCCGGCTCGCGTTCAGGCGAGCAGCTTGGCCTTCTGCTGGGCAAACTCGGCCTCGGTCAGGCCGGCCATCGCGTGGAAGCCTCCGATAAGCAACACCGTCATCGACGCGACGTACGTCCATCCGACTGCCGCGCTGCTCGGTCCCCTGGTCGTGGTCGTCACGCTTGTCATCGTTGAGCCCGTTCGTGTGTTGTGAGACTCCCCTTCGATCCAACTACGGCGCGACTTCCCCGCCATCACGCAAACAAGATGAATACGCTCCATGCACCGACCCCGTATGAGTACGGCAACTCACCGCCTGCTGCTGCTCGGTCCTCAGGTTCGGGCGACGTGGTGCCGACACCGTGAAGGTCACCTACCTCTCATGATCGCCGGCAGCTAGACGACAAGCCGGTTCATGAGTGGTGGCCATCAACCGTCGGCGGCGACAGACCCAATGTCGTCGTCCTCGACGACGTCGACGTCGAATGGGGCCAGGAGCGTGACTCGGTCCGAGCGCGAGGCGGCGGCCTCGACGGTGCGCCCGTCCGCGGTCGTGAGCGTCGCGATGATCGGTTGGTCGAGGCCCCGCAGCTTGTGGTCCTCCTCGGCCGTGGCCGGGCGTGCCGCCGCGCCCTGGACGTACTCCAAGACCTCCTCCCACGCCGCGGGAGAGCCCCGGAACGCGAAGACGTCGTGCACCCACACCGCATGGCCGCGCTTCCACCTCTTCCCGGGCGTCCGTACCCGTACCGGCACATTGCCGGGACGCTTGCGCAGGGTGCGATTGCGGTAGGTGAGGTTGAGGAGCGCGAGGGCGATCAGCCACAGGGGCACACCCAACACTGCGAGAATTGCCCAGATCATACGACTCTCCTTCGCGTTGGACTGATCGTCCGCTTGCCAAGACATCAGCCGGACGTGGGGAGCGTCGCGCAGGCCTGCGTGCCGGTCGTCCCCCAGATTGCGTGAACGCCGCGTCGTTGCGCTTTCACCAAGTCTTGGTGAGAGCGCCGTCGGCGCGTCGGCGTACGTTCCAGCATTGGCGAGCTGCGCCTGGAGGTTCTCTATAGGGCGACTGACGCACAGAGAGCGAGACGTGGTGGATCACACCGATGTGCTGCGACTTCTGACGCTGAATGACGCGCGCCTGGCCGGGGACCTCGTCGGGCCGTCAGTGCCCGATTCCGCAGAGCTCGATCCGAAGACTTTGGCCCTCGTCCGCCTGGCTGCGTTGGTCGCGGTCGGGGGCACGTTCCCGTCCTACGGAGCACAGGCCGACACCGCGGTGAGCGCCGGCGCGAGTGCCGCCGAGATCGTCGCGGTGCTGGTGGCGGTCGTTGACGTCGTCGGACTGCCCTGTGTCGTCACCGCGGCACCGCGCCTGGCGATGGCGCTTGGATATGACACGGACGAAGCGTTCGAGCGGTAGGTCACCGGTGCGTTTCGGCTAGGCGCCGAACAGACCAGCAGCCGTGGCGTGCCGCACCGCGTCGCTGCGCGACGAGACACCGAGCTTGCGGTAGATCGAAGCGACTTCCGAACGTACGGTGTTGCGGGAGACGAACAGTCGAGCGGCGATCTCGGGGACGGTGAGGTGCGTCTGGAGGTACGGGAGCAGCCGCAGCTCCGCGGGACTGAGGGGCGGGCCAGTTGCGGCGCCTCCGGGCACTGTTTCGGCAAGGGTCTGTCGAAGCTCCGACACCTCTTCGACGAGTGCGCCCACGCGGGGTCGGTGGTGGAGGATGTCGTCGATCTCATGCAACAGGTGCCGAGCGGCTGTTGCGTCGGCGAGCGCGAGGTACACCTTGGCGAGCTGCAGGCGGAGCCGCACGGCGAGCCAAGGCAGCACGAAGGTGCAGTTGGGTCGGGCTCGCATCCCCCGCGCGAGCTGACGGTTCGTCTCGTCCAGGTCAGCGCGGTGCAAGGCAAGCCGGGCCGCACCGGCGAAGGCAAGCACCGACATCGCATAGTCGTGCAACCGATGCTCGTCGATCGTGTCGAGCGCCGAGGTCAGGTGTTCGGCCGCGTCGGGCCACCGTCCGGAGTCCATCGCCAACAACGCCAACTCGGACTCGCTCAGGACGAACGTCCCGTTGTCGCCCGGCGTGGGCGACAGGCTGGAAATCTCCGCAAACAAGGCACCGGCCTGGTCGAGATGGCCAACCAGCAGGTGCGCCTCGCCCCACAGCGCGAGCGCGGCGGCTCGCCAGGAACTCCACTCCGGCTCCTGGTCGACCGCGAACATCGCGTCGGACAGCATCGTCTCGGCACCGTCCGCACACATGACGGCCCGCAACATCACTCGAGCGGAATCGAACGACGCCGTGCCGTCCAACGGCACCTGGTCGAACGAGGCGGCGTCGACGACGGCGGCCCAGCGCTGCGCCTCCGTGGTCTGGCCGGTCAACACGGCGATCCAGCCGGCGAGCACCGCGAGGGGCGGATAGGCCTCGACACCGGCATCACCGATCGCCGCGAGCCACCGCTGCACCGTCGAGATCTGCCCCGCGCTGTAGGTCGGAACGAGCAGCTTCGTCATCAACGCCGCGCACCGGTCCCGCTCCGGCGTGTGCAACAGGTGCTCGAGCGCCAACGCCGGTGATCCGTTCAACTCGTACCAGTCCGCCGCCCGCTGGTGCAGGTTCATGACGAGATCCGGCTCGGTGTGCCGGAGCTCACCCAGGAGGAACTCACGGAACAGGGCGTGGTAGCGGTACCACTCGCGTCGGCGATCGAGCGGGATGAGGAACAGGTTCGCTGCCTCGAGAGCGCGCAGCTGCCCGTACCCATCGGAGCTCTCCAGGACCGCGTCACAGAGCGGACCCGAGAGCTGGTCGAGCACCGCCGTACGCCGTAGGAACCGCTGGGTGCCCTCCGGGAGCTGTGCCAAGGCCTCGCGGTAGAGGTAGTCGGCGACGAAGCGATCGTCACCGGCCACCGTGTAGACGCCGTCCTGGCTGTCCTTCGCGATCAAGGCGGCGAGGTACAGGCCGACTGGCCATCCCTCGGTGCGTTCGGTCACCGCGGCCGCGACTTCGGGGCCGATGTCCACCTGTGCCTCGGAGAAGATGTGCCGCGCGGCCGCGGCGTCGAGGGCCAGGTCGCGGGCTCCGAGCTCGAACGTGTCGCCCGTCGCCCGGAGCCGGGTCAGGTGCGGTTGCTCACCACGACTCGCCGCCACGAGCTGGGAGCCCCGAGGTATTGCCGAGATCACCACTCCGAGGGCGTCATGACAGACCGGCGATTGCAGTTCGTGGAGGTCGTCCAACATGAGCACGAAGGGACCGGGGCTGGCCGCGAACGCCGACGCGAGGCGTGGTGCCGCGCGGCCCAGCACCGAGACGCCCCGCACGTCAGCCACAAGACCGGTGTTGCCCGGCGAGATCTGTGCGTACGCCGATGCCAGGACGGGCAACAACGTGGCGGGGTCGTCGTCGAAGCGGTCGAGCGACACCCACGCGACGGGACGATCTTCGGTCGCGGCCCACTCTGCAAGCAGGGTCGACTTGCCGTAGCCCGCCGGCGCCGTCACTCCGACGACACGGCAGCCGTCATTGCGAGCCGCGTCGATGAGCGAACGCCGACTGATCCCGCCGCGTCGGGGTTCCGGTGCGGTGAGCTTTGCGTCGTGGAGTGACTGCCCAAGGTCCTCTGGCGGTGCCGGCTCCGGCGGTTCCGCGGGCACGGCGCAATCCTAGGGATACCTCGACAGGAGTGCGCTGAGTGGCGGCTGAGCCGGCGGCCACTGGTCACCAGATCTGGATGAAGACGTCACCCGCCGTGTCGCTCGCAATCGGCGGAAGAGGGCCTGCGCAACCCGTCGATGACGCCTCGACCACTGGAGCGACGATTGTCGAGCCAGCACGACGCCATCGTGAGCGGCCACGACTCAAGAAGGCAGCGACTCGTAACGACCCGGTGAAGGTTCGCTGGCCTGGACGACCATGCCGGGCGTGACGTGCACCGAGGAGCGCGGGACGATCAGGTGCGCGGCGTGCTCCGAGCCGACCGGACGACCATGCACGGGCCGCTGACGATCTACCCGACCGTCGGTGCCGCCTCGAGGCCATCGGCCTCTGACCCCTACGGGCGAACGATGCAGCGAAAGCCGAGGTGCGAGGTCGACGTGTCGACCGCCTGGGCCATCCGAGCCGCCGGGCGGTAGCGGCGGCAGTAATTGAGGGCGCACAGGTGCGAGCCGCCCTTCATCACCTTCCGGGCGATGCCGGCGGGGTCGTGGGGGTCGACGCTGGCCTCCCGGCCGGGACCCCGGGGGTTGTCGATCGCGCAGCACGGGTGGTCAGGGTGGCCGTCCGCGTGGTCCTGGTACCAGTCGACGGTCCACTCCCAGACGTTGCCGGTCACCTGGAACAGCCCGTAGCCGTTGGGCGGGAACCAGCGGGCCGGTGCCGTGTGCTCCCACCCGTCGGCGAGCGTGTTGTGGTTCGGGAAGTCGCCCTGCCACACGTTCGCCATGTGCCGCCCCCCGGGCGTGAGCTCGTCACCCCAGGCGAACTCGGCGCCGTCCAGGCCTCCCCGGGCCGCCCGCTCCCACTCGGCCTCGGTGGGCAGGTCCTTGCCGGACCAAACGGCGTAGGCCTCGACGTCGCCCCAGGCCACGTGTACCGCCGGGTGGTCGCCCAGGCCCTTCAGCGAGCTCTGGGGCCCGCGAGGATGGCGCCAGTTGGCGCCCGGCACCCAGGTCCACCACTCGTAGGGGTTGTCGAGCGAGACCCGGTGGCGGGGCCGGCGGAACACCGACGAGGCTGCCACCAGCATGTCGGGCCGGGCGTCGGGGTAGTCGGCGGCGTCGGGCGCCCGCTCGGCCAGCGTGACGTGGCCGGTCTCCTCGACAAACCGGGCGAACTCGTCGTTGGTCACCGCGCACCGGTCGATCCAGAAGCCGTCGACCTGCACCCGGTGGGCCGGGGCCTCCTCCGGGTAGTGGTCGTCGGAGCCCATGACGAACGTGCCGCCTGGCACCCACACCATGCCACCCGCCGGCGGCGAGCCACGAGCGGTGGTCTCACCCGTTGCGTCGAGCGAATCGCTCATGGCGCCAGCCTGCCACCTTGCCGCCCCCACAGCCACGCTGGCTCGCCCGGCGCTGTGACCAGGGCATCATGGATACTCCGGGCTGGCGGCGAAAGGCGGACTCGGCGTGCTTCATCCCAGCAGGATGAGGCGGCTTCGCCCCCGGCGAGCGACCGTGGAGTCATGGGCGAGAACGTGGACTCGGCGATAGGAACCCCCGAACCGACTCCGAGTGAGGTCGCTCGCCTGGCGGCCGAGCGGGATCGCCTCAAGACCGAGGTGGACGAGCTGCGCGCCCAGGTCCCGACCGCCGGGCCACGGCGGGCTGGCCGGCCACGCCGTATCGTGACCGCGCTGCTGGTGGTGCTGACCTCGATCGTGTTCACGGTCGCGGTCGTGGGCGCGTGGGCGCACCGCAATGTGCTCAACACCGACAAGTGGGTGGAGACCGTCGGGCCTATCGCCGAAGACCCCGCCGTGCAGCAGACGCTCGGCAACTGGATGACCACCGAGCTCATGGGCGCGATCGACCCCGAGGCGTTCTTCGAGAGCGTCCTCCCTGAGCGTGGACAGGTCCTCGCGGCCCCGCTGACCAGTGCCGTGGAGGGGTTCGTGGACGATCAGGTGAACGACTTCCTGGCATCCGACACGTTCCAGCGGCTCTGGGTGGAGGTCAACCGCCGGGCGCACGCGCGGGCTGTCGACATGCTCGAGGGCGATACCGGCAACCTGCAGATCGAGAACGGCGAGGTCGTGCTCAACCTCGTTCCCGTGCTGAACGGGGTGCTGGCACAGATAGGCGAGGCGTCGCCCGAGATCTTCGGGCGGACTGTCGACCTGCCCACCGTCACCGTCGACGACATCCCCGAGGACGCCGTGGCCAAGGTCGAGAGCGCGCTCGGGCGGGACCTACCCGACGACTTCGGGCAGTTCACGGTCTTCGACGCCCAGCAACTCGAGGCAGCCCAGGACGCCGTGGCCCTGTTCGACCGCTTCGTGGTCGCCGCCGCGATCCTTGCCGTCGTGCTGATCGCCGTCACCCTGGGGGTGTCGCCGTACCGGCGGCGCACACTGCTTCAGCTCGCCGTCGGCATCGCGCTCGGTGTCGTGCTCCTCCGGAGGATCGGGCTCCGCGTCGAGGACGAGGTGGTCGACCTGGCGAAACCCGAGAACCGGGAAGCCGTCGGGGTCGTCGTGAGCGCGTTCGTCGACAGCCTGCTGGACGCCACTGTCTGGATCCTCGCCGCCGCGGCCCTCGTCGCCGTCATGGCGCTGGTCACCGGTCCCTACGGCTGGGCCCGGGTGCTCCGGCGTCGCACCGCGTCGCTCGCCCATGCGCTGGCGGCGGCCCTGAGATCCGCGGTCACCCGTCGACCCGACGAAGCCACGGTGGCTTGGGTCGTCGCCCACCGCGAGCTGCTCCAGGTCGGCGGGATCGTCGCTGGCATTGTCGTGCTCCTCCTGGTCGACCTGTCATGGCTCGGCCTTCTGCTGCTCGCCCTCGTCATCGGCGGCTTCGAGCTCGCCGTGGCCCGCATCGCCGCGCTAACACCCGGCGACGCCGAACCCCAGCCGCAAGGTGCCATTGAGCCACCCTGACACCGTCGCACCCTCACATCGCATGTGGTCAGTGCGGCCGGCATGGTTGCGATTGCGCCGAGTCCGCGACCTCACGAGCGATGGGGCGGCTCCCGCAGGCGTCGCTCGGGCTCCGCGACGGGGTCAGTCAGGTCGCCGGGTGATCCGGGCGGCCAGAGCGGCGACTTCGCCGAATGCGACGCGACGCGCCTCTCTTCGCCCCCGACGTTCGATGCCGGCCCACCGGTCCGCTAGCTGGCGAGAGGTCCGCCGACGCAGGCTCCGGATGACGTCGGTGACCTCAAGGAAGAGCAGCATTGCGACGCCGACCCCGATGCCCACCATGGCCACGCGCGTGATCACCACCAACGGGCCCGGCGCGCCGCGGCCGGCGGCGGCGAGCATGGGCTCTGTCGAGCCATCATCCATGGCAGCGATGTCGTCGTCGTCGGGATCGCCTTCGACCCCCGGCTCGGCGCCGTCGGGCGGCGTCGATCTCCGGGCCGCTCGGGTCATTGCTCGACCAGTGCCTGCTCGACGAACGCGAGGTCGTCGAAGTAGCTGCGGAATGCACAGATGCGGTCGCCGTCGAACTCTGCGATCGTCGCCCCCGAGACGTGGAGCCGCCGGCCGGTCGGTTCGATGACCAGGTCGTCGTCGATCGCCAGCGGGCCGGTGTGGTCGACGGCCACGTGCCATTCGGCGATGGCCTTGTCGCCGATCTGGTCGAGAGCCTGGACACGGATCTCGACTCCCGAGAATGCGTCGTCGCGGCGCTGCAGCACCGCCAGCAGTTCGTCGCGGGAAGTCACGAACCCGTCGGGGGACCACGCCGTCACGTCGGCGGTCACGAGGTCGGCCATCGCCTCACCGTCGCCGGTGACGGCGGCCTGGAGCAGCCGGCGCAATGCGCTTGCCCGAACGGAAGCGCTCGTGCCCATGCCGTTCTCCTCTCGCTCCAGCGGCTCACGTGCCGAGCAGTTGGGCCTTGGCGGCGACGAACTCGTCGTCGGTCAACGCGCCGGACTCGTGCATCTGCGCGAGCCGGCTGAGCTCGTCGACCTCGCCGCCCGTCGACGCCGGCGCGGGTGCGACATACTGCGGCGGCGGAGGCTCGGGCTCGTTCGTCGTATGCGTCGCGGCCGTCTCCTGGTTGTACTGATCCTGCTCCGCCCGCCGGTGGCCGGCGTGGTAGGCGACACCGGCCGCAGCGGCGCCGACCGCGAGACGGGCGACGGGTCGACGACGACGGAACATCAGTCCCATGACAGTCCTCCTGTGGCCCGGGTCCAAGCTCGCGTGGGCAATCTCCGATCCACCTGCAGGATCCCCGTCGTGACCCCGGGTGTCCTCATCCCAGGAGGATGATCCGACCTCCGGGCCTCCGAGCGGGTGAGACCAATCACCAAGAGTTGATGATGACCATCACTCCCTAAGTGGCCAACATACCTCCCAGAGCGGTCTCGGCGGTCGGTGTTACCCGTGTCGGAGGGTCGGTGCGGACGCATTGTGAGGTGACGATCAAAGGACAGCCCGGCGAGATGCTTCTGGGAGCGTTCAGCGACGTGACGGTGCGCCGAGCACCCCGCATGACCGTGCTGTCCGCCGACTTCGATCAGACGGTGCTGCACGGCCTAAAGGAGCGCAGGGGATGACGACCGTGCCGACTTCATCCTCGTCGCATCGATCGATGGCTCGCTCCGCCAGCGAAGCAGCCCGAACACACTGGCAGCGGGATCCGACAACGCCCCACCGGCCGGCTGCGATTGCACGTGGAGCCGCCCCGCCGGTGCCGGTGCACGCAATCCGACGGGTGCGCCTGGAGCAACTTCTCGACGACCACCCCGATCGGCAGGTGATCCTGGTTCGCGGTCCCGTGGGCGCGGGAAAGACGGTTCTCGTCGCGCAATGGGTGAGAACGCTTACCCATCCGTGCGCCTGGCTCTCGATCGACGCCATCCACGACGACGCCACTGTCCTCATCCGGCAGATGGTCGAAGTGGTCGAGCAGCACGGTCCGGATGCCGATGTCGTCGGTCAATCGACGGTCGGAGACGGCATCGACTACACGGTGCTTCCGGACGTCCTCAACGTCGCGACCGACCGCCTCGGTTCGAGCATCACCCTGGTCCTGGATGACGTTCATCGTCTGCACGATCGAACGGCGCGGCACGTCCTCGAGCTGTTGATCGAGCATCCGCCTGACGGCGTTCGAGTAGTGCTCATCTCCCGGTCAAAACCATCGCTAGGCCTGGAGCGCGCTCGACTGCGGGGCGACCTGGTGGAGATCACGCCCGCCGCGCTGCGCTTCGAGCGTGCCGAGATCGACACACTCGCCTCGACGTGGAGCGACGCGCCTCACGATGCTGCGGATCTCGAGCGAACGACCTTGGGCTGGGCCGCGGGGCTGCGACTTGCACAACTGGAGGCCTCGACTCCCGACGTCAGGTCACCGGCCATGGCCGAGCCCGACGGCGTCGTCAGCGCGTACATCCGGGAGGAGCTGATCGATGCTTCTTCGCCGGACGTGTGCTCGTTCCTCGAGGCGAGCTGCTGGCCGCCATCGCTCTCCGACGAGGTGTGCACGACACTCGCCAGCGTCAGGAACGGGCGGCACGACCCGCTCCTCCGCTCTATCGAGGCGCTTCCGATCCTGCCCATCGCCAGCCGTCCCGGCGCGTTCCGCTATCCGCCCATCCTCGCTCGTGTCCTCCAGCAGGAGTACTGCCGGCGCGACCCAGAGGCCGCCACGAGCGGCCGTCGCCGCGCGGCCGAGGCCTGTCGAGCCACGGGGGAGCTCGTGACGTCCGTCGAGCTGTTCCTGCAGGCCGGCTGCGTCGACGAGGCAGCCGACGTGTGCGCAGACCTGGCAGCCGGAGGTGAGTTGTCGTTGCGTAGCGTCGACGAGCTGCATCGTCGGCTCCCGGAGATCGCACCCGCCAGTCCGCGCTGGTTGCCCTGGCAGATTCGGGCCGCGCTCGCCGCCGGCAGAGTCGGCGAGGCGCGCCGCCTCTTGGACCAGGCCGACCGCGCAGCTGGGTCTTCGGCAACGCCACGCCAGGCCGATAGCCCGGATCTCGTGATGGCACGGGCGCTCATGGCCGAGCACGCGGGTGACGTCGCCGCTCTTCTTGACTGTGCCGATCGCCTGCTCGAGTCCGCTGAGCAAACTGGCGCCGGCCCGTGCTCCGTGCCGCGGGTCCGCGGTTGGCGGATTCGCGCCCTGCTGTGGTCGGGTGATGTGGGCCGGGCGAGGGAGGCGTTGGGAGCTCTGGATCAGGCCGCCCCCGGCGATGCACCCGGGGCGGCGCTCGACGCGGCCTTAGCACGTGCCTGGACTGCCTGGTTCGAGGGTGACATCTCGGACGCGGCGGAGGGCGTCGCGGCTGCCCAGCGCGACGTTGGTGACGACGGTGCGGTCGCCGGCGAGCTGGCCCTGTTGGCGGGGTCGGCTACCCGTGAGCGCAACCACTTGGCCAAGGCTGTGCCACTCCTCCAGGAGGCCGCCGAGCTCGCCGCCTCCTCGTCCCATGCCGTCGTTGCCGCACTCGCGGCCAGCGAGCTAGCACGCTGCCACCGTGCCGCCGGCGCCAGCATGGAGGCCCTGGAGCTGGTGGTGTCAACCCGGGCCGCGCACCCTGAGCTGCCCGCTGCCGTGGACCTGCATCTTCGCAGCACGGAAGTGCGGGTGCGACTCGACCACGGAGACCTCGTCGGAGCCCGTGAAGTCGTCCGCGGCGCACCACAGGGCGTCGACACCGAGCTACTTGCGGCACGGGTGGCGTTGCAACAGTCCCCCGCCCAGGCCCGAGAGCTGATGCAGGACCTCGACGCTCGGACTCCCCGGCAAGCCGTAGAAAAGTTGCTGCTGCGCGCCCAGCTGCCCGACGCCGAGCCCGGAGACGGGTCGGCCGCCTTGACCGAGGCCATCGCCGCCGGCGGACCCTTCGGTCTCATGAGAACATTTCTCGACGAAGGACCCACGTTGAGCCGAAGCCTGGCCGACCTGGCACTCGAGCACACCGATCGGACCACCGGCCGCCTCGGCGCTCTCGCCTGCCACGAGCTGGCGCTGGCATCCACGCGCCAAACAACCGGGCCGATAGAACAGCTCACCGTCCGCGAGCTCGCGGTCCTCCGCATGCTCCCGCTTCGCATGTCCAACCGCGAGATGGCCGCCCAGCTCTACATCTCGGTCAACACCCTCAAGACCCACGTTCGGGCCATCTATCGGAAGCTCGACGCACCGCACCGATCCGCGGCTGTCCGCCGGGCCACCGAATTGCAGCTCGTCTAGTTGTTGTGGTCTGGGACGTTGGTGACATCCGCTGAGTAGGTGGCCCCCTGGGCGAGTGTGGAGCTGTCTGAGGCAACACACGGACCCAGGAGGCCGTCGTGCACCGTAACGCTCCGCTCACTCCCGAAGGCCGGCTGCGGCTGTGCCGGCGGATCCTCGATGGTTGGACAGTCGCTGCGGCGGCGGAGTCGATGAACATCTCCCGCCAGTGCGCGCACAAGTGGTGGCGGCG